>Ga0137436_1000035_pt1 | contig 44915 bp, 39 predicted proteins | sample EasRivERMGT119_2_FD_102328 | JGI IMG/M metagenome (GOLD analysis project Ga0137436, IMG submission 102328) | Soil microbial communities from meander-bound floodplain in the East River, Colorado, USA - East River MetaG ERMGT119_2 | ecosystem: Environmental > Terrestrial > Soil > Floodplain ...
CGCTCCAATTCACGCCGGTCGGCGTCCTTCAACACGATGGGACGCGGATGATTGGCCATGGCCTCGCCTCCGAGAGTCTACATGGCCGGACATATTAACATGACTTCTGTTACGGAACACTAGCGCTCCTCGAGCACCCGCGCGTAGACGACCGCGGCGAGCCCGCCCCCGACGAGCGGGCCGAGCCAGTAGAGCCACGTGTGCGTCAGCCCGCCGCCGAGAAGGGCGGGGCCGAGATGACGCGCGGGATTCATGGCGGCGCGGGAGATCGGTCCCAACGCGAGGATGTCGATCGCGACCGTGAGGCCGATGAAGAGCGCTCCGACCTTCGGGGCGCGCTTGTCCACCGCGGTCCCGAACACGACGAAGACGAGGAAGAACGTCGCGATGATCTCCGCGACGAGCACCTGGGCCACGCCGACGCCCTCGCCCGGTGCGGGCGTTCCCATGTGGATCCGGGCCAGCGTCGCGCCGCCGTAGGTCACATGGACGCAGGCGGCCGCGGCGACCGCCCCCAGGCACTGCGCCGCCCAGTACTGGATCATCGCGGACGGCGACATCCTGCCGACCAGCGCGAACCCGAACGAGACCGCCGGATTGAGATGCCCTCCGGAAACAGCCGCGGTCGCGGACGCCATCACCGCGATCGCGAGTCCATGGGCGAGCGCGATACCGGTCAAACCGAGCGCCCCGCCGGTCAGATCGTTTGCGGCGATCGAACCGACACCGACGTAGATCAACGTGAACGTGCCGATGAACTCGGCCAGCAGCGCCTTTCGGATCATGCGGTCTCCTTCGTGCGCGGAAGGCTAGTGGCGGCGGGCCTTGCACACAACCCCCCTGCTACACTTTGCGCATGCGATTCACGAAGTCTTTCATCCCCTACGGCGCCTACTGGAGCACCCCTTTTTCCAAGTGGCAGGGGAGCTTCGCCCACCTGCACGCCATCACCTTCGCGGCCGATGCCGCGCGGCAGGCGCTCGCCCAGCGCAACATCGACGCGGCCGCGTTGAACGGCGTCGTCCTGGGCATGACCGTGCTCCAGAAGCACCAGCTGTACGGCGGCCCGTGGCTCGCGGCGTTGATCGGCGCGGAAGGCGCCACCGGGACCATGGTCGCGCAAGCATGCGCCACCGGCGCGCGCACGATGGCCACCGCCGCCGCGGAGGTCGACGCGTCGAGCGACACGACCCTGCTCGCGGTCACCGCGGATCGCTGCAGCAACGGCCCGCACGTCTACTACCCGAACCCCGGCGGCCCCGGCGGGACCGGCGACAAGGAGGACATCGTCCTCGACTCGTTCGGCCAGGACCCATGGGCGAAGAACTCGATGATCCAGACCGCCGAGAACGTCGCCGCCGAGGCCGGCATCTCCCGGAGCATGCAGGACGAGTGCACGCTCGTCCGCTACGCCCAGTACCAGAGGGCCCTGGCCGACGGCGGCGCGTTCCATAAGCGCTTCATGCTCGCGCCGCTCGACGTCAAGGACGCCTCGGGCCGGAAGGTCGTGGGGACGGTCGCAACCGACGAAGGGGTCTTCGCCACGACCAAGGAAGGACTCGCCGCTCTCAAGCCGGTCCTCCCCGGAGGGACGGTCACGTTCGGGTCGCAGACCCATCCCGCCGACGGCAACGCCGGCGTCGTCGTCACGTCCCGGGAGCGCGCCAAGGCGCTCGCGCGGGATGCGGCGGTCGAGGTCGCGATCGTGGCGTACGGCCAGGGCCGCGCGAAGAAGGGGTTCATGGCGATGGCCACGGTCCCTGCGGCCCAGGCCGCCCTCGACGCGGCGGGGATCGGCCTCAAGGACGTCAAGGCGATCAAGACCCACAACCCGTTCGCGGTCAACGACGTCTACCTCGCCCAGGCGCTCGACCTCAAGATCGACGCGTTCAACGACTACGGATCGTCCCTGGTTTACGGGCACCCGCAGGGCCCGACCGGGATGCGCCTGGTGATCGAGCTCGTCGAGGAGCTGGCGATCCGGGGCGGCGGCTACGGGCTGTTCGTCGGGTGCGCCGCCGGCGACACCGCGGGCGCGCTCGTCGTCAAGGTCGGTCGCTGATCGAGGTCCACCCGATCGGGGCCGCGCGGGCGCGCACGATCCGGTGGCCGGTCCTGCGGCCGGGGCGGCCGGAGCAGGACGCTTGGTTCCCCGAGGATGAACAGCCCGGAACCGTCCACCTGGGCGCGTTCGAGGACGAGCGTCTCGTAGGGGTCGCGACGTTCTTCCCCGATCCGTGCCCGGGCCACGAGGACGTGCTCGCGTGGCGCCTGCGCGGCATGGCCGCGCTTCCCGACGCGCGGGGACGCGGCGTGGGGCGCCTGCTCGTGGAGCGAGGGTTCACCGCGGCGCGGAAAGCCGGTGCTGCGCTCGTATGGTGCAACGGGCGGCTCGACGCCGCGGGCTTCTATCTCAAGCTCGGGTTCGCAATCGACGGCGGCATCTTCGATCCCCACGGCACCGGACCGCACCACCGGTTCGTGCGTAGAATCGACAACATCGAGGCGGTCTGTCAGAAGGCGGAGTGACGCACGCCGCTCACGGAAGCACGAGCACCTTCATCGACTCCCCCGCCTGGGCCACGAGCCGGAACGCTCGGGCGGCGTCCGAAAGCGGCAGGCGGTGCGTGATCAGCGACTCCACGTCGACCTCGCGCGCCGCGATCGCGTCCAAGGCCGTGCGCATGTCCCTCGGAGGCCCCGCGTAGGACGGGACGATCGACACGCCGCGCGACCAGAGGTCGTGCGCCGGGAGGTCGACGCGGGTTCCCGGGGGCACGAGCGCGAACATCAGGATCGTTCCTCCGCGATCGACCGCCTCGGCCGCCTGGGAAATCGCTTCCGGCGCCGCGGTACACACGATCGCGACATCGGCCGATCCGGGCGGAACGCGCTCGGTGCGTGCATCGAGGACCGCGTCCGCGCCCGCACGGCGGGCCGCCTCCAGACGGTAGGGGTGGACGTCGGTGCAGACGATCCGTGCCGCGCCGCAGGCCCTAGCCCACAGCAGGTGGAGCATCCCCGACATGCCGCTTCCGAGGATGGCGACGGTCTTGCCGGAAACGCCCCCCGCGACGCGCTGCCCCCTCACGACGCAGGCGAGGGGCTCGACGAAGCTCGCCTCGTCGAAGCTCACCGACTCCGGGATCGGGAAGGCGCCGAGGCGGACGTTGATCGCGGGCAAGCGCACGTACTCCGCGAGCCCGCCGGGGTCGAAGTGGGTCGTGCGGAGCGTCTCGCAGGCCGGCTCGCGGCCGGTCGCGCAGTAGCGGCAGGTCCCGCAGGGGACGTGATGGGTCGCGACGATGCGGTCGCCTTGCCGGAAGCCCGCGGTCTCCGGACCGGCCTCGACGACCTCGCCGGCCACCTCGTGGCCGAGCACGATCGGGGCCTTGGGCATCCGGTACCACTCCATGACGTCGCTCCCGCAGACGCCGGAGGCCCGGACGCGGAACACCAGCTCCCCCGCCCCCGCGACGGGCCGGGGCCGATCTTCGATGCGGATATCGTCGTTGGAGTGGTAGACCGCGACCTTCACGGACCCACGGCCGCGGCGCGAGCCCGCTCGAACCCCGCGTAGGCCTCGTCCACCGGCATCCCGTCGTGGACGATCGCGCGCACCGCGCGGATCATGCCCACCGGGCAGTCGGACTGGAAGATGTTCCGGCCCATGTCGACCCCGCGGGCGCCGGAGCCGACGGCGCTCCACGCCAGCTGGAGAGCATCGCGCTCCGGGGTCTTCTTCCCGCCGGCGACGACGAGCGGCACCGGTGTCGCGCGCACGACCTCCTCGAACCCGTCGCAGTAGTACGTCTTCACCGCGTGCGCCCCGATCTCGGCCGCGATCCGGCAGCACAGGCCCAGGTAGCGCGCGTCGCGGACCATGTCCTTCCCCACCGCGGTCACCGCGAGGACGGGAATGCCGTACTTGATCCCGAGATCGACGAGCTTCGCGAGGTTCAGGAGCGTCTGCCTTTCGCCCTCGCCGCCGACGAAGATCGACATCGTGACAGCAGCCGCGTTCACGCGGATCGCGTCCTCCATGGCGACAGTGAGCCCCTCGCGCGACAGCTCGGTCAGGATCGAAGCGCCCCCCGAGACGCGCAGCACGATCGGCACGTCCGCGTCTTGCGGCACCGAGGTCCGGAGGACGCCGCGCGTGAGCATGAGCGAGTCGGCGTACGGGAGCAGCGGCGCGATCGTCTTCGCCGGCTCCTCGAGCCCCGATGTGGGGCCGAGGAAATACCCGTGATCGACCGCGAGCATCACCGTCCGCCCCGTCGGGGGCTTCATGATCCTGCTGAGTCGATTGGCCAGGCCCCAGTCCATCGCGCGGCGATCTTACCCCGCCTTCGGAGGCTTCTGCTCGGCGTGCCACGCCGAGAGGACCTCGGTCTCGCGCGCGGGGGCGAGCCCGGCCTTGAGCTTCCCGCGCCGGTCCTCCGGGAGGGTCTTGTACCAGGCGAGGGTGTCCTTCGCCGTCTCTTCGGCAGGGCGGAACCGGAGCCCGGCGGCGATCGCCTTGCGGCAGTCGAGCTCCGTCATCCCGACGTCGCCGCTCGAGGGGATCCACGTGGGCATGTCCTGCCACGGGCGCACGTTCTGCTTCTCCAGGAACTCCGCCGGCACCCACGTGAGCTTCGCGTCGCCGCCCACGCCCTTCTTCACGCCGTCGAGGAACGGCTTCATCGTGAATCGCTTCTCGGGGCCGGTCGCGTTGTAGACGCCGGTGAGCCCCTTTTCGGTCCCGGCGACGATCCACGCGGCCAGGTCGCGCACGTCGATGTACTGCACGGCGTCGTTCCCATCGCCCGGGGCCAGGACCTCGCCCCCGCGCGCGATGCGCACCGGCCAGTACGTGTACCGGTCCGAGAGGTCCCCGGGCCCGACGATGAGCCCCGGCCTCACGACCCACGTGCGGCCCGGCATCGCCTTCTCCGCGGCCTTCTCCGACAGGGCCTTGAGCGCGCCGTAGTTCTTCATGACCTCTTCGCTCGTCTCGTCGGCCATCGTGGCGAGCTTTCCGTCTTCCGCGGTCCCCGGCTTGATGTCCTCCGCGAAGACAGAGATCGTCGAGATGAACAGGTACCGCTTCACCGCGGGCGCGAGAAGGGTCGCCGACATCGTCACGATGCGCGGCACGTAGCCCGACGTGTCGATGGCCGCATCCCACGAGCGTCCCTCGAGCGACTTCAGGTCGCCGTCGCGATCGCCGTGCAGCTTCTCGATGTCGGGAAACAGCCCGGGGTTGGTCTTCCCGCGGTTGAACAGCGTGAGGACGTGCCCCCTCGCCTGCGCGGCCTCGACGATCTGGGGGCCGAGGAACGCGGTTCCCCCGAGGATCAGGATCTTGAGCGGCGTGCCGGCACGGGCGGCGGGCGCTGCGGCGAACGACCGCGGCATCGCGGCCCACACCGCCGCCCCGGCGCCTGCGACGGCGGCGGTCTTGACGAACGTCCTGCGCTTCCGATTCATGAGGTCACCTCGCCGTGCCGGCGTGCCAGGGTCAGCGCGAGGGCGGCCCAGCCGGCGCAGAGAACGAGAATAACCGCGGTCACCACAAAGGCGGGGGGCGATGCGGCCTGGACGAGCCCGTAGGCCCAGATCGCGGCGGCGTCACCGCCGCGGAAGACGACCGTGTCGATGAACGACTTCGCCTTGTACTTCTCCTCGGCGGTCACGACCGTGTAGAGGACTTCCCTCCCGGGCCGCTCGATGCCGTACTGGACCGCGCGGCGCACGACCTGGAAGGCGACCAAGGTGGTCAGGCCCGGGGACGCGAGCAGCGCCACGAATCCCACCCCGGTGAGCGTCGGAAGGACGAGCAGCGCGGCTCCGATGCCGAGTGCCGTGAGCAACCAGCCCGTGACGAGCCCTTGCAGGACGAGCGCGATCGCGCTCACGGCGAGGTCGATCCGGGCGAACAGCGCGGTGCGCTGGGAGGAGTCCGTGATCGTCGCGGCGACGATCGACGCCTGGTCGGAATACACGACCGTCGAGGTGATCGTGTACGCGAGCATCATCCCCGCGATGCCGAGCAGGTACGGCGAGCGGAGCGCCAGCCGGAACCCCGCGAGCACGCCGCCCCCCAGCGCGCGATCCGGCGCGCGCCCGAACTCCCCCGCGTCGTTCGTGCGCGACCAGAGGACGAGCCGCCGCACGCAAAAGAGCGCGCCCTCGAGGAGGAGGATCGTCGCGACGTACAGTCCGGAGCGCCCGAAGGGCCCGACGAGCATCGCGGCCAAGGCTGGCCCGGCGAGCGCCCCGACGCTTCCGCCCGCCGCGACCGCGCCGAACAGGCGCCGTCCCTGGTCCTGGCGGAACGTGTCGACCATGAAGCTCCAGAACACGGACACGACGAAGACGTTGAAGACCGAGACCCACACGAACACGATCCGTGCGACCCAGACCTCCTCGACGTGGAGCCGATCGAGGAGGAGGAACACGAGGAGGCTGGCCGCGCAGGCGCGGTAGGCGATCGGGATGATTCTCCGCCGGGGGAAGCGCGCGACGACCGCGGAGTAGGCGGGGACGACGGCCAGCATCACGACGAAGGTCGCCGTGAACATCCACTTCAGGTTCTTGACCCCGCCCAGGATTCCCATCTCGTCGCGCAAGGGGCGCAGGACGTAGAAGCCGCAGAGGACGGCGAAGAAGTAGAGGAAGGCCCAGGCGACGGCGGGACGCTCCGCGGCGGGGATCGACGCGAGAGGCCCCGTCCGCGTCACCACGGTGCGGGGGGCTCCGCACCGACGCCCGGACCGTACAGGATCGCGTTCCAGAAGAGCCGGCGTGTGCCCCTCATCCAGCCGCGATAGACCGGGTTGTCGAGGAAGAGGATGATCTGGCCGCGACCGACCGGCTCGCGGGTCGCGTAGGCGGTCTTCGCGAGGCGCGCGGCGGCCTCGGGCCAGAGCAGCCCGCCGCGATGAATCGTTTCGAGCCCGGCGAAGCGCGCCGCCGCGCGCGCGGGGGCCGCCGCGATGAGCGTGTCCTCCGCGCCCACGAACGCCGTCATCACCGCGGGCGATCCCCAGTTCAGGTAGAGGTCGGGATCGAGGTCGATCCTCAGGAACGCGCCGGGAGAGCTGAAGCTGCGCAGGCGCGCATCCGCGCGGCGCCGGTCCTCGTCCTTCGGCTTGTCCTGTCCGGCGGGAAGCAGGCCCGAAAGCCACGCGTCGAGCGCCATCGGCCGCCCCGGAAGCGGCGTCCCGAGAGACACCCCTTCCACGAACGGCTTGGCACCCGGCCCGATCACCGGAGCGACGTCGTACGCCGACGCGGCGCGAGCGGGCTCCGCCTTCTTCGGGGGCTCGCCGAGGTCCGACGCGGCGAGCCCGGTGGCCGCGATCGGCGCCGCCGCCACCGCCTCGGCGGGGGCCACGCTCCACACCGGCGACGGAGCGATGTCCTGCGCCTGCCGGCGCAGCCGCGCCGTGGTAAGCCCCGCGTCCTTGTCCGCGATCAGCTCGGCGCCGCTTCCGATCCCGATCAGCGTGCCACCCGCCTCGACCCATCGCTTGAGCGCGTCGAGACCTTCCTTCCCGAGGATGCCGCGAGCCGCGCCGGAGTCGCCGGTCGAGGGAAGGACGAGCACGTTGTAACGGCGCAGGTCGCTCGAGCGGAAGCTTGCGAGATCGATCGCGGTGAACCGCAGGCCGAGCTCGACGTCGAGGTCGTGCCAGATCGCGCCGTACTCCGAGGACGCCGCGAGCGGACCGGCGAACACGCCGACCCGGGGCGCCACGAGCGGATGGAAATAGCTGCCGCCCAGGTCGGCCCCCTTGTCGGCGAGCGCGGTGCTCATGGGGATGATCGCGACCTTCCGGCTCTTCCCGACGGCCTCGAGGGTCGCTGCCGCGTCTTTGGGATTCCCCTCCCGGCGGACGAGGATCGCGCCCGGGAGAAAGCTCTTCCCTTGCACGGTGAACGGCTTCTCGGCGACGCGCAGCGTCACGCCGCGCGCGAGCAGCTCGGCAACCGCCGCAGCCGCGCCGTCGGTTCCGCCGTCGAACACCCACGCGACCGGCTCCCGCGATGCGGCCGGGACGATCCCCGCCGGCGCCGCCGGAGGAGCCGCGGACGCGCTCCACCCCGACGTCCCCGGCGTGGCGGCGGTCCAGTACGCGGCGACGCCCTGGGCGAGCGGCAAGGACCACGCCGTCGTGTCGTAGATGCGCGTCCCGCGGCCGCGCTCGATCGACTCGCGCTCCTCGCGGAGGAACGTCGCCTCCATCGGCACGTGCGGGTCGAGGATCGTGCGCGCCAGGTGCCATGCCGGCTGGCTCATCGGAACCATGTAGCTGCCGGCGGGCAGCTCCGTCGAGACGGCCTCGCCCGTGCCGATGTCGCGAAGCCCCGCGACCTTCATCGGCTTGTCGCTTGCGAGCACCTCGATCCCCTGATCGCGCAGGAGCCGGGCCAGCGCGTCCACCCGCTCGAGATCCCCCGAGCGCTCGAGGAACCACGCGCGCACGAGCCCCGAGCCACCGCTTGCGACGCCGTCCCGCCGCGCGGCGATCGTGGCGCGCAGGGCGTCCGCCGCGTGCGCCGCGAGCGTCGTCAGGTTCGACACCGACGACGCGACCTGGTGCTCGACGGCCTGGTCGTAGGTGCGGGTCTCGCCCGTCGGCTTGAGGACGATCGTCCCGTCCGTCCCGGACATCTCGTAGAGGATCCCGATCGCGCCGTGGTACATCGCCCAGGACGAGCCGTAGCCGACGAAGAACTCGTCGGCCCATTCCCCGCGATAGTACGGGTAACCCTTCGCGTCGAGCGCCCGCGCCTGGTCCGCCGCGTAACGGGCCGCCCACTCGTGGTAACGCTTCGGAAGGAACGGGTTGAACGGAGGACGCGCCGGCGAGAACAGGTAGGTGTCGGTCGCTCCCATCTCGTGGCTGTCGACCATGAGCTGCGGCAGCCAGCGCGCGATCTCGGCGACCCGCCGGGTCTCGGGCTGCACGAGCGTGATCCAGTCGCGGTTGAGGTCGAACAGGTAGTGGTTGGTCCGCCCCCACGGCCAGACCGCCGTGTGCGAGAGATCCTCGAGGTCCGCGGTCGGCGTCTGGTGCCCGAACGACCGGAGCATCGCGAGGAAGCGGTCGCGCCCGTCCGGGTTCTCGCAGGGATCGATGAGCACGAGCGTCTTGGCCCGGATCGCCCGGGCGGCGTCGTCCTCCCCGGCGGCGAGCCAGTAGAGGACCGCGGCCGCCGCGTCGGTCGAGGACAGCTCGTCGCCGTGGATGCCGTAGGCCATCCACGCGACCGCCTTCGATGCGGCGGGCTCGCCTCCGACCCGCGGATCCATCAGCCGCGCGTGCTCCTCGCGAAACGCGTCGAGTACTGCGATCGTCGCCTCGTCCGAGACCGCGATCACGACGAGCTCCCGGCCCTCCCAGCTCTTCGCGTACGGGAGCACGCGGACGCGCTTGGACGCCGCGGCCACCGCCTGGACGTAGCGCATCAGCTCGTCGTGGCGGATCGGCCGCGCCCCCGGCACGACGCCCACGACCGCCTCCTGTGTGGGCACCGCGGGATCGAAGCGGGCTCTGGGAAAGAGCTTGTCGTACCCGACCGACGCGGCGGCCGGAGCCGCGAGCAGAAGCGCAAGACCGAGGGAAGCGATCCGATGCGGCATGGGATCTCCGGACGCGGGAGGGGGTTTACGTGTCAGGGCTCGAGGAGTTGCGCGAGGCGATCGAGCGCCTCGCCCCAGTACGCCTTCTGCTTCGTCCCCTCGCGCGCGCTTCCCAGCCGGCCGTGCTGCACGGCGACCTGAGTCTTCTTGGGCCCCTTGGAATGGAGCATGACCTCGACGTTCGTGCCGTCGGACCAGGTCATGCGCAAGGACCGGTTCTCGGTTGCCTTGCGGATCGCGGGGGGCTTCCCCGGAAGCCATGCGGCCCGGCGGCGGGCGTTCCCCCACGCCTCGAAGACCTCGGCGACCGGAGCGGCCAGCGTGCGGCTGCGCGTAATCTCGAACCCGAGGGGCTTCTCGTGCCGCTTGCGCTTCCCGGCGTGGCGCTCGTAGGCGACCGTGATCATCTGCTGCCACCACGGCCCTACCCCGTGCTTCTTCGCGAGAACCGCCACGATGTCCTTGTGGGTCATCTCGCGGGCCCCCGCCTTTTCGAGGACGGCAAACCACTGGGGCCAGGTCTTGCCCGTCTTGGCCTGGACGGCCGCGTCGCCGATGTCGGAAGCGGAGCTCTTCTGGGGCATGTCGACCTCGCTCGGGCGGGCAGAGATTACGACATAATCGGGTCATGCCAGGAAAGGATCCCCGCATCGACGCGTACATCGCCGAGGCAGCCCCCTTCGCCCAGCCGATCCTCAGGAGGCTCCGCCTCGCGGTTCACGGCGCGTGCCCCGGCGTCGTCGAGACGATGAAGTGGAACAATCCCTCGTTCGAGTACCACGGCCTCCTCGCCGGGATGGCGGCTTTCAAGGCCTACTGCACCTTCGGCCTGTGGAAGGACAAGCTCGTGCGAACGCGCGGCGGGGCCTCGGCGGTCAAGATCCTCGACACCGCGGGAAAGGTCGCCACGGCGGACGACCTCCCCGACGAGGCCGCGCTTCGACAGCTGATCAAGCTCGCGGCCCAGCTCAACGAGCATGGCGTCAAGGAATCGCGGAAGAAGGCTCCGCCGAAGGGGCCGGTCGAGGTCCCCGAGGATCTTCAGAAGGCGCTCGTCAAGAACAAGAAGGCGAAGGCGACGTTCGAGGGGCTCAGCCCGTCCCACAAGCGGGAGTACGTCGAGTGGATCACGGAGGCCAAACAAGAGGCGACCCGGCGCAAGCGGATCGACCAGGCGCTCGATTGGTTGGCGGACGGCAAGGTCAGGAACTGGAAGTACGTCCGCTGATCGCGGCGTAACGCCCCTCGTCCTCGAGGTGGAACCCCCGCCGCTGCATCCGGCCCCACGCCCGGCGCCGCCGGATCGTGTCCCAGAACGCCTTGACCTTCATCGCCGACAAGAGCTGGCGGTAGCCGAAGTTCTCGAGCACGCCGTAGGTGAAGAGCTTCACGAGGTCGACCCAGCCCGGGTAGCGCCGGAACGAGATCTCCTCGAGGAGGATCGCCGCGACCGAAAGGAAGATCCCGTAGAGGACCGACACGGCGACGAACATCATGAAAAACGGCGCGTCGAGCAGCCCGAAAAGGAACGACAGCACGACGACGACGTAGCCGGCCGTCTCGACGAACGGGCCGATCAGCTCGAAGAGCGCGAAGTACGGCAGGCCGAACATCCCGACCGCGCCGTAGCGCGGATTGAAGAGCATCCGCTTGTGCAGCCAAACGGTCTGCAAGAGCCCGCGGTGCCACCGGTTCCGCTGCCGCGCGAGGACGGAGAGCGATTCGGGCGCTTCGGTCCAGCAGACCGGGTCCGGGACGAAGACGACGCGGTAGGGCTGTCGCTTGCGCCTCATGTGCTCGTGCAGCCGCACGACGAGCTCCAGATCCTCCGTGTCCGTGTCGTGCGAGTAGCCGCCGATCGCGATGACCTCCTCGCGCTTGTAGATCCCGAAGGCGCCCGAGATGATCAGCAGCGACTGGAGGCTCGACCAGCCGACGCGGCCGGTCAGGAACGCGCGCAGGTACTCCACGACCTGGAAGATCGGGAGCGCCCGGTCCGGGAGCGCGATCCGCGTCACCCGCCCGTCCCGCACGTCGCAGCCGTTGACGATGCGCACGATCCCGCCGGCGGCGACCGTCTCGGCCGGACGCTCCATGAACGGCTTGACGACCCGCAGAAGCGCGTTGTCCTCGATGACGGAGTCGGCGTCGATCGAGCAGATCAAGGGGTAGCGCGCGAGATTGATCCCGGCGTTCAAGGCATCGGCCTTGCCGCCCTTGACCTTGTCGACGACCGTGAGGTTCGGGTGGACGAGCGAGCCGTACACCGCACGCACCGGTGCTGTCGGGATCGAGCGCTTGTAGGCCCGGTCCATGCGGCGCAGCTCGTAGGTCTCGGTGAGCCGCGCGAGCGTGAAGTCGCTCGATCCGTCGTTGACGACGATGATCTCGAACTCGCCGTAGTTCACCATGAGGAGCGAGCGCACCGTCTCGACGATCGTCTTCTCCTCGTCGTGCGCGGGGATCAGGACCGAGACCGGCCAGGTCATGTCGGACTGCATGATCTGCCGGTAGTCCGAGAAGAACGTCCGGCGGACGAAGCGGATCACCTCGCCGAGCGACACCGCGAACAGCCCGAGGTAGATCGAGTTCAGCGCGACGAAGTAGACGACGACGAACGCGTTGAACCCGACGATGAGGTCGAACAAGAAGCTCGTCATGCTCGCCCGGCGACCTCCTCGCGCGCCCTTTCGAGCGGCAGCAGGTGGGCGAGCGTCTCGCGTACCGAAGGGTCGCGATGGGTCGCCGCGAGCTCGCACAGCCTTGCGGTGTGCCCGGCGCCGATGAACCGTTGCACGAGGGCGACCGCCTCCTCGCGGACGGGACCCGGCGACGTCAGCTCCGCGACGCGCCGCTCGAGAACGCCGGCGGACTCGAGCACCAGGCACGCCTGGTCCCGCGCGTAGCGATCCTCGTCGTCGAGCATCCTCTCGAGCGCCCCGATCCCCACGGGGCCGATGCGCCGCAGCGCCTCGCCCGCGTTCGCGCGCACCCACCACTCCGGGTCGCGCAAGGCGGCGCACAGCTTGGGGATCGCTCCGTCGTCGTGCAAGCGCCCCAGGCCCTTGGCCGCCATCGCGCGCACCGCCCACTCGGGATCGTCCAAGGCGTCCCGGAGGACGCCCGCGGAGGCCGGCGCCCCGATCGCCCCCAGCGCGTGGGCCGCGCGGGCGCGCAGGTCGCGGTGGGGCTCGCGAAGCCGGTCGTGGAGCCAGGCGACCGCCTCCGGAGGATGGATGCGCCCGAGGATGTCCAGTGCGGCGAGCTTCCCGTGCCGGCTCAGGTGCGGGAACGTGTCCATGAGCTCACGGACGACCGGACGGCCCATCCCCGCGAGGATGTCCGCGATGCGGATCGTGGAGAAACGGTTCGGCTCCGACAGCGCCTTCGCGAGCGGGGCCACCGCGGCCTGCCCTCCGGCCGCGGCCAGCGCCTTCGCCGCGCGCAGGCGCACGTCGTACGCGTCATCTTCGAGCGCCCGCAGCAAATGGGGCGTGGCGCGCTTGGAGCGGGCGAGGCCGAGATGCTCGGCGGCGCGGGCGCGCGTCCACCACCTCGGGCTCGAAAGGCCGGCCAGGTAGGACTCGACGAAGCCGAGGTCGTCCAGGGCCTTGCCGAGCCGGTCGCGCTCGACGCCGCGCACGCGCTGGACGTGGTCGAGCAGGATCGCCTCGACGACCGGACGGTCTGCCCGCGCGACCCCGCCTCCGAGCGCGGGGAGGATCGAGCCCGTCTCGGCGTGGGCGTAGCCGAGGATGAGCGGCTCGAGCTTCGTCCGGCGGCGCCGTCGCCCGGCCTCGCGGACCTCCCGCACGCCCTTGCCGATGACGATCGCGAGCGTCAGCGCGAGGAAGACGATCGCGATCGTGAGGATCACGAGGATGAGCGCCTGCTGCATCAGCCGCTCCGGGGCTCGAGGAGCTTGCGGATGCGCGCCACCAGCTCGCGCGCGTTGAAGGGCTTGACCACGTAGTCGTCCGCCCCCTGCTCGAACCCGCGGACGATGTCCTCCTCCCGGTCGCGCATCGAGAGGATCACGACCGGGATCGAGCGGAACCGGGGATCGTTCCGCAGCGCGCGCAGGACCTCGAAGCCGTCCCGGTACGGCATGACGAGATCGCTCACGATCAGGTCGGGCTCGGCTCGCTCGGCCACCTCGAGCGCGCGGTCGCCGTCCGCGGCGACGACGACCTCGTAGCCGTGCTCCTCCAGGAGCGATCCGACGAAGCGCGCGGTCACCGGGTCGTCCTCGGCCAGCAGGATCCGCTTGGCGACCCTCACGCTAGCCCCCGATCGTGAAGCGGAAGCGCGCGCCGTAGGACAGCGAGCGGAAGTCGGGACCGGCCGAGATCGAGGAGTTGCTCCACCCTCCGTACAGCTCCAGGCCGATCCCGTGGGGGAGCGGCCGCCCGAACAGCGCGTAGACGTTGACGAGCGGCTGGCTCGACGCGTCCTCCCCGTTCACCTCGTAGCTCTGCGCGCCCGCTTCGAGCGTCGCGTCGTACGTCCACGGGGACGATCCGATCGAGCCGTAGGATTTCAGCGACGCGACGGGCGCGATCAGCCGCTGCGGGTCGAAATAGCCGTGATCGAGGTCGTCGGCGAAGCGCATCCCGCGCACGACGGCGCCGGCGAGGGTGGTCCTGCGCGCGGCCGACCACACGTACCAGGCCCCGGCCTCGCCGGTGAGCCTCTCGTTTCCGTCGGAGAAGTCCCCGTAGGCGGCGGACGCGTCGACCTGCACGCGGCGCCCCGCGCGGCCGGAGGCGCCGAACGAGAGGCTCGTCACGTCCACTTCGGCGTCGAGGATCGCCGGGGAGTACAGGAAGGGGTCGCGCGTCGTAGCCGCGCGGGCGGTCCACGTCTTGATGGGAAACGTATAGACGAGACCGCCGAGGCTTGTGGTCCGCTCTTCCCCGGAGCTGTCCGTGAGGCGCGCCGCCCCGAGCCTGAGCTCCCCGCGGTGGCGCGGCTTCGGTTTCCAGCCGAGAACGCCGTACAGGGTCGAGGCGGAACCGTCGCCGCTCGGCGCGAGCGCCGTGGGTCCGTCGAGGTCCGAGGTGGAGAGGCCCAAGCGCAGGTCGAGGCGCGCGGGAAGCCCGAAGCCTCCCTCGAGCCGAAGCGTGTCGATCCGGTTGTCGTCCGTGTCGCCGACGTGGTCGTACCCGAGAGAGATCCAGGGCGCCCGCGCCTTCTTGACCGCGGCTTCGAGGTCGGCCACCTCCGTGTCGCCGGGGTGAGCCGCGGCAAGAGCCTTGGCGCGCGCGGCCGCGGCCGAGGTGTCCCCGGCGTCGAGGTCGAGGTACGCGAGCCCGAGCTCCGCCTCCTTGATCCCGGGCCGGGCGGAAAGCGCGCGCTCGAAATACGGGCGCGCCGTGCTCCCCCGCCCGCTCCAGGCGTAGGTCTGCGCGACGCCCACGAGGGCCTCGGGATCGTTCGGATCGGCGTCGAGCACGCGCTGATAGTGCGTGCGGGCCTCTTCCTGACGCCCGTCCCACGAGTACGCGCGCGCCAGCGCGAGCCGGGCCTCGCGCGCGGAGGGGTCCTCGGCGAGATACGCCGTGAACGCCTCGCGCGCCTCGGGCCAGCGGCGGCTCCACAGGAACACCTTGCCACGCTCGAGCCGTGCCTTTGGCTCTTTCGGGTCGATCGCGAGCGCCCGGTCGTAGCGCGCCAAGGCTTCCTCGAAGCGGCGCTCCCACGACAGCAGCATCCCCGAGCGCACCAGGGCGTGAACATCCGCCGGGTTGGCCGCGAGGGCCTCGTCGTAGAGCGCGAGAGCCCTCGTGTTGTCCCCGGCGTCGAAGGCGGCGTCCGCCGCCGCGGTATCGGCGGCCGCGCGCCTCCCGGCGAGCAGAGCGATCGCGATCACGAGAAGGACGGCCCCGCGCATCACTCGGCGAACCCGCGGCGGACGGCGTCGAAGCCCGCCTTCCGCTCGCTCCGGTACTCCGGGGCCTCCCACTTAGGCCAGGTGTAAAGCGGCGCGGCCCCGGTCTCGGGAAGTCGCGACACCGGCGGACTCTCCGGCTCGCGCGGATCGATCGCGAAGGCGTAGATGCGGAAGCCTTCGGTCACCGTCGTCTCGAGCGGCGGCGCGTGCGCGGTCTCCTGATGCAGCACGCGGCGGCCGGACGGATCGGTCACGTTGAGGAGGCCCCAAGGGATCCGTAGCTCGATCGTGCCGCCGGCGTCTCCTAAGGCGACGTCGGTGCGGGTGTCGAACCGTGGGGATCCTGGGTCGAGCGACCCGTAGCGCAGCGCGCCGCGCTCGACCCGGATCGCGGGGTACCTTCGTCCGTCGCGGCCGAAGCGCTCGCGGTTCGGCTCGAACGTCAGCGGCACGAACGCGCCCGCGCCCCCGGGACGCGACGCGACCGGTCCCTCCTCGATTGCGGCGTACGGGTCGTACGGGGCGCTCGCCTTGACCGAGCTGCGGCCGGGACCGAACAGCTCGATCGAGAACTCGGCGCCGGTTGCGATCGTCGCGGGACCGGGAGCGGGAAGCGACGTCTCCCCGCGCGCGGCGTCGTAGGTGTCGATCGCGACGCGGTAGCCCAGCTCCGGCCCCCCGCCGGTCCGCAGGAGCAGGTAGAGGTACCCCTCGTCGGAGGTCGCGCGAAGCTCGCGAAGGGACGGGGAAGCTCCGCGCGCGAGCAGCGTCGTCGCCTCCCCCCAGTCCCCGGGATCGCCGTCGACGGCGACGGGGGTCCTCGGCCGGTTCGCTACGATCCCGTACGACTGCTCGGGGCTCTCGGCATCGAACCACAGCCGGCGCCGCTCGGCGGGGAGCTCCAGGGCTGCTACCGACCACGTTCCCTTGAACCACTCGTCCATGAGCTCGAAGACGATTCCTCCGGCGCACCCGGCGCGCCGGATCGCGCCCGTCATTCCCGCGATCAGCTCCCCCTGGCGCCGCTCGTCATGCCCGCCGTGGTCCGATCCGGAGGCCGCGACGTGCGCGACCCCGCGGCTCGTCGAGATCCCGAACTCCGCGACGACGAGCGGCTGCCGGCCGTGGTAGCGCTTCAGGCGGCGAAGGTAGTCCTCGTAGCTCCCCTCGAGGTTCATGAAGTCGGGGTAGTTCGGGTAGACGTGGTACGCGGCGAAGAAGCCGGCGCGCATGCGCGGCGTGGGCGCGATGCGGGTCGGATCGAGCGCGATCGCGTCGTCCTCCCAGGGCTCGCCGGACAGCGTCTTCGGGTACGGGACGCCGTAGGTGAGGCGCCACGCGTCCTCCTCGGACCGGTTCGCCTCGCTGGGATGCGTCAGCGGGTCGAGCGTCGGCCAGTTCGCGAAGGCGAGCGGGCGAAGCGCGCGGTGGCGGCGCGCCTGGTATCCGGCGGCGAAGTCGCACAGCGCCGCAGCCCACACCTCCATCGCGCGCCCGCGCGAGGCGCGGAACCAGGTGCCGTCGAAGGCGGTGCGGTCCGGGTACATCGCATCGAACGCCTTGACCGCGTACGGCTCCCATTCGCGTCCGAGGATCATGCCGAGAAGCCACGGCGAGACGTCCGCCGCGTAGTGGCCGGAGGCGTGCCCGGATCGCGGCGGGGTCGCGAGATCCCCGTGCACGGCGTCGACGACGCGCGCGACCTCCGCGTGGAGGTCTTCGAGATAGCCCGCGCCCGAGAAGTCGTTCCCCGCCGGGAGCTCCGCCCACACGCCCTGGATCAGCCACAGCCGCTTCGCCCCGCCGGCGTTGTGCTCGGCCAGCGCTCGATAGAACTCGGGAGGCAGGAGCGTGTACACGCGCACGGCGTTGGCGCCGGCATCGGCGATCGTGTCGAGCCAGCCCCGGTACACGGCGGCGTCCGCAGGAAACTCCGAAGGGAACCGCCCCGGTAGCGCCGTGCCGAGGTTGATCCCTCGGACGAAAAGCGGTCTCCAGGCGCCCGATTCCCGCACTTCGAGGACGTCGCGGATCGCTCGCGCCCTGACGTCGAGTGGCCTCGCGGGGTCGGCATCGGCCCGGAAGCGCCGCTCGGGACCTCCTCCGCGCGCGATGACGAGGCCCAGACCCTGGATGGCGTCGGCGTCGCCCGGGCGCGCCGCGAGGACCTGCTCGAGATCCCCGAGCGCCCCCTGGAGGTCCCCCGACTGGAGGCGTGCGAACCCCAGCCCGGTCCGGGCGTCCAGGTCGCCGGGGACGCTCCGGAGGCGCCCGGAGAACACCTCGGCCGCCGACCGGAAATCTCCGGCCCGATAGAGCCCCCAGCCCGTCGCGACCGGGTCAGGCGCGGCGGAGCCACCCCCCGCCCATGAGCTAAGTAGCAGAGCTATAAGGACTCCGTCGCGGGGCCGAAACACCCCCCGCAGCGATGACCCCTTGACCGATGCCCCCACACATCCCATTGTCTGGCGCGTCCCGCCTCCTCGGGAGTCTCGTTCCTTGGTTCCGGAGCGTGTCGCCCCCTGGTTGGCGCTTCACCTGCTTCCTGGAATCGGTCCGGTGATCGCCCGCCGGGCGCTTTCCCGGCAGCCCAATCCGGAAGAAGTCGTGTTCCGTTGGCCGGCGTCGGCGTGGAGCGAGGTGCCCGGTGTCGACGCCGCCACGGCGGAAGGTGTCGTGGCCGCCCGGTCCGGACTCACCCGTCGCGTCGAGGAAGAGTGGCGTGCGGCGGGCAGGCGGGACGTGCGCATCGTAACGCGGGAAGCGGAGGAATACCCCTCGATGCTTGCAGCTCTTCACGATGCCCCGATCGTTCTCTACGTGCGGGGGGAGATTCCGGACGGCCGCGTCCGGGTCGCGATGGTCGGCGCACGGCGAGCCTCCGCCTACGGGCGGGAGGTGGCACGCCGGCTGGCGTCGGAGCTGGCCGGTCGCGGCGTCGAGATCGTCTCGGGAGGTGCCAGGGGGATCGACACCGCGGCCCATCGCGGAGCCCTCGAGGCCGGCGGCCGGACGATCGCCGTCATGGGCTCGGGGATGGCTTGCCCCTATCCTTCGGAGAACGAGGCGCTGTTCGACGCGATCGCCGATTCGGGGGGCCTCGTCTCGGAGTTTCCGATGGAGATGCAACCGCTTCCCGAGAACTTCCCGCGCAGGAACCGGCTCATCGCGGCGCTTTCCGCGGCCGCCGTCGTGGTCGAGGCGCGGGCGCGCTCGGGCTCGCTCATCACGGCCGGTCACGCGCTCGACTACGGGCGCGAGGTCATGGCCGTGCCGGGACCGGTCACGTCCGAGGCGTCCAGCGGGTGCCATCGCCTGATCCAGCAGGGGGCGAAGCTGGTGGAGGACGCGGAGGACGTGCTCGAGGAACTGTCGCCGATGTACCGCGACGCGCTCGCGGCGCCGCCGTCCCCCTTCGAGCCGTCGGGGGTCGAAAGCCCGCCGCCGTCGACCGACGAGGCCGCCGTTCTGGCCCTTTTCGACGATCCGCGGCCCGTGCACATCGACCGGCTGGCCGAGGCGGCGCCGTTCGGAATGGCGCGTTTGAACCCCGCTCTTCTGGGGCTGGTCCTGGCCGGCCGTCTTGATCCCCTACCAGGTGGGTACTATGTTGCCCGGCCCCGAAAGGGTCCGGTCGAAGCGTAAGGACATCCCATGGCGCGTTCCCTCGTGATCGTCGAGTCGCCCGCGAAGGCCAAGACGATCAACAAGTTTCTCGGCCGCGACTTCGTCGTGAAGGCGTCGATGGGACACGTGCGCGATCTCCCCAAGCGCACGCTGGGGGTCGACGAGAAGGACTTCACCCCGACCTATCAGGCGCTCCCCGAGAAAAAGAAAACGCTCTTGGAGCTCAAGAAGGCGGTCAAGGACGTCGACACGGTCTTTCTCGCCGCCGACCCGGATCGCGAAGGCGAGGCGATCTGCTGGCACCTCAAGGAGGAGCTCGCGAAGTCCACCGACGCGACGTTCCGGCGCGTTATGTTCAACGAGATCACCAAGAAGGCGATCCAAGGGGCCTTCGAGCACCCGCGGGACATCGATGCGCACAAGGTCGATGCCCAGCAGGCGCGGCGAATCCTCGACCGGTTCGTCGGGTACAAGATCTCCCCCCTCCTGTGGGACAAGGTGAGGCGGGGGCTGTCCGCCGGGCGGGTGCAATCGGTCGCGCTCCGGATCATCGTCGAGCGCGAGCGAGAGATCCGCGCGTTCGTCCCGAAGGAGTACTGGTCGCTGACCGCCCAGCTCTGGGCGGGCGAGTCGCCGCAATTCGGCGCGAAGCTGATCCAGAAGGACGGGAAGAAGATCGAGGTCGTCTCGCAGGACGAGATGACCCAGGCGCTGCGCGAGCTGGGCTGGGAGGTTGCGGCGGCGCGACCCGTCGAGGAGGGGGCGTCCGCTCTGGTGCTCGACCTGCGCGCCGCGCGCCCCGACGCGACCCCGTTCACCGTCGCCAAGATCCAGTCGCAGGAGAAGAAGAAGAACCCGGCCCCGCCGTTCATCACCTCCAAGCTCCAGCAGGACGCGGCGCGCGCGCTCGGGTTTCCCGTCGCCAAGACGATGCGCTTGGCACAGGGCCTCTACGAAGGCCGCGAGATCGGCGACGCCGGCACGGTCGGCCTCATCACCTACATGCGTACCGACTCGACGCGCATCTCCGACGAGGCGATCGACTCCGTGCGCGAGTACATCGCCGCGACCTACGGGAAGGACTCGCTCCCCCCCGAGCCGCGCCGCTTCAAGGTCGCGAAGTCGGCGCAAGAGGCCCACGAGGCGATCCGCCCCACCGCGCTCGAATTCGCCCCCGACCGGGTGAAGGAGTTCCTCGGGCGCGACGAGTTCCGGCTCTACCAGCTCATCTGGAACCGCTTCGTCGCCTCCCAGATGGAAACCGCGGTCTTCGACACGACCCGCGCGGACATCTCCGCGGGCCCGTTCACGTTCCGGGCCACCGGCTCGGTCCTGAAGTTCGCCGGCTGGCTCGCCGTTTACCACGAGGCCAAGGACGAGGACGCGCCCGCCGAGGACCAGAGGGCGGCGGATGCCGACTCCGACGACGAGGAGGATCGCCGCCTTCCGAAGCTTGCGGAGGGCCAAGCGCTCGACCTGAGGAGCCTCCTGCCGCGCCAGCACTTCACGCAGCCGCCGCCACGCTTTTCCGAAGCGACGCTCGTGAAGGAGCTCGAGGAGAACGGGATCGGGCGCCCCTCGACCTACGCCGCCATCCTTTCGACGATCGTCGATCGGGACTACGTCGAGAAGGACAAGGGGCGCTTCCACCCCACGGAGCTGGGGATCCTGGTGAACGACCTCATGGTCGCGAGCTTCGGCGACATCGTCGAGGTCGGGTACACCGCCCGCATGGAAGAGGAGCTCGACGCGATCGAAGAGGGCCGCCTCAACTGGGTCGACGCGCTCCGGGAGTTCCAGTCGAAGTTCGAGGTCGACCTCGCGCGGGCCAAGATAGAGATGCGCGACGTCAAGCGCGAGGCGATCCCGACCGACCAGATCTGCGACCGCTGCGGCAAGCCGATGGTCCTGAAGTGGGGCCGGTTCGGCCAGTTCCTCGCGTGCTCGGGATACCCCGAGTGCAAGAACACGCGCGAGATCGGAAGCGTCTCCGGCGGGGACGACGACGTCCACGTCGATCGGGCGGAGATGCCCGCGGCGGCGAAGGCCGCGAAGGTCAAGGCCGCAGCGCCCGACCCGGTCGAGGTCGAGGCGGAGCCGTGCCAGAACTGCGGGCGGCCGATGGTCTTGAAGCGCGGGCGCTTCGGCGCGTTCCTCGCGTGCTCGGGCTACCCCGAGTGCAAGACGACGCGGAAGATCACGGTGAGCAAGGAAGGAAAGGCCGAGGCCAAGGCCGACGTCATCCTCGACGAGACCTGCCCGCGCTGCGGCAACAAGCTGAAGATCAAGCAGGGGCGTTTCGGGGAGTTCACGTCCTGCTCGGACTACCCGAAGTGCAAGTACATCAAGATGAAAGAGACCGGGGTCGACTGCCCCGAGTGCGGCAAGGGGAAGGTCGTCGAGCGAAAGAGCAAGCGCGGGAAGCTCTTCTTCGGCTGCGACCGCTACCCCGACTGCACGTTCGTCCTGTGGAACCGGCCGATCCCGCGCGCCTGCCCGAGCTGCGCCGCGCCGTACCTCGTCGAGAAGGTCAGCAAGAAAGAAGGCCGGCGCTTGCTGTGCGAGCGCGAAGGGTGCGGTTACGCCGAAGCGGTCGAGGAGACGCCGGTCACCGCTCCCTCCACGGGGGCGGGCTCGCTGGGGTAACGCTGTTCTCCGCCAGCCAGGCGTCCATGACCTCGTGGACGCGCTCCGTGCGGAACAGGAACCACCGGTCGCGGATCTCGGCGTGGTGGCGCAGCGCGTCCTTGAACGCGTCTCCTTCCTCGCGGGCCACGATCTGATCGAGCTTGTCCTTCAAGTCGGCCGGGATCGTCTCGTTTCCCTCGATGAACTCGTCCATCCAGTCCACCTCGTCGAGGTCCGAGTACGAGGCGATGACGAGGCGGGTCATCTCGCCCGACGGGCCGGTGCCGGAATCCACCGCGCCGTCGAGCTCGTCGTCGTCGAAATGCGTGTCCTCGCCTTGGCCCTCGAGGCCGACCTGGCCCGTGACCGAGTCGAGGTAGTAGCTGAGGTCCGCGCTACGGTTCTCGAATGCGGCCTCCAGCTCGTCCCAATCGATGTGGATGGGTTTGCGCTTCATGGGTGGATGAATCTAACGCCGCCCGGCACGACGAATCAAGCGGCGGCCACCTTACAATGCCCGGCATGCTCGGATTCGACGATCTGTTCCGCCAGGGCGGCGCCGTCACATGGCAGGCCGGCAAGGAGGACGTGGTCCGGCAGGTCGTGGACCTGCTCATGGGCCTGGACGCGCGGTCGCGCGTGCTCGATTTCGGCTGCGGCACCGGCTGGACCGCTCCGATCCTCACCGCTTCGGGGGCGCGTTACCTGGGCGTCGACCCGTCCACGGAGGGGATCGCTCAGGCCGGGCGGCGCGCCGCCGGGAACCCGAAGATCCGCTTCCACCGGATCGAGATGGGGCAATCCCTCACCGACGCGCTCCACGGGGCGAAGTTCACGCACGTGTTCGCCCTCGACGCCCTCTACTTCGTCCCGGACCTCGAGGGGACTCTCGGCGCGCTGCGGGAGGCGCTGGAGCCGGACGGGCTGCTCGCGTCGATCTCCCACATCTACCGGGAGAGCCGCGTCGCCGACAGCTTGCTCGACGACGTGACCCGCGAGTACGGCAACCCGCAGTTCCTCTCCGGCGTGCAGTGGCAGCTCCTGCTCGAGCGGCGCGGCTTCAAGGACGTGCGGCGCCACCGGTTCTACGACCGCCGTCCGTTCAATCCGGCGGCCTTCCTGGGGCACCCGCCCTCCGCGATCGCCCTCGCCCGCGAGCTGTACGAGCGCGAAGGCGCCCTCGTCGTCACGGCGCGTAATTAGGGGACATGATTACGCGGGGAAGCGCTGGGTGGATGCGGGAGACGATCTCGTAGGTGATCGTGCCGCACCAGGCGGCGAGCTGCTCGGCGGTCACCGCCTCGTCCCCCTGGCGCCCCAGGAGCACGACCTCGTCCTCGAGCGAAGCTCCCGGGATGTCCGTGACGTCGACCATGCACATGTTCATGCAGACGCGGCCGCGCAGCGGCGCCCTCCGGCCGCGCACGAGCGCATGGCCGATCCCCGAGAGCCCGCGGTCGTAACCCTCGTAATAGCCGACCGGCAGCACCGCGATCCGCGTCGGCCGGGTCGCGCGCCACGTCCCGCCGTAGCCGACGAACCCTCCTTCGGGGACGTCCTTGACCTGGGCGATGCGGGTCTTCCACGTCAGCACCGGCTTGAGGTCCAAGGACGGCTTTCCACGCTCCAGGCACGAGACGTAGGTCTCCTTCGACGGCCAGAGCCCGTACATCGAGATCCCGATCCGCGCGAGGTCGAGGTGGGTGCGATTGAACAGGAGCACCGCGGCGGAGCACGCAACGTGCCGGAGGACCGGCGCCCCGTTCAGGCGCGCCACCGCCTCGCTCATGCGCGTGAACGCCGCGATCTGCCCCTCCGCGAACGCGTGGTTGGTCGTGTCCTCGATGTTCGCGAAATGGGAGGAGACCCCTCGCAGGCGCAGGCCTCCGGCCCCGCGGATCGCCTCGACAAACGCCGGGACGTCGCGCTCCAGGACCCCCTGGCGGTTGGTCCCCGTCTCGACCTTGAGGTGGACGCCAACCTCGACCCCGCGCGCCGTCGCCGCGCGGCCCAGCGCGGTGACCGTCTCGAGGTTGCAGACGACGAGGTCGAGGCCGGAGGCCGCGACGTCGCCGAGCGAGGCGAGCGGCACGTACCCCAGGATGACGACCGGAGCGGAAAGCCCCGCCTCGCGCAGGGCGAGCCCCTCCTCCGCGTTGTTCACGCACAGCCAGTCCGCGCCCGCGGCCAGCGCCAGGCGTGACACGTCGAGCAGGCCGTGACCGTAGGCGTTGGACTTCACGACCGCGCCCAGCTTGGGGCCGGCCCCGAGACGGCGCCTGAACTCGGCGACGTTGCCGGAGAGCGCCGCGGCGTCGATCTCCACCCAGTTCAGCATCACCAGAGCCGGTAGGCGCCGCCCTCGATGATCACGGTCCGGCGCCCCTCGACGTCGACGAGCTCGGCGCGCGCGACCGAGATCGGGCTCTCCTTCGCGTAGACGATGTCCTGGTGGACCACGTTCGCCGGAGAGCGGAACGCGGCGAGGCCCACCGTCCCGCCGAGATGATCGCTCCGGCCGTAGGCCCAGTGGAAGCCGGCCTTCTCGTCCTCGAGGACGTTTCCGGTCACGCGCGCGTCGTCGTTGCACCCGAACGCCATCTCGGCGACGTTGCCGCGCGCGGGATCGGCGGCGAAGAAGGCCCGGTAGCGCTCCGCGGTGTCGCCGTGGCCGGCGACGTCGACGATCCGGTTCCGGTCGACGCGGAGCACGAACGTCTCCCCGTCCTCGTGGACGGGAAGCTCGCCCGAGGTGCGCGACACGTCGCCTGCGATCTCTCCCTCGTAGGGGACCTGGAACGTCTCGCCGCTCGGGAGGTTGATCACCGGGAGGTCGTCCGACTTGTCGCGGTGGAGATACCCGTCATCCGCCTCGCACACGCGGTGCCGCAGATCGAACCGGCACCGGTGCCCGGTCGAGAAGGCGACCTCCGCATGATCGGCGACGAGGAAGGCCTCCTTGAGGAGCCGGCACCGCCGCGCGACCTCGGCGTAGTCCGCGGCGAGCGAAGTCTCCTCCATCCACTTCTGCACGCCGGGCATCGAGGCCGAGCGGAACACGTCCGCACCCGGGCGGCGCTTGCACACGTCCACGAGCGCCGCCGTCATGGAGAACTCCGTCAGCGCGAGGAGGAGGCTGACGCCGTCCAGGACCTCGCGGAGGACGATCTTGCGCTCGCCGGCTTCGCCCTCGTGGGGGAAGTCGGCGCCGCTCGTTCCCGGGGTGGGAAACGACACGAGCGGCAGGGTCGTAAACCCGCGCTTCGCCCCCAGCTCCGCAAGCCCGCGACGCCAGTCCGCCGCCATCAGCCGCCGCTCGCGCCAGAGGTCGTGATCGGGGACCCCGGGCCGCGGCCGGTCCACGACGACCGCGACGCGCTCGCCTGCTACGGGATCGAACACGTCGACGAGGAATCTCTCGAGGTCGAACCGGCTCATGGCGGCGCCAGTCTACAATGCGGCGCGCGGCGGAGGCGTCCGTGGATACGTGGCTGATCACCGGTGGGGCCGGCTTCATCGGGTCGAATTTCGTCCGGCTCGCGCTCGCCGAGGCGCGCGCCCGGATCGTCGTCCTCGACAAGCTCACCTACGCGGGCACGCTCGAGAATCTGGCCTTCGCCCGCGAGAATCCGCGCTTCGCGTTCGTTCTGGGGGACATCGCGGACCCGGAAGCCGTCACGCGCACGATCGCGGAGCATCGGCCGCGCGTCGTCGTCAATTTCGCCGCCGAGAGCCACGTCGATCGCTCGATCGACGGCCCGCGCGCCTTCGTCGTCACCAACGTCCTCGGCTGCTTCGAGCTGCTGGAGGCCTGCCGCCGCCACGTCGCGTCGCTCTCGGACGAGGACCGCGGGCGCTTCCGGTTCCTCCACGTCTCCACCGACGAGGTGTTCGGGGCGCTGGGGCCCGAGGGCGCCTTCTCGGAGACGACCCCCTACGCGCCGAACTCCCCTTACGCGGCGTCGAAGGCCGGTGCCGACCATCTCGTGCGCGCTTATCACGAGACCTACGGGCTGAAGACGCTCCTCACCAACTGCAGCAACAACTACGGACCGCAGCAGTTCCCCGAGAAGCTGATTCCGCTCGCGATCCTGAACGCCCGCGACGCGCGCCCGATCCCGATCTACGGCGACGGGCTCTACGTGAGGGACTGGCTGCACGTCGAGGATCACGGCCGCGCCCTGCTCGCCGTGCTCGAGCGCGGGACACCGGGGCGCTGCTACGCGATCGGGGGAGGAAACGAGCTGACGAACCTCGACCTCGCCGACCGCATCTGCGCGCTCGTCGAGGCGTTCCGCCCCGCGGCGGACAACCAGGCGATGCGCGCGGCGGGCCTGGGGTCGTACCGTGAGCTGAAGCGGCACGTGGAAGACCGCAGCGGGCACGACCGCCGCTACGCGATCGACGCGTCCCGGATCCGCAGCGAGCTATCGTGGTCCCCGAAGTGGGACTTCGACGAGGGGCTGCGCGCGACCGTGCGGTGGTACCTCGAGAACGACGCGTGGGTGCGGGCCGTGCAGGACGCGTCCCGCTACGAGCGGGAGCGGCTGGGACTAACGCCCGCGCGCGGGTCGCACGCGTGAAGGGGATCGTTCTCGCAGGGGGCGCGGGCTCGCGGCTCCATCCGGTCACCCGCGCCGTCAGCAAGCAGCTCCTCCCCGTGTACGACAAGCCGATGATCTACTACCCGCTCTCGGCGCTGATGCTCGCGGGGATCCGCGAGATCCTCGTGATCACGACCCCCGAGGACCGCGACGCCTTCGAGCGCCTCCTCGGGGACGGCGCGTGGCTCGGGATCTCGATCGCGTACGCCGTGCAGCCGCGCCCCGAGGGGCTCGCCCAGGCCTTCGTCATCGGCCGCGAGTTCGTCGGGCGCGAACGGGTCGCGTTGGCGCTCGGCGACAACATCTTCTACGGGCAGGGGTTCGCCGGCGCGCTGCAGAAGGTCGCGGCGCGTGAAGACGGCGCCACCGTATTCGCGTACCGCGTGCGGGATCCCGAGCGGTACGGTGTGGTGACCTTCGACGCCTCGGGCCGCGCGGTCGCCATCGAGGAGAAGCCGAAGGCGCCGCGGTCGTCGTACGCGGTCACCGGGCTGTACTTCTACGACAACCGCGTCCTCGACATCGCGGCCGGCCTTTCGCCCTCGCCGCGCGGCGAGCTCGAGATCACCGACGTCAACCGCGCCTACCTCGAGGCGGGCGACCTGCACGTCGAGGTGCTGGGGCGCGGCTTCGCGTGGCTCGACACCGGGACGATCGACTCGCTCCTCCAGGCCTCGAATTTCATCCAGACCCTCCAGGAGCGGCAGGGCCTTCAGGTCGCCTGCCTGGAGGAGGTCGCCTTCAAGATGGGCTTCCTCGACGCGGGGCGCGTGCGCGCGCTCGCGCAAACGCTCGGGAAGAGCGCCTACGCCGACTACCTCCGCCGCATGCTCGAGGAGGAGGCGGTCTGAATCCGTCTCCCCGGCGCCTCGCCGCCGTCTTCGTCCTCCTCACGATGATCTGGGGCACGACGTGGGCGGCGATCCGGGTCGGCCTGGGCGGAATCCCGCCGTTCACGGGCGTCGCGCTCCGCTTCGGGATCGCGACCGTGATCCTGCTGGCCGCCGCCTGGTGGCTCGGGATCCCGCTGGGGCGAAGGCCGAACGAGAAGCGGCTGTGGCTCGTCAACGGGGTGCTCTTCTTCAGCGTGTCCTTCGGCGTCGTGTACTGGGCCGAGCAGTTCGTCCCTTCCGGCCTCGCCGCCGTGCTGTTCGCCCTCTTCCCGCTCTTCGTCGCGCTTCTGGCGCACGCCGTCCTTCCCGGCGAGCGCCTCAAGCCCCGCGCGGGGCTCGGCATCGCGCTCGGCTTTCTCGGGATCGCCGTCATCTTCTCGGAGGACTTCCGCAAGCTGGGCGGGGACCACGTCTTGTTCGGGTGTTGCTTCATGCTGCTGTCGCCGACCGTCTCCGCGATCTCGTCGGTCGCGGTGAAGCGATGGGGCTCCGGGATCCACCCGATCTCGCTCGCGGCGGTGCCGATGGGCGTGTGCGCCGCCGTGATGGCGATCGTGGCGCTCGTCTTCGAGTCGGACCGCAAGGTGACCTGGAGCCCGGCCGCGATCGGCTCGCTGCTCTACCTCGCCGTCGCGGGCTCGTGCGTGACGTTCACGCTGTACTACTGGCTGCTCCGGCACATGCGCGCGAGCCGGCTCGCGCTGCTCGCCTACGCGACCCCCGTGATCGCCGTGCTCATCGGCATCGCATTCTTGAACGAGCCTTTGACGTGGCGCCTGGCGCTCGGTGCCGTGATGGTCATCGGAGGGGTCGCGATCGCGGTGTCGGGGTAGTTACTGCGGATCGTCCGGCCCGGGCACGAGCGGGCGGTCCCGCTCCCCGGGCACCATCCGAAGCGCTTCGACCTTCACCGTGACGCCGGACGACATCGGCATCGCGCCGCTGCGCCTCTCGAGCGCGTCCTTCAACGCGCGCAGCCGCGCGAGCTGGCTCGTGAAGACCTCGCCTAGCTCCGCGATGCTCGAGTGGAGACGGACGAGCGACCCGCGGGCGTCGTCCAGGCGGTGGCGCATCGCCGCGTGGCGCCTAAACGCCTCGACGAGAGCGGTGGTGTAGGGCTCGGAGCTGTCCTCGAGGTCGATGCCCCGGCCGAGGAACAGCGCGCGGACCTTCTCGACGAACGCCGGCGCCGCGCCCGTCTCGTCGGCGAGGGCGGCGATCGACTCTTCCAGAGTGATCTTGCGCGACCTCATCCGTTCCACGCCTTTCCTCCCCCGTGAATTCATGTACGAAAGGAAAAGCCCCGTTGCAATGGGCGCTTTGCGACGCCGGCGCGTGTCCTCCCCGCGGCGATCCCGACAACTCCGACGCGAGCCCCGCGCCGTGGCGAAATCGTTACCGGCTGGCGTAGTTCATGGCGGTCCCGAGCTTGCGCGCGACGCGGTCCTGGATCCAGTGGCCGTCCCACCACTCGACCGGGCTCACCGGCAAGCCCTGCAGCAGGATCGCGAAGTGCAGGTGGTCCCCTCCCGCAAGCCCCGTGTCGCCGCTGCGGCCCAGCGCCTGGCCGCGGGTGACCTGGGCCCCTTCCTTGACGTCGATCGAGGAGAGGTGGCCGTAGAGGCTCATCAGGCCGTAGCCGTGATCGACGACGACCGCGTTCCCGTAGATCCCGAAGAACCGGGCGAGCACGACGACACCGTCGTTGGACGACGGGACCGGGGCGTGGGAGGTGCCGGCGAGGTCGAGCCCCAGGTGGTCCTGGGTGTCCACGGTCCGGCCCTTGTAGACGTAGCTCCGGCGGTCGGCGAAGCTCGCCATGACCGCCGTTGACCCCATCGGCTGGAACGGCCGGGTCCACAGGAATTGCGGCTTCGAGCTGCGCGCCATCTCCACGAGCTGGGCGTTGTCGGTGCGGCGCAGCTCGCGATTGATCTGGAGGTAGTTGTCGAGATCGTTCCCCTTGTCGGTCAGCTCGGGGGACTGGGACAGGATCGGCGGGACCACCTTCGCGAGGTAGCCGTCGTCGAGCTTGATCGTGTCGCGGCGGAGCGGGCGGGGAAAGAACTTGTCCACGAACGTCGCCTGGGAGCGGTTCCCGACCTCGTCCTCGGCGACGAGCTTCACCTGGGAGACGTCGCCGAGATCGTACGGGACGGCGAAGATGGCGAACCGGTCGGCCTTCCCTCCTCCGGGGAGCGGGAAGCCGGGGAAGAACCACGACCCCGCCTGAACCCCGTCCTTGATGGCGGACTCCCCGACCCGGTAGACGATCGCCTCGCACCCGCCCTGGTTCACATAGGTGAACGTCGAGAGGACCGCGACCGACGGCGGCACGAAGCGCACGGGGAGGGTGATCTCGCGCACCACGGGCTCGGGATGGCGGAGCCAGCTCGGCGCGCGGTCGGCGGTCACGCGGATCGTCACCGGCTCTTGCTTGAGGTTCTTCTGGACATCGCGGCCCACCTCGAAGCGCACGTCGTCCGAGGAGGTCACGCCCCCGCCGAAGGACCAAGCGGAGCTCGGCGTGTAGGACTTCTCGTAGAGCGTCTCCGTGCGCTTTCCCTGGATGAGCTCGACCTTCACGTGCGAGAGCCCGCGTCCCGGCTCTGCCGCCTTCACCTGGACCGCGGTCCGCGGGCCGATCGCCTTCTTGGCGGGCTCGATGACGATCTCGGGGGGACCGCCGGCGCGCAGCGCCCCGCGCGCGGCAAGGAACAATCCGGCGAGGGCGACGAGCCCCAGGAGAACTTTGGGAAGCAGGCCACCCCCCGAGGAACGGCGGTCGTGGTGGTAGGAGCGGCGACGGTTCATGGGGTTCGTTCCTCGGCGAGGGCGCCGACGATGCGTTCCATCATCGGCGCGTAAAAGGTCCAGTAGAACGCCGTCTCGGACGGTGCGAGCTTCATCCGCTCCACGGTGCGGCGCAGTGTGAGAAATCCGGCGAAGGGGACGGGGCGCGCATCCATCGGGTTGTCCGCGAAATCCCCGGCGAAGTACCACGCCGGCGCTCGGCCGCCGGCTGCCTTGCGCGTGACGGCCGGAAACCGCTCCGGCAAGCCGCGCGCGCGGAGCCGGTCGAGGCCTGCCGGGGTGAGATGCCACTGGAACGAGGCGAGGTGCCGCGCGTCCGGGCCCGCCTCCACGACGTCGAACCAATAGGGGTACGGCACACCGTCGGCCGCAAGCGAAAGCGCGGGGTCGATCGGCCGCTCGCGCTCGATCGTCAGGCCGATCGCATCGGCCTCGAACCCGACGCGCAAGACCTCGCAGTGCGTGTCGTCCTGCATGAGCACGTACCCGGGGCCTCGGAACTCCCACGGGCGCTTCCACTCGCGCTCGTAATCGCGGCGCATCCACTCGGGGACCTCGCTGCGGTCCTCCAGGCGCATGAAGTAGCGGCCGATCCAGCGCGTCCAGCGCACACCGAGCGCGTCTTCGAGGGTGGCCCGGGCTTCGGCCCCGGTCGGGCTTCCGAGCGTGTTGAACTCCGCGATGAGCGTCTTTCCCGCCGAGGGCGCGAAGGCGGCGGCCCTCGCCTCAGCCGGAGTCAGCCCGCCGTAGATCGTCTCGCTGCGCTCGAGCGCCGCCTTCTGCGCCTCGCCCGAGACGAGGTCGAGCGCGTGCACGCCGTAGGTGTCGGCCAGGTAGATAAGGCGTGCCGCGGCGACGTCGGCGGCGCTCAGATCCCGCGTGGACGCAGGCGGGTCCCCCGCGCGCTGCGGCGGGTAGGCACCGAGGTAGTCCGAGGTCTCGTCGTACGGCGCGCCCTTGGCCGTGACGACCCCCGTGTGATCGAGCAGCCAGAACAGCGAGCGGTGCTCGATCCAGGTCCGAAACGGGACCGTCTTGTCGAGCACGACGAGGTCGAGCGGGCGCGGGGCCCGCACGGCGTAGCACGCCCACGGTACGAGAACGGCAAGCGCGATCGCCGGAACCGGCCAGAGCCAGCGGAGCGTCCTCATCGCGGGAGGGCCGGCTCGGCGACGACTTCGGCGAGGCGGCGAAGCGAAGCGTCGACGGCGTCGCGGGCGGGCCCGACGAATGTGACGTGCCCGAGCTTGCGCCCGGGCCGCGCGGACTTCCCGTAGACGTGGAGGTGCGCTCCGGCGACGCGAAGAACGGCCTCCGCCGGCGGCACGGTCCCGATCAGGTTGACCATCGCCGCGACCCCGCGCGCCTGAGTGCCGCCGAGCGGCCAGCCGGTCACGGCGCGGACGTGGTTCTCGAATTGGCTGGTCGCCGCCCCCTCGATCGTCCAGTGCCCCGAGTTGTGGACCCGGGGCGCCATCTCGTTGGCGATCAGGCGCCCGTCGTGCTCGAACAGCTCGATCGCAAGGACGCCGACGTACCCGAGGTGCTCGAGGACCAAGCGCGAGAGCTCGACCGCGCGCCCCGCAAGCTCCGCGTCCGCCCGGGCGGGGGCGACCGAGATCCTGAGGATCCCCTCACGGTGGACGTTCTCGACGACGGGCCAGAAAGCGGTCGCGCCGTCTGCACCCCTCACGGCGAGAATCGAAAGCTCGCGAGTGAACGGCACGAACCCCTCGAGGATCAGGTCGCGCCCGCCGAGCGCGGCCAGCGCGGACGCCGCGTCGGACGCTTCCCGCAAGACGCGCTGGCCCTTGCCGTCGTACCCCTCCCGCCGCGTCTTCAAGACGGCGGGAAGCCCGATCGCGACGATCGCGCGCTCGAGATCGGGAAGGCCGTCGACGTTGGCGTGCGGCGCGGTCGCGATCCCGAGCCGGGAGAACAGCGCCTTCTCGCTCGCCCGGTCCTGGGCCGCCGCGAGCGCCCCCGGAGCGGGATGGACGGGCTTCTGCCCCGCGATCCGGCGCGCGACGTCGACCGGGACGTTCTCGAACTCGTACGTGACGACGTCGCAGCCCGCGGCGAACGCGTCGAGCCGCGCGGCATCGTCCCAGCCTCCGCAGTGGAGCTCACCGAGGCCGGCGGCGGGAGCCTCGGGGTTCGGATCGTAGAAGGCGAAGCGCAATCCCAACGGAATGCCGGCCAGGGCCAGCATGCGACCCAGCTGGCCCGCCCCCAAGACCCCGATCGTCGTCATGAGCCCGCGTTGGGACCGTGCTCGGGAGCCCGCGGGTCCGGGGATTCGAGGACCTTCTCGGTTTGCGCGACGCGGAACGACTTCAGCGCGCGCCGGATCTCCGGGTGCTTGGCACCCAGAATCGCGGCCGCGAGGAGCGCCGCGTTGGTCGCGCCCGGCCGCCCGATCGCGAGCGTTCCGACCGGGACCCCGGCCGGCATCTGGACGATCGACAGGAGGGAATCGACACCCTTCAAGGCCTTCGATTCCACCGGGACACCGAGCACGGGGAGCGCCGTCTTCGATGCCACCATCCCCGGAAGGTGCGCAGCACCCCCGGCCCCCGCGATGATGACCTCGAGCCCCCGCTCCTCCGCGGATTCCGCGTACGAGAACAGAAGGTCCGGGGTTCGATGCGCGGAGACGACCTTGACCTCGTGGGGAACACCCAGGTGGTCGAGCGTCTCGGCTGCGGCCTGAAGCGTCTCCCAGTCCGACCGGGAGCCCATGATCACGCCCACGAGCGGTTTCATGCGCGGATTCTATCAGCGGGCCGCTGCTAGAATGCCCGGTCCCCTTGCGGAGGCTTCCAGCGTGAGTCAGCGCGTCCCGATCACGGTCGCCAACGGCGACGGCATCGGCCCCGAGATCATGAAAGCCACCCTCCAGATCCTGGAGGCGGCGGGCGCGCGGATCGACATCGAGACGATCGAGATCGGGGAGGCGGTCTACAAGCGCGGCCATCGCACCGGGATCGAGCCCTCCGCGTGGGACTCGCTCCGGCGGACGAAGGTCTTCCTCAAGGCACCGATCACGACACCGCAGGGGGGAGGGTTCGCCTCCCTCAACGTCACCGTCCGCAAGTCGATGGGGCTGTACGCCAACGTGCGGCCGTGCCTGTCGTACCACCCGTTCGTCCGGACGAAGCACCCGAAGATGGACCTCGTCATCGTCCGCGAGAACGAAGAGGACCTCTACGCGGGGATCGAGCACCGCCAGACCGACGAGGTCGTGCAGTGCCTGAAGCTCATCTCGCGCCCCGGGTGCGAGAAGATCGCCCGCTACGCCTTCGAGTACGCGCGGCGCAACAACCGCAAGAAGGTCACCTGCTTCACCAAAGACAACATCATGAAAATGACGGACGGCTTGTTCCACAAGACGTTCGACCGCGTGGGCGCGCTCTACCCGGACATCGAGAAGGAGCACTGGATCGTCGACATCGGCGCGGCGAAGCTCGCCGACACGCCCGAGACCTTCGACGTCATGGTCATGCCGAACCTCTACGGGGACATCCTCTCCGACGTCGCCGCGCAGATCTCGGGATCGGTCGGGCTCGCGGGATCGTCGAACATCGGCGAGCACGGCGCGATGTTCGAGGCGATCCACGGCTCGGCCCCCCGGCGCGCCGGGCAGAACGTGGCCAACCCCTCGGGGCTTTTGCTCGGCGGGGTCATGATGCTCGTCCACATCGACCAGGGAGACGTCGCGGAGCGCGTGCACAACGCGTGGCTCAGGACCCTCGAGGACGGGCTGCACACCTACGACATCTTCGACGCGGGGACCTCGAAGCGGAAGGTCGGCACCGACGAGTTCGCCCAGGCCGTGGTCGACCGGCTGGGGAAAGAGCCCGAAAGCTTCAAGCCCGTGCGCTATCCGAAGCGCGGGGCCGAAGAGGCCGTTCGCGCGTTGGCACCGCTGCCGCGGTCGAAAAAAGCGCTCGTCGGCGTGGACGTGTTCTTCGACTACTCCGGCGGCTCCGCCTCCGACCTCGCCGGGCGCTTGAAGCCCGCCGACGGGAACGGGCTCACGCTCTCGATGATCACGAACCGCGGCGTCCGCGTCTGGCCGGAAGGGCACGCCGAGACGTCCTGCACCGACCACTGGCGCGTCCGGTACCGCTGCTCGTCCGGGCCCGAGGTGACCCACGCGCAGATTGCGGCGCTGCTCACGCGCCTCGCGGGAACGGGTCTCGATTTCATCAAGACCGAGAACCTCTGCACGTTCGACGGCGAGCCGGGGTTTTCCACCGGCCAAGGTGAATAGGGACTCAGGATAGGTCGAGCGTCAGCTCCTCCGCCGGCGCCCGGTTCTCGGCAGCGGCCGTGAGATCGACGGCACCCGCCAGTGCGCGCCCCGCGACACGCGACAGCGCGAGCTTGAGCGCGACGTCGAGGGCGACCCCGATCGCGCCGGCGATCGCGAGCTGCTTCACCGCGGCGCGGTCGCCGCGAAACCCGAGCAAGCGGAGAACCGGCGACGCGGCCGCCGCTCCCAGGGCCACGTAGGCCCCGACGCGAACGAGGCTCCACACGTTCCAACCGAGGAGCAGGACGGTCCCGGGACGCCGCGCCGCGCGCAGGAGCGTCGCGACGTAGGCGTTCATGTAGTTCAACAGCACGGCACCGAGCACGATCGAGGCGAGGTTGGCGGTCGCCATGGCGGCGGCCACGTACCAGATCGGCTCGCGCACGTTGAAGATCGCGATGCGTCCGTTCCGAAGCCACTCGAGCATGCTCTGCCGGTATTCCCGCGCCCGCACGACCCGCTCGTCGGTCTCTTTCGGCCGGCCGGTGAAGACGTAGAGCGAGACGAGCGTCGTCCCGAGCGCCCACGCGCCCACCGACGCCGCGGCCCAGCCCGGCCCCACGAACGACCAGGCGATGAGAAAGGCGCCCCAGCCCAGAAGCCCCTGCACGAAAGGGAGTCCGATGCGGCTCTTGGTCCTCCAGCCCATGCGGAACCCCACGACACCGCAGAGGAAGCTGAATACGAGGAAGTAGGTCGGGCTCGTGGGCCAGCCGGCCGGCATGGCCGGATTGTCCCATGCCGGAACGGGGTGTATCTTCCCAGGGATGCTCCGGCACGGAATCCTCAAGCTGGGTCTTGCGGTGGCGGCTTTGGTCGCGATCTCCGTCCCCGTCTTGGCGGCCGGCCTTCCCGCCTGCTGCGTCCCGGCGGCCCGGTGCTGCGCGATGAAGGCCGCTGCGGCGGCGATGCCCAAGGGGTGCTGCAAGACCCCCGAGGCGCCGAAGCCGGAAGCGCGGGTGAAGCAGATTGCTCCCGCCGCCGTCGCGGTCTCCGCACCGCTCGTTGCGCCGGCCCTCTCGTCGACCGAGATCCCGCTCCTGGTCGCGGCGCACGCGGCGCGGCGCGAGCATCGCGCACCGTCCCCCGACGACTCGCCCCCCGACCGGCTCTCCCGCAACCACGTCCTGCTGATCTGACCGGCTCCCGTCGCTGGCTTCGGCGCGCGGGGACACGTGTCTCCGCGCCGGACCTCGATCTCCGGGAGCGTTGTCATGAATCGATCGATCGTCGTTTCGGGATTCGTCCTCTTCGCCTTCTCCTTCGCCGTTTCGGCCGAGCCGGAGCCGCTCGACCTCGCGGCGCTTCTCGCCGAAGCGGATCGCGCCAGCCCGGAGCTGCTCGCCCGTGAGGCGCGCGCCGCTGCTGCCGCGGAGGTGGCCTCCCAGCGCACGGCCCTGCCCGATCCGCGCCTCTCCGTCTCGTACACGAACGATGGCCTGTCGAGCTTCACGCTGGGAGAGTCGCAGTTCGCGAATGTGATGGTCCGGTGGGATCAGGACGTCCCCTACCGCAAGGTGCGCGCGCGGGCGGCCGACGTCGCGAGCCGCGAGCACGACGTCGCGGTCGCGTCGGAGGCTGCGGCGCGGGCGCGTTTGCGCCTCCGCGTGATCGCCCTCTACGTCGAGATCTGGCGCGCGGAGCGCGCCTCGACGCTCCTTGGCGAAGGCCGGGAGCTCCTGACGACCTCCGTTGAGGCGGCGCGGGCTCGCTACGAGTCCGGGGAAGGGAGCCAGCAAGGGGTGCTCCGCGCGCAGACCGAAGTGCGGCGAGCCGGCGTCGAGCTGGAGTCGCTGGCGCGGGAACGCCGCGCGGCCGAGATCGCCCTCGGCGAAGCGTTGGGGCGGATGGGGGACGCTCGATTCGCCGCCGCCGGCGAGCTCCCCGAGGCCCCCGGTCTGGACGTCGACACGCTCGAGGCGCTTGCGGTCGCCGGCCCGGAGACGCTCGAGGCCCGCGCGGGAGTGGCGCGTGCCGAAGCGTCCGTCGAGAGCGCGCGCGTGCAGACGAAGGCGGAGTGGGGTTGGATGGCGGCCTACCAGTACCTGGGCAGCCTGGACCCGATGGTGATGGGCGGCGTCACCGTGCGGCTCCCGCTGTGGAAGGACGCGAAGCAAGCCCGTGGGATCGCCGAGGCGGAGCGCTCGGCCGAGGCCGCGGCGCACGATCGCGACGCCACCGAGATCGCGGCGCGGGTCCGGGTGCGCGACCTCGTCAGCGAGCTCGAATCGATCGAACGGCAGCGTGCCCTTTACGACGAGGCCGTTCTCCCCGAGGGGGGAGCGACGCTCGAAGCAGCGCGCGCGGCGTTCTCGGCCGGGCTCCTTCCGATGACCGACGTCCTCGACGACCTCGGGAGGCTCGTTTCGGACCGTCGCGCGGCGGTGGACCTGGAGGCGCGTCGCATCCTCGCGATCGCCGAGCTCGAAGCCGCGACCGGAAGCCGGCTGCTCGAGACGGGAGGTGGCCGATGAAGAAGACCCTGATCGCCCTGGCGGTGATCGCGGGGCTGGCAGGCGCCGCGGCGATCGGCTGGCACGCCGCGGTCTCCCGGCACCCGGACGCACCCCGCTCCAGCGCCTCCGCACTCGCAACTCTCTACCGCTGCTCCATGCATCCGCAGGTCGTTTCCGACGCGCCGGGCTCCTGCCCGATTTGCGGGATGGACCTCGTGCCCACCTCCGCAGACCACCGGCCTGAAAGCGCCGCCGCACCCTCGAAGACGAAGACCGTCTGGCGCTCGACGATGAACCCCAACGAGATCTCCGACCGGCCAGGCAAGGACTCCATGGGCATGGAGATGGTCGCCGAGGAGGTCCCCGTGGACTCGGGCGGCACCGGGAGCAGCGTATCGGGCCTGGCGAGAATTCGGATGAACGCGCAGAAGCGCCAGCTGATCGGCGTCCGGACGGCACTGGTCAAGAAGCAGGCGTTCACACGGACGCTCCGCGCGTTCGGCCGGGTCGCCGCGGACGAAACTCGGCTCCGCCAAGTGACGACGAAGATCGACGGCTACGTCGAGCGCCTGTATGCGAACGCCGTCGGAGAGGTCGTACGCAAGGGTCAGCCGCTGCTCGAGATCTACAGCCCGGAGCTCCTGGCATCGCAAAACGAGTACCTCATCGCCCTCGCCGCGCGGCAGCGGAGTGCGGGGAGCTCGATCGCCTCCGTGGCGGGATTCGGCGATGAGCTCGTCCTCAGCTCCCGCCGACGACTTCAGCTCTTCGACGTGTCCGAGGCGCAGATCGATCGGCTCGAGCGTACGGGGACGCCGGAGCGTGTCGTGACCGTCTACGCTCCGATCGGCGGAGTCATCACGGCACGCAACGTGGCCCGGGGGCAGAAGATCGAATCGGGCATGGCGCTCCTCGAGGTCGTGGACCTGTCGCGGGTCTGGGCCATCGCCTCGGTCTACGAGTACGAGCTTCCATTCGTCCAGGTCGGCCAGGCCGCGACGATGACGCTCAGTTACGTTCCGGGGAAGACGTTCGAGGGAAAGGTCTCGTTCGTCTATCCGACGCTCGATCCTCAGACACGGACCGTACAAGTACGCGTCGAGTTCACGAATCCCGACTTCGAGCTCAAGCCCGACATGTTCGCGGACGTCGTGCTCCACGCCGATCTCGGCGAGCGGCTCGCGGTGCCGGACACTGCGGTGCTCGACACCGGCACCCGGAGTATCGCGTTCGTGGAGACGGAGGCGGGCGTGTTCGAGCCCCGCGAGCTAAAGATCGGGCTCCGACTCGAGCACGAGTACGAAGTCCTCGAAGGGATCTCCGACGGAGAGACGGTCGTCGTGTCGGCGAACTTCCTGCTCGACTCGGAGTCGAGACTCAAGGCGGCCCTCGCGGGGATGAGCTCCGCTTCCGAACCCACGCCCGCGCCCGCCGGCCACGCGCACTAGGAGCCCGTCGTGGTCGAACGCATCATCGAGTTCTCCGCCAAGAACAGGTTCATCGTCCTGATCCTCACCGCGGTGGCCGTCACGATGGCCGCCTACGCGATGAAGAACGTCCCGCTCGACGCCATTCCGGACCTCTCGGACACGCAGGTGATCATCTATTCGCGCTGGGACCGCAGCCCGGACGTCATCGAGGATCAGGTCACCTACCCGATCATCTCGTCGTTGCTCGGCGCGCCGAAGGTGAAGTCGATTCGCGGGTTCTCCGATTTCGGGTTCTCCTACGTGTACGTCATCTTCGAGGACGGAACGGACCTGTATTGGGCACGGAGCCGAACGCTCGAGTACCTCAGCAAGATCCTGCCGAGGCTTCCCGACGGCGTGAAGACGGAGCTGGGCCCCGATGCGACCGGTGTGGGCTGGGTCTACCAATACGCGCTCGTGGACACGAGCGGCAAGCACGACCTCGCCCAACTACGCACTCTGCAGGACTGGTACCTGAGGTACTGGCTCGCGAGCGTCCCGGGGGTGGCCGAAGTTGCCTCGATCGGCGGGTATCAGAAGCAGTACCAGGTCGAGCTCGACCCGGAGAAGCTGTTGGCCCGAAGGATCCCGCTCGCGAAAGTGATCGATGCGGTCCGGCAGGGGAACAACGACGTCGGCGGTCGCCTCGTGGAGATGGCAGGCGCGGAATTCATGGTCCGCGGCCGGGGCTATGCGAAATCCGTGGACGACATCGCGAGCATCGTGGTCGACACGAGCCCGAACGGCGTGCCCACGCTGATCCGCGACATCGGAAGGGTCGCGATCGGTCCCGAGCTCCGTCGCGGTGTCGTGGACCTCGACGGGATCGGGGACACCGCCGGCGGCATCGTCGTGATGAGGCACGGCGAGAACGCCGTCAACGTCATCGAGCGCGTGAAGCGGAAGATCGTGGAGATCAAGCCGTCCCTGCCCGACGGTGTCGAGATTCTCCCGACGTACGACCGCTCCGAGCTCATTCAGCGGTCGATCGACGTCCTCAAGCACGAGCTGCTGCTCGAGATGCTGATCGTCAGCTTCGTCATCCTGGTGTTCCTGTGGCACATCCCCTCGGCGATCGTTCCGATCGTGACGATCCCCATCTCGGTGATGCTGGCTTTCATACCGATGTACTTCATGGGGATCACCTCGAACATCATGTCCCTCGCGGGGATCGCCATCAGCATCGGCGTGCTCGTGGATGGGGCGATCGTCGAGGTCGAAAACGCCTACAAGAAGCTCCAGCTCTGGGAGGCCGGAGGGCGCAAGGGCGATTTCCACGCCGTGCGCCTCGCGGCGCTCAAGGAGGTCGGCCCGTCGGTCTTCTTCTCCTTGTTGGTCATCGCGGTCGCCTTCATGCCGGTGTTCACGCTCGTGGACCAGGAGGGACGCCTCTTCAAGCCGCTTGCCTACGCGAAGAACTTTGCGATGGCGATCGCCGCGATCCTGGCGATCACGCTCGACCCTGCGATGCGGATGATGTTCACGCGAATGGACCGGTGGAGCTTCCGGCCGAGGTGGCTGTCGTGGACGACGCACCAAGTCCTCGTCGGGACCTACTACCCCGAGGAGAAGCACCCGATCAGCCGCGTGCTCTTCGCGATCTACGAACCCGCCTGCCGCTTCGTTCTCGACTGGCCCAAGAGCACGATCGCGGCCGCGCTGATCCTCGTCGCCACCACGATCCCCGTCTATATGCGGCTGGGGTCGGAGTTCTACCCCCCGCTGGACGAAGGAACGCTCCTCTACATGCCGACGACGCTCCCCGGCCTCTCCGTCGCCGGAGCCCAGGAGATCCTCGCGACGACGGACCGCATCATCAAGGAGGTTCCGGAGGTCGAGCGCGTCTTCGGGAAGGCGGGGCGCGCCGAGAGCTCGACTGATCCGGCGCCGTTCTCGATGCTCGAGACGACGATCGTCCTCAAACCGCACGATCAGTGGCGGAGCATCGGCCGTTTCTATTCCGACTGGCCGGGATTCCTCCAGGCCCCGTTCCGGCGAGTCTGGCCGGATCGCATCAGCCGCGAGGACTTGGTGAACGATCTCAACGCGCGGCTGCAGATTCCTGGACTCACCAACGCGTGGACGATGCCGATCAAGAACCGCCTCGACATGCTCGCGACGGGGATCAAGACCCCCGTCGGCATCAAGATCTACGGTGCGGATCTCGAGACGATCGAACGCCTCGGCGCCGAGATCGAGGCGGTCCTCCCGGGCGTGGAGGGAACCCGAAGCGTCTTCGCCGAGCGGACGGCGGGCGGTTACTTCCTGGACTTCGATCTGAAGCGCGACGCGCTCGCGCGCTACGGCCTGACCATCGACGAGGCCGAGCTGGCCGTGATGTCGGCGATCGGAGGCGAGGCCGTCACGACGACGATCGAAGGTCGTGAGCGTTACACGGTGAACGTGAGGTACGCGCGGGAGCGACGAGACAACATCCAGGACCTCCAGCGCGTGCTCGTCCCGACGATGTCCGGGGCCCAGGTGCCACTCGGCCAGATCGCGGACATTCGATTCCGGGCCGGGCCTTCGATGATCCGCGACGAGAACGGAATGCTCGCGGGGTACGTGTACGTCGATCTGTCCGAGTCGGACATCGGCGGCTACGTCGCTCGGGCGAAAGCCGCGGTTGCCGCGAAGGTCGCGCTTCCGGCCGGTTACGCTTTGCAGTGGAGCGGCCAGTACGAAAACATGCTGCGGGTGCGGGAGCGGCTGAAGTTCGTCGTTCCCGTCACCTTCTTCCTGATCTTCATCCTGCTCTTCATGAACACGAAGTCGGCCGTGAAGGCGACGATCGTGATGCTCGCGGTCCCGTTTTCGCTGATCGGTGCGGTGTGGCTCCTCTACATCCTGGGCTACAACGTCTCGATCGCCGTGTGGGTCGGCATGATCGCCCTCATGGGCCTCGACGCCGAGACGGGCGTCTTCATGCTGCTCTTCCTGGACCTCTCCTACCACGACGCCGTTCGGGCGGGGAAGATGCGAACGAAGGAAGACCTTCGGGAGGCCATCGTTCACGGGGCCGTGAAGCGCATCCGCCCCAAGATGATGACGGTTGCCGCCGCGTTCATGGGGCTGATGCCGATCATGTGGTCGCTCGGAACGGGAGCGGACATGATGAAGCGTGTGGCCGCGCCCATGGTCGGTGGGCTCGTGACGAGCTTCATCCTCGAGCTCCTCGTCTATCCGCCGATCTACGAGTTGTGGAAATGGAAATTCGAGATGAAGAGCGGCACCGTCGACCCTTCGCCGTTGCCGGTTCCCGAAACCCGAGGGCACCACGCGTGACCCTCTTTCCGCAGGAGGCTTCCGTGAGAATACGATCGATCCTCGTCGCCGCCGCCATCGCCGTGATCGTCGCGGCCCTACCCGCCATCGCGCAGCACGACCATCACGAGGCGAAGGACGTTACCGTCCAGGGAGAGGTCCTCGACATGGCGTGCTTCGTCGCCCACGACGGCAAAGGGCCGGGCCACGCCGCGTGTGCCGCCAAGTGCATGAAGGACGGACAGCCCGTGGGCCTGCTCGCGAAGGACGGCACCGTCTACCTCTTGTTCGCCGATCACGGCGACACGTCCGCCTTCGTCAAGACCAAGGAGTTCGTTGCCAAGAATGTCGAGATCGCCGGCGAGCCCGCCGACAAGAACGGGATCAAGGGGATCACGGTGAAGGCGGTCAAGGCCCTCTGATCCGGCGATGAAGCGTGCCCGCTGGCTCGTCGCCGCCGGGATGGGCGCGGTCCTTCTCGTGGGGGCCGCGCTCGCCCTGCCGGTCGTCCGAGCGTACTGGCGGGTACGTTCGTCGAATCCCGTGCGGCGAGGGCTCGAGGTCGCGGCCCGTTCGGGATGCTTTTCCTGCCACGGCCCGATGGGCGCGGCGGGTGTTCCCGATCCGGCGCTCGGCGAGGACGTCCCCCCTTGGACCGGCGGGATCTTCATGATGTACGTGAACGGCGAGGAAGAGGTACGTGAGTACGTGCTCGACGGCGTCAGCACGAGCCGGGCGACGAGCCAGTCGGCGAAGGCCGAGCGCGAGCGGGCGGCTATCCGGATGCCTGCGTTTCGAGGCAGGCTGAGCTCCCGCGAAGTCGACGATGTCGTCGCCGCCTTCCTCGTGCTCTCGGGAATGAATCGTCCCCACGACGGAACCCCGGAGGCCAGGGGCCTCGAGATCGCCGAGCAACACCGATGCATCTCCTGCCACGCCCCCGGGGGTAGCGGTGGGCGGTCGAACCCGGGATCGCTCACAGGATTCGTGCCGGGGTGGTACGGCGCGGACTTCCGTGACCTCGTGCGCGACCGCGGCGAGTTCGTCGCGTGGGTGCGGGAGGGGAGGATCGAGCGGCTGCGCGAGAATCCGGTGGCGCGGCACTTCGTTCGGAGTCAAGCGATCCAGATGCCTCGCTACCCGGGCATATCGGATGCCGACATTGATGCGGTGTGGGAGTACGTGCGCTGGCTCGGCACGACGCGCGGCGGCCTCGACGCGCCGAGCGCGGTATTCTGATGAGGCAGCGAGGGGACCTGAATGGACGTCGGAATGAGAGTGGCGGCTGCGGCGATGGCCATCCTTCTCCCGCTGACGGCATCTTGCGGCGGCTCACGGGTGGCGACGTGCAAGCAATGCGGGCGCGACGAGTGCAAGAACCTCGCGTTCACCATCGCTCTCGCGAGCGGCGAATCGGTCGACACATGCTGCCCTCGGTGCGCGCTTCGCTATTTGGCGGAGAAGCGGCCGGTGGTCACGAGGCTCGCGGTCCGGGGCTTCGCCGACGCCCGAACGCTCGACGCGCGAAAGGCCCTCTACGTCGAGGGCTCCGACGTGCACGCCTGCGCGAAGCGCGAGACCGCACCCGCGACGGACGAGCGGGGCTGCTGCTTGAAGGCCGTGTACGACCGTTGCGAGCCGAGCCTGGTCGCGTTCGAATCGCTCGGCGCGGCGGAATCGTTCGCGCGTGACCACGGTGGCTTCGTGCGCACGTTCGACGAGCTGGAGTCGGAGCGGCGCTAGGACCCGCTCACCGCGGAAGGAAGATCACTTCACCTTGACCGCGGCCCGGTGTTCGGCCTCGGCGTGGTCGCGCATGTGCTGGCCGATCCAGCTCGCCATGACGTCCGCGGGCATCGGCGCCAGCGTGAGCGTCACCTCGCGGTCCTCGCCGGCGCGCTTCACGGTGTAGGTGACGCACTGCCCCGGCTGCCAGCCCTTGCGCACCCTCGACAGGGCGTCGTAGTTCTCGTGGGAGAGCTTCACCCCGTTGAGCGCGTAGAGGACGTCGCCGACCTGCAGCCCGGCCTTCTCGGCGGGGCTTGCGGGGACGACCTTGGTGATCCGGTAGTCCTCCTGGTACTCGATCCCGACCCAGCCGCTGTTCTTGAGCTTGCTGCTCATCATCTCGAGGCAGTCCTGGGCGGACGCCTTGCAGTTGAAAGGGTCCCCGGCGAAGGCTTGGGTCGTCGCGGCGATCGCGATCAGTCCCAGGACGGCCAGCATCCGCTGAATCATGATGCCGAATCGTACGCCGCGCGCCGCCCCGTGGCCGTCTTGCCGCCGTAAAAAGATGTCTCTCTTGTCAATCGGCTGTAAACCGCCTCCGGATCGATATAGTTTTGGGAATGGCCTTCACCGCGCTCCGGCGCCATCCCCTCCTCGTGGGCCTGGCCGCCGTGCTCGTGCCGCTCGCGATCCTCGTCATCCTCCAGCTCGTCTGGCTCGTGCGCCTCGAGAAGGTCACGGCGATCGCCCAGGCCTCCGCCCTCGACGGCCTGCTGGGGACGGTGGCCACGAAGGTCGACTACCACTTCCGCGAGAACGCGGAGCGCTCCCTCAACGTTCCCGCGGCCTGGTTCGTCGAGGGGAAGCTCGAGAACACGGTGAAGTACTGGCAGAAGCGGCCGGCGCAGGGGGCGATGCGGCTCTTCCTCGTCGACTTCACGCGGAGCGAGTTCGGGAACTTCTTCGTCTACGACTCCGGCTCGAAGCGGCTCGTCAAGCCGGTCGCCTCGGATGAGTCGCTCGCGATGATCCTTGCCGCGAACCCGATCCACATGCTGAACTACCGGCAGCGCGGGATGGAGTCGGCAACGCTGACCGTCGACGAGCGCAATCCCGACTTCCGGATGATCTTCAACCCGATACTCGACGACGCCGGGAAGGTCGTCGGCATGGCCGGGATGATCCTGGACGAGCAGATGTTCCGGGAGAAGCTCCTGCCGTGGATCATCGAGTCCACGGTGGCGACGTACTTCCCCGACGCCCCGCGCGGGGAGCTTGCCGTGACCGTGAAAGACCGATCGGGGCGCACGATGGCCTCGGTCGGGGAGGCCGACGGGCGCAAGGTCGCGGCGCGCGGCCGGCTCGGCTTCGTCTTCACCGACTGGCAGCTGGAGCTGCACGCGCCGCGGGCGACGCCGGAGCAGTGGGCGCGCGCGGGGTTCCTCTTCAACGTCACCCTCGCCGGTTTTCTCGCGCTGACCCTTCTCGGCGGGATCGTCTGGGCGCTGCGCTCGGCCGACCGGGCGGTCAAGCTCTCCACCATGAAGTCCGATTTCGTCTCGAACGTCTCCCACGAGCTGCGGA
>Ga0137436_1000036_pt1 | contig 44506 bp, 59 predicted proteins | sample EasRivERMGT119_2_FD_102328 | JGI IMG/M metagenome (GOLD analysis project Ga0137436, IMG submission 102328) | Soil microbial communities from meander-bound floodplain in the East River, Colorado, USA - East River MetaG ERMGT119_2 | ecosystem: Environmental > Terrestrial > Soil > Floodplain ...
AACGTTCCCGCTGTCGGCGTTACCCCGCCTGACGTGGGCAATCCAACGGGCAAGAAGGCCATCGGGGCGCCCAATCCCGCCACTCTCACCGTCCCTGCGGATGGTCGGCTGGCGGTGACGGTGGGCGGGGTAGCCACTGCTGCGTCGGGTACGGGTGCTTACAAGACCTTCCTCCCTGCCGGTACGGTTCTGTCGTTCACGGCGGCGGTGGGTAATACCCCGGCCATTCAGCAGTACTTCTGGGCCTTTGAGGTCTAAATGCTGAACCACCAACTCATCCTGACGGACTCGGAGGGTCGCCTGCGTGCTACGCTGGAGGCCCCCACTGACTTCAACGGTGGTACCCCCACCAAGGATGGGTTGCTCAGTATTCTGTACGAGGATGGCGTGACCTACGTCAACGGGCTCAGCTACGGGCCTGAGGGCAGGGTTACGGCCGAGCAGGCTATTAGCCCTGCTAGCGACAATCCCTTCATGAGCTCTAATGGTAGATTGAGGTCAGCCGTAGGGGGCACACCGTCCGTGTGGCTCTACGGGTTGCCTTTCGATGAGGATGGTAACATCTGTATCACACTGGACGATGCCCCGCCAGTAAACACCCGCGAGTTTAGCAGCGCCTTCAGTTCAGCCTTCAAATGAGGACTATATGCCCTACCGTACCATCATAGCCCTCCGCGAACAAGTCGGTGACACGCTGCCGGACAACACCACCGGAGACATCAGCGCGGCTGCAGTCAGGGACATGTTCAAGGATGTCATCGACACGTTCGCTCCTGGCTACGGCATCATGTCGATCGACTCTCTGACCCTTCCAGCCCTAGGCATTACCCCACAGGTGTTAACCTATGATACGCTCCTGGCTCAAACGGACACTTATACTGCTCTGCCTCCATCTGGTACGGTTACGCGACTGGCTCGTGGGCTTCCTTCGACGGTGAACAGGGTATCGTTCTACGCCGACGTGTCTGCCCCCACGGGCGATGAGGTCGTGTTCTCGCTATACCGCGACGGGGTGGACATCCCCGGCGGCGGTACGGTCAGCGGTCAAGGCTTAGGCAACGTGGTCCAGGTAGCGTTCAGCATCTCAACGAGTGCTGAGGACGACCTCGACCATACCTACGACATTCGCGCTCTCAAGGTCACTGGGGGCGCTGATAACGTTGACCTGGCTAACGTCAGGTTTATTCTCGAATACATCCCGACCATCGGGATTTAACCAGGAACAGAAATGTCCACCGATACCCTCGACTTTGTAATGAATTTTGAAGAGGCTCAGCAAGCTGACGCCGACAAGAAGCTGTTTGTCGTTTTCTACAGGGACGTACAGAAGAATGAACTCAAATCCATTGAAGCTGGACGGCCCATCTTCGACGAAATTGACCTCGTCAAGATCGTCACGCCAGGCTCTCGCGACAGCTTCGTCGGCATCGCTGACTACGAGTACCAGCAGCGCTTTCCCACCCACTGGGCTCGGTATAAACAGGGCAAGTCGCAGGAAATCAGCGGAACACCTCTCAACCAACTGCCCTGGCTGGGCATCGCTCAGATCGCGGAGTTCAACGCGGTAGGGTGCCACACGGTGGAGCAACTCGTCGGCATGGCCGACCAGGTCAGCCAGAAGTTCATGGGTCACCACGCCATCAAGCAGCGGGCGGCTCAGTACCTGAACCTGGCCAAGGAGAACGCTCCACTGATGAAGATGGAGTCGGAACTGAAGAAGCGGGACGATGAGATCGCCCAGCTTCAAGAGACAGTAGCTGCCCTGGTGGCCCGCGATAAGGCGAACCAGGCCGCGAAGGTCACACCAAAGGGGTAACCCATGGCTGAATACTGGGCCGCTGTAGATATTCTGAAACAAGTCGCCGGAGAACTTGGGTTGCCCCGGCCGTCCACGATTGTGGGCATCGATGACATACAGTCGGTCCAGTTACTGTCCCTGATGAACGCGGCGGGCAACGAGCTGGTGGTGTGGTACCCATGGGCCCAATTCTCCAAGGAGTGGGTCTGGAGTACCGTACCGGGCCAGGAGGATTACCCGCTACCTGACGATTGGTCCTACTTCCACGACCAGACGCAGTGGGACAGAACGAATCGCTGGCCCCTCCTGGGGCCGAAGTCGCCCCAGGAGTGGGCCTGGCTGAAGGGCTCCCTGGTGGCGGCGCTACCCCGTCAGCGCTTCCGCGTGGCGGATGGGAAGTTCAAGCTGTGGCCCGTGCCCGGCTCCCCCAATCAGAACATGGCCATGGAGTACGTGGTCAAGAACTGGGTCAGGACCAATACCTCCCAGGTCAAAGACATGGTGAACCAGGACTCGGACATTGTCCTGTTCAACCCCTGGCTGATGATCAAGTTGATCAAGCTGAAGTTCTACGAGCTCAAGGGCTTCCCCACTGGTGGCGTCCAGGGCGACTTCATGCGCGTGTTTACCTCGCTCACCGGCAAGGATACCGGGGCCAAGATTCTCTCCCTGAGCCCTCGCTACACCAGTGAGTACCTCGGCCCCTGGTCGGTTCCTGACGGGAATTGGGACGTCAAATGATACCCTTCATGCCCGTCGCTGCTGAGGCTGCTAACAAGCCAGCTAGCGTTGCCTCGCCCATAGGCGGGATCAATGCTAGGGATTCGCTTGTAGCCATGCCTGAGACCGACGCGGTGATAATGCAGAACTGGTGGCCCCAGCCCTACGGCTGTACCGTGCGTAAGGGTTTCCGTGAGTGGGCTACGGGCATGCCCTCCAGCGTGGACACCATAGCCCCTTGGGCGGATCGTACCGGGGTACAGAAGCTGTTCGCTTGGTCCGGCACCGCAGTATTTGATATCACCTCCCCCGGCCCCGCTGCTACTACCCCCCTTTTCGGGCTGACGAACGCGGTCTGGGACTTCACCAACCTCGTTAATGCTGCCGGTAGCCACCTCATAGCCCTGAACGGCATAGACGATGGTATCATCTACAATGGGACGGGCAATCGCATAATCTTTGGTGATGGTATAGTTCCGTTCACCTGGAAGGGCATCAGCCCCAAGAACGCGCTCTGCCCTTGCGTACATCAGCATAGGCTCTGGGTGGTGGAGAAGAACACATCTAATGGATGGTACCTGGGTCCCGATCTTATCCAGGGTACGTTCCTCAAGTACGATTTTGGTCCGTTGTTCAGTAGAGGCGGCTTTCTACAATTCCTCACCACGTGGACACTCGATGACGGCTCGGGAGCAACGGACCACCTCATAGCTTGCTCTTCCAGGGGCGAGGTGGTGGTGTACGAGGGTATCGACCCTGATGACGATCTCAACTGGAAGCTCACAGGCGTGTACTACATCGGGGCTCCAGTGTCGGGTCGGCGCGGCTTCTGTAAGGCGGGCGGGGACCAGTTCATCCTCACCCAGCAGGGTCTGATCTCGATGAGTGCTGTTCTGTCCTCCAGCAAGGTGGGGGACGAGGACAGGAAGGTCAAGACAGATAAGATTCAGTTCCTCTTGTCTGAGTTGGTATCCACCTACTCAGCAGCCTTTGGCTGGGACCTGAAGTACTATCCGAAGGACAACATGCTTATCCTGAACGTGCCTTCGGTCACGGCCAGCGGTAACATACAACTAGCGGCTAACCAGATCACCGAAGCCTGGACGGAGTTCACCGGCATGGATGCGTCCTGCTGGGGTTTCTTCGGCTCCACTCCGATGTTCGGGGACCATGCTGGCAAGGTATTCCAGGCCTGGGTGGGCAACTCAGATAACGTAGCCGTGGACGGTACGGGGGGCGTGGGCATCATAAGTCGGGTACAGCAGGCCTATTCCTACATGGGTGCCCGCGCCGTACAGAAGCAGGTGGGGATGTACAGGCCTGTGTTCGTAGTGACGGACCAGGCCTCGTTCCACTCCACCATACGGTACGACTTCAAGCCAGAGTTGCTTACCGTACCAGGTCCGCTTCCTGTCGGCAGTAGCTCGCTGTGGGGCTCGGGCATCTGGAACGAGTCCCTATGGGGCGGCGGGGATACGGTTCAGAAGCAGTGGGTGCAGGCTGATGGCATGGGCGTAGCCGCCTCGCTGCTCATGGTTATGAAGACTGAAGGGGAAGTCCTGTGGGTGTCCACGGACTACTCCATTACTGGTGGATGGGGTCTATTTTGATCATCACCGAAGGTCAACTCATTATGGCCAAATGGCTGGAAGCCAAGATTGGTTACGTGGGTACGCCTCATCTACGGTGTATAGGCAACTATCTGAACGACAAGTTAATGGGGGTGGTAGCGTTCGATCATTTCAACGGGTGTAGCATGATGATACACTCGGCGGGGGAGGGCAACTGGCTCACCAAGGAAATGCTCTATGCTGTATTCCACTATCCTTTTGAGGTGTGTAAAGTACGTATGCTTATTGGTCTGGTGCCTTCAGCAAATGATCAGGCTCTACGGTTCAATAGTCATATTGGTTTTAAGGTCGATTCAATTCTTGATGGTGCCCACCCCGATGGCGCGCTAGTCATAATGACTATGCAGCGCGGGGAGTGCCGCTACCTCCATAGGAGAAGCCATGGGCAAAAAGTCGAAGCCGCCACCAGCGCCTGATTACACTCCGCTGGCGGAGAAGACCGCTGCCTCTGCTAACGAGGCGGCTACAGCCACCACGATGCAAAACCGCCCTAACCAGGTGGACATCCATGGCAATACCTCTACCTGGACCACGGACGCGCAGGGTCGCCCGGTACAGACTCAGACCCTAGGGGCGGCTGCTCAGGGCCAACTCGACGCGGGCAACGCCCTAGTTACCGGGGCTCAGGGCCGGGCTACCGACGCCCTGGGCCAGCCCCTGACTACGGAAGGCCTGCGGGAGGTGGGGGACTACGATACGTCTCAGCTTCAGGGCGTGGACGCCGAGGGGCTGCGGGCGGGGGCCGGTCAGTTCAACATGGATCCGACTGGTAATTCCAAGTCAATTCAGGACGCTACCTATGGTCTTCTTTCGTCCCAGAGGGACCTTGCGAGGAACTCCGAAATACAGCGACTCAAGTCGCAAGGACTCACCGAAGACTCCCCTGCGTTCCAGAGGGCTATGCTACGTCAGGGACAAGCCGATACGGATGCGCAGCTCAAGTCGCTTCTAGCCGGCACCACGGAGTACGGCAATCAGTTCAACCGGGGCTTGGCCCAGAACCAGTCCAACTTCGGTCAGCGTACTGACGCCGAGAAGTTCGCCATGGGCCTCCGCGGTCAGCAGTTCGGGGAGCAAGGCGCTCAGATAGAGGCTGATGCGGCTGCTAGGAAGGCGGGCCTGGACGAGCGCATGGGATTGCGTAACCAGTCCATCGATGAACTGACGGCCCTCAGCAGCGTGCCCCAGGGCAATGGTCCGGCGTTCGGGCAGTTCGCCGGGGCCACCGACCAGCAGGGGGTGGACTACCTCGGCGCGGCCAAGGACAAGTACGGGGCTGAGGTGAACGCCACCAACGCTAAGAACGCAGGTAAGTCTAGCACGATGTCTGGCATTGCCTCTTTGGCCGGTACGGCCGCAATGGTGTTCCTATGAAAGTCCTACAATTCTCCGGCGGCATTGACTCCCTGGCGTGCCTGGAGTTGCTGAAGAATGAGCGCGGCCTTCACGTGGTCACGGTCAGCACTGACGGGTCCTACCCTGAGCGGGACGCCTACCTCAAGGTGGTGGCGGATAGGCACCCCCATATCCCGTTCATGACCACCATGAGCGACCGGGACCTGGACCAGTACGGCCACCCTGTTGACGTAGTGCCCATGCGCTACACCGGCCTGGGCAATATGATCGAAGGCACGCCGGTGAAGTACCAGAGCGCCTTCGAGTGCTGCGCTAGGGGCTTCTGGCACCCTATGTTCGATACGATGATCCGTATGGGAGCCACCGAGGTATTCCGTGGCCAGCGTCGGGACGACCTGCTCAAGTCCCCCATCAAGGATGGGCACGTAGAGGGTCCGATCACCTATCGGTTCCCAATCTACGACTGGACCAGGGGACAGGTCGCCCACTACGTCAAGGTCAATTGCCCCGATCTAGTCCCTGAGTACTACAGCAAGGAGCTGACCTCGCGGGACTGCTGGGACTGTACAGCTTACCTACGGGACAACGATGCCCGTATCCGTAACCTGCCCCATGAGCAGCGGGTCAAGGTGTCCGACATTCTAGCCGAATGGCGGCGTGACGTCAACTCAGAAACGAGGTGGTAGCATGTTTCCTCAGACTGGTAATATGGATATGGGGGACCCCCATGCTAACCCCATGGCCACACCCAATGCTATGGACCCCGCTTCGCAAGCGCGGGCTAAGATGATGTCGGGTGCTCTACGCCAGGGTGCTCAGCAGACTCCCCAGGGACAGATGGTGGGTGGCCTCTTCGTGCCCCCATCCTTTGCTGCTCAATTAGCCCCGGCCGCAAGCGCGGCTGGCTACGGTTACATGCAAGGTCAAGGGGGGTAACATGCCTCTATTTGATCCTCAAGCCGAGCTAGTTGCTGCCGTACCGCCGCCTGACTACGGCGTTACCAGCGCTAAGCGCCAACGTCAGCTAGCGGACGCCTTGCGTAAGAAGGCTGAAGTAGCGGGGCCGCAGGGTCAGATGGTGGGCGGCCACTATGTTGCCCCCTCGTGGGCTCAGCACCTGGGAACCATCGCCAGCGGCGCGGGCGCGGGTTACATGGAGGGTAAGGCTCAGGAAGCTGAGGACGCCTCCACCCAGCAGATCGCCACTGCTCGTAAGCAGGCTATGTCCAATCTGCCCCAGGCCACGGCGGCTGTAACGGGGCAGAAGATTGAGGGCCTGGGCGGTCGGGAGAAGGTCACTGACTACGAGGTCTCACCCGCTAAGCCTCTCCAGCGCGCTGACGTGTTCAAGAAGTACGCTGAGATGATGGAAGTGCCGGGCATGGAGAAGACCGCCACGGCCTACCTGAACAGCGCCCAGTCTGAAATCCAGCGTGAGGACCTCCAGGTAGAGGCTCAGCGGAAGCAGAGGGATGACATCGAGCGTCGGCGCGAGGAAGCTGAGCGCCATAGCAACGATTTGGCCCGGTCGGAGTGGCAGCGTTCCCAGGATAAGGCCCAGGAACTGGAGTACAGGCGGGAACGGGACAAGAAGGATGACCAGCTTCGTAGGGACCTGGCCGCGCAGAAGGCTGGCGAGAAGAAGCCTGAAGAGTCCAGTGCCCAGGCCAAAGAGCGTCAGCTAGTGGAGCAGAGCGTCAACTCCGCCATGCAGCGTGAGAACGCTCTGAAGGGTGCTGATAAGCTCGTGGAGAAGTCCACAGGTTCGCTCTACGGCAGAGGCCGGGATTACGTGGCTGGCTTGGCCGGGGCGTCCACCGAGGGGTCCAGGGCCATCGCTGACCTCAAATCTCTGGAAGGTCGCTTGCTGGCCAATACGCCCAAGTTCTCTGGCCCCACGTCCGACCGCGATGTGATCGTGTATCAGCAGGCCGTGGGTAGGCTAGCTGACCCCTCTACGCCTGTGGGTGACCGCCTGTCTGCCCTGAAGCAGGTGCGTGAAATGTCCCGCGACGACTACCACCAGTCCACCAGGATGGCGGGTAACTTTAACAAGCGTGCGGTGAGCCCGGACCATACGGTGGACGTGCCCGAGTTTAAGCTGGAGCCTCTGGAGACCGAGACTGGCCCGCGCGTAGCCAGCGGGAAAGTGAACGCGCTACCCCAGGCCGTGGCCACCCAAGCTCCTGCCGCTGCTGCCCCCGCCTCTGTAGGTAAGCCTGCTGCTGACGGGGCTACCCAGGTCATAGGGGGCACTAAGTACGTCAAGCGCGGCGGTCAGTGGTTCCAAGAATGAAACCCGTAACAGACCCTAACCTGCTAGCCGAGCTGGAGAGCCAGTCGGGTGGCCCAGCCGCGCCCAGGCCTGTTACTGACCCAGCCCTGCTGGAGCAATTGGAGGGCAAGCCTAAGATTGGGCTAGTCCAGGGCGGGGTGGGCGGACTAGAGCATGGCCTCCACAGGGCGTCGAGGGGCCTACTGAAGAGCGCCGAGTTCATGGCGGGTCAGCCTATCTCTAACCAGGTCAAGAAGCTCCACCAGTGGGCCGTGTCGAAGGGTATGCCTTCCATGGCCCCCACGGATGAGATGATGGCCAAGGAAGAGCAGTTCGTCAAGGACGCCCCCTGGACCGCTAACGTAGGCCAGGTCATAGGGGAAGCCGCGCCTGAGATGGCCACTGCCTTCCTCGGGGCACCAGCCGCAGAGAAGGTCGCCTCCACGGTGCTACCCAAGTTCGCCCAGAAGTTGGCCCCCGCCGTGGCGGACATAGGGCTCAATGCCGCTACCTCGGCCACCTTTGCCCCTGAAGAGAAGGGCAAGGCTGCGGCGTGGGCGGCGGGAGGTTCTGCTGCGGGCCGTGCTCTCCCCCACGCCGTTAACTACGCTCGCAAGGGGGCCACCGCAGCTGCTGACTTCGTAGTGCCCAGTAGGTCCGCTGCTGGTAGGATCACTAAGCATATGGGGGACCAGGCCGATGAGGTTACGGACCTGGCCAGGAAGGGCCTGGCGTCGGGCGACAGTATGCTGCCCCAGACCACAGCAGGTTTGACTGGTAACACTAAGGTAGCTGGCCTGGAGGCCGGTATCCCTGGCCGTGGGCTGGTAGACCTGAGCGAACTGCGCGGGAAGCAGGCTGCGGCTAAGGCTGGCGCCCTCACCAAGATAACGGAAGGTGGAGAGCATGTAGGTGCCCTCACCAAGGAGGCCGACGATCTGGCCAGTGAGGGCGTGGAGAGGCTTCGCAAGATGCCCCTGGGCAAGGAGAGGAAGGCAGGCGTGGTGGCTGGCCTGGAGTCCCTCAAGACCACCGATGAGGTCATCGGGAACACCCATGTACAGGGGGCCATTAACCGCGCTCAGAACGCCATAAATGACCCCAATTCCTCCACCCTCGTCCTCACTGAACTGCGGAGGAACCTGCCCAAGGGCAAGGAGTTTGACTCCGTCAGGAACGTCCTCATGGAGGCAGCTAACGAGCGCAGCAAGTTTATCGCCTCTGCCGCCGAGGAAGGGGCGGGGGCCATTAGGGATAAGGCGACGGCTGCTCAGGCCTCCAAGTCCCTGCGCGGGGAGTATCTGGACGAGGGGCGTAAGCTCAAGGACATTAATGAGCTGTCCCTCAACAAGTCTCTCACCGCCAAGGGCCTGGATAGCGACGTGGTGGAGCAGGGCGCTAAGCTCTCAGATGAGGTACGCAGGGCGGACCTCTACAAGCATACCGAGGGTGCCCCCACCGACATCAAGAAGAGCCTGATACAGGTGGCTACGGATAACCCACTAGGGGCCGCTGTGGGTACGTTCCTGTCCGGCGGCAAGATGGCCCCAGTGTATGGTGCCCTCAAGGTTAGGGATCACCTGACCCGTAAGGCAGTGGACGAGGCCGTGGCTGATCCGAAGACATGGGTCAAGATAATGGGTGCGAAGCAGGCTAGGGGCGCGACCCTTGAGGCCTGGGAGAAGGCTCTGTACAAGACGCTGAGGCCAGCCACGATGGCTGGTTCCCAGGCCGGTCAAGCAATTGGAGAACAAGATGCCCCGTGATCTATCAGGTAACTATACCCTGCCCGATGGCAACCCCGTACAGGGGGGCCAGGTCATTGACGTGGAGTGGGCCAATCCGACGATGGGGGATATAGCCCAGCAGCTTAACAACGTCTTCACCCGGGATGGCCTCCTGGGCCCACTGGCCCCCTGGAAACTCATCGACGGCGTAGCTGCTGCCCCCTCCATGACCTTCAACTCCGAGCTAGGCATGGGCCTGTTCCGCGAGTCTCAGAACGTCATGGGCATAGCCATCAATGGCGTGGTTATAGCTAGGTTCTCACCAACGGGCGTGGGGATAGCGGGGGACATAGGTAGGAACGGTACTGCTATTGCCGAAGTACCTACGGGCACCATCCTCGACTTCGCAGGACCCACGCCCCCATCTGGTTACCTGGTGTGTAATGGCCAGGCAGTGTCCCGTACCACCTACGCAGCCCTATTCGCGGCTATTGGGGGGTACTGGGGAACCGGTGACGGCTCTACTACGTTCAACTTGCCCGATTTGCGGCGTCGCAATACCATCCATGCCGGGGGCACAGCCGTAGCGGGGCCGGGTAGTGCGCTGGGTAGCCTCGGTGGTGCGGAGACTACCGCGCTGGGGGCGACCCATCTTCCCTCCCACCTTCACTCCATCAACGACCAGATACACGCGCACTTGGTGGGTGTCTCGGGAAACACCGGCACGGTTAGCAACGACCACAGTCACAACTTCGGCACCGATGCGCAGGGCTGGCACCAGCATCGCTACCAAACAGCGGTTGCTAGCCCCGTATGGCAGGGACACTCCGAGGCTTACGGCCTGTTTGGCGGCGGCACGATGGACGACACGGGCTTCATCTACAAAACGGAAGGGGACGGCTCACATACTCACTCTGGTACCACCGGCGGGATAAATCAAAACCATACGCATACCTGGGGAGGGACTTTCGCATCTGATAACCGCTATACAGGCATCAATACTACAAATGCCACCGGAAGTAACGCTGCCTTCGGCATTATGCCTCCGTCAGCTGTCGTTAACAAGATCATCAAGTTCTAATATGACCCTAAACTTTGACGACAAACAAATGGATTGCCTATTCAGGGCATTGTCCGCTCGTCCGTGGGGGGAGGTGGTCTCCCTCATGACGAGTATTTCTCAACAGATACAGCTACAGGAGCAACAAAATGCCAGATCAAGGAATGCCGATGGGCCTATCGGGCCTCCTACAGAGGGCGCAGCAGGGGGACCCGAGTGCCCTTGAAATGCTACAACAACTGGGCATAGGCCCGGATGGTCAGCCTGCGCCGCCGCCTGGCGGCCCACCTGGTATGCCTCCTGGAGGTGGTGGCCCTCCTGGTATGGGCGCTGGTCCTCCACCTGGGGGTATGGCGCCCCCCGGTGGGGGTGGAATGCCACCCCCAGGAGGTGGGGGTATGCCCCCGCCAGCAATGATGTCTCAAGCTCTACGTGGAGGTATGCAATGAAATACATTCTCGCCCTCTTGGCCTTGGTCTCGACCTTGGCCGTCGCTCAGCCGGCACCCCGGCCCAATCTGCCCGGCCCCGACAGGGACCGCTGGGACCAGCAATGGCGACCCCATCCGGGTCACGTTCGCTACCCCCGCAACTGTCGCGAGTGGCGCCGTGAGGTTCGCCATCACCCGCGCCTCCGTCTGCCGTACTATTGCCGGTATGACGAGCGCCGCGATGGCCCTCCCTTCGGTCCCCCCAGGCCGGAGCACCGTTAATGCCTAAGGCCCTTCACGACAAGCTGGCCAGGCAGGCCTCTAAGAAGGGCCTGAAGGGCGACAGGGCTGACGCATACGTGTACGGTACGATGCGTCAGACCGGGTGGGAGCCTGAACGGGAGAAGAAAAGCAAGTCCAAGCGGCTTTCCAAAGCGTTACGGGGGAAATAGCCCCCGTTACAGCAAAACCAAGCCCTAATGCAGGCCCGTGCAGCGATTATTTTCGGGGGGGTAAGGGGGTAGGTAGGGGTAAAATCGGGGCGGTCCTAGGAGTTTATATGTCAGAAGCATCAGCCGTACTAGACCACGCGGACGAGGTGATTCTCCCGATCATAGCACTTGCTTCGGGCTACAACGGTGCTGTCATTAGTATCACCGAGGACCTTCATCTGTATGTCCGCCCAGCTGGCAGCGATGCCAATGATGGGTACACCAATACGGATGCCCATGCCTTCTCTAGCGGCACCCGAGCCTATGAGGAAGCCAAGCGGTTCATCCCCAGCGATGGGGCCCAAATCATTATCCACCTGGGGACGGGCATGCTCGCCCCCATACAGGCTGTCGGGTACATACCTGGACCGCCAGTCGTCTTTAGGGGTAATGGCGCAGCCGCTACCTCAGTGGTTAAGGGGGTATTGGGTGCCCCCGTTGACGCATCCTTCTATGCTGACGCCGGGGCCAGTATCCTGGTGGAGAGCTTCAAGGTGGGAGGCGACGGCCAGAGTAACGGGATCATGTCCTCTCATGGGGCTACCGTCACCATCGGTACAGGCATGGACCTGGGCTCTGTAGCGGGCTCTCAGTTGCTGTCCGCCTCCGGGGGGTCCATCTACAACTACTCCCCCTACACCATCAGCGGCGGCGGGGCTAGCCACATGGGGGCCTGGGGAGCAGGGGCCTACATTGAGGGCGGTAGCACCGTTGTAACGATCCCCGCAGCCATCACCTTCACCTCGGCCTTCGTTGACGTAGGCATGGACGCTACGGTGTTCAACTCGGACACTGACTACGTGGGCCGGGAGAACGTCACCGGCATGCGGTTCATAGTGAAGGACTTCGGTTACATCAATACGGAGAACAGCGGCCTCAACTACTTCCCCGGCACCATCGCAGGGACCTGGTTGAATGGTGGGGCCTACGACCAGAGTGGCGGGGCGAATCCCGGCCCCCCTGGCCCTACGGGTCCCATGGGCCCCAAGTCCCTGTCCCTCCAGTTGCCCATCGCTGGTGACGAGGTGTCGATGTTCTACGCCAGAGCGGCGCTGACCATTACCCAGATCAATGCGGTGGTGAGGGGGACTACCCCAGGCGTGACGTGGCAGGTGCTGTACGCTGCCTCCCGCAACTCGGCGGGTACGCCAGTGATCACGGCCCCCACCAACACCACCTCTCTCGCTAACAATACGATCACCACGTTTAACAATCCCAACGTACCAGCTAATAACTGGGTATGGATGAAGGTTACGGCCACTTCTGGGATTGCGTTAGAACTCGGCCTGAGCCTTCAATTCTAGGAGCTATCATGACACTCAAGTACAGCACTACAGTCAACACCGGTCGGCTGAACGCCATCGAAACGGCCACCCCGGCCAGCCCCTCGCTGCGTATCTACAAAGGTACGGAGCCCGCCATCGGCGCAGTGGCCACCTCCAGCGATCTGCTGGCCAAGATCGTGCTGGGAGCAGACTGGCTGAGCGCCCCATCGGGCTCGGTCCCCAACCTGAAGGTGGACAAGGTGGGCACCTGGTCCGTCGCCGCCACTGGTGCGGGTACGGCCAGCTGGTTCCGTATCAGCGCCACGGGTGCCGACGAAACCGTGGTGGGTCACGTACAGGGCTCTTGCGGCCAAGGCTCGGGGGACATGTCCTTCGACAACAACGTCATTCAGGTCGGTCAGACCGTTACGGTTAACACCTTCTCGATCACTGCCGGTAATCAAGCCTGATAGGGCCATGTGGCTACAACCCTCTGGCTAATAGGGCAAGGCGGTGAACTGTACCCCGATCAGGGGGAACAGGCCACCAATCTGCCCAAGGCTACCAACAACGTTGCTTCCGGTAGCAGCGCTGAGGGTCGCCTTAGCCTGTTCCTTAACGGTAGTGCTAACAAAGAAGACAGGTCTGTCGACCTCACGGCCACTACCGCGCTACAGTCCACGTACTTTGGTAGGTTCACTAGTCGGAAACTAGCAGCCCAGACGATCCCTGCCCAGACGTGGACTGCTGCCTTCTTCATGGGGGAGGAAGCAAGCACTGCTAACCAGTACTTGTGGCCTGTAATATACGTCTGGAGGCCAGGGGTAGGCCGAGTTGGCTTTATATTTGACGCAGCAGCAGCAGCGGGCACGGAGCTTCCCACCACTCCTGCTATTGCGTCAAAGACGTTCTCTGGCTCGGCCCTTGCCGTACAGGCCGGTGACGTTCTTGTCCTTGAGGTATGGTATGCTGGCACGTCAGGTGGCGCGGCGGGGCAGACTCAGACGTTGCGGGTTACATCTAACCCCGACACTAAGCTCACCTCGCCCTACACCATACTGTTCGAGCCCAATCCTAAGATAGAGACACTGAAGGAGGACTTTGAGGCCCCCCTCGATACAGCTAAGTGGCTGACGGATACAGTAAGTGGTACTGTCACCTTCTCCGGGGGTACAGGCAACTTCAACTATACATCGACGGTAAACGGCACCCACGCAGGCTTAGAGTCCCAAGGTGAGTACGACTTCGCAGGTAGCTCGGCCTTCGTCAAGATAGCTGATGCCCCATGGTGGGGAGCCGGCAACCCCGCAGGTGGTGAATTCTCGTTCAGTATTGAATCCGCGAACACCAATCGGATTGACTGGACGATCTACTCGACTGGTAACCTCTCGCTCATCAAGTTCACCAATAACACTTGGGCGCAGATTGCGGAGATAGAGGCCAACTTCCGCCCGGTCAAAGACAACTATGCCTGGCTGCGGTTTCGGGAATCAGGTGGTACGATCTACTTTGAAGCGGCCCCCCTCACTGCTTCTAATCCACCCCTACCGGGTGAGTGGGTTGTTAAATACTCGGGTACAGTCGCCAGCCTACCGATAACGCTTGCCTCTGCTAAGGTTACTTTCAGGGTTTGGATAAGCAATGCTACGGCTGGGTACGCTAACCCGATGCCGAAGATTGATGCGCTAAATAACGCCACCACCTCCGGCCCCACTAGCATAGCCACCCTTACCGCTACTGAGGAAGCGGATACAGTAGCAGCCACCGTATCGGTTACAACTCCCCCTCGTACCGCCAACCTTGCCGTTACAGAGGCAGCAGATACGGTGGCTGGCGTAGTCAAGTCTACAGCTACCGCCAACCTCGACGTGACCGAGGCCAAGGATACGTCAGCTAGTGCGGTCAAGGTCGGAGCCCCTGCTAACCTCTCCGTCACCGAGGCCCCGGACACCCTGGCCTCGACCGTATCTGCCCCCTTCCCGTTGATTGAGACCTTCACGGAGAACTTTGAGGCCCCGCTAGACACTGCTAAGTGGGACCCAGTTGTAGTCAACGGAACGATTACATTTACAGACGGGGTTGGGGTCCAAACCCTAACCTCAGCAGCGGTAGCTAACCAAGCGTCCCTGATCTCAAAGGGGTTCTACAACTTCATCGGTAGCTCGCTGTTCTACAAGTTCGTCCAGCCGATACGTACAGCAGGCAATGTCGTAGGACTTGAGAATGGCTTTGGGGTTAGGACCCCCGCCAACGGTCGCACTATCCAGTGGTGGCTAGAGGCGGACGGTGTACTGAAGGCGGTAAAGCAGGACCAGTTCGTACAGACGGTGTTCGCTATAGTAGAGCCCAACTACTACGCGAACCCACTCCCCTACACCTGGCTGCGTATCCGGGAGTCAGGTGGGACGGTTTACTTTGACTCGGCCCCCGACACCGCCTCCAACCCACCCATAGAGGCTGACTGGGTCAACAGGGCTTCCGCCGCCACCGCCACCATAAACGGGCCGTGGACCCAAGCTCAGGTTAACTCCTACATATACATGCAGGGGGCAGCTGCCGGGGTCCCGATCCAGCCGCTGAAGATTGACGGTATTAACACTGCTGCTAATGGCCCCACCATTAGCACAGGTGACCTGTCTGTAACTGAGGCCAAGGATGTCGTAGCGGCTACTGCTACCGCAGGGTGGCCTGGGCTTAACGCTACGCTGTCTGTAACGGAGGCCAATGACACCGTAGCCAGCACCGCTTTGATAGGCCGGGATGCTACCCTGGCCGTGACCGAGGCAGCGGATACCATCTCAGCCACCGTCAAGTCCACGGCTGGTGCTACCGCTACCCTAACAGAGGCCCCGGACAGCATTGCCTCCACGGCCACGGTGAGCAGGGCTGCTAGCGCCTCGATGACGGAGGCCAACGATACCGTAGCATCTACAGCGGTGACCGTAATTGGGGCTTCCCTGTCCGTGACGGAGGCCAATGATAGTGTTGCCTCTACGGGCACGGTGGCGTGGCCAGCGATAACCGCCAACCTGAACGTGACCGAGGCGGCGGATACAGCGGCAGCTACGGTCAGCGTGGTTACCCCCACCATACTGTACTTCTCCGACGTTGTACCATCCCAAGCGCCTACTACGGGGGACAAGTCCACCTATATGCCTGGGACAGGATTGTTCAGGGATGGGTGGACCCCGGAGGCTACGTGGACCACCACGGTCCCCCCAGGGCCGGAAACTATACATAGTATCAATGTCGGACCCGGCTATGACGGCGGTATCTCTGGGTTCTTTGGTAGGTTCTCCAGCAATCCCCTAATAGCTCAGACTATACCTGCTCAGAACTGGACCTATGGGCCAAAGGTAGGGGGCAACTCTAACGTACAGCCCAGACACGTACCCGTAATGTACGTGTGGAGACCGTCGAACAATACAGTAGTTGGCTATATCTTTGACGCCAATTACATCCCCAATAATGGGGTACCATGGCCAACAAGTGGGGGCGTACAACAGCAGTTCCAGGACTTCGCCGGGGCCAGCGTAACCGCCCAAGCCGGGGACATACTAGTTATTGAGACCTGGAGCTATGGCGTAGACACCATAGGCAACGGGTCGGGGGCTCAGTGGTATAGCAACTCTGCCGTATCATATATTCGTTCCCCGTACCCCATTCTGTTCTCTGGGGCGGTACTCAAGGCTGACCTTGGTAAGACAGAGGCTGACGACACGCTGGTCTCTACCGTTAGCACTACCATAACTGCTAATGCGGCCATCACCGAGGCCCCGGATAGCCTGGCGACTGACGTAGATGTCGTAGCCAAGGCCAACGCGGGCATTACGGAGGCAGGGGATACCTTGTCGGCCACGGTTAAGGGCATAGCTGGCGCCGCCCTATCCGCAACGGAGGCAGGGGATAGCATCGCCGCGACGGCGCGGGGTATAGCCGGGGCCACCCTAGTCGTAACGGAAGCTGGAGATACCCTTTCCAGTGCTGGGGTAGTAGTCCCAATTATTACCGCTACCCTCTCCGTCACAGAGGCCCCAGATACCGTAGCAGCTACAGCTGCGCTAGCAAACCCAATTAGGGTTGCGGACCTCTCCGTTACAGAGGCCAAGGACACCCTAGGCTCCACGGCTACGGTGGCATGGCCCCCCTCAGCCGGCAGTCTCTCAGTCACAGAGGCTAAGGATACATTGTCGTCCACGGCTAAGGTATCCGCATTCGGGGAGGTAATTGCTAACCTGGCTGTAACGGAGGCCCCCGATACAGCGCTTGGCTACACGGTCAAGCCCAGGAAACGGGCCATACTGATCACCTAAGGAGGTGTATATGAAGTACTTTGTACTTGCGCTTATGGTTCTCTTGGCCGGTTGCGCGGCGCGTCTTAACTTGCCTGGTCCGAACGACGTGGAGATCAGCATCCCAGCCGTGACGATAGAAACCCGCCCTGAATATCAGGGTCGGGTCCATCTGCGTCGGCATTGGGTTGAGAGGGGCACCCGCTACTGTGAATACAGTAATGGGGTTGTCCATCAGCGGCGTTACCGCTACGACTGCCCCTACACCTACTAGCAGCGTGTAGTAGGTTTGGGCCGATGCTTCGGCTTCACCTTCGGCTTCAGTGGAACTGAGGCCGGGGGTGGGTTCTGGCACACCGGCATCATGATCGGTGGAGCCTGGACCGGGGCCGCGTAGGCCACCGGCGGTGGAGCAGGCACATGGGGCTTCACATGGGCATGAAGCTCCGCGTTACACTTGCTGAAAGAACCTGCGGACTTATGCCCGCCGTTCCACGAGTAGCAGGTGGGCTCATCCTGGAAGCCACCGCCCGCGTAGGAGCAGGTGGCGACCAGGAGGCCCGCAAGGGCCAGGTATTTCATTTGGTGTTCCAGGTTACGGCCTTGACTGCCCACATCTGGGAAGTCTGGGCCTCGGTGATGGCGATGGAGAGCATGCGCTTTTCATCCGGGTCGGTGCTTTCAGTACGCAGGTCGTTGAGGTTGTCGATGACATCCGCAAACTGCCCCTTGATAGCGTTGACCGTAAGATTGCCCCCAGGATTGAAGGTAAGGCCCACTGCCCTACCTCCGAACGTCAGGTCATCTTTGGTCATTTGGGTGCCTTCACTTCCTTGGAGATGATCGCGTCGTTCATGGCGCCGAGGCCACGAACTGCGTCCATCATCAGGATCATGAGCTCACCCTTCTCTTGAGGATGGGCCGCCCCGTCAAGGGATTGCATGGCCATGCCGATGACTCGGACGTTTTCACGGACGACGCAGGAGGGCTCGACACTGGCCCCATTGAGTCCCAGACCCCATCCTGGACCAGCGAGTCCCAGTCCACCGCTGACGCCCGTACAGGGGCCGCTTGCGGGACCGGACATTGCGATACCCGGTACGTTCTTGAGGGTCTGCTTCCCTGAGTAGTGAACGTTGGTATTGTTCGTGGTAGTGCCCGACTGGACATTCTCGACCCTCCCGGTGTAATGCTCGTTGACCGTTTGCGTTGATGTAGCGTTGACCGTTTGGGAGGTGGGGCCAGACTGGTCAATGACGACCACGTTGCCCGCTGCTACCGATCCCGATTGAGACTCGGCCCGCGCCGCCGACTGAGCCTGTGACTGAGCGGTGGCTTCCGCTTCCTGCGCCTGAGCGCCGAAGGCGGCGAACAGGGCTAGGACGATGATGGTATGTTTCATGAGTTCCTCTGTGATGAAAAAGAAAAGCCCCGCCAGGCTGGTAGCTCGGCGGGGCTAGGTGCCTTCAGGCCCCCGGATTAGGGGTTGACGAAGACGAAGCCCTTCAGGAGGCCGAAGCTGCCCGAAGCCGAGCTGTTCGAGGCGCCCAGGCTGGAGCCATTCTGACCGGCCAGGCCGAAGCTGAAGCCGTTCTGGTTGGCCGAGGCGGTGTCCTCGTGGAGCGAAGTGGTCTGACCACCGGTCGAGTTGACCAGGGTCGTGTTCTCCGCGCCGCCAGCGCTGGAAGCGTCTTGATGACCTGCCGACACCCCGAACAGGAGGGAGCCTTGGTTGCCGCCGGCAATGGCGCCACCGCTGGTTGCCGAGGTCCCGGTAGCACCGGCAACGCCGGCACCGATGTCCAGAGCGAAGGCGGAAGTTGCGGCGAGCATAGCCAGGGCAATGAGAGTCTTCTTCATGATCAATTTCCTCTTACACGTGTATCCCAGGAACCGCTGGGCCGGTGTTTCGATCCTTCTCAGGGGATCAAATCTTGATTGCGATGGCGAAGAGCGCCACCGTAACGCAGAGAACGATGAACCCCCCCATGAGGGGGCGGGCTTGCCGCTCAGGGCGGCAGCCCGAGTATGCGTAGTTAACGCCCTTGGATACCCGGCTGAACCGGGCGACCGTCGAATTATGCCCTGCGGGCAACGATACTCTCATCTGATCTCCTACTATTTACTTCCCGTTTCCGGGGCCTAGGCTCTATTATAGGGACTTTATCGGTGCTCGTAGGGTTTATTCTCTGTAGAGTAGCTTTCCGGCCCTAGGGTAGCTACTGGGGGAACCACCTTGCGGACGATGGAGTCAATCCGGTTCAGTTGGTCCACGGTCAGCTCAGTGTAGGCCAGCCACATACACGCGTAGTCGATGACCTTGATCAGGTCCTCCTGAAGCTGGCCCTTATGCTCGGCCCGCTCTGCGTACTTGGTGATGTTTCCCGCGTACCAGTTCAGCTTCAGCCGGATCGCCCGCCGGTGGTGCTCTTCCCCCGGCACCGTTTTGTAGTGTGCGCCTTGTATTTCAGCCATGGTATTCCTTGAAGAGTTGTACGGCCTTGTCGTTCGGATGTCCTATACGGTTGAGGGCGTCCCGTGCTGTAGCAACCACCTTCTGCATGGTCTGGTTACCCAGCCATGTCTCGCGGCGGGCGAACAGGAAACACTCGAACATATCTGCCCACTTCAGGATATGCTGCTCTTCCGAGTTGAGGCCCTGACACAGGCCATACTCGAAGTTGAACGCTTCCTCCGCGTCCTCAGAGGCAGACTTGAGGTTGTAGTTGTCCCGCTTCGCGGTGTAGGGGATGTCCCCTGTTCGGCCCTCGGCCAGGTCGTGGGTCAGGGCCGCCATTAGCAGCTGATACCCCTGGGGGTATATCTCGTTGACGATCATAGCTACACCCCACTGGTGGTCGGCCAGGGTCTGGGTCTGGAGCGTGATCTGGGTGTGATACCGCTTCACCTGCCCAGCGTCGTATTTAATCCTGAAGTTCATATGCGTCTTCCCATTTGCGGCGTTCCAGCCATTGCTTACAAGCTGTCCGTACTTCCAGGTCAGCGATGTCGTTACAGGCCTCCAGGGCCTGAATGCGCCGCTTGTTCTTGTAGAACCTGTACGCCGTCAGCATAGGCCTGAGGACGAGCAGGATGTAGGGGTTGGTATAGTCCCCCCAGTCTGGGGTGCCCATCCATTGGACTATCTCTTCCAGGTCCGACTGCGAGTTACCGAAGCGCACGATGGATACGTGGGTGGCTGACATTTCCTCGCTGTAGTAGGGAGGTTCCTCAATCTCTTCCATGAGATCAAAGTGTCGCTCGTAGATGTGGAAGTTGTTACTGAACTGGGTGTAGTGGCCTACATCGACCCCGAGGGAGTCAGCGATAAACTCCTGGAGCATCGACATGTGAACCACGTTGGCCCCGTAGGCCCCCCAGATCATGTCGTTACTACGGTTGGTCACCGTCATGTTCAGGAAGCCGTTAACCAGCTCGAAGTACACCGCCGTATTACAGGGGATGTCCTTGCTCGGCGGATGGGAGACCAGGGGCTGGTCTGTCTCCGGGTCGAACATCTGTATCACGGCCCTACGGGAGTTGGGGTCATGCCTGAGGTGATTAATGACCCAGACCAGCTGGTCTCGGCCAAAGTGTTTCCTCCAGCGATGGCCGTATGCCCCCCGGAGGGTAACGCCATCGTCTGAGAACTGGACGATGTTCGTATTGAACGCCATAATCCAGCCCACGTCGTCGCGCCCCGCTAGCATCCACACCCCTTCAAAGATGTGGAAGAAGGGATTGGCGTCCCGCTTAGGGTCAAGCAGCATACGCTCCTTGGGACACCGGTAGGTCGTTGCCACCGGCCCGAGGATACGCCTGACCCTGCCATTTCTTGAGTTCTGTTCGACCCCGATGACCCGCATGCGCCAGAGCGCCTCCGGGTACACGTGGTTGACGTTACGACCCGCTATGTCTATCATTGAATACCTTTAAGTGTTCGTTGAGTTCCGCCTTCACTTTGCGTGCTGTCCCCCCGCGCCACTGGTGAAGAGCATTCAGTGCGCGGGCTACCACCATGTCCCCCCATTCTAGGCCATATCTGTCCTCGCATGTACGCATGGTCAGCATAGCCTCGACGTAGGGCATCGATTGGATACGGTAAAAGGCCGAGCTGGGGGACTCTTTCCAGTCCACCAGTATCTCGGCCGCAAGTTGGTTTAGGGGTTTCATTGTCCTTCCTAGGTAAACCCTATTATAACCTAGTCAGGGCGGTAATTAGATGCCATCCAACCCCTCCAGTGGACGACTCCTGAGGGCAGGAGAGGGTGGAATGTACCTATGGGAGGTCGGGGGTTATTCTGCCTGTCCCACTCCAGGTTCTCTACTACAACCTTGTCCTCGGCGGCGGTCTCCATGTACGCCTCTATGGCAGCGTGGGCTAGTCGCAGGTTCTCTGTAGTGGCGAAGAACTCCAATGTCTGGGTGGTCTCGTGCTTCAGGCTCGACTTCACGTACATGCCAGGGTAGTTCTCGAACATGTCGTAGGGGTAGGAGCAGAGCCACTTGGCCCCATAGTCTGGGAAGTAGCCCCCGGAGTGCTCCATCCACAGCCTGTAGTACTCCAGGTAAGCACCCTGCTTCTCGGTGGGGGCGTTGAAGGCCACCTCCTGGAGGCTACTGGCGGTGGTGTAGGTGATTCGCGCTGTAGCGGTATCGACCCAAGAATTGAGGCCCCTATGGATGGGGGCTATATGGTTCAGGTCCATATAGGTCATCATAAAGACCTCCTTGGAGCAATCCATCTTAGCGATGATCTTGCGTATGTGCTTCATACCTGGTACTTGTTCTTGAGCCGTTCGTCGAAGTGCTTGGCCCGAACGTACTTGCTCAGTTCGCAGAGGCAGTTCTGGGTGTTCTGGGCGCAGAGGGCCAGGCCTACGTTCTTCAGGATGTGCTCCCTGATCACGTTGACCTCCGCGATGAAGTTGGGGACCGGTATGGTCATCGTGCGGGGTCGCTCGTGGATGAAGTTGAGACCCATCTGCGAGCCGGGGCCAGGAGCACACCACGAGTACCAGTCACTGGCCTGGGAGAGGTGGTCCGTATGCTTCAGGTCGGCTATGACCTGGGCCACGAGGAAGGTTCCCATACCGGGCGTAGCCAGGGTCCCCGCCGCGAAGCTGAGCATGGCTGGCCTGGCCCCAATGAACCTACGGCACATGTACGCAGCCCCGTCCAGGACGCGGGCGATGATCACCTGCTTGGTCTCCCCGCCAGCGGAGTAGCCGCCCGTCACCATGTAGGCCCCGGTCCAGGACTTGAGCCCCTTCTCCTTGCGCTTGTCGAAGGTCTCAATGAAGTGCTGGCGGTAGTCCGGTGTCCACCCCTTATGCGGGTAGCCCAGTTCCTCCAGAGTCTCCGGCCAGTTGACCAGGCGGGCTATACACATGGCGATGGGCAGATTCTCGTCCGACAGGCCGTGGGGCATGTAGTTGTTATGGATCCACCGCGTGACCTTGTCATGCTCGCGGCGGACGTTACACCACCTGTTCCCCGCCATGATTGGGTCCTCAGACCACGGCGGGTCCCACTGATCGTTCTCCTTGCGCCGCCGTATGGCCTCGCGCTCGTTGATCCAGTAGTATAGATCGTTGAGGTACTTCACTTGGGTTCCTTGAAGTTCCTCACGAACATCCAGCAGATGCCGATGATGGTTGCGCAAGGCAAGCCAATCACGAGGCCCAAGGCGATAAGGATTTCAGTGTTGCTCATAGCTCATACTCCCATTTCAATGCGTCTTCCAAGGAAGTCGCGGTTACACGCCCGTCATCGGGGAAAACTTTGACGTAGTAAGTGAAGTTGTTCTTCTTGCGGTAGCGGACGAACCAGCCCGCGGCAATGAGCTCGTCCAGCATGGCCTGCTCGTATTGGAGCTTGGCCCCCCGGATATGGTTGTAGCCCATAGAGGACATGGGGGTGACGTTCACAGTAGCTCCAGGAGTTGGGGGGCCATAGGTTTGTCGTGCTTCAGGACTACCACGGTATGCGTACCGCCCTCCAGCTTCCGGCGAAGGGCATCGATGGTAGAGTGCTTGTCCTTGGTAAGCTCGGGGTTGAACTTATTGTTCTTGCCGCTGACCGCCCTGCGGGCTACCACCCGGTCCAGGCAGATGTCGATAGGGGTGTCGAGGAAGGCATAGATGTAGTCCTTCCCATACTGTACAGAGTGGGCCCCCATCCGCCCGTAGTAGGTGGACTGGAGCAACCCCTCGAATACGACATGGCCCAAGACGGCATACTTGTCGATGAGCTTCATGACCGTGTCGGCGCTATCTAGCACGTCCACCCCTCCGCACTTGTTCTCGTAAGAGCCCAGCGTGAAGATGTCGTTGTCGAGGCGGTAAGCCTCAATCTTGCCGTTCATCCCAATGATGGGCATCGGCTTACTGAACATGAGCTCCCGGACAGCGGTGGTCTTACCCGAGCCCGAGCAGCCGTGTATCTTGATTATCTTACTCACCTTACCTCCATTAAGTAGTAACAGGAACCCAACCCCATACGGCTGTCGATCAGCTTGAAGCCGTATACATGCTTCATATAGTCCGCGAACACGGCTCTGTAGTTGAGCTTGTTTACCGGCTGGCCGCACATGTCCCGGTACAGCTTGAGCTGGTTCGGTAGGTGGCACCAGTAGGCCCCATACTCCTGCATGAGTATGTACTTCGCGTGCGAGTCGGCTATCTGCGATAGCAGCCGTAGCCAGGTCTGTTCCTTGGCCATGGCGTTGAGGGTGCCCTTATGGGGGTCTATCACCGCCAGGTCTTCAAAGAATGTCGTGTCGAAGGCGTTGTCCCAGATGACCTCGGCCCAGGGTGCGTTCTTGCGGAACTCCTGTACGCAGTCGTGGTCCAACTCGATAGCGGTCCACGAGACAGGCTCTAGGATCGGCTGCAGGGCGTTGGCTAGGGTCCCGACGCCCCCGAATAGGTCGGTCACTGCGAGGCCCTTAGGCAGCGCCGTAGCAAGCTCGCAAAAGATGTCCACGTACTTGGCTACGGGTTTATCCGCGTAGTTGAAGGGATGGCCGTAGCCGTACTCACTCATATTTGATGTCCTTGGCGAAATCAGGATCGGTCCAGCCGGACTCGGGGACAGCGTCTGGCATCCCTTCGTACAGCTCGAGCATTGAGGCAATATAGGGTTTGAAGCCGAACCTGCGTTCGTACTCCGTACAGAGGTCCACTGCGTAGTAGTACAGCCACCCATAGTGCTCGTGGGAGTCCATGGCCCACTTGACCCAGGGGTGGTTAAGGTCCACCGGGGCAAAGGTTGCCTTCCCTCCGATGGAGCAGCAAGTGGCGGTGTCCCATTTGAACACCTTGGGTTGGAGAAGATGCCACACCGCGGATAGATGTACAGCGGCTCGGATCGGGCCGTTGATGATCCAGTCGTCGGATAGACCCTCAACCAGTTCCTGGGTTTTCTCCCCAGGGTAGAGAAGGTCGAGGCTCATTACCAGAGCACCACGCGATCAGCCCGCGCAATCGCGTCTTCCCGGTTCATATGAACACCGGGCAGGGTCCAGCGGGAGCTATCCAGGTCATCCCGAAGCTCCAGCCAGTACATACCGATCAGGGTATTAAAGTACACCTTCACAGTAATCGGACGCTGGAACCGTTCCCCGACTTTACGAGCATGAACGACCTCATCGTGTTCTTCAATCTTAGCGGTAGCCATCTATCTCTCCTAGTAGTGAAGCCTCTATTATAGGCGACTATTCCCTGGGGACTATACGTTTTATTGCGTTGTTCAGGAGATTTTGCGTGCGGTCTTTCCCAGCTAGGGCAGCCACTACATCCTCGTCCTTCGTGTTCTCGGCTACGAGGTGGTGTACTGAGACTACGGGTGACGTCTGCCCCTGGCGCCAGATACGGGCGATGGCTTGCTGGTACAACTCTAGGTCCCAGGTTATACCAAACCAGCATATGTCCTTACACGCCTCTTGTAGGTTCAGGCCGTGGCCCATGGACCGGGGATGCCCTATCAGGAGTGGTATCCGCCCGGCATTGAACTCGTTGATAACATAGGCTACGTTCTTGACCTGGCCGATGTTCACTGCCCCAGGGAACTCCTTCATGATCCGCTCACCGTCATCGATGAACTCGTAACAGACCAGGAGGGGCCTGCCTTGCATTTCCTCAATAAGCTCCCGCAGGGCTTCAACCTTCTCATCGTGGAGCCGATGGGCAGTATGGAACTCGTCGTACAGGAAACCGTTGGCCACCTGGCGTAGCTTCGTCCCCAGGGCGGCGGTATTGAATACCGCCACGGTCTGCTCGCTCAGCTCTAGCAAGAATGTACGCTCTAGCTCCTTGTACTGGGCATAGGCCTGGGGAGGCAGCTTGATCGGGATGTAGTTGTTAATGAGCTCCGGCATGTCGAGGTGGTCCTTGGCCATGAGGCGCAAGAGCTTCCCCGACACCTTATCGTAGATGTCCGTAGCCGAGTTAGGGGCCATGAGCCAGGTAAACCCATCGTGGGACTGGTACATATACCGCTGGCGGAAGTGCGTAATGTACTTGCCGAGGGCGACCCCCATGTCGCATACGTACATCTGGCCGAATAGGTCCGCCAGCCCGTTAGGTGCCGGCGTACCCGTCAGGATGACCCGGCGCTTGAAGCGGTGGAGTTCCTTCTTCAGGGCCTTAAACCTCTGAGTCTGGCTATCCTTGAACTTCGTACTCTCATCGATGACGAGCATGTCGAGGTCCACCCACTTCCAGGGGTCCAACTCCAGTAGCCGGGTCAGGGACTCCGGGTTGATCACGTATACATCGTAGCCCCTACGGAGCATGTCCACTCTGGTCTCCCGGTCCATCTCAGTAAGGTCGCAGATCGTGAGGTGGTTGAAGTCCTCCCACTTCTGCGCCTCGACCGGCCAGACCGTCTTTGCCACCCGGAGGGGGGCCACTACCAGCGCGTGGTGGATGTAGTTGTCCTCCTTCAGGAAGGTAATCGCCGCCAGGGTGGCCGATGTCTTTCCCAGGCCGGGATCGAGCAGAAGCCCGCTATGGGGCTTCTCCATGAGCCACTTGAGGGCTACCTCCTGGTAGGGCCTAGGATTCCAGGGGACCGCGTTCATATTGACTCCAGTCTTGCTTCGGGGGTAGGTACTGGAGCAGGTCCGGGTACTGGGCCAGCTGCCGGTATTTAGAGTCAACGTCGTCACCAATGGTATGCGTCTTGGTGATGAAGTACCCCTTCATCATACAGAGAATGGTCTCTGCCTCGGGGTAGGAGCATGGGCGGTCGCCGCCCGGAGGGGCAGGGAACTTCCTCACGTAGTCAGTGACTATCTCCATGGCGTCATGGAAGTGTAGCTCTGGCCAGATGATCTTGGCGCATTTGCGCGGGTCGTCGGGGCAGTGCTTTACCGCCTCGGATAGGGTAATGTGGATGGGTCGGCCCCAGACACGATCCTGGAGGTCCATGACCTTCCATACGAAGTATGGGCCGAAGCCGCACCCTTGGAACTTGTGCTTGAACTTATCCACCAGAGCGGTGTAGTTGAATGCGTACATTTGCTCCCAGATGTCCATCGGAGTACCGCGCTCACGTAGATTACGCAGGAATACCAGGCCCTTATCACCCCTGCTATGCCGACGCTCGGTGCCCCTCTGGAAGATGGGGTAATTCGCTATCGTGTAGTCCCAGAAGGTTCTCTGAGTCGAGCACCGCGCCGCCTTCACTGCCTCGCCTAGGTCATAGAAGCAGAGGTAGTGGATGGCGAACTTGGTCGCCCAGTCGTCGCCGTTCGCCTTACGTGCGTTGTACAGGAAGACGTAGGACGGATCAAGGTCGTTAGTCTCGATGGTTATCTTGGCGAAGTCGCGCCAGTTGGTTACTCTCATTGTCTATCAGCCCTTTCCATAGGTCTAATGCTCTCTTGCCTTCGTTGATGTCGTCAACTACCCATACGCTAAACCCGCAATGGTTCAGCTGCTTATGGACGTAGCTTTGTAGGGGCTCAGGCTTCTCACCGGGTCTCTTGTACTCAATGAATACCATCCGACCCTTGTAGCCGTAACCGTAGTCTGGCCACCCCTTCCTCCCTACTACGTTAATTCTAACCGGAATCATCCCGATGGAAGATGCGTACAGAGTAACTTTCTCCTGTATCTCAGACTCCTGCTTCACACGGGCCACCCTTCTTCTTGGAGTAGTCACACCACCGGCAAGCACCGCCGGGGTTGGGGCGGTAGTCCTTGTCCTCAAATATCTTAATGGCCCGCTTTGTCCAATGCTCCATTCTGGAGTCGGCTACACCGCCCCGGAGGATGGCCCCCTCATTGCCCACGTAGCCAGCGTCGAGGTACAGGGCGCCATATTCGGCCCGCTTGACCTCTGGGTAGTAGCACAGGCCCATGAGGGCGTAGAGTTCCAACTGCTCCCGATGCTCCGGGTACTCCCGGCCTGACTTGTGATCAATGACATGAAGGACGTTCCCCTCCACATAGTGTACATCGATGATTGCCTTGATCCAGGGGAGGAACACATCCGGCTTCCACTCCTTGTCTAGCAGCCATGTCTCTTCTGCCTTGGCGCCCTTCTGCCTCAGGTCCTCCAGGCGCAGGGCTACCTTCTTCAGCTCGTAGGGGACGACTGTGATCTCACCCTTGACGTAGCCCTCGCAGTCAGCGTGTAGCCGCGTCCCCCTCGCCATGGCTGGGGATGGCTCGCTCGGCCTCCCGTCCAGGTACGAGTACTTCCACTTTGCTGGGCAACTCTCGTAGGTGCTCAGGCTTGAATAGGACCACCGTGTTGGCAGGGGCATTATACTTCTCCAGGTTATACCAGTTGGGGCCGTGCTCGACCTCGGCTATGAAAGGAACGTCGAAGCCAGGGAGCTTCTCCATGGCGTACTTGAGCTTGGCGATATTCTCATCGCGGTCTTTTAGGGGGCTCGACACGTCGTTTTCGTCGTGTACCGTCAGTAGGAACCTACCAGAAGGCGATAGTTTATGGTATTCAATGATAGACTGTTTTGTCTGGTCCGCAGCCGATCCTTGGATGAGGTGGTTGGGTAACTTATATGAGAAGTCCCAGTTGGTCCCCTCCGGGCGGTCGACAGGTATCCATCGGCCACCCCAAGTCGTCACCCCCTGACGGGATGAGGCATCATCAATAAAAGCCTTCAAACCTGGTATAGTTCTGAGGTAGACATCGCGTAAACGCTTCGCTACACCGTAATCTACACCCAACTGGCCCGCGAGGTTATCTACACCCGCCCCATAAATCAGGGAAAACCCCGTTATCTTGATCTTCTTGCGGGGGAACTCCAGCCCGGCCTCGACCTTAATTAGGTCCCTGGCTATCTCGTGGAAGTCGGCGGTGGGATTCTCGCGGTAGATTTGAGCTGCCCGGCCCTCTGCGAAGTGGGCCAGGAGCCTCATTTCCTGGCCGTTGTAGTCGGCGCAGATAATCTCTTCACCCAGGTCAGGGAGGATGTACCTCCGCATGAATACCATCGGCGGATAGCCGGGTATGTTAATGTTCTCAAACTCCGTAGGGACGTTCATGAGGTTAGGCTCGGAGCAGGATAGCCGCCCCGTGCGTGTCCCATACTCGTCCCCTCTGACCTGGTTCCACGATGGATGAAGGTGCCCATCGTGGGCGCTCATCGCGTACCAGGGATTCATGAAGGTCGTAAGCAGCGTCTTCAGTGCGCCCCTATACCGTAGCGCGGCGAGCAGCTGCGGGTCGCTGATAGCGCCTTCTAGCGATGCCCTAGCGGTTGAATAGCGTCCGGTCGGAGTCTTCTTCAACCGATCCATGTCTATGACCGGTGAGCCATAGAGGGACTTAATGAGTTCGGTGGGGGAGTCTACATTGAACCGCTTCCCAATCCGCCACTGGATGTACTCCGTGATCTGGTTGAAGTACACCGTGTAGAGTTGGATGTCAATCCAGAGCTTCGGGCGGTCGATCCGCACGCCACGCTTCTCCATGTCCATGAGGATAGGGGCCAGCTGTATCTCCCGCTGGTATGCGTTCTCCCAGCCCCTCTCCTTCATCTCAGGACGGAGGTACTCATGGAGGGATCGTGTACGGAATACGTCACCGATGGCGTAGGGCTCGATCAGCGAGGCGGGGCACTTGCTAATGAAGGCCCCAGCCTTAGAGCGTGCCTTGGTCCACCCCTGGGCCACCACAAAGTCAGCCACGGCGTCCTGTTCGTCTGGCGGGATGCTCAAGAGCTTCTCAGCTGAGGGTTTCAGTGAGACAGACTTGGCGAGGGGATTATGTAGATAAATCTGGTACATGGTGTCGTCCCAGGAGGCAGGATGGCCGAAGCCCCAGTGCTCGCGTGCGACGCCGATGTCGAACTTGCCATGGTGGAACAGGACGCCCCTATCCCACATGCGGTGTATCTCCGCTTTGGCCTCATACTCCAGGCAGTTGTTCCCGGTCGGATGGCCCCACGCCATATAGCGAGGGCTCTTGCCAGGCTCCCAGATGGCAATGCCAACTGGCTTAGGGCTCTTGCCCGTGCCGTCCTGGATCGCTTCTGTCTCGAAGTCCAGTGTAACAATATCAGACATAGTTCCTCTATGAAGAAAAGAGCCCCTTACGGGGGCCAGTCGGCTAGGTCACGGCGACAGAGAGTAGATAGACAGCACCGCCCTAGCTGCTAGGGGTTATTGCCGACACCCCTAGCTGGTCGGGGAGGGGGCCTCCAGTTAGAACTTGTTCGAGCCACCGGAGGAACGCTCTGCCATTTCCTCCTTGGTCGGGTACACCGGGTAGGGCGCTTGTTCCATTGCCCAGTTGCGGTTAGCGAGGGTCTCCAGGATGGCCTCGTCCTTGATCTGCTCCAGGGGCTTCCAGTACACTTGGAACAGGGTGCGATCGTGGGGCTTCACGCTGAGCTCGACCACGAACTGGAACGGGGCCATCCCTGCCGACGCCGCGTCATTGATAAACTTCTGGAAGTTCTTCACTGACGTAGCGGGTAGGTCGCATTGGAGGAAGTCAGTGCGAGTAGCCTTGTCGATGTTCTGGGCAACGTCCGCCGGCAGGAGCCAGATGCGCCGCGAGTTCGTACAGGCCTTGCCCTTGGAGCCGCCACCGGCTGAGCCCCATTCGTTCTTCTCGCAGTTGGAGCAGTAGTCCGACATCTGCTCTTCGGCCTGATCGTGGGGCTGGAGGGATTCCTCATCGCGGGCGAAGGCGTAGCAGCGTGGGGGTACGATCTTCGCTGAGTTGTACTCCGAGTCGAACCACTTGTTATGGAACAAGTAGTCGACAACCACGCAGTCGATCTTGTCGTCGCGCATGAGCGAGTCACCGATGGAGAGGCGACCACCCTTGAAAGAGATGAAGCCCCCAGAGGGCTTCTCCGATTCAGCGACCTTCACGGCCACCGCCTTAATGCGGTCCTTCCAGGAGCCGGGCATCGCCACGGCTGTCGAACGGGGAATAGCCACGGCTGTGCCGGGCTCAACGGGTGCGGGGGTTTTCTTGTCGGCCATGGTCTATCCTTAGACGTTGAATTTCAGGGAATGCTTGCGGACCTTCTCGATGCCAACGATGACTTCGCCCTCGTCCCATCGAGCCTTTACTGCCGAGGCGGTCAGCCTCTTCTGGAACAAGTCGGTCGCCTTGTTCGCAATGATGTAGTCTAGGACAGCTGGCCAGCCGCCTACAGTGACCATCGGCTCGTCCGTTACGATGAGGCGTACCTCGTCATCGCCTTCGCGTCTCACGGTTTGCTTCAGGTGGTCCATCTCATTGATCAGTTGACCAGTGAGGGTCTTTTCCTCTTGCTCTAGCAGGTCTGCCTCGCGTTGGAGGGAGAGGCGGCGCTTACGCACCGAGAGGATGTTCGCCAGGGATATGTCGGATAATGTAGTCATGTAGGATATGCTTTCTAGAGGCCCCCGATCGGATGACCGGGGAGCCTCTATTATACCGCGAATCAGCGCTGCGAACGCTTCGATTTCTTGCCACTCATCGTTTCGGCAGGAGCCTCCTGCAGCGTTTCGGCGGGCGCGGAGTAGCTACCCCCTTCGCCCGCGTCGTTCGCGTCTGCAGGGGGCGGTTCCGCCCCTGCATCCGCTGTTTGCGCCTCGGGGTTAGCGGCGGCTTTCGCCGCCTTAGCCTTCGCAGCGGCCTCCGACTGCGCCCGGCGGTCCAGCTTCAGGGGCTGGAACTTGTAGCCCTCTGGATAGGTGAACTCGTACATCGTGTCGGCCTGGTGATGGCCAGGGACGTAGAAGCTGGCGCCGTTGTAGATGAAGTAGGTGTAGCGGATTTCGCCAAAGGTCGTTTGGGCAGCTTCGCATTCCTCGCCGTTCACCGTCAGCGTGTACCGCGCTGCCTTCAGGGGCATGGGGTACTTGATTGCCTTGTGCGCGTCGGTAGCGCCGACAGGGCGGAAGAGCAGCTGGGCGGGGCCAGGGCGCTTCGGCTTATCCGTGTCCGTTGGCTTGTCCGTGGGCGGATAGTCCCCCACCTCGTTCAGGATGAGCGTAGCGGTGGCGGGGGGCAGGCTTGAGCCTTCAGTATTTTCCATGATAACTCCAGTTAAAGGTTGGGAAACGCCCTAGTGAGGGCGTGGTTCCTATTATACGCCTGGGCAGGCAAATTAGGTTTGGTCCACAGCGGGTTTCGTCTGTGGAATCGTAACGAACAGTACGAGCCCGATCATTACGAACAGGTACGTACAGGCGATGGAGGAAAGCAGTTCAAGTGTCATACTTTTCGCAGAGATAGACGTAGAGGGCAATGACGAGGCAGGATATGCCCCCATAGAGGGCTCCAGGCCCCCCGCCTATCATGGCCCCCAAGACGGTACCAAAGATGACGAGGGCCATGGTTAGATTGCCTTCTTGCCCGAACGGAGGGGGAACGTTGCGTTGATCCAACCTTCGAGCAGGTCGATACGCTCCGTCAGTTGCGAGATACGCAGGTCTTGGGCCAAGACGGTCGCCGCCAGGGTGGAGACGTCAGCCTCTACAGGCTTCGTTCGGTTGTTCTCCATGCCCATGGCGTCCCGGCGATTCTTGACGTTATGGCCCTTGATCTCGACGCCGGGGCGCAGCTTGATCTTGGTCGTCGCGTAGGCAGCGAATTCAGTATCATTCATGCCGCTGGCGCGGTACTCGGCTTCCATGAGCTTCATGAGGGCGAAGTTCTCATTCATGCCGATGTCCATACGGATACCTTGTCCCTTATGGGACTTCTTTTCAACGATGGCGAGTTCGGGTTGGTTCATTTTCTGTCTCCTGGGGTTATTCATTGACGGGATCGACGCATTCGAGGGAGTAGATGGGACGCGCTTCCTTGTCCGGCTCGGTGTATCCGGTAACGACCCGCTTACAGGTTTCGCTATCGGTCTTGAAGTTCGCAGTGATGGTCACCGTCAGCCGACCATAGAAGTCGGGCTCTTGGGACCAGAAGGTGAAGCGGTAGTTGCGAGCGTAGCTAGCTGCGTCGTCTTCAGTCGTGGACTCGGCGGGCTCGTGATGGAGCATCGAGTTCAGGAGAGCAGCGAGGCCCTCGTCCTTGAGACCCGACAGCTCCTTAAGAGTCAGGTAGACAGAGTTGTAGGTCCCGTCGAAGTAATGGGACACCCCGGCCTTATGCTTCTCGGCCAGGTAATCGAGGGAGTCCAGGATTTTCCTCATCGGGGGCGAAGACATCCAACGCTTGCCTTCGCGCAGTTTGCGGGCCTTGTAGTCCGCGGTTTCAATCATCTCTTGTACTAGCTTCTTGCGCATGGGTTCTACTTTCCTTGCTACTCTAGGGGCCGCCTAGTCGGTAGCTCTATTATAGGCGGGCCACTTACTGTTTAAGTGCCTATCTTCTGTACAGAAACGAGGCAAACCCTGTCCCCCTAGAGCGCCTATAATAGGAGGTTCCCCCCCTAGATAGACAGGAATAGGCCATGCCTAGCTTTCCAACCAATATAAACCCATTGTCTACATTATTGGAGCGGCGCCATCTCACAGCCGCAGAGGGAGCCCTAATGGGGCTGGTTATTACCAACGTCAAGGACTCATCGGGGGACTTGGGGTATGTACCAGGAGGGCAGATAAAACATCTAGAAAAGCTGCCGTACCATGACCTGGATGGGGCACCGATCATAGACCCCAAGCTGAATATCCCATTCGTTCGATACCGCATCGAACGCCCTGAGGGGTACATTCCCCCAGTTAGCAGAGACCTAGGCTCAGATGGCAAGCCCGTCAAGCCAGCCAAGTATCTCTCCCCCAAGGCCTCAAGTCTGTTCGTGTACGTTCCCCGAGTCGATGGGTTCAATTGGACTAACATCGCGGCGAACGTCACTGTTCCAGTGCTTATTACAGAGGGGGAATTCAAGTCATACTCCGTATGTAAGACAGGAAATCCCTGCCTCGGCCTCATGGGCGTCCAGTGCTTCGGGAAAACCCCAGACCCCTTCCCTGCCCCGTTTGACCAATTTGAGCATCTCAAGCGTGAGTATTACATTGTTTTCGATGCCGATAAGGAGTCTGACTACGAGAACACGCTCAAGAAAGAGGTTGCCCAAGCTGCGCTTCGGCTCGGGACCAAGCTGACCCTGGCCGGTGGGGAAGTCTTCCTGCTCCATATAGCCCGCACTGAGACGTTCCGTAAGGGCAGGGAGAAGGACCCTGACGCCAAGATGGGCATCGATGACTTCCTCGATGCCGGGGGCACGATGGAAGAGATCATGTCCACCGCTACGGCCGCAGTGTCGTGCCAGGACATGGCCGAGCTTCGGGCCAAGTATGCGTACTATACCGGCCAGGGGCCGCATATAATCAACGTTCTCAACGGTGCTATTTACAAGGCCGGGGTCTTCATTAATGAGCTGGAGGCCCCCCGAATTAGACTGGTCCCGACCAAGAATGGCTTCAAGGGCGTCAGCGTGGCTAGAGAGTTCTTTGAGGCAAGGGATCGGCCCGAGGTCGATCGCAAGGTGTTTTGGCCTGGCGAGCCCTCCGGGTATGATCCAGAGAACCGAACGTACAACGAATGGACTGGCTTCGCCGTCGCCCCATGGGCGGGGGACGACAAGGACGAGTACAATGAGATGGTTGCCATATGGCAGAAGTTCATCGGCGGGCTGTTCCCCGGCTACGTTGACTACTTCCAGAAGTGGCTTGCTCATATGGTTCAATGCCCAGGGGAGAAGACTAACATTGCGGTAATCCTCGCCTCTGTACACAACGGGGTCGGTAAGTCCCTGCTAGGGGAGGTCATCCGGGGCATCGTGGGGTCGGCGCACTCGGTGGCTCTGGAGCTGGATCGCTCGATGGCTAAGTTCAATATGCAGCTAGGGAAAAAGCTGGTCGTACAGATGGACGAAGCAGATGGCCGATTCTCAGGACACGAGAGTAAACTCAAGGATTTAGTCAGCGCCGACACGATGATCATCGAGCCCAAGGGCTTCGATGCGTATCCAGTGGACAACTTCCTCCGTATTTTCCTGACCTCGAACAGCTCGGCCCCGATCCGGCTAGATGCGGAGAACAGGCGATTCTTCGTATGCGGGCCAACGATGACGTCGGTGTACGCGAAGACAGAGTGGCAACCTTGGGTCGATACAGTCGCTAAGCGCATGAAATCGAGCCGGGGCCTGGCGATGATCCACTGGCATTTGAGCAAGGTTGATCTCACGGGCTGGAATCCCATTGCTCGAGTTATTGTAACTCCGCAGATGGAGGACATGGTAGAGGCGTCCCGTAGCAAGGCGACGACCGTAATCGATGGCCTCTGGGAGGTATTCCAGGGGGACGAAGACGGTGTTTGGCTCATTACCAGCGAGACTCGGGGCAAGGACAATAAGCTCTTTGCTGATCTCATCGAGAAGGTTCGCATTGAGGGCGGCTCCACTCTGGGCTATGACGGCTTCTACAAGAGCGTCCGCTTCAAGGGTACGATCCTGGACCGGGAGGGGAAGCTGCCCCGAAAGCTCAACACCCAACAAAAGTGGGTGTTAGAGGCCGGGAGCAAGTTTACCAGCGAGGCGGCATGGAAGGCGGGGGTCAAGGCGACAGTAGCCTACACCGCCTGGAAGGACAACGCCCTTCCAGGATCAGTGAAGTACTAGCTACCAGGCGCGGGGGTTTAGCCCGGCCCAATCGACCAGGAAGTCGATGGCCGACTGCTTATCGGCAGCGTCGCAAAGATGGTTCATGTCGACGAATCCGTTGTATTCGTCGCTGTCGTTCTTCTTGTAGATACGCAGCTCAACCGGCTTCCGGTCGGAGCTGTAAACGTATCGCTCCCAGCCGCGCCCGACCGGCAGGCCCTCGTCGTCGCTGAAGAGGACTTCGCCCCAGGTAGCAGGGTCCTTAGCGCCGGTGTCGTCGGTGATCTCAGCGGGGTACTTGCGGCCGAGGGGGTCTCTGTCTTGGGTCATGATTAGGTCTTTCTGATTTAGAGCTTGACGCTGGGGGAGAACGGGGCCGAGTCGGGGAGGGCAGACCAGCCAATTACCGGGTCTTCTATCATGATCTCGTTCGTTGACTCCATCCAACCAACGCCCTCTATCCAGGTCGCAACGATAGGGAACGCTGTCTTGTGCTCCTTGGACCAATACCAGGCCAGGACGGGGGTAGAGTTCAGCGGGTAGGTCGGGGAATATTGCTTTTTCATTGAACGCTTTCATTGAGGGTGTTACGGTAATCGGACAGGGCGGCTTCCAGCTGCTCCATCGCGTCCGCAAGGCGACCGATGGCTTGGGGTCCAGCGTAGGCCGTTTCGGGGGACAGGGCCTTCTCCTGCCGGTTGAGAATGGAGGTCACCGCCTCCAGCACGGCAGCGAGTCCGTTTACGTCCATGTGTTCAGCCATTTTCTACTCTCTCGTTAGGGGTGGGGAAGCCTCTATTATACGCCGAAAGGCCCTGTTTCGGGGTGAGTCTAATGTTTGTGCCGGTGACTAACTACTGAGTTGTTATCCTACGGTAGTGCTGGGTAGGATAGACGGTAGGATAGTGTAAGTCTTTGATTATAAAGGGGTTTTTGTTGTTTATCCTACTATCCTACTGTCCCTACTGTAAGTTTTATATACCCGACTCGTGGCAGAATTTCTCCGCCGGAAGCGATTTTTGGCACCGTAGGGACAGTAGGTAGTAGGATAAGACCTGGCCCCAAACAACACACCACAACGAGTGTACAAAAACATCTGCAGCCCCCCACAATTTGGGATAAATCGGTGTTACAGCATCGCTGGCACACTGCTTTGCCATGCTCCTGTGCCCGATGCCTGTCGCAGCCGCAGCACAGGCCCATAGCCTCAGGCTATCGCAGCAGCGCAGCCATAGGCACAGGCTATCAGCATGCGTGCTGTGCGAGCTTGTGTGGATAAAATCCGGCATATCCCCCTATTATAACCTGTTTTCGCTGTTCCGTCTAATTGTATTTCGCTATCGCAGCGTTGCTGCCGATAGCTGCGGGCTATGCTGCGCTGCCCCCGCCCGCCGCCTCCCCCGCCCTCCCACCCCTATTCTACCCGATTTTCGGGTGAAAGTCTAATAGATTTCAGCTATAGGACCGATAGAAAATTTCTATGCTCGAAACGCCGGAATCACCCGAAAACCCCTATAATAGAGCCTAGGGGAAGCCGATAGGGGCCGTACCCTAGGGGCCTTTTCCCCGAACCCGCCTAGGGGGTTTTCCCTAGTTTAGAGAGTAAAAAATGCGTAAAGTTTTCGTTAACGGTAACCTTTCCCTCGTCCGCGTCCTTTCCCCCTTCGCGTATAAGGACCCGATTAAGACGCTCGATAAGTCGAACGAGGCCCGCGTTACCCTCGACGGCGTAAGGGTCTTTCGCTCGGCCGTTACCTCGGGCCGCGACGTTAAAAACGTAAACGGCGGACTAAAGTTTCATCTTTACTTCTATAGTTCTAAGGACGCCGCCGAGGCCCGCGATACGTCGCGCCGCGAGTTCTTTCCTATTACGTCGGAGGAGTTTCGGGCGTATAAGGACGACCCGGCTTATACTATCGAGTTAGTTTCGGCGACGGGCCTCGAAAAGGCGGAAACGGAAGTACTACCCGACGGCGTAAACGAGGCCGTTCGTTCCGAGGAGGCGATTTTCGTTACCGTTTCGGAAACGGAAGTACTACCGGACGACGAGCCCGCGAACGAAGGTACTACCCGTAAGTCGCGTAGGAAATAAAAGTACTACTACTCCCTAGGGAGTAGTACCTAAGTACCCGATAGGTAATCCCTATCGGGTATTTTTTTCGATAGGTGATAGCGAAAAGCTATCGCCGATTTTTCTTCATAGGAAAAATTAATCGGCGGGGCGGGGTAGGGGGGATATGGGGGGTGGAGCGGCATACGCGTGCGGACATGAAATCGACACATGAAGGAATTCATGCAACCATGCACAGAAAATTTCCATGCAACTGTGCCTTTACCTCCAGCGGAATCGCGCCTATAATAGGGTCATGGATGAGCCCAAACGCGACCCCGCACTCTCACATCTCTTGGACCAGATTGAGAATGGCCCCCCTATGTTACTTCAGGGACTCAATTTGGAGATGTCCCCTGAACTGACCCGGCTATTGGAGCGCGGGCTGATTGGGGATTCCCTCCCACCGGTGCTCAAGGACTCAAAGGCAGCTAAAGCCTTCCAGCAGGCCTTTGATATGATAGGTGGAGTACCAAGATTGGCCCTCTGGGCTGACCAAAACCCGACCAAGTTCTACACCCTCTATAGCAAATTGGTCCCGGCCACTGCGGAAGTCAACACAAAGACCGATATTAAGGTCACAATCAGTTGGGCCTCCCCCGAGCGCCTGTCCTACGCACACGGTCCCATCGAGGACGTGGTCCCCAATCCTGAATCGGACGCTCCAAGTGCTTGAGTATGTCCCTCGCCAGCAATTCCTCGGCTTTCACAACCGGAGGCACCGCTGGGCTGTCCTGAATACGCATCGGCGAGCAGGCAAAACTGTGGCTCTGACCAATGATTTGATCGTTGGGGCCCTCCAGAACCAACTCCGTAAGCCCCAACTAGCCTATATTGGCCCCACATTCACCCAGGCGAAGCGTATTGCGTGGCAATACCTCAAGGATTATGCTGAACCGTACCTGGCCAAACCCCCCTCCGAGTCAGAACTCAAGATCACACTCCACGGTGAGCGGACGTTATATTGTCTCGGTGCCGACAATCCTGATTCACTCCGCGGAATGTACCTTGATGGCGCGGTCATGGACGAGTACGCACTTTTTAGACCCTCTGTTTTCTCAACTATTATCCGGCCAGCCCTATCAGACAGGAACGGATGGGGAGTCTTCGCCTCTACACCAAGAGGCAAGAACCTGTTTTATAGCGAGTACAAGAAAGCAATCAAAAACCCCAAGGAATACTTCCAACTGACGCTGAAGGCGTCCATTTCGGGCCTGATTCACCCCCTTGAGCTGGAGGCCCTCCGCAAGGACATGGACCCGGAGGAATATGCGCAGGAGTACGAGTGTTCGTTTGATGCTGCTCTGAAAGGAGCCATCTATGCAGAAGAAATCAATCAAGTCTTTGCCGAGCAGCGGGTCAGACCTTCCCTATATGATCCCAATCTCTCAACTCATGTGGTATTTGACCTGGGCTTCACAGATGCGACCGTCGCCATATATTGGCAAGAAGCACCAGACGGCACAATCCGAGTCGTCAACGTCGAAGTCACCAACGGAAAAGACATCTTCCACCACATCGACCGCATTATACAGTTCAAAGGTCAAGCTGACCTAGGTTCGGTCTGGCTCCCCCACGATGCCAAGGCCAAGAACCTCCAAACGGGCAAGTCCATAATTGAGCAGTTCCTTGACAACGACATTCGGCCCCAGATCGTCCCCAATCACAAGGTTCGGGATCGGATTGCCGCCACACGCAACATCTTCCCCCGTGTCCACTTTGACGAGGAAATCAGTGAGGACCTCCTGGAGGCCCTCAAGGGCTACCGCCGCGAGTGGGACGACAATCTGCTCATGTTCAAGGACATCCCGATGCACGACTGGTGCTCGGACTACGCAGACGCCTTCGGGTACATGGGTGTAGTTGCCGCCCCGAAATTCGGCAACTTGGGGACTGCTGATATGTCCCCCGACGCGATCAGGGTACAGCAAGATCGCGCCAAGAAGCACAACGCGCCTGGCCAGTACACTATGGCCAACCTCTTTCAGGACTATGAGGACCGTCAGAAGGGTCTTCGCAGGAGAATCACATAATGGCCGATAATTCTGCTACCATAGAGTCCCTGAAGGACAAGAAGCTCACACCTTATGAGAGGTGGGAGGAAGAAATCAAGCAGGCCGAGCTTGAACTCAAGGAATTTCACAACCGTGGCAGAAAGGTTAACCGCAGGTTCCTGGATGAGCGTGATATGCTCGACTCGAACAACAAGTGGTTCAATATCTACTATGCGAACACAAATATCATGGAGTCTGCGCTTTACGCGCAACTCCCGAAGCCTGCGGTCACACGGCGTTTCAAGGATTACGAAGATGACACGGCTCGGGTTGCGGGGCTCATCATCGAGCGTTCCATCACACAAGACCTTGACGACCCTCGCGACACCTTTGACTCTACCATGCGATGTGCTGTCCAGGACAGGCTTATCCCTGGTCTCGCTGCCGCTTGGCTTCGACTGGAGACTGACACTGCTGAAATACCCTATGATGGTGAGGGGGAAGCACCCAAAGACTACGAGCCGATGAAGAAGATCACGGACCAACGGGTCTGTGTCGACTACGTGTACTGGCAGGACTTCCTTTGGTCCCCATGCCGGGTCTGGGAAGAGCGCCGCTGGGTGGGCAAGAAGGTCTACATGGATCGCGATGCCCTGATCAAACGCTTCGGTGAGAAGGTGGGCAAGGTCGTCCCCCTGGACTTCAAAGTGGATGCCCTACCCTCCCATGGCTCGACCCCGGGCACCACCCCGAAGCATGAGGCCATCAAGAAGGCCTGCATCTACGAGATATGGGACAGGAACAAGAAGGAAGTAGTGTGGCTCTCCAAAGGCTACAAGCATATCCTGGACACCAAGCCAGACCCGCTGAAGCTGGTCGGCTTTGAGCCCTGCCCCCGGCCCATGCTGGCTAACATCACAACGTCCAATACTGTCCCCCGCCCTGACTACTACATGATCCAGGATCAGTACTCGGAGCTGGATACGGTCAATAACCGGGTGTCGATGCTGATCCAGGCCTGTAAGGTGGTGGGGGTCTATGACCAGTCCGCTACCGGCATCTCACGGATGCTGACGGAGGGCTTCGACAACCAGCTCATCCCGGTGGATAACTGGGCGATGTTTGCCGAGAAGGGGGGCATCAAGGGTAACATAGACTGGCTCCCCCTCGACGTAGTGGTGGACGCCCTTACGCAACTGATCGCCAATCGCGATCTAATCAAGGCGCAGATTTATGAGCTCACAGGGATCAGCGACATTGTACGAGGCGCTACCAAGGCCTCAGAAACACTCGGGGCGCAGGAAATCAAGTCCAAGTTCGCCTCTATCTCAATCAAAAAGCGTCAAGATGAGGTCGCCCGCTTCGCAGCAGACCTCCTTCGCATCAAAGCCGAAATCCAGGTCAAGCATTTTGACCCGGAGATTCTGGTTGAAAAGAGCAACATAGTCGCCACCGGGGCCGCCAACTTTAAGTACATCGAACCGGCCATGAAGATGCTCCAGAAGGATGAGGGCTTCGAGTGGCGCATCCAGATCACGGCTGACTCTATCGCCCAGGCAGACTACGCCATGGAGAAGGCTGACCGGCTGGAGTTTCTGACTGCTGTGAGTGCCTACCTAGAGAAGGCGGCCATGATGTTCCAATCCGTCCCAGGATCAGCGGAACTGCTCGTGGGAATGCTGAAGTGGGCTGTCTCGGGCTTCCGCAATGCCTCTACCATCGAGGGTATGCTCGACAAGGAACTGGATCACCTGTCCAAGACCCCGCCGCCGCCCCCGCCGCCTGACCCGAACGCTCAAAAGATGGAGCTGGAGAAGGCCAAGATGGAGGGCAAGATGGAGCTGGACAAGAACAAGGCTCAAATCGACATCCAGAAGGGTCAGCAGGACCTGGAGCTCAAGAAGCAACTGGGCGAAATGGAAATGCGCCTCAAGGAAATGGAGCTCAAGTTCAAGGAGCAGGAGCTTGGCCTGAAGGCCCAAGAGCACGAGATGAATATGCAATTCGCCGTGGCCGAGTCCGAGCGCAAGATGCAGACTGATGCCCAAGAGGCCCAGATGAATCTGGCCGCGAAGCACGAAGAGCACTCCATGGACCTGGAGCAATCGCGGGAAGACCACGCTATGCAACATGAGCAGGCCGAGCAGGACCATGAGATGCAGAGCAAGCAGGCCGCTGAGAGCCATAAGATGACGATGCAGCAGACGAAGGAAGCTGGCGCCATCAAGACCCAACAGATGAAGAAGGAAGCGGCTGCTAAGCCCAAGCCCAATGGAGCCAAGAAATGAGCAGAGAAACATGGGTGTACCCCGATGATGGACCCCCGTACCGTAAAGGTGAGCGGCCTGACCGAGGCAGAACTGGACTTGTTATACTCCCAGACCTACCTGACTTTCAGTCCCCCATTGACGGTAAAATGTACTCTGGACGAGCAGGGTTACGCGAGCATTGCGCTAGGCACAACGTTGTCCCTACCGCAGACCTCAAGGGATTACCCCCTATGCCTGCCGCTGGAGACCTACGCTCAACTGAGCAGAAGCGAGCCGATGCGGATCACCGTAAGCGGCATATCATCAACCAAGTCAGCAAATACGACAGGTGACCCATGGGCGACGAAAATGAAGTTGTAGACCGGCGCACGGCTATTGAAGCCGCGTTCGTACACCAAGAGGCGGCGGAAGCTGCTGAAACCCCGGAGGCCGCTGCACCGGCTCCGCCAACGGAGTCCGTAGAGTCCCCCGCGCCCGAGGCGAAAGCCGCTGAGCAGCAAGAGGAAGCCCCTGCGCAGAAGCCCGCAAAGGAAGCTACCGCCGCGCCGCTTCCCGAGCAGCCTTCCTTTCCTGTGGACAAGGCTCCCCAGTCGTGGCGTGCGCCTGCCCGGGCCAAATGGGATAAGATGGACCCGGAGGTACGGCAGGAGGTGATGAAGCGGGAACGCGAAACCACCAAGGTCCTAGGGGAGACAGCCCAGGTCCGGCAGTTCGCTAATCAGTTCCAGCAGATCACTGCCCCCTACCAGGCGCGGATCGCCAGCCTGGGGCTAGACACCCTCGGTGCTGTCCACGAGCTTCTGAAGGGTGACTACCTCCTGGCTACGTCACCCAAGACGCAGAAGGCTCAGCTGATGGCGAAGCTCATCACTGACTACGGCGTGGACATCATGGAGCTAGACTCGGCGCTGGCCGGGAAAGGCCCTGCTGACCCGGTGGACTCGCAGGTAGAGAAGCTGCTCCAGGAACGTCTGGCCCCCTTCCAGCAGTACATCGCGAATCAGCAGCGGCAAGCCCAGGAGTATGAGCAACACTCCCAGAAAGAGGTTAACCAGACCATCGAATCGATGGAGGACAATCCCAAATACCCCCATTTCGCTACTGTCCGGCTCGACATGGCAGACGCTATCGACCTGGCAGCGAAAAGAGGGCTTTACTTAACGCTTGATCAGGCCTATAATAGGGCTATTGCGATGAACCCAGAGGTAAGCGGCCAGGTAGCCGCCCAACAGCAAGCAGATGCCCGGAAGACCGCAGCCCAGCAAGCCAATGCTAAGGCTCAGCGAGCACTCGGAGCATCAGTTTCTGTAGGGGGCGCACCTAGTGGAGTACCGAGTGGGGCCTCAGGAGCAACTGATCGTAGGGCAACAATCGAGGCAGCGTTCGAGCAACTCTCAGGAAGATAGATGTTAACCAATTTCATCCGTCGCATCCTCGGAGCAGTTCATTTCCCGCTGAAACCGACGCCGTTGACCGACATCGAACCTCAGGTCTATCAACCACCCGTGCCGCCTCCCCCGGCGCCACCTTCCTCATAGGAGCCAATCATGGCATTCCCCAATAATGCGATTACCGACATCATCGCTACGACCATTCAGAGCCGCACCGGCCAGATCGCGGACAACGTGACGTCCAACAACGCCCTGCTGACCAAGCTGAAGAAGCGCGGCAACATCAAGACGTTCTCGGGCGGCAACGTCATCATGCAAGAGCTGAGCTTCGCGTCCAACGGCAACGCCGGCTGGTACTCGGGCTATGAGACCCTGCCCATCGCGGCGCAGGACGTTCTGAGTGCAGCTCAGTTCGACATCAAGCAGGCTGCTTGCCCAGTGACGATCAGCGGACTGGAGCAACTCCAGAACGCGGGCAAGGAGCAGATCATTGACCTTCTGGACGCTCGGATGGAAGTTGCCGAGTCGTCCATGGCCAATCTGCTGTCGTCTGGACTGTACTCAGATGGTACTGCTGCCGGCGGCAAGCAGGTCGATGGCCTGAAGAAGCTGGTGGCCGCGGTCCCCACGAACATCGTTGGCGGCATCGACCGCGCCACGTGGCTGTTCTGGAAGAATCAAGTCGTGAGCGCTGCTGGCGCCACGGCTGCGACCATCCAGGGCAAGTTCAATGAGATGTGGGCCAAGCTGGTTCGCGGCTCGGATCGCCCCGACCTGATCCTGGTGGACAACCTCACCTGGTCTCTCTACATGGCCTCCCTCCAGGCCATCCAGCGCTTCTCCGACACCGAGACAGCCAAGCTGGGCTTCGTCAGCGTCAAGTACATGGACGCGGATGTGGTCCTCGACGGCGGCATGCAGATCAACTGGTCCTCCACCGGCGCTGCCGGCACGACCCCGGAATCTGTCCCAATCGGTGCCGGCAATGCGTACTTCCTCAACACGAAGTACATCCACTATCGTCCGCACTCCAGCCGGAACATGGTGCCTCTGTCCCCAGGTCAGCGCTACAGCGTGAACCAGGACGCGGCTGTCCAAATCCTGGCGTGGGCGGGCAACATGACGGCTTCTGGCCTCCAGTTCCAAGGCCGGATGACCTCCACCTAAGGAACCGACATGGACCAAGCAGTCGTCACCAAACTGCTTCAGGACGCGAAGGCTCTGTACGATCTGGGGAAGTTCTCCACCCTATATCAAGCAGAGTTCTTCTCGGCCATGGAAGAGCAGTTTCCACTACCGGCGCCATCGCCGCCGCCCGCGCCTGCGCCATCCCCTGAATCGGACAACCTGTTCGAGGAAAGCGATGGCGTGGAATCAACCGCTACGGTGACTCCGGCCACCAGAAGGGGTAAGTAATGAGCACCAATAACAGCGCAGCTGCTATCGGCTTCGACCAGGCAGTTACTCCCAAGCGGACGCCTTCAATCGGGCAATACGTTCAGGACCTGGGCGCCACTCCTGCGGGGACGGCTGATCCGGGGCCCACTGCTGACGGACCATACTTCGGCATCGTGGGCAACACGTCCTGGAACTACAATTGGCTAGGCGAAACTGTCGGCTTCACGGCACCATCCAATACCAATCTCACGAACA
>Ga0137436_1000037_pt1 | contig 44035 bp, 35 predicted proteins | sample EasRivERMGT119_2_FD_102328 | JGI IMG/M metagenome (GOLD analysis project Ga0137436, IMG submission 102328) | Soil microbial communities from meander-bound floodplain in the East River, Colorado, USA - East River MetaG ERMGT119_2 | ecosystem: Environmental > Terrestrial > Soil > Floodplain ...
ACCATCTCGTTCATGCGCATCTCGATCGGCTGGGTGAGGACCGCATTGATCCCCGGGACGTCCTTGACCTCGCCCTCGATCGCCGCGGCCAGCTCCTGCTGCGTCCGCGCCCGCTGCCACGTCGAGCGCGGCTTGAGCGCGAGGAAGATGTCGCTCAGCTCGACCCCCATCGGATCCGTCGCGACCTCCGCGGTCCCGAGCCGGCTCCAAACCCGCGCGATCTCGTCGGGAAAGCTCGCCAGAAGCTGCCGCTCGATGCGGCCGTTGGCGGCCGCGGCCTCGTCCACGTCCACTCCGGCGAGACGGATGACGTTGACGACCAGGTCGCCTTCCGCGAGCTTCGGCAAGAACTCGCCGCCCCGCGTCGCGGCCAGCACGGCCGCCAGCACGATCAGGACCACCGCCCCCGCGAGCGTCAGGCTCCGGAACCGCAGCGCGAGATCGAGCACCGGCGCGTAGGCCGCGTGCGCCTTGCGGACGAGCCAGGGCTCCGATGCCTTCAGGCGCCTTGGGAGGAGGAGGCTCGCGAGGACCGGCATGAGCGAGAGGGACAGCAGGAGCGATCCGGCCAGCGCGAAGATCATCGTGAGCGCCATCGGGCGGAAGAGCTTCCCTTCGATGCCCGTCAGCGCGAGGATCGGGAGGAAGACGATCATGATGATCAGCTCGCCGAACATCGTCGGCTGGCGCACCTCGAGGGCGGCGTCGCGGATCGTGTCGAGCCAGCTCTTGTCGGGCCGCAGGGCGACGTGGCGGGCGCAGTTCTCGACCATGATCACGGAGCTGTCCACGATGAGCCCGAAGTCGATGGCGCCCAGGCTGAGCAGGCTGGCGGCGATTCCGGCCTCCAGCATGAGACTCCCGGCGAAGAGCATCGAGAGCGGGATCGCGCAGGCCACGATGAGGCCGGCGCGCAGGTCTCCGAGGAACACGAACAGCACCGCGACGACCAGGATGGCCCCCGCCAGAAGGTTGTGCCCGACGGTCTTGATGACCTTATCGACGAGGTCCGTGCGCTCGTAGAGCACGTCGAGGCGCACGTCCTTCGGAAGCGCGGTTTGGGCCACGGCGAGCTGGGCCTTGAGGGCGCGGGTCACGAGGTGGCTGTTCTCACCCGTCAGCATGAACCCCAGCCCTAGGACGCGCTCACCCTTCCCGTCGGCCGTCACGGCGCCGTGGCGGATCTCGTGGTCGATCCGGACGCTCCCGAGGTCCGCGATGCGCACCGGCGTGCCGTGGTGGGTCGCGACGACGACGTCGCCGATCTCCGCGATCGTCGTCGTCAGCCCGAGGCCGTGCACGAGGACCGCCTCGCCGCCGGAGACGATCTGGCCTCCTCCGACGTTGCGGTTGCTCGACTCGAGCGCCACGAAGATGTCCTGGAACGTCAAGCCGTACTTGAGGAGCCGCTCGGGCTCGACCACGACGTGGAACTGCTTCTCGAAGCCGCCCCACGAGTTGACCTCGGCGACGCCGCGGACCTTCCGGAGCTCGGGCTTGACGATCCAGTCCTGAAGCTCGCGCAGGGATGTCAAGGTCCGGTCAGGGTCGTCGCTGGTCACGAGGTAATGGAAGACCTCCCCCAGTCCGGTTGCGATGGGGCCGAGCTGCGGGCGCTCGATCCCCTCGGGGAGCTCGACCGCCGCGAGCTTCTCGGAGACGAGCTGCCGCGCCAGATAGATCCCCATATCGTCGCCGAAGGTCGCGACGACCTGCGAGAACCCGAACTTGGAGACCGACCGGACGTTCTCGAGCCCCGGAAGTCCTCCGATCGCGAACTCGACGAACTGCGTGATCTGCTGCTCGACCTCGAGGGGGTTGAGCGCGCGGGCCTCCGTATTGATCTGGACCTGGACCGGTGTCGTATCCGGGAACGCGTCGATCGACAGCCGCGCGACCGCCGACGCGCCCAGCACGACGAGGACCGCGGAGGCCAGCAGCACGATGAGGCGGTGGCGCAGCGAGGCCGTGATGATCCAGTTGAGCATGATCAGTCGGCGCAGCCGGCGCCCAGCCGCGAGATGAGGAGCTGCGACTTGAGGGCGAACGCACCCGCGACGACCACGGACTCCGCGGCGGCCAGTCCCGCGACGACTTCGACCAGGTCGTCGCTCGTCGTGCCGATGCGGACGGCACGGGCTTCGAACAGGTCCTCGGCCTCGCGGATGAAGACGATCGGCGAGCCGCCGATCGACTGCACCGCGGAGCGCGGCACGACGACGGCGCGGCCCGGGGCTTCGGTGAGGATCGTCGCGCGGGCGAACATCCGTGCCTTGAGCCGTCCTTCTGGGTTCGATAGCTCGACCCGGCCCCGGGCCATGCGCGTCCGCTCGTCCACCGCGGCGGGAAGCCACGTCAGCCGCCCGGCGAACGACTGACCCGGGAGCGACTCGACGGTCAGACGGACGGCCTGGCCGACCCGGGCGCGGGAGAGCAGCGGCTCCGGGATATCGACCATCGCCCAGACCCTCGACGTGTCCGCCAGCGTGAACAGCGGCTTGCCGGTCTGCACGAGCATCCCCTGGACCGCCGTGCGGTCGACGATCTCTCCGGCGAACGGCGCGCGCAGCTCCAGCTCCGCCGGCGCGTCCGCGCCCGACGCGAGCGCCGCGATCTGCGCGTCACGGTAGCCGAGCACCGCGAGGTGCTGGCGCGCCTGCCGCGCGCCGGCCGCCGCGCTCTTGAACTCGGCCTCCGCGATCTGGAGGTCCTGGTCGGAGACCACGCCCTCCGCGCGGAGCCGCCGCTCCCGCTCGAGCGTCTTGCCGTGGAGCGTCTCGTCAGCGAGAGCCTTGAGGTATTCGCTCTGGGCTTCTCCCGTCTCCGCGGAGGCGATGCGGGCGAGCAGCGCGCCCTTCCGGACGCGGTCCCCGAGATCGACCTCGATCGAGCGGACGGTCCCGCCGACGAGCGACGAGATCTCGGCGAGCGACTTCTGATCGAAGGCGATCTCGGCCAGGCACTCGATCCCGTCCTGCATCCCGCGCGTCCCCGACTCCTCGACCTCGATCCCCGCCTTCGCGGCGGACCCCGCCGAGGGAAGGCGCACCTTGAGCCCCTCGCCGGGCCGCTTGTCCGCGAGGAGCTCCGGATGGCAGATCCCGCACTCCTTCTCGAGAACCCCGTGCTCCTCGCACATCAGGTCGGCTGCGGGCGCCGAGGTGGACGCCTTCTTCAACTCGGGGTGGCACAGGAAGCACTCGTCCTCGTAGAGGGCGTGCCTCTCGCAGTACGCCCGTTTCGCATCGCGTAGCTCGGGATGGCACAGCCAGCAGCGGTCCTCGTACCGGCCGTGCTCGGCGCACCAGAGCCGCCCCGATTCGCGCAAGCTCGCGTCGCAGATGAAGCAGAGTCCCTTCGGGGCGCCGTGCGCGGCGCACGTCTCGCCCGCGGGCTGTGCCGCGGCCTTCGGAGTGGGCGACTCGGTCCGGGTGCAGCTGACCAACATCAGACACGCGGCGAGCGCGCCGTAGACGATCGGTTTCATGCCGGCCTCCTCGGTGGAACGGAATGCGGACGGCGAGGCGCACGGGCGCTCGACGTCACGGACGCGGACGGATCGAGGAGGGAGGGGCTAGACGAGCAGGACGACGGTGCGGATCGAGCTCAGGCGGGAATCATCGGCGCCGCCCCCCGGCATCGGCTCGGTCGAGCGCCGCGCCCGCGGCAGGAGGGGGGCGCTCGGGGGGAGCACCGCGATCGCGACGGTCGCGACGAGCGGCCGGGAGTTCGACGCGCTCCGGTCGAAAGGCAGGGCCTCGACCGTGACGCAGCAATCGCAGGCGCGGCCGCTCAGGACCGAAACCCCGGCTTCCGTCGACCGGGAGCCGTCGGGCGAGACCGCGCAGCACTCGGGGTCCGCGCCGCTCCGGCAGATGGACGTCGCCGTCGGCGTCAGCGCGAGCACCAAGAGGAGAAGGATCGAAACGATGCGGCCCATTGGGGGGAGAATCGTATGCTCGGGTCCCCGGCCGGTCAATGCTCCTCTCGGGGGTTTGACCGGCCCGGCCTGCGCGACCGATAATTCGCGCCCGTTCACGACCGGTCGGCCGGCGATGCGCCGGAGAGAGAGGATTCATGAAGCCCACGCGCGCGTTCATTTCGCTACTGCTTCTCGGGATGGTCGGCTGCGGGGGCGGCGGGGACAAGGGAGGCGCAGCTCCGGCGGCCTCCGGCACGGTCCTCATCGGCCACTACGGCTCGATGACGGGCTCCGAAGCGACGTTCGGGCAGTCCACCGACAACGGGATCCGCCTCGCGATCAAGGAAGTCAACGCGGCCGGCGGCGTCAAGGGCCGCATGGTCGAGCTGAAGACCTACGACGATCAGGGGAAGTCGCAGGAGGCGGGCACGGCGGTCACGCGCCTCATCACCGACGACAAGGTCGTGGCGGTGCTCGGCGAGGTCGCCTCGTCGCTGTCGCTCGCCGGCGGGCGCGTGGCGCAGCAGTATGGGGTGCCGATGATCTCGCCCTCGTCCACGAACCCGCAGGTGACTCAGATCGGCGACAAGATCTTCCGCGTCTGCTTCCTCGATCCGTTCCAGGGGTGGGTGGAGGCGAAGTTCGCGCGCGAGACGCTCAAGGCGAACACGGCCGCGATCCTCTACGACCAGGGGCAGGCGTACTCGAAGGGGCTCGCCCAGTACTTCAAGGAAGCGTTCACGCAGATGGGCGGGACGATCACGACCGAGCAAGCGTTCACGGGCGGCGACCAGGACTTCTCGGCGCAGCTCACTACGATCCGGCAGACCAACCCCGACGTCATCCTGGTGCCCGGCTACTACACGGAAGCGGGGAACGTCGCGATCCAGGTGCGCAAGCTCGGGATCAAGGCGCCCTTGCTGGGCGGGGACGGCTGGGACTCGACCCAGCTCGCGGCGATCGGGAAGGAGGCGATCGAGGGGAGCTACTTCTCGAACCACTACTCGTTCCAGGAGAAGCGACCCGAGGTCGAGAACTTCGTCTCGAAGTACGAGACGGCGCACGGACAGAAGCCGGACGGCCTCGCCGCGCTGGGTTACGACGCAGCGCGGCTGCTGTTCGACGCCATGGGGCGGGCCCCGTCGTGGGACGGGACCGCGCTCGCGAAGGCGATCGCCGAGACGAAGGATTTCCCGGGAGTCACCGGCAAGATCACGATCGACCCCGAGCGCAACGCGAAGAAATCCGCGGTCGTCGTGAAGATGGAAGGCGGTATCCCGGTGTACGTCACGACGATCGAGCCGCCGCAGTAGCGGCAGCTCACCCCGCGTGACCAAATTCCTCCAGACGCTGATGGACGGTGTGGCCGTCGGGAGCCTCTATGCGCTCATCGCGCTGGGCTACACGATGGTCTACGGCACCCTCCAGTTCATCAACTTCGCGCACAGCGACGTGTTCGTGCTCGGGGCCTGGGTGTCGTACACGCTGGCGGTGGTGCTCGGGTACGCCGCCTCGGGGTCGCACCCGCCGCTGTGGGCCGGGCTGCTCATCCTCGTCGCGGCGATGGCGACGTGCGGGGCGGTCGGGTTCACGATCGAGCGGCTGGCCTACCGCCCGCTGCGGCAGGCGCCGCGCCTGAACGTGCTCATCACCGCGATCGGCGTATCGCTTCTCCTCCAGAACGTCGGGCAGCTCAAGTGGTTCTTCGGGACGCAGCCCCAGCGGATGCCGAGCCTGATCGAGGACAGGGTCCTGGGGACGGTCGCCGGCGTGTCCATGCACGCGGTGGACGTCATCGGCGCCGGGACCGCCATCGCGCTCATGCTCGTGCTCGAGTGGCTCATCTTCCGCACCCGGCTCGGGCGCGCGATGCGCGCCGTTTCGCACGATACCGCGGTCGCGTCCCTCATGGGAATCAACGTGGATGCCGTGATCTCGTTCACGTTCGTCCTGGGCTCGTCGCTGGCCGCGGCGGCGGGGTTCCTCTACGCGATGAAGTACCCCGGCCTGAACCAGCCCGCGCACGCCACCTGGGTGCTCCTCGGGCTGAAGGCCTTCGTCGCGGCGGTCATCGGTGGGATCGGCAACGTGCGCGGCGCGATGCTGGGCGGGTTCCTGATCGCGCTCATCGAACTGTTCGGGGCGGCCTACCTCTCCCCACACTTGCGCGACATCTACGTCTTCTCGATCCTCATCATCGTCCTGCTCGTGCGGCCGGCGGGCATCCTGGGCACGTCCGTCGCGGAGAAGGTCTAGCCGATGATGGCGCGGTCGTTCCTCGGTGCCGTGGCGCCCCTCGCCGTCGGGTTCGCCCTCGCGGTCGCGCTGCATCTGGCCGCGGGGAGCCTGATCGCGCCGTTTTACGTCAAGCTCCTCATGGATATCGGCATCAACGTCATCCTCGCGGTCTCGCTGAACCTCGTGAACGGGTTCACCGGCCAGTTCTCGATCGGGCACGCGGGTTTCATGGCGGTCGGCGGGTACGCGGCCGGAGTCATCACCTACTACGGCTCGTTCCTGCTCTTCGGGAACACGCACGTCGCCGAAGGCTGGCTGACCGGGGGCGACCTTCTCTTCGTCGGCGGCTGCCTGTTCGGCGCGGTGCTCGCCGCGCTGGCCGGGTTCGTCGTCGGCTTGCCGTCGCTGCGGCTGCGCGGGGACTACCTCGCGATCGTGACGCTGGGCTTCGGCGAGATCCTGCGCGTGCTCCTGCAGCGCACCGGCGACGTCCTCCAGACGGCGGAGCAAGTCGAAAAGGCCGGAGTGGGAACGCTCGCGACCTCGCTGGGCGGCTCTTTGGGGTTCTCCGGCCTCCCCTACTACACCGACCTGTTCTGGGTGTACGTGTTCGTGACGATCACGCTCGTCGTGGCGCTGCGTCTCAAGTTCTCCTCTCTCGGGCGCGCGTTCCTGTCCATCCGCGAGAACGAGATCGCCGCGGAAGCGGTCGGGGTGAACACGACGCGCCTGAAGGTCCGGGCGTTCGTGCTCGCAGCGGGGTTCGCCGGGATCGCCGGAGGGCTGTTCGCGCACGAGATCGGGACGTCCTTGAACCCGCGGGAGCTCGGGTTCCAGAAGTCGTTCGACGTCGTGATCATGGTCGTGCTCGGCGGCATGGGCTCGGTGTCGGGGGCCGTGCTCGCCGCGATCGTCCTCACGCTCCTCCCCGAGGCGCTGCGGGGCTTCTCGGAGTTCCGGATGCCGATCTACGCGCTCGCGCTCATCCTGATGATGATCCTGAGGCCGCAGGGACTCCTGGGGCTGAGGGAGATCTGGGAGATGAAGTGGCTCAAGCGGTGAGCGCGCTCCTGTCGATCCAGCACGTGTCGATCTCCTTCGGCGGGCTGAAGGCCGTCTCGGATTTCTCGCTCGAGCTCCCGGAGCACGGCCTGTACGGGCTGATCGGCCCGAACGGCGCCGGCAAGACGACCGTGTTCAACGTACTCACCGGCGTCTACCGCCCCGACACGGGCACGATCCGGCTCGCCGGGCAGGACCTGATCGGCTTGAAGCCGCATCGGATCGCCTGGTTCGGGATGTCGCGGACCTTCCAGAACATCCGGCTGTTCCCCGACCTGTCGGTCCTCGACAACGTGCGGATCGCCTGCCACCTTCGCGCGAAGGCGGGCTTCGTCTCCACGATGCTCCGGCTGCGCTCGCACCGCGAGGAGGAGCGGATCATCGAGGAGAAATCGCGCCGGCTCCTAGCGCTGTTCGATCTCGCGGAGCGGGCCGGCGAGGAGGCGAGATCGCTCCCGTACGGAGACCAGCGCCGGCTCGAGATCGCGCGCGCGCTCGCGACCGAGCCGAAGGTCGTGCTCCTCGACGAGCCCGCGGCCGGGATGAACCCCAAGGAGACGCACGCCCTCGCGGCGTTGATCCGGCGCCTCCGCACCGAGTTCGGGGTGGCGATCCTCCTCATCGAGCACGACATGGGCCTCGTCATGGAGATCTGCGACCACGTCACCGTGCTCGACTACGGCGTGACGATCGCCTCCGGCGAGCCCGCCGCGATCCAGCGCGACCCGCGCGTCATCGAGGCGTATCTGGGCGAGCCCACCGAGGTCGCGTGATGCCCCCGCTCCTCGAGATCGACGCGATCTCCGTCCATTACGGCGCCATCCGCGCCCTGCACGACGTCTCGATGAACGTCGACGCCGGCGAGATCGTCACGCTCATCGGCTGCAACGGCGCCGGCAAGTCCACGACCCTGCGCGCGGTGAGCGCGCTCCGCAAGCCGTCGAGCGGGCGCATCTCCTTCGACGGGCGCGATCTCTCCGGGCTCAAGCCCCACGAGATCCTCCGCCTCGGCCTCGCCCAGGTTCCCGAGGGGCGCGGGATCTTCCCCAACCTGACCGTGGACGAGAACCTCGACCTCGGAGCGTTCGCGCGGAAAGACCCGGGCGCGGTCGCCGGGGACCGCAAGCGTGTGTTCGAGCTGTTCCCCCGGCTCAAGGAGCGGCTCCGGCAGCGGGCCGGCACGCTTTCGGGAGGGGAACAGCAGATGCTGGCGATCGGCCGGGCGCTGCTCGCGCGCCCGCGCCTGCTGCTCCTCGACGAGCCGTCGCTGGGCCTCGCACCGCAGCTCGTGCAGACGATCTTCCGGATCATCCGGGAGATCAACGCGGCCGGGACGACGATCTTCCTCGTCGAGCAGAACGCCCACATGGCCCTCCAGGTCGCGCACCGGGCCTACGTCCTGGAGGTCGGGAGGGTCGTCATGCAGGGGCGCGCCGACGAGCTGGCCAAGAGCGATGCGGTGAAGAAGGCCTACCTGGGGATCGGCTGAGGCTGTCGATACTCGACGCCGTCCATCCCCTTGAAGTCCGCATCCTGGGTCCAGAGTATCGCCCCACGTAGCCGTGCCGTCGCTAACACGACCGAGTCCGCAAGCGGCAGCTTCGCCCGGAGTCCGAGCCGAGCCGCCGCGATCGCGAGATCCGCATCGAGGTCGACGACCGTGCCCTGACGCATCGCCGCCACAGCGTGCAGCGCATCGGCCTCGCCCCGCGTCCTCGCCACGGTCTTGAAGACCTCCAGCAGCGTGATCGAGGGGACCAAGAGGTTCTCGACGTCTTGGATCGGCTTGGAGAAGTGGGAGGCGTTCGGACCGTCGGCGAAGTACTCGAGCCAGGCGCTCGAATCGATCACGTTCACAGCCGGTCGTCCTCGCGCGCCACGTTCGTATCGATCCCACGGAGGAACCCACGGAGCTGCTTCAGCGGCCGCACGGGGACAAGTTCGATACGATCGTCGTAGGCAATGACCTGCAGCCGCTGTCCGGGCGTCAGTCCCACGCGCTCGCGAACCTGCTTGGGGATGACGACTTGATACTTTGGCGAAACGATCGAAACGCTCATGCAATCCTCATCGATAAGTGGATTGGCATACCAATAACGTATCGATCTTAATTCTGTTTGTCAAGGCTTCCGTCGGGGAGCGCATCGAGCGCAAACGCTCGAGGCTTGAGATAATCCCAATTCTCATGGTGCGAACGGCAGTCTTGCTCCTGTGGTCCTCGGTCGCGGTCATCGCCCCTCGCGTCACCCGGGCCGAACCGATCCCCCTTCCTCCACAGCCCGAGCGCGGCATCGCCCCCGGCGCCTACCCGGCCGCCCCGCCCCGGGACCCGATCGCGGTCCCCGAGGACATCCTGGCGCGGCGCGAGGAGCTGTCGCTGGCCGACGTGCTCGCGGTGGCGCTCGCGAACGATCCGTCCACGCGGATCGCCTGGCGCGACGCGCGGGCGCGGGTCGCGGAGATCGGCATCGAGCGCGCGGACTACTGGCCGCAGCTCGAGGCGACGGTCGGGCTCAGCCGGTCCCACACGCTGATCCAGGGCGGGCAGCTCGACAGCACGCAGACGGTCACGGGCCTCGGAGCCACTCTCGACTGGCTCCTCCTCGATTTCGGCGAGCGCTCGGGCGCGGTCGAGACCGCGAGGCGCGAGGCCCTCGCCGCCGTGTGGAACCACGGTGCGACGGTCCAGGGGACGCTGCTGAGGACGATCGAGGCGTACGTCGACTACGTCGGCGCGAAGGCGAATCTCGTCGCGGCCGAGACGAGTCGCGACGAGGCCAAGACGAATCTCGAAGCCGCCCAGGGCCGGAGAGACGCCGGGGTCGCGACGATCGCCGACGTCCTCCAGGCGAAGACGGCGTTCTCGCAAGCCACGCTCTTCACCCTCACGATCGCCGGATCGATCGGCGCCCGGCGCGGCGCGCTCGCGACCGCGATGGGCATCCCCGCGAACGTCCCCTTCGACGTGCAGGACCTTCCGGCCGCGGTGCCCTCGGTGGCGCTGAAGGCGTCGGTGGACGAGCTCATCGAGCGGGCCAAGACGACCCGGCCCGACCTCGCCGCGTCTCGCGAGGATTGGCTCGCGGCGAAGGCCGACATCAAGACCGCGCGCGGCGCGTGGCTCCCCAAGCTCGAGATGACGGGCGCTATGACCCGGAACTCGTACGACACGACGGTCGGCACGAACAGCTTCTCGGCTTCCGGCACGCCTTGGTCGCTCGGCGTCGTGCTCCGCATCCCGGTCTTCGACGGCCTGCGCGCCCACTACGACATCGCCCGGGCCCAAGAGAGCGAGCGCGCAACAGCCGAGATCGCCCGGGCGGTCGAGCAGGGCGTCGTCAACGACGTGTGGCGGAGCTACTACGACCTCGAGACCGCGGCGCAGCGGATCGACACGGCCCGAGACCTGCTCGCGAGCGCGACCGAGTCCGAGCAGGTCGCTCTGGGACGCTACACCGAGGGCGTCGGGACGCTCCTCGATCTCCTGAACGCGCAATCCGCGCTCGCCGCCGCGCGCGCCCAGGACATCGCCGCCCGCGCGGACTGGTTCGTCTCGGCGGCGCGGCTCCTGCACGCGACCGGCGGCCTCACGGGCGTCGATGCCATCAACGAGGTACGCCGATGAGGCTCGTCCGTGCCGGTGTCGTGCTCACGCTCGGGGCGTCGGCCCTGGCGTGCGGCCGCAATGCGGGGCCGGTGACCGCAGCGCCGCCGCCCGCGCCGGTGGTCGTGGGGCACGTCGTCCGACGCGACGTGGCGGTGAGCCTCCGCTCGATCGGCAACGTGCGGGCGTTAGCGACGGTGGACGTGCGCGCCCAGGTGGACGGGAAGGTCCTCGCGGTGAAGTTCGCGGAGGGCGCGGACGTCGCGAAGGGCCAGGCGCTGTTCATGATCGACCCCGAGACGTACAAGATCGCGGCGGCGCGCGCCGAGGCGCAGCTCGCGCGCGACCAGGCGCTGCTCCGGAAAGCCGAGGGCGACGTCGAGCGCTACGCGAAGCTCGTCGCGAAGGAGTACGTCACGCGCGAGCAATACGAGGCCGCACAGGCGCAGGCGGGGTCGCTCGAGGCGACGATCCGCGCCGACGACGCCGCCGTCGCCGCCGCGCGCCTGGACCTCGCGCGGACGACGATCGAGGCCCCGATCTCCGGCCGGGTGGGGACCATCCGCGTGGACGCGGGAAACCTCGTCCGCGCCAACGGCGACCCGCTCGTGACGATCCTGGCGACGAGGCCGGTGCGGGCGACCTTCTCGGTGCCCGAGAAATACCTGAGCGAGATCCGGGCCCAGATCAGCGGAGTGCCGCTGAAGGTGCGGGCGCTGGCTCCCGGCGAGACCGGGCCGGGCCACGAGGGATCGCTCACCTTCATCGACAACGCGGTCGATCGCACGACCGGCACCATCCGGCTCGAAGCGACCTTCCCGAACGACGACCAGGCGCTCTGGCCCGGACAATTCGTCGAGCTGACCCTCGAGGTCTCCACACAGACGAACGCGGTGGTCGCACCGACGACCGCGATCCAGGCGGGCCAGCAGGGCTCCTACGTCTTCGTCGTGCGCGAGGACGGGGTCGCGGAGATGCGCCCCGTCGTCGTCGATCGCGCGCTCGGCGACGAGTCCGTCATCGCGAAGGGGCTCGAAGGCGGCGAGACCGTGATCACCGACGGGCAGATCCGCGTGGTCCCCGGCGCGAAGGTCCAGGTCGCGCCTCCCCAGCAAGCGGGGCCGTCGTGAGCCCGTCCGCGCTGTTCATCCGCCGGCCCGTCGCGACGACGCTCGTGATGGTCGCGATCCTGGCGTTCGGCGCCACCGCGTACCGCACCCTGCCCGTGAGCGATCTTCCGAACGTGGACTTCCCGACGCTGCAGGTCCAGGCGGCCCTGCCCGGCGCCTCGCCCGAGACGATGGCCGCCTCGGTCGCGACCCCGCTCGAGAAGGAGTTCTCGACGATCGCCGGCCTCGACTCGATGAACTCGTCGAGCGCGCAGGGAGCCACGCAGGTCACGCTCCAGTTCGTGCTCGGGCGCGACCTCGACGCCGCCGCTCAGGACGTGCAGGCGGCGATCTCGCGTGCCGCCCGCAACCTGCCGCCCGAGATGCCGGCCCCGCCGTCGTTCCAGAAGGTGAACCCCGCGGACCAGCCGATCCTCTACATCGCGCTGACCTCCCCGACGCTCGCGATGTACGACCTGAACGAGTACGGCGAGAACATGATCGCCCAGCGCATCTCCCAGGTGTCCGGGGTCGCGCAGGTCCAGATCTTCGGGTCCCAGAAGTACGCGGTCCGCGTCAAGGTCGACCCGACCGCGCTCGCCGCGCGCGGGATCGGGATCGACGAGGTGGCGGCGGCGCTGCGAGCGGCGAACTCGAACCTGCCCACGGGCGCCCTGTGGGGGCAGGACAAGACCTACACGGTCGAGACGACGGGCTCGATCCTGCGCGCCGAGGGGTTTCGGGGCGCGATCGTGGCGTACCGGGAGGGAAGCCCGGTCCGACTCGAGGAGATCGCCGAGGTCGTGGACGGCGTCGAGAACGACAAGACCGCGGCGTGGTTCAACAACCAGCGCGCGATCATCCTCGCCGTGCAGCGCCAGCCGGGGAGCAACACGGTCCAGGTCGCCCAGGACGTCCGCCAGCTCCTTCCCGCCTTCGCGGCCAAGATTCCCGCCTCCGCGAAGCTCCAGATCCTGAACGATCGCTCCGAGATGGTGAAGGAATCCGTCCACGACGTGCAGTTCACGCTCGTGCTCACGCTCGTGCTCGTCGTCCTCGTCATCTTCGTCTTCCTTCGGAATCTCTCATCCACGCTCATCCCCTCGCTCGCGCTGCCGCTGTCCATCGTCGGAACGTTCGCCGTGATGCAGTTCCTCGGGTACAGCCTCGACAACCTGTCGCTCATGGCGCTCACGCTCGCGGTGGGGTTCGTCGTGGACGACGCGATCGTCGTGCTCGAGAACATCGTCCGGCACATGGAGATGGGGAAGCCGAAGATGCAGGCGGCGATCGACGGCGCCTCCGAGATCGGCTTCACGGTCGTGTCGATGACGATCTCGCTGGCCGCCGTGTTCATCCCGATCCTGTTCCTCGGAGGGATCCTCGGACGCCTCTTCCACGAGTTCGCGGTCGTCATCGGCGTGGCGGTCTTGTTGTCCGGCTTTATCTCGCTGTCGTTGACCCCGATGCTCGCGAGCCGGTACTTGAAGCCCGAGCACGGCCGCACGCACGGGGCGGCCTACCGCATGACCGAGCGCTGGTTCGAGGCCTCCTTGCGCTGGTACGAGGCGGGCCTCACCTGGTCGCTGCGCCACCGGCTCGCCGTGATGGCGATGACGCTCGCGGTGTTCCTCGGGACGTGCGCCCTGTTCGTCTACATCCCGAAGGGGTTCATCCCCGAGCAGGACACAGGGCAAATCATCGCGTTCACCGAGGCCCAGGAGGGCGTCGGGTTCGACGCGCTCGTCACCCACCAGAAGGAGCTCGCCACGATCGTCGCCGCCGATCCCGCGGTGGAGAAGTTCATGTCCACGGTCGGCGCGCGCGGCGGGTCGAGCGGCTCCAACCAGGGCATCCTCTTCATGCGCCTGAAACCGCGAGGCGAGCGCGAGCCGGTAGGAGAGGTCATCCGCCGGCTGCGCGGAAGGCTCGCCACGGTCGCGGGGATGCGCGTGTTCCTCCAGAACCCTCCGCCGATCCGCCTCGGCGGCCGGCTGACGAAGAGCCAGTATCAGCTCACGCTCCAGTCCACCGACACGGTCGAGCTGTACACGTACGCGCCGAAGCTCGAGGCCGAGCTGCGCAAGCTCCCGCAGGTCCGCGACGTGACGACCGACCTGCTCCTGAGGAATCCGCGGGTCGAGGTCGCAATCGACCGCGACCGCATGTCCGCGCTCGGGCTCACGGCGGCCCAGATCGACGACGCCCTCTACTCGGCCTACGGCTTCCGCCAGGTGTCGACGATCTACGCGCCGAACGACTCCTACGACGTCATCCTCGAAGTGCGCAAGGAGTATCAGAACGACCCGACCGTGCTCCCGTTCCTGTACGTGCGCTCGGCGGGCGGAGCGCTGGTCCCCCTCGACACGGTCGTGTCGATGAAAACCGGCGTGGGCCCGCTGACGGTGAGCCACTCCGGCCAGCTCCCGTCGGTGACCGTGTCGTTCGACCTGGCCCCGGGCGTCTCACTGGGACAGGCGGTTTCGGCGGTGGACCGGGCGGCCCGCGCCGTGCTCCCGGCCACGATGCGCACCGCGTTCCAGGGCACCGCGCAGGCCTTCGAGTCGTCTCAGAAGGGGCTCGGGATCCTTCTCGTCATCGCGGTGCTGTTCATCTACATCGTGCTCGGCATCCTGTACGAGAGCTTCATCCACCCTTTGACGATCCTCTCCGCGCTGCCGTTCGCCGGCTTCGGCGCCCTGCTCACGCTCGTGCTGTTCGGCCGGGAGCTGTCGGTGATCGCCTTCGTGGGCGTCATCCTCCTGGTGGGCCTCGTCAAGAAGAACGGGATCATGATGGTGGACTTCGCGGTCGAGGCACAGCGCGGCGAGGGGAAGGACGCCTTCCGTGCGATCCGCGACGCGTGCATCGTCCGCTTCCGCCCGATCATGATGACGACGATGGCGGCGCTGTTCGGCACCCTCCCGATCGCGATGGGGTACGGCGCGGGCGCCGAGGCGCGCCAGCCGCTGGGCCTTGCGGTCGTGGGCGGCCTGCTCTTCTCGCAGATGCTCACCCTGTTCGTCACGCCGGTCGTCTACACCTACTTCGACGGCTTCGAGCGCTGGCTCGGAGAGCGGTCCTGGCGGCGCTCGCCGGTGCCGGCGGGTTCCGCGGCCCCGGGGAACGTGCGGCCGCCTGCTACCCTTTAGCCCATGCCTGAATTCATCTTCACCATGAAGGACCTCCGCAAGGTGGTCCCCCCGAAGCGCGAGATCCTCAAGGGGATTTGGCTTTCCTTCTACTACGGCGCCAAGATCGGCGTGCTCGGCCACAACGGCGCCGGGAAATCGTCGCTGCTGCGCATCATGGCCGGCGGCGACGACCAGTTCACGGGCGAGGCGAGCCCCGCCAAGAGCGCCACGGTCGGCTTCCTCCAGCAGGAGCCCCAGCTCGATCCGGGAAAGACCGTGCTCGGCAACGTCGAGATGGGGGTCGCCGCGAAGAAGGCGATCGTCGACCGCTACAACGAGCTCATGGCCAACTACTCGGACGAGACCGCGGACGAGGCGGCGAAGCTCCAGGACCAGATCGACGCCGCGAACCTGTGGGACCTCGACACCGAGCTCGAGATCGCGATGGACGCGCTGCGGTGCCCTCCGGGGGACTCCGCGGTCGAGCACCTCTCCGGGGGCGAGAGGCGCCGCGTCGCGCTGTGCCGGCTGCTCCTGGCGAAGCCGGACCTGCTCCTCCTCGACGAGCCCACGAACCACCTCGATGCCGAGTCGGTCGCGTGGCTCGAGCGGCACCTGAAGGAATACACGGGCACGGTCGTGGCGATCACGCACGACCGCTACTTCCTCGACAACGTGGCCGGCTGGATCCTCGAGCTCGACCGCGGCGCCGGGATCCCCTGGGAGGGGAACTACTCCTCCTGGCTCGATCAGAAGCAGCGCCGCCTCGCGCAGGAAGAAAAGTCGAGCGTCGCGCGGCAGAAGACGCTCGAGCGCGAGCTCGAGTGGGTGCGCATGGCGCCTCGGGCGCGGCACGCGAAGAGCAAGGCGCGCCTTTCGGCCTATGAGGAGCTGCTCCAGCAGGACGGCGAGCGCCGCAACGACCAGCTCGACGAGCTGTACATCCCCTCCGGCCCGCGCCTGGGGGATCTCGTCGTCGAGGCGAAGGGCGTGCGCAAGGGCTACGGCGAGAACGTCCTCATCGAGGACCTCTCGTTCAACCTCCCCCGCGGCGGGATCGTGGGGGTCATCGGCCCCAACGGCGCCGGCAAGACGACCCTGTTCCGGATGATCGTCGGCCAGGAGAAGCCGGACGCGGGGACGCTGCGCCTGGGCGAGACCGTGCAGCTCTCCTACGTCGATCAGAGCCGCGACGCGCTCCCCGCGGACAAGAACGTGTGGGAGGCGATCTCCGAGGGGAACGACCTGATCACGCTGGGGAAGCGCCAGGTCCCCTCGCGGGCGTACGTCTCCTGGTTCAACTTCAAGGGGTCCGACCAGCAGAAGCTGGTCAAGGACCTCTCCGGCGGCGAGCGCAATCGCGTCCACATGGCCCGGATGTTCAAGCAGGAGGGGAACGTCCTCCTGCTCGACGAGCCGACCAACGACCTCGACGTCGATACGCTGCGCACGCTCGAGGAGGCGCTGCTGGCCTTCCCGGGATGCGCCGTCATCATCTCGCACGACCGCTGGTTCCTCGACCGCATCGCAACGCACATCCTCGCCTTCGAGGGGGACTCGGAGGTCGTGTGGTTCGAGGGGAACTACCAGGAGTACGAGGCCGACCGGAAGCGCCGGCTCGGGGCCGAGGCCGACCGGCCGCACCGGATCAAGTACAGGAAGCTGACGCGGTCTTGACTTGACGGCGGGGGCGCCTTGGGCGAACCTTCCGCCGAGAGTAACCCATGCGCCCCTCGCCGCTTCCGACGGTCAAGCACCTCATCGATCGCCTCGACGCCTCGGTCCAGCTCGGCGAGGTGCACACGATCACGAGCCACGTGAAGACCGCGCTGTGCGATCTCATCCGGGCGCACAACCTCGACATCCCCGAGGGCCTGACGCGCGCCCTCCCCGACCACTACGCCCGCCGGCTGCTCTTCCGCAACGACGAGCTCGGGTACACGGCGGTCGTCATGACGTGGGGGCCCGGGCAGCGGACGGGTCTCCACGACCACGCGGGGATCTGGTGCGTCGAGGGCGTGATCGCCGGGCAGATGAACGTCACCCGCTTCGATCTCGTCGAGACCGAGGGCGACCGCTTCCGGTTCACCCAGGTCGAGGAGGTCCGCGCCGGCGTGGGCTCCTCGGGCGCCCTGATCCCGCCCTACGAGTACCACGTCCTCGCCAACGCGCTCCATGACCGCCCGTCCGTGACCCTGCACATCTACGGCGGCGAGATGGACCACTGCTCGATCTACGAGCCGGGCGACGACGGGCTCTGGACGCGCTGCGTGAAGACGCTGCGCTACGACGACTGAGAAAACTCCTCCCCATCCTTCCCGGCCTGGTCCTCGTCGTCGCGATCGCGCTGGCGGCGCGCTTCGTGCACGCCCGCGTGCCGGCCTCCACGGGGAAGCTCGTGGGCGAGGTGATCTTCGCGGTCGGAATCGGCCTCGTCGTGGGGAACGTGTTCCGGATCCCCGAATCGATGCGCGCCGGAATCAAGTTCGCCTTCCAGACGCTCCTGCGGCTTGCGATCGTGCTCCTCGGCGCGACGTTCTCCTTCGGCGCCGCGCTGTCGATCGGCGGCCGGGCGATCGGGATGGTCGTCTTCCTCATGACGCTGACGCTTTCGACCGCCTGGCTCCTGGGCCGGTGGCTCGGCGTCCCCTCGAGGCTCGCCGCGCTCATCGGCGTCGGCACCGCCGTGTGCGGCAACACCGCGATCTCGGCGACCGCGCCCGTGATCGGCGCGCGGGACGAGGAGACCGCGTTCGCGATCGCGACCAACACGCTGTTCGGCACGCTCGCCGTGTTCGCCTACCCGATCTTCGGACACGCCCTGGGGCTGGGCGACGCGGCCTTCGGCACGTGGGCCGGGACCGCGGTCAACGACACCTCGCAGGTCGTGGCGACGGGGTTTGCCTACTCGGCCGCGGCGGGAAACGTCGCGACCGTCGTCAAGCTCACGCGGAATACCCTCATGGGGGCGGTCATTCTCGTCATGGGGCTTTGTTTCCATTCCGGGCGTTCGGCCTCGCTGGTCCAGCGGATCAGGCAGTCGGTCCCCCCGTTCGTCCTGGGGTTCCTGGGGATGTGCGTTCTGAACTCGGTGGGAGCGGTGGCGGCGGCATCGGGTCTCCTCGGCCGCGACCTCGCCTCCGACGCGCAGTTCGCGGCCAAGCTCCTCATCCTGATCGCGCTGGCGGGTGTCGGCGTGGGGACGCGGCTGTCCGCCATGCGCACGATCGGGCTGCGTCCGTTCGCGTTGGGCCTGTTGACCGCGATCGTCGCGAGCGGGACGAGCCTGCTGCTCATCCGCCTGCTTGGCGCCGCGGCGACCGGTAGCGTTCCTGCAGCGTGAGCCGGTTCATCAAGACGACGGACAGCCTCGAGATCTACACCGGCAGGAAGGGAAGTCCAAACGCCGATTTCCCGATCAAGCACGACGAGTGCTACTTCATCGCGATGAACGCGACCGTGAACTACACGGCCTCACACTACTGATTCATCCTCCAGCTCCACCCCGGCGATCAGACAACTGCCACGATGATGCGGAGCGAACGGTGACGAATCTCTCGCTCCGCACGCCCCGACATCATTCCGGCTTCCAGTCCGGGACGCGTCCCGGCGTCCAGGGCGCTCCCGCCGCGTCGGCCGCATTCTCGAGCCGCGTGAGGTCCGTCAGGATCAGGGTGCGCAGGCCGGTCACGACCGGGGCGAAGTCCTTCGCCGCGATCTCGTAGTTTCGCCGGTGGGTCGCGGTCGCGTCGGCGGTCGCGTACCAGTGTCCGCTGACGATCTGGTCCACTCTCCCGGTGATCGACGGCGGCGTCGGCTCGTTCCGGCGCCCGACCGTGGAGTCCCCGGTCAGCGCCGTGCGCAGTTCCTTCAGGCGCGTCTCGATCGCGCGCACGTCGTCCTGGAGCTTCGGGTCGGCCTTCGGCGCATCACGGAGCGCGACCTTGAGGTTGTCGATGCGCGTCTGCGCCTCGTCCATCGCGCGGACGGAGCCCACGACCGCGCGCTGGAGACGAGCGGTTCTTTGCTGGAAGGCGAGGAGCTTCTCCCGATCGGGAGGCGGAAGCGTATCGCCGCCGAGCGGGGCGATGTCGAAGCGCTCGGGCCCCGCGAGCGGGACCAGCTTCCCCTCGACGCGCTTGGCCAGGGTGACGCTGTAGCGGCCGGGAGCCGCGAGGGGGCCCACCGGCGGGTTGTCCCACGGATCGAGCTCCGGAGGCGTGAGCGCGGTCGCCGTCGAGGCGGGGTAGCGGAGGTCCCACGCCACGCGCGCGAATCCGGCCTTCACCGGCCCCTCGACGCGCCGCACTACGCCCCCCTCCTCGTCGGTGACGGTCAGGACGACCGTGGGCTTCTCCTCGCGATCCTCGCGCCTCAGGTCGTCCCAGCTCGGGTACGGCGTGTCCTCTTTCTTCTTCTGGCGCTCGCGCTCCGCGTCCTGCCGCGTCTTCTGCCGGGTCTTGATCTCGTCCTTCAGGTAGTAGGTGAAGACCGCGCCTTCCGGCGGGTTGGGAGCCGTGTAGAACGCATCCCCCATAAATCCCTTGTCGCGGCCGCCGAAGGGCGACCACGGCGCGAACACCCACGCGCGATTCACGGGGTACAGGGCCGCGGCCTTTTCGAGCTCGGCTTCGGTGACGGTCCTGAGCGGCGTGTAGTCGTCGAGGATGTAGAAGCCGCGTCCAAACGTTGCGGCCACGAGGTCGCCTTCGCGCTCCTGGATCGCCAGGTCGCGGACCTGGATCGTCGGCATCCCGCCCTCCAGGCGGATCCAGTGCTTGCCGCCGTCCGGCGTGAAGCTCACCCCGGACTCGGTCCCCGCGAACAGCAGGTCCTGCTTCACCTTGTCCTGGACGAGCGCGTAGACCGTCCCCCGTGCCGGGAGGTCGCCGGCGATCGACGTCCAGCTCTTTCCCAGATCCGTGCTCACGAGAACGTACGGCTTGAAGTCCCCCATCTTGTGGTTGTCGAAGGTCGCGTAGATCGTGGACGCGTCGTGGCGCGAGAAGAGGACGCGCGACACGTAGCTCCGCTCGGGCACGCCGGGAAACGACTCGATCCTGCGCCAGGCGCCGCCGCCGTCCTCGCTGATCTGGATGAGACCGTCATCGGTGCCCACCGCGAGAAGCCCTTCGCGTCGCTCGCTCTCCGCCAGCGCCACGATGTTGCCGTAGAACGAGGTCGAGGCGTTCTTCGCGATCGCGTCCACGCTCCACACCCGCCCCATCACGGGAAGCTTGTTCCGGTCGATCTGCCGTGTCAGGTCGGGGCCGAGCGCGCGCCAGGCGTTCCCGCGGTCGTCGCTGCGGTAGAGACGCTGGGAGGCGAAGTAGAGGCGCGTGTGAGAGTGAGGGCTGATGATCAGCGGCGAGTCCCAGTTCCACCGCGACCCCGGCTCCCCTGCCTCCGGTTGCGGCTGGATGTCCACCGCCTCGCCGGTCTTGCGGTCGAAGCGGACGAGCACGCCGTGCTGGGCCTGGGAGTAGACGACGTTCGGGTCCTCGGGATCGACCGCGGCCTGGAAGCCGTCCCCTTCGAGCGTGAAGAACCAGTCGGAGTTGACGATCCCGTGCTTGGTTCGCGTGCGCGACGGCCCGCCGAGCGTGTTGTTGTCCTGCGTGCCGCCGTAGACGGAGTAGAACGGAGCCGCGTTGTCGAGAGCGACCTTGTAGAACTGCGCGAGCGGGAGGTTCGCGGTCCACGTCCAGCTCGCCGCGCGGTCCCACGTCTCGTAGAGGCCGCCGTCGCACCCGGACAGCATGTGACCGTTGTCCTCGGGGTCGATCCAGAGCGCGTGGTTGTCCACGTGCTTGTACGTCTCCCCCGCCCGGTGGAAGGTCTTCCCGGCATCCTCGGTGACGTTCATCCACGTGTCCATCGCGTAGACGCGCCCCTCGACCTTCGGGTCCGCGATGATCTCGTTGTAGTACTGCGGGCTCGTCGGAAGGTAGGCCGAGCGCTTCTCCCAGTTCCCGCCCGCGTCGAGCGAGCGGTAGAAGCCGCTCTCGTCCCCCTGCGCGTCCATCACCGCGTAGATCGTGTCGGGATTCACCGGCGAGATCGCGAGCCCGATGCGGCCGACATCGTTCTTCGGAAGGCCGTTGGTCAGCTTCTTCCAGGTCTTCCCGCCGTCCACGGTCTTGTGGATCGCGGACTCCGGGCCGCCGTTGATGAGCGTCCACACGTGGCGGCGCCTCTGGTACGACGAGGCGAGCATGACGTCGGGGTTCCTCGGGTCCATGACGACGTCGGTGACGCCGGTGTTCTCCGAGATCGCAAGCGACTTCGTCCAGGTCTTCCCGCCGTCGCGCGTGACGTAGAGGCCTCGATCGCCGCCGGGAGCCCACAGGGGCCCCTGGGCCGCAACCCAGACGACGTTCGAGTCGCGCGGGTCCACGAGGATCTTCGAGAGGTGCTCGGACTCCTTGAGGCCGACGTTCTCCCACGTCGTGCCGCCGTCGACCGACTTGTAGACGCCGTCCCCGTAGGAGACGCTCCGCTGCGAGTTGTTCTCGCCCGATCCCAGCCACACCGTCAGCGGATTCCTCTCGTCGATCGTGATGCAGCCGATCGAGTAGGAGGCCTGGTCGTCGAAGATCGGCGTCCAGGTCGTGCCGGAGTTGACCGACTTCCACAGGCCTCCGGACGCGGACGCGACGTAGCGGATCGAGTGATTCTTCGGATGGATGGCGATGTCGGTGATCCGGCCCGAGATCATCGCGGGCCCGATCCCGCGCAGCGCCAGCCCTTTGAAGGTTTCCGCCTTCATCTTCCCGGCATCGTCCTTCTTGTCCGCCTTCTCCCTCTTCGCCCCTTCGGCCGCGAAGGGAAGGGCGAGCGCGAGGATCAAGGCACAGATCACGGAAGGTCGGAGATTGGGCATGACGATCCTCGTGGCCTTACTTGGCCGCGGCCTCGAAGTGGAAGTGCACCTCGAGCGTCGGGTAGGGGTACGTCTTCGGGAGCGGGGCGAACGGTGCCGCCGCCTTCACGGCGGCGATCGCCGCATCGTCCCAGGGCTTGACGCCCGTCATCACGTGGTCGCGCAGTCCCGAGAGCGTGCCGTCACGCGCGATCAGCGCGATGAGGACGGTCTTCTTGCCGACGGCGGGGCCCGCGACCGGCTTCCACCCCTTCAGGACCTTGGCGGCCGCCTCCTTCTGATAGGCGGCGTCCGTGAAGGCCGAGGCGAAGTACGCGTTGAAGCGCGGGACCACCTTCGGCGCGGCGACGACGGAGGTCGTCGCGATGAGGAAGGTCAGCGCGGCCCGGCGAAGCACCCGCGCATTCTAAAGGGGTCTGACCCTTTTCAGAACGGGGCGTTGCAGCCGGCCGAGGAATCCAAGACCCGGCCCGTCTCCGCCCCCGCGACACGCGCCGTCCCCGCCGTGCCGGTCGGGAAGCCGGCCCCGTTCGAGCCGAGAACCAGGTACCACTGGAGCGTGCCGGGCGCGGGAACCGAGGGCGCCTGGACGGTCTGCGCGTAGGTACCCACGCCGTTGCAACTGTCGATCTCCGCGGTGAGCAGCTTCCCCATGTCGGCGGCCGTGCCACGGCGGATCGAGTATCCCCACGCGTTCGCCGGGGCGTCCCACTCCATCGTCGTCTTGTCCTTCCAGTGGACGTTCGTGACCTCGCCCGTCGGGAACGTCGGATAGATGTCGAGGCACCATTGCATCGCGGAGCCGATGTCGCCGCCCGCGTCGTCGTTGACGTAGAGCTGCCACGTCCCCCGCGGATCGGTCCCGTCGAATGCGTTGAGGTTCGTCCCGTACGGACCCACCGGCGCAGGAGCCGGAAACACGTCCGAGTCAATGGAAACGATGTCCGTGGGCTGCCACGTGCCGGACACGATCTGCGCATCGGCGGTGAGCGGCGCCGCCGCGTAATCGTCGAAGAGGAGGTCGACGCCGTTGACGTCGAACTGGCCGCCGGCATCGGACATCAAGAGAGTCTTCATCCCCGTCGGCCCGACCAGGAGAACGTCGAGATCGCCGGGGAACGTGTGGGTGAGCCCGTAGATGCGGACGGCGATGCGCCCGATGACCGTCCCCTGCTCGGTCACCTGGGCGTTCCACGGATACGGTCCCGCGGGCCCCGAGCTTTGATTCGATGCCGAGGGGATCGCGAGGAAACTGCCGCCGGTCGAGCAGTGCGAGTGGTAGGGCTCGAAGAGATTGAAGTTCATGCACCAGCCCGCGATCGTTCCCACGTCGGCGCCGGCGTCGTCGTTGACCCAGAGCTTCCACGGACCGTTGGGTGCCTCCTCGTAGAGCGATGTGTCCGTCGCCGACCCGGGTGAGGGAGCGGGCATCGAGTCCCCCGGCTCGTAGGACGTCGGGTAGTACGGACCGGGGCCCATCGAGCTGTCCGGCATCGTCTCCACGTTGAAGCCCGTATCGAAGGTGACGTCGAGGTTCGTGATGTCGCCTCCCCCTCCCGCATCCGACATGAGCCAGATCGACTTGCCGGAGGGCGCCTGGAGGAGGATGTCGAGATCGTCCGGGAAGGTGTGGGTGAGGCCCAACAGCTTCACCTGCATCTTCTCGATCCGCCCCGTCGTCCCCGTGACGTTCAAGGTGCTGGGGTACGGCACGGCGGGACCCGCCGTCGTGGCCGGCGCGCCCTGCGGAATCGTCATGGCCTGGAGCTGGCAGGACTCGGATGGCGCGATCGTGGTGACGTTCAAGCACCAGCCTTCCGAGAGAACTCCGGTCGAGCCCGCGCCGGTCGCGTGGTCCTGGATGTAGAGCCGCCACGTGCCGTTCGGGTCCCACGAGATCAAGCCGCGAAGGGTGTCGAAGTAGAACGGCCCCGGCGCGGGCGCGGCGAAGGTCGGCGAGGCGTAGATCGACGGCCGGTAGGTCGTGGATCCATAGTTTCCCCCGGTATCGGGGATCGCGATGGTCGAGATGTCGTCCAAGGTGATGTCATTGTCCGCGAACGGAACCGTGCCTCCCGCGCTGGCCATCAAGAGCACCTTCCCTCCGGAAGGCGAGACGAGAAGCATGTCGAGGTCGTCGGGCCGGGCGTGCGTGAGTCCCTTCACGGTCACGGAGATTTTCGAGAGGCGCTGCGGAAGCCCGGAGGCGAAGACCCACGAGCCGTAGTTCTCCGCGGGTCCGGCGGTCGTGCCGGGCGCGCCGGCGGGGATGAGCGCCGGCGTGGGCGGCGTGCAGAATTGCGCCATCGTGACGATGTCGAGCGTCCAGCCTCCCTCGATCGTTCCCGTGTGGAAGGTGGCGTCATCCACGACGTAGAGCTTCCAATCGCCGTTCGGATTCGTGCCGTTGAAGACCGAAAGGGCCGAGGCCTGGGATGGCACCGGCGCCGGTGCGGGAAACGCGTCGCCAAGCCCCTCGTTGGAAGGCCGGTAGCTTCCGCTCGAGACCGATAGGGAGCTCAAGGGGACGGTCGTCGGAGCGAAGTCGTCGAATGTCAGCGTCAGGAAACCGCCAAAACATTCGGCGACGTCGGACATCAGGACGATGCTCTGCCCGGTCGGCCCGACCAGCATGACGTCCATGTCCCTCGGGCATTCGTGACTGAGCCGATTCAGCGTCACGCGTAGCTTGGAGATGACACCCGCCACGCCGGACACCGCGATCGTCGCGGGGTACGGGCTGGCCACGATCGGGGGCGTGCCGTCGCCGATCGTGATCGCGCCCGGGAACTGGTTCCGTATCGCATCGCCCGGAGGGAGCGGCTCGGCCGGAACGATCTCGACCGGGGGGCGCGCCATCGCGCTTCCGGTCAGCTCGCGGCCGTCGGCCGTGACGGCGCTGAACGTGGATCCCACGGCGCCCGGGTCGCGGGACGTCACCACCAGGTCGGCTCGTCCGTCGCCGTTGACGTCCTCCACCGACGCGACGGCGCCGTCTGTCGTCTTGCCCGTCGGCCGCCCGCCGACCCGGATCGAGTCGAGGACGATCTCGCGAGGATCGAGGCCGGGGCCGGCGAGCACCGCGATCGCGCCGTCCGGCAGAGTCTCGACCGTCGCCGCGACCGGCGGCAGCTTCTCGGCGGACGGGGAGACGCGGAGGCTCGCCTCGCGCCGTGCCGCGGCGAGCGTTCGGACCGCGTCGCGCCCCGACAGGGGAACGCCGTCGATCGTGGTCCCCTCGAGCCGCGCGACCTCGTCGCCGTCGCCGATCCGGATCTCTCGGGCGGCGAACCAGACGATCAGGTCCGGGTAGCCGTCGCCGTTCACATCTGTGAGCGTGTGAGAAGCGCCCTCGGCGTTCTTGACGATCGAGGCCCCCATGAGGCGGAGCGACGCGGGCTCGACGATGCGAGGATCGAGCGACGGCGACGCGAGGATCGCGACCGGGATCGCGTCCGGAGCGTCGGCGTCCACCAGGTTGCGCGACTCGCCGGGGAGGATATCGATCGCCACCTGGACATCGGCGGCGGCAGCCCCCTGCAGCAGGACGACGCTCGCCGCCAGGCACGCCCAGCGCTTCTCCATGACACCCTCCCCGGCGCGCGCGACGCCGCTGGTGAGAGGGTTACCGGTGGAGGGCCCCCCTGCCTACTATCCGAGTGGATAGCAATCCGCTTGACACCTCCAGGCGAGGCTAGTATTCTTCCATCCGCATAGATGGATGGATAGATGCGCAAGCCCCCCGCACTTTACAAGCAGATGTCGGTGCTGGCGGACCCGCTCCGGAGCCGCCTGCTCCTCGTCCTCGAGAGGAACGAGCTGTCGGTCGGGGAGCTCTGCTCCGTGGTCCAGTCGCCGCAATCGACCGTCAGCCGCCACCTCAAGGCCCTCTCCGACGCCGCGTGGGTCACCTCGCGGAGCGAGGGGACCGAGCGCCGGTACGCGATGGTCGCCGCAGGGCTCGATCCCACCGCGCGCTCCCTGTGGCTCCTCGTACGGAAGGAGGCCGCGGAGGCGGTCGCGGCCCTGCACGACGAGAAGCGTCTCGCCCACGTGCTCTCGGAGCGGCGCACGCGGTCGCAGGAGTTCTTCAGCGCCGGCGCGTCGCAGTGGGACGGGCTGCGCGACGAGCTGTTCGGACGGCGCTTCTTCCTGCCGGGGCTCCTCGCCCTCCTCGACGACGAGGCGGTCGTCGCCGATCTCGGGTGCGGAACGGGCGCCGTCGCCGAGACGCTGTCCCCCTTCGTCGCCAAGGTCATCGGAGTCGACGGCTCCCCCGCGATGCTGCGGGCCGCGAAGAAGCGGCTCGAGGCGCGCACGAACGTCGAGCTGCGGCACGGCACGCTCGAGCGGCTGCCGATCGAAGACGCCACCCTCGACGCGGCCACGATGTTCCTCGTGCTCCACCACGTGGTCGAGCCGGCACGCGCCCTCGCCGAGGCCGCGCGCACGCTCCAGCCAGGGGGCCGGATCGTCCTCGTCGACATGTTCCCTCACGACCGGGAGGAGTACCGCGCCCGGATGGGCCACGTCTGGCTGGGGTTCCCGCAGGCCGAGATCGAGCGGCTGCTGGGCACGACCGGCTTCGACGGCGTCCACGTCGTTCCGCTGCCCGCGGACCCGAAAGCGAAGGGCCCCGCGCTGTTCGCCGCGCGCGCCGTGAAGCGCCGCGCGGCTTCCGTCAAGACCCGTCCGCGACTCGTATCGCGCTGATCCAAGGAGACCCGCATGACCCCGACCGCCGCCACCGTCCACCCGTTCGATGCCGCCGCCAAGGCCGGCCGGACGCCCTACAAGGTCGCCGACCTTTCCCTCGCCGAGCTCGGCCGGAAAGAGATCCGTCTCGCCGAGCACGAGATGCCCGGGCTGATGGCGGTGCGCCGGAAGTACGCCGCCGCCAAGCCGCTCGCGGGAGCGCGCGTGATGGGCTCCCTCCACATGACCGTCCAGACCGCCGTGCTCATCGAGACGCTCGCCGACCTGGGCGCGGACATGCGATGGGTCTCGTGCAACATCTTCTCGACCCAGGACCCCGCCGCAGCGGCGGTCGTCGTCGGACGCGAGGAGACCGGCGGGACCGTGAAGAGCCCCCGCGGGATCCCGGTCTTCGCGTGGAAGGGGGAGACGCTCGAGGAGTACTGGTGGTGCACGAGCGAGGCGCTGGCGTGGCCGGACGGCTCGGGCCCGACCCTCCTCGTTGACGACGGCGGGGATGCCACGCTGCTCGTCCACAAGGGGGCGGAGTTCGAGGCCAAGGGGAGCATTCCGGCGTTCGACACCGAGACCGAGCCCGAGGAGTGGGGCGTCATTCTCGACCTCCTGCGAGCCGAGCTGAAGCGCGACCCCAAGCGCTGGCGCGGCGTGGCGAAGGACCTCCGCGGCGTCTCCGAGGAGACGACGACCGGCGTGCACCGCCTCTACCAGATGATGGAGGCCGGAACGCTCCTGTTCCCCGCGATCAACGTCAACGACTCGGTCACGAAGTCGAAGTTCGACAACATCTACGGCTGCCGCCACTCCCTGCCCGACGGCCTCGCGCGCGCCACCGACGTCATGCTCGGCGGCAAGCTCGCGGTCGTCTTCGGGTTCGGCGAGGTCGGCAAGGGATGCGCCCAGGCGCTCAAGGGCCAGGGGTGCCGGATCGTGGTCGCGGAGATCGACCCGATCTGCGCGCTGCAGGCGGCGATGGAAGGCTACGAGGTGGCGACGCTCGAGGACGTCCTGGAGCGGGCCGACATCTTCATCACCGCCACCGGCAACAAGTCGATCCTGACCGCGGCGCACATGGCGCGGATGAAGGACAAGGCGATCGTCGGGAACATCGGCCATTTCGACAACGAGATCGACATGGCCGGGCTGAAGAAGGTGCCGGGTGTCCGCAGGGTGAACATCAAGCCCCAGTACGACGAGTGGATCTTCCCGGACGGCCACTCGATCCTGGTGCTCGCGGAAGGGCGCCTGTTGAACCTCGGCTGCGCGACCGGCCACCCCAGCTTCGTGATGTCCACGTCGTTCACGAACCAGGTCCTCGCGCAGCTCGAGCTCCACGCGAATGCGGCGAAGCTCGAGAAGAAGGTCTACACGCTCCCGAAGAAGCTCGACGAGGAGGTCGCGCGGCTGCACCTCGGCCACCTCGGGGTCAAGCTGACGCGGCTGACGCAGGAGCAGGCGGACTACCTCGGCGTGCCGCTCGACGGCCCGTACAAGCCCGACCACTACCGGTATTGACGTACGGGGTCAGGTCTCCCATTGCATCACTGGTCAGTGATGCAATGGGAGACCTGACCCCTCAAGTCAGCTCGAATTCCGCCACGATCGGAAGATGGTCGCTCGCGATGCGCGACACCGCGAGGCGGCAGCTCCGCGCGGCGACGAGCCGGATCGGGCCGCGGTAGTAGATCTTGTCGAGCGCGCCCGTCGGTGAGAACGACGGGTAGGTGCGGATCGTCGCCTGGTAGCCGAAGCGGTGCTGGGTCGCGCTCTTGAACCCGAGGATCTCGCGCACGACCGCGTGGAGCTGGGCGAGCCAATCGTTGAAGTCCCCGCCGAGCAGGCACGCGACGTCGGGCGGCACGCCCGCGAACTCCGGCGAGCGCACCAGCGTGCCGATCTGGCTCTGCCGCTCCTTGGCCGACAGGCCGAGGTGGAGGTTGAAGACGTCGAGCCGGTGGTCGGCCGCATGCGGCTTGGTGGCGCGCAACCGGACGTGGAGGCAGCCGCGCCGCTTGCGGTCGCCGATCGTCAGGTCGATGTTGCGCTGGAGCTCGATCGGCCAGCGTGAGAGCACCGCGTTCCCGTAGCGGCCCTTGCGCAGGCTCACGTTGTGGCCGACCGCGCGGTGCGGGTAGCCCGAGGCTTCGGCGATCTCCTTGGCGAGGTCGAGCTCCCGGGAGCGCGGGACGCCCTCGTCGACCTCCTGGAGCAAGACGAGGTCGGCGTCGTGGTGGGAAAGGATGTCGACGATGCGCCTCGGCTGGAAGCGCCTGTCGACGCCGATGGCCCGGTGGATGTTGTAGCTGAGGACCTTGAAGAGCAACGGCCGGCGTCAGTCCGCTCCAGATCCGACCCGCCGGATCGTCGGCGGCGCCGGGGGCGGATCCTCCGGATCGTACCGCGGCGCGAGCCAGCCGTCGTGGATGAGGGCGGAGACGACGTTCCTGCCGATGCTCGTGAGCGCCTCGACCTCGACTCCGGCCTTCTCGATCTCGGTGCGACCGTCGACCCGCCAGATCGTCTTCCCCTCCGTCGACCGCAGCACCGCCTCGAAGGGCACCGTTCCGGATGCAACGCCCGAAACCGGAGCCTGGAGCGTGACCGCGAGCGCGTAGTCCCCCGCCTCGCCCTTCGCCAAAGGGCGGGTATGGACGGTCGTCGCGAGCTCGCGCGCGATCTCCCCGAGCACCGCCGCGGAGTCCTCCACGCGCGGTCCGAAGACCTCGACCGTGATCCCGGGGAGGCCGAGCTTCGGAAGGACGTCGTTCTTCCCGGCGAATGTCACGTAGGTGCGTGTCTGGGCGTGAGCGGTGCCGATGGCGACCAGAGCGGCTGCGGCGAGGAATGACCGGTGCATGACGACCTCCGCCGTTGGGTTACCGCGCCTCCGGGCCTCGCGCCAGACCGATCTCCGTAATCGGTTCCAGCCTTACGCCGCTATCGCAGAAACCGCGGACCCGATTCTGCATCAATTACCGTCCGGCGGAGCGCCCATCATGCTCCGAAGCTCGGAGGGATCGATCGGGCCCCCGAGGAACGACGAGGCGACCTCGCGCGCGGTACGCTCTTTGCCGAACCGGTAGAGGCGCCGTGCGAGCCAGAGGTAGGTTCCCGGCTTCGGCGAGTCGAACGCCTTCGGCCCCCGGCCCCTGCGGACCGCGCTGCGGAGATTCTCGGTAACGATCGTGCCGAGCGCGTAATTCATCATGTAGCCCGGGGTATCGACGAGCTGACCGCGGACGGCCCACCAGGCGATCTCCGGATGCGGCGCCGCTTTCAAGTAGCCCTGCGTCAGCTCGGTCCAGATCGCGTTCGGGCTCGCCGCAGGATCGCGGTGGACCCGCCACTCGAACAACGCCCAGCAGACGTCGAGCATCGCCGGTCCCAGGCGGGCGCGCAGCGACGCGGCGGGAGACGCTTCGACGCCCAAGTAGCGCTTCTGCCATGCCGGGTCGTACACGGACACGCCGATCATGTCGGCGAGCGCCTCGGTGAAGACGTCGTCGTCCGGCCAGTCGAGCTTGGCCGGGTCCTGCGGCCGGATCGCCGCGATGTGCATCCCGTGTCCAAGCTCGTGCACGAGCTGGTAGAGGTTCCCCAGCCCGCCCTCCCGGTACGAGGCGGAGACGCGGTAACGCCCCTCGCTCCACGAGCCGCCCGTAAGGCGCGGCCGGGTGACGAAGTCCGTGAAGGCGACCGGGTCCTTCCCCTCGCGCGGCTGGAGGTCGAGCTCGATGCGGAGCTCGTCCACGGGGGCGCCCAGGTCCGCCACGTAGCGCACCGCGGTGGCGATCATCCGGTCCTTCGGAAGCGCCCGTGCGAGGACCCTGTCGGCCTCGCCCCAGCTCCACGCCAGATCCCACGGCTCGACCTCTCCCTCCGGCTGCGCATCCCGCCAGGCCGTGAGCACCGAGATCAGCCACGCTTCGAGCGTCGCGGGGGCGATGTCCCACCGTGCCGCCGCGGCCTCGAACGGGGGCACCTCCCACGTCGCCACGCGGGCCCGCACCAGCTCGGGATACGGGCCGGCGATGGAGGCCCGCACCGGCTCGAGCGCGTCGAAGAGCCGCTTGCGCCGCGCGGGATCCGGCTCGCTGGCGAGGCGCCCCAGGATCGTGAGCCGGTCGAGGGTCTCGCCTTCGAAGGCGATGCGGCCGGCCGCACGCCCGAAGTCCGCGTAGACGCGCTCGGTGAGCGCCGGGAGGTCGTCGGCGGCGAGCGCGATGACGACGAGGGCCGCGAGCATCGAGCCGGGCCTACGTGCGCCGCTTGCGCGCGGTGAGGATCGGGACCTGCCAGACGGCGTAGCCGTCCGGGTTGCGGATGCAGGCGATCATGTCGTCGAAGAGGGCGACCGCCTCCTCGCGCGTGAAGCGCGTGTGCGAAGCGATCTCGTCGACGTAACCGTCGCGCCACGCCTCCCAGATCGCGGCGAAGGTCTCGCGCGGGACCCGCAGCGTGTCGACGACCACGTAATGCTGCGCGATCTCCTCCACCGGCAGGTGACGGAGCTTGGCGAACGCGGTGCGGCCGATGTGGAGGTCGGTCCCCACGCCGCTGCCGTAGGACGGCGGGCCCTCCACCCAGAACCGGTCCGCGTCGAGACGCGTAGGGTGCATGTGGATCATCCCGTAGTCCTCGACGAGGAGGTGCAGCCTCCCGGACGGCCGGCACACGCGGACCATCTCGGCCATCGCCGCCTCGGGACGGGGTACCGCCTGGAGCATGTGGCGGCAGACGACGAGGTCGAAGGAGTCGTCTTCGAACGGGAGGGCGAACGCGTCGGCCGTCTGGAAGCGGACCCGGCCGCCGAAGACGGCGGCGCGCTGGCGCGCGATGCCGAGGTGGTCCTCGATGAGGTCCACGCCGATGAGGGACGCTTCGGGATAAAGCTCCGCGAGGCGCGCCGTGATCTCCCCGGTGCCGCAGCCGACGTCGAGGATCCGCAAGCCGCCTTCGAGGCCGTAGCCGCGGAAAATGGCGACCTCCTGCGGCCAGATCGCGATCGCCTGGTGCGCGAGATTCCGCACCATCGACTCGTCCGCCATCTGCGCGTGCTGCGGGTTGTTGTCCTGATCGCTCACGGGGGGGCATCTTGACACGCAGGTTTCCGATTTGCCCGATGCGGCCACTCGAACCTAGCTTTCGGGCATGCCTGCGACCCGCCGCCGCGAGGCGGCTCGCGATCCGTACCGGGCCTTCGCCCGCATCGACGGCCGCCACCCGTACCGGGATGCGGTGCCGGGCGGCTCGATCGACTATCGCGCCCGCCGGCGCCGGGACGGCAAGGTCGCCTTCTTCAACTTCGACCTCGCGCGCGAGATGGGGCTGATCCAACGCGACCATCCCGACACGCTCGTCCCGGAGCTTTCGAAGGCGATCCTCGACACGTTCTGCTTCGTCATCGTCAACGAGTACGACTTGGCGCGCGGGGGGGCCTTCGCCGACCGCGAGGTCCTGCCGCATCCCTACATGGCGACGCGCTACCTCCAGCTCCAGCACCCCGGGAGGCGCGGGCTCACCTCCGGCGACGGGCGGAGCGTGTGGGACGGCACGATCACCCACGCCGGGGTGACGTGGGATGTGTCGAGCTGCGGCACCGGCGTGACGCGCCTGTGCCCCGCGACGGCGGAGACGAGCAAGTTCTTCAAGACGGGGAGCCGGACCGCCTCGTACGGTTGCGGGACGGCGTCCGTCGAGGAAGGCCTGGCCGCCGCACTCATGAGCGAGGCGTTCCACCGGGGCGGGATCGCGACCGAGCGCGTGCTGGCCGTCATCGCGCTCCCCGGGAGCATGGCGATCAACGTGCGCGCGGCCAAGAACCTGCTCCGGCCATCGCATCTGTTCGCCCCGCTCAAGCAGAAGGACCTGCCGCGGCTGAAGGCCGCGGTCTCTTACGCGATCGCACGCGAGCGCGGCAACGGGTTGCTCCCCGCGGCGCGGTCCCCGGCCGAGGAGGCCGAGGCGTTCGGGATGCTCCTGGCGCGGGCGTTCGGCCACGCGGCGGCGACGTTCGAGCGCGAGTACGTCTTCTGCTGGCTCGACTGGGACGGCGACAACGTCCTCCTCGACGGGGGGATCATCGACTACGGATCGGTGAGACAGTTCGGGCTGTTCCATCGCGAGTACCGGTTCGACGACGGGCCGAGGTGGTCGACGACCCTTCCCGAGCAGCGCGCGAAGGCACGGGGGATCGTCCGCTGCTTCGCTCAGATCCGCGCGGCGGTTTGCGAGGGGCGGATCCGGCCCCTCCGCGCGTTCGACCGCGATCCCCTCCTGAAGGCCTTCGACCGTTCCTTCGACGACGTCCGCGACCGCCTGCTCCTACGGCACGTCGGATTCGATCGGGGCCAGGAGGATCTGCTCCTCGCGCTCGCCCGGCCGCTCGTCCGTCGGTTCGACCGCGCGCACGCCTGGTTCGAGCGGGCCCGCTCCGCCCGCGGCCCGGTGGCGGTGCCGGACGGAATCACGTGGAACGCGGTGTACTCCACGCGCGACCTGCTGCGCGAGCTCCCGAGGATCTACGCCCGCGACGGGCGTCCCGTGGACCCCCGCATCCTGCTCGCGATCGCGGCGTCGTCGTACGCGAGCCGCGACGACCGTCGCGCCACCCCCGCCCGGTTGCGCCGTGCGCGCGCGTTCCAGGCGGCGTACCTCGCGCTGGCCCGTCGCGCGGCCCGCCTGAGCGGGCGCCCCGTGCGCCGCGTCCTGGCCGACCTCGCGGCGCGGGCGGCGGCCGTCAACACGTATGCGCGCGTGACCGGGGACGCGATCGCTCACGCCTCCCGGCGGCTGGCGCGGGCCCGGAAGCGGCTGGGCCCCGACGCGACGTGGGAGGTCGTGCGCCGCTTCGCCGGCGGGAACGCGCCCCGCTCGAGGAACGCGAAGCGCGTCTTCGACGATCTCCTGCGCTTGGTCGTCGATGCCCGCGACGGGATCTAGGGCCCCAGGCCCCTCCGCGGCAGGCCGCAGACGACGTCGATCGTGAAGCTCGCCGGATCCGCGAGCGTCCCTTCCGCGACCAGCTCCTGCACGATCGTCTCCGAGATCGTCGCGCTCTCGCGCGACCGGTAGAACGCCCGCTGGCGCTCCACTTCGGGCGTGGCGAGCGCCGGGCAGTATTCTTCGAGCACGGGCCGCACCTTCTCCCACCGCCGCTTCGTGTAGAGGTTGGGCTGCCAGGACTCGTCCCACTCCGGCGAGACGTACGCCGCGAGGTCGAAGGGCTGCGATGCCGACCAGCCCTCGGGGCCCAAGGCGAGGCTCGGCTCGGCGGCGTCGCAAAAGCCGTTGTAGAAGCGCATCCCGGCGTAGTTCGCCTCGAGGTCGCCGAGCGACAGGACGCCGGAGGACGTGCCGCCCAGAAACGTGCGCTCGGTGAGCACGCCGCGCAGAACCGCCTTCCGGAGGGCGGCGTCGTGATCGAGGCCGCGCTTCCGGAACGAGCGGTACCAGCGGTGGTACCACAGCCCTTCCGAAAACAGGTGGCTGAGCTTGTCCGTGCCGATCCGCACGCCCGCCACGGAGATCGTGGGCGACGGAGGCATCCACCGGATGATGTCGAGCGGCGTGGCTCGCCCATAGACGTACGCGGTCCGGAACCGGAGCTCCTCGTCGGGCGTCGACGGGACGCGCTCGACCAGTGACGTGTTCGTCGTCCACAGCTCGGGCTTGAGGAAGATGAGGTACTCGAACCGGTCGAAGATGACCTTCTCGACGGCGTGGCACGACATCCGGTCGCGATCGCGCCGCGCATTGACCTCGGCGAGCGCCCCCGCGATGTCCTCGTTGACCTTGGCGTTGATCGCGGCGGTCGCGTCCGCGAGCGGCCGGTTCCACGCGTAGTACTGATCGCACTCCAGCGCCCTTGCCGGTGCCGACACGGCGAGGGCGAACAGCAGCGCGGCGGGGCGAACGCGCACCTCAGAACCCCCATCCCAGGCCCGCGAAGACCTTCGTGCGGTCGCCGGGATCGGAAGCGGGGACGCGGCGGAACACGCCGAGCGTCATGCTGAACTGCGCGATGGTCCAGGCGGATTCCACGCCGACGAAGTCATCCCCCTCCGGGCTCAGGTTCGAGGTGCCCCACGTGCGCACGTACGCGGCCCGGATGCCGTAGCCGACGTAGACGTGCCGCAGGAACGCGCGGCTCCGTCCCGTCTCGGCCACCATGCTGGCGTAGCCGAACGACGCCTCGGCCCCGCCGGTCCCGAGCGCGCCCTGCAGCGTGAACCCCTCCATCAGGCAGGTCGTCGTGCAGTCGAAGTCTCGCGGCAGCCGGGTGAAGATCACGCCCGAGCCGCCCGACAGCTCCAGCGGATAGTCCCAGTGGACGCGGGCCAGCCCGTAGACGCGCCGTGTGCGGTCGGCGTCGTGCGCGCGCACGCGGTCGACGACCGAGCCGGACGCGTCCTCGGCGCGAGCCGGTGCGGCCGCAAGGACCGCCGCGAGGATCGCGAGCGCCGCGAGTCGAGCCACGCACCCTACCCGTGAACCGTGGGTGAAACGCCGAACCCCGCCGCCAGGTCGCGCTCGAGCGCGAGCCAACGTGCCCAGCGCGCTTCGAGCGCTCCGGAGGGAACCAGCCGCGCGGCGAGGCCGTGAAACATCCGCCAGTGGCGCGCCTCGGCGGGGCCGAGGTCGTGCAGCAGGTCGGCGATCTCGGCGTCCTCCACGACCTCCGCCAGCCGCGTGAAGCGCTCACAGCTGCGCGCCTCGATGAGCGCGCCGACGAGCAGGCGGTCGACCGCGAGGTCGGGCTCCCTGTCGGTCTGCATCCGGTCGCGCAGCGCCTTCACCCACGGGTTGGTCCGGCGCGCCGCCGGCGGGAGGCTGCGCTTGCGGAGGATCGCGGCGACGCGGCGCAGGTGCGAAACCTCCTCCGCGGCGAGCGCGCTCATCCTCTCGACGAGCTCTTCGTTCTCCGGGTACTGGCCGATGAGCGCCAACGCGTTCAGCGCCGCTTGCTGCTCGCAGACCGCGTGATCGGGGAGGAATACGTCGAGCCGGCCGGCCGCGAGCTCCGCCCACGAGCGGGGCGTGGCGACCAGGAGCGGAAGCGCGTCGCTGTCCTTGGGAAGCGTCATGGCGACGGCGCGCTCGTCGATCGTCTCAGCGCGACGTCGGGCGGGGCGTTCCCTTGCCGAACGTCCAGCCCGCCATGACCTTGATCTCCGGATGGTGCGTCAGCTCGAGCTGCAGCTCGGCGAGGAAGCGGGTCCCGGAGCGCAGGCGCGTCTCGATCCCGCCCACCGCCGCGAGCCCGATCTCGGTGTTGAACCCGTCGTCGAAATCGTCGTCGAAGTCGTTGTTGCCGTTCCCCGGATCGTCGTCGAAGTCGAGCAGCCAGGCCGTGACCTGCGCGCCGGCGTACGGGATCACGTTGCCCTTCACCGGGAAGTAGTAGGCGGTCATGGCGTTGGCGTAGAAGGAGACGATGTCGTCCCCGACGCCGAGCTCGGCGCTCGGCTGGAACCTCAGGTTGCGCGTGAACTCGCCCAGGTCGAACTGAGCCCCGCCGACGACTTGGTCGGGATCGCTGGACAATCCGACGCGAGGTCCCCAGCCCATGAAGCCGATGTCGGTGGCCCAGGCCGCCGAGCCGAGAACCCATGTCGCCAGCGCGAGCGCAATGCCCCTTGGTCTCATGACGTCTCCTTCGCGAGCTTCACCGGCCCGCGAGATAGCGACGAACCGCGACCCCCTCACGAGAGCTCAAGCGTGCACAGTCTGTCACCGCCTCGCCGACCTTCGCCAGCTCGACGGAGGTGCCGGCGGGGGCGTGGCGCGGCTCGCCGAAGAACGTTTTCGCGGTGTCGAGGCGCGCCGTGGAGCATCCGCCGGCGAAGTACGGTAGGAACACGATGAAATCCTGCGGAAGCCGCCGCGCGATCTCGTCGTAGTGCGTCGTCATCCACGTCCACGCACGGTCCCGCCCGGCCGGTGTGCGGGCGATCGTCCGCGGGATGCTCATCGTCTCCTGCGGGCGTAACGGACCGGCGAAGACGTAGGAGAGCGCACGGTCGACGAGCGCGGGGTCGCGGAACCCCGCGAGCGCCGCCAGGAAACGCGAGCGCTCGGTCGCCGTCGTTGCGGCTTCGAAGCGCTTCCTGTAGGTCTCGAACAGCGCCGCGTCGCCGTGCAACGCGGAGAGCCTCAGCGCCGGGCCTGCGAGGGACGGCGGCACGCCGGCGGGCTCGCGCAGGTACGCCTCCGCGAGCTGGGAGGCCTGGGCCGCGGCGGCCTCCTCGTGCCCCCAGGTGACGAGCGCATCGACCAGGTCGGGCCGCAGCGAGGTCGCGGCCTCGGGCTCGCCCGCGCGAGGCATCGTGCCGATCCGGTCGAGCGCGGGCCGGAGCGTGCGGCGGACGAGGGCGGCGAAGGCCGGATCGTCGGCCTCGGAGAAGAAGGTGTCGCGCACGCCCTCGAGCCCCTCGACGACGGCACCCACGACCAAGGGTTCGGCGTCGCTCGCAAACCCCTCGAGCAGCTTCAGATAGCCGTCCCCCGTGAGCTCGCCGGCCTCGAGAAGCGCTGCGGCGTTTCCCAGGAGGCCGACGCGCTCCCGAAGGGTCAGCATGCCGGCATCTTTCGTCAGCGACGCGAGGGACTCCGGCGGAACCGACCAGCGGTAGTACCCGACCTCGCCGCCGTTGGGGTGCACCCACGCAGGCGCCGCCCCCGCGTCGAGCTTCACGATCGTCTCCGCCTCCGTCAGAAGGACGCGCTGCTCGGCGAGTCCGCCCCCCTTTCCCGGGTACCGAAGCACGATCGGGATCCGCCAGAGCTGGGGCTTCGGGGCCTTCGTGCCGGCGTTGAGGAATCGGGACTGCCGGAGCCTCACGCGTCCTTCCGGGAGGAGGTGCGCCGTGACGAGCGGAACGCCCGGCTGGTCGAGGAACGAGCGGAGCACGCCTGCGACGTCCTTCCCCGACGCCTTCGACAGCGCCCGCCACAGGTCGTCGCCGGTGGCGGTGGCGTCCTCGTGCGCAGCGAGGTAACCGAGCACGCCCTTGCGGAACGTCTCCGGCGTCAGCCACGACTCGGTCATGGCGAGCACGGAAGCGCCCTTCGTGTAGGAGAGGTCGTCGGCGGATTGCAGCAGCGAGGCGACCGAGCGGACCGGCTGGCGGATCGCGCGCGTGGAGAGGCGCGCGTCGGTCCCCATGACGCGCTGCATCGACTCCACCTGCGTCGTCGCCGTTTGGAACCGTGGGAATCGCTCGGCGGTGATCTTGTCCTCCATCCAGCTCGCGAACGACTCGTTGAGCCACAGATCGTCCCACCACGCCATCGTGACGAGGTCGCCGAACCACATGTGCGCGATCTCGTGAGCGAGGTAGACGGCGAGCAGCTCGCGCTGGGAGTCGGTCGCGCGCTCGGGGTCGAGCAGGAGGCTCTCCTCGCGAAACGTGATCAGCCCCGGATTCTCCATCGCCCCGTACCAGTACTCGGGGACCGCGACGAGGTCGAGCTTGTCGTAGGGATGCTTCGACCCGAAGTAGCGCTCGAGCGAGGCGAGGATCGGCGGCGTCATCGCGACCGCATCCGCGGTGAGCGCGGCACTTCCCTTGGGGACCACGACCCGCGCGGGGACGGACGTCGCCGGGATCGGGACGGTCTCGAGCGGCCCGACGGCGACGGCGAGCAGGTAGGACGGCAGCGGCCGGGTCTCGCGGAAGACGACGGTGCGCTTGCCGTCGGCGACGGTGGCGCTCTCCTCGAGCGTGTTGGCGATCGCCGCGTCGGATTCCGGGACGACGAGCGTCACCCGGTAGGGGATCTTGAACGACGGCTCGTCCCAGCAAGGAAAGGCCTTGCGCGCGTCCACGGCCTCGAACTGCGTGAACGCGTAGGCCGCGCCGCCGGACTCCAGGCGGTACAGCCCGACCGCGCGGACGTCGAAATCGTTCGTGAACTCGACCGCGAGCGTGTACCGCCCCGGCGCGATCGGCTCCGCGGCCGTCGCGGTGACGATCCCTTCCGCCCCCGCGGCGGCGAGCTCGAGCGGGACCGATCCCGCGACGCCGTCGCGACTCAAGGTCGCGGATCCGAGATGGAGATCCTCCGCGTGGAAGTCGAAGGACCGCACCGCGCGCTTGACCTCGACCGCGATCGCGACCGAGCCCCTGTAATCGGCCCCGCGCGGGTCGAGCTCCAACCGGATCGACTGCGCGCGCGGGACGACGTCTTGCCGCAGGCGGGCGATGGACTCCGACGCGGGCTCGGGAGCCGCGGCAAAGGCGGCGGCGAGCACGACGATGACGGGAAGGAACATCTCCGGCCTCCGAAATCTCCGAACCCTACCATGCTAACGTCCGGCCCTCGTCATGAGGCTCCTCGGCGAAACCAAGTCCCTCCTTCTGACGGGCCTCGCCGACGTTTGGGGCGGACGGAAAGACGCCCCCGACCGGCCGGCGGACCGGGTCGGCCTCGAGCTCATGGTCGTCTCGGCGGCGATGTTCGCGCTGATGGCCGGCGTCGCGAAGAAGCTCCTCCCGCACACGCCGATGCAGGCCGTGGTCTTCTCGCGCGGCGTGCTGATGACGCTCGTGTTCGTCGTGCTCGCGCGCCGGCGCGGCATCTCGATCGTCGGCGCGCGGCCGGGCGTGCTGCTCCTGCGCGGACTGCTCGGGTACGCGGCGCTGTCGTGCTACTTCTGGTCGGTCCAGCACCTCCCGCTCGGCGACGCCGTCCTGCTCCAGTACAGCCATCCGGTCTTCGTCGCCGCGGCCGCTCCCTTCGTCCTCGGCGAGCCGACCGGGCGGTGGCACTGGCCGCTCGTGTTCGCGGCCCTCGTCGGCGTCGCTCTCATCGTCGGGCCGCACGGGGCGCCGCGGGGCGCCGCCCTCGTCGGCCTGTGCGGAGCCGTGCTCTCGGGACTCGCCTACCTCGCCGTGCGCAAGCTCTCGAGGACCGAGCATCCGCTGACGATCCTCGTCTGGTTCCCGCTCGCGTCGATTCCGCTCTCCCTTTTCGCCAGCTTTCGCGCCGGGGCGGCCGCCCTGCCCCGCTCGCTCGAGGAGGTCGCGGGACACCTCCTGGTATTCGGCACCGCGCTCGTCGGCCAGGTGACGCTCACGCAGGGGCTCGTCCGGGCCGGCGCCGCACGGGCGACCGCGGTCACGATGACCGGCCCCGTCTTCGGGCTTCTGTTCGGATGGCTGCTGTTCGGGACCGTCCCCTCGGCCGCCTCGATCGCCGGGACCGCGGTGGTCATCCTCTCCGTCGTCCGGCTGGCCTCCGAGCGGCCGGTGCCATAATCCGCGCCCGTGCCGAAGCTCTCGATCGTCGTCCCCGCCTATAACGAACGACGGACGCTGCGCACGTTGCTCGCCGCGGTCCTCGACGTCGACCTGTCCCCCCTGGGGATCTCGAAGGAGATCCTCGTGATCGACGACGGCTCGACGGACGGCACGCGCGAGATCGTCGAGGCGCTCGCGCGCGACTGGCGGGCGGAGATCTCCCCCGTGCTCGCCCGGCGTGGGATCGACGTCGCCCGCGCGACGCGCGACGCGGAGGTGCGCGGTCTTCTCCAGCCGGTCAATCGTGGCAAGGGGGCCGCGCTGCGGCGCGGCTTCCAGGAGGCGTCGGGGGATTTCGTCCTCGTGCAGGACGCGGATCTCGAGTACGACCCGCGCGACTACCACCGGCTGCTCCGCCCCCTGCTCGACGGGCGAGCCGACGCCGTGTACGGGAGCCGCTTCCTGGGCGACGAGCGGCGCGTCCTCCTCTATTGGCACCAGGTCGGCAATCGGATCCTCACCACGCTCGCCAATGCGGTCAACGACCTGAATCTCACGGACATGGAGACCTGCTACAAGGCGTTTCGAGCCGACGTCATCAAGAACCTGAAGCTCACGTCCGATCGCTTCGGCTTCGAGCCGGAGGTCACCGCGAAGCTCGCGAAGATGCGCTACAGGATCTTCGAGGTCCCGGTCTCGTACGCGGGTCGCGGCTACGAGGCCGGAAAGAAGATCACCTGGAAGGACGGGCTCGAGGCGATCTACTGCATCCTGCGCTACCGGTTCTCCTCCGACGTCATGGAGGGGTCGATCCTCGAGGAGACCCTCGAGAAGATGAGCCGGATGCGGCACCTGAACCGGCGCATCGCGCGCGATTTGATGCCCCACCTCGGCCGCCGGGTGCTCGAGGTCGGCTGCGGCCACGGGAACCTGACCGAGCATCTCCTCGCGCGTGCGGACGTCGTCGCCACCGACCTCGACGACGTGGCGCTCGCGCGCATCCGCGCCGCGATGGGCGGCTACGACCACCTCGAGATCCATCGCTGGGATCTGCGCGAGCCGCTCCCCGCGCTGTCGCCGGGCCCCCCGATCGACACGATCGTCTGCCTCAACGTGCTCGAGCACATCGAGGAGGAGGCGGAGGCGCTCGAGAACGCGCGGCGCATCCTCGAGCCCTCCGGCGGACGGCTCTGCCTGCTGGTGCCCGCTCATCCGTCCCTGTTCTCGCCGCTCGACGTGAAGCTGGGCCACAGGCGGCGCTACACGCGCCGCGGGCTGATCGCATCGCTTCAGCGCGCCGGGTTCCAGGTCGAGAGCCTGCGCTGGTTCAACCTGCTGGGGCTTCCCGGGTGGTGGCTGAACGGGAAGGTGCTGCGACGGGACCGCCTGCCTCCCGTCCAGCTCGCCGTCTACAACGTGCTCTCCCGCGTCGCCCTCCCGGCGGAGCGGCTCGCCGGCCCGCCGGTCGGGCTCTCGCTCGTCGCGATCGCGACGCCTTCGCGGTGAGCCTCGCCCCGCCGCCCCTGATCGAAGGGGCCGCGACGGTCGCCGCCGTGGTGCTCGCGGGGGCCGCGGCGCGCTCGCTCGCGAGCCGCATGCTCCCGCACGCGCCGAGCTCGCTCCGCCTGACCGGGGCGGCCGTGATCTGGGCCGGGATGCTCTACGTCGCGTTCCGCGTCCTGACGGCGATCTCGGTGTTCGGCGCGCTGCCGGCGCTCGCCCTGTTCGCCGCGATCGCGTGGGGAGCGGGTGCGCCGCGCGGCGAGCCGCTGGGGGCTCCTCCCCGCTCGCCCTGGGGGTGGGCGATCGTCCCGGGCGTGCTCGTGCTCCTCGCGGGCGCGCTCCGGGGCGCTGCGGCGCCGCCCCTGGGATGGGATGCGCTGACGTATCACCTCGCCCGCGCCGGTCGTTGGGTGCACGACGGCCATGCCGCGATCCTCGCCGCACCGGACGCCTGGGGCTACTACGAGTGGTTCCCGCGGACGGGGGACAGCTACTGGTCGTGGGCGCTGCTCGGCATGCGCGACGGCGGGCTGCTCGCCGCGGCGGGCGTCGCGATCGTCGCGGGCGGCGCGCTCGCCGCGTACGCGATCGCGCGGACGATGGGGGCGAGGCGCGAAGGCGCGCTGCTCGCCGCGGCGGCGGTCGTGATGACCCCCGCGGTCGCGAACGCCCTCACCGTCGCCTACGTGGACAACCTCGTGCTGGCGCTCACCCTCGCGGGCGCGGCGCTCGGCATCGACGCGCTGACGCGCCGGGAGGGGTGGGGGTTCGCCCTCTCGGGGCTCGCGCTCGGGCTGGCATGCGCGACGAAGTACTCGATGCTGCAGCCGCTCGCGGGCGCCGCGCTCGTCGTGGCGTTCGCCGCCGGTCTCCGGCGCGCGGCGCTGTTCGCCGGGGCCGCGGCCGTGCCGCTCGTCCTCGAGTGCGCGGATCGCTGGATCCTCGCGGGATCGCCGGTGTGGCCGTTCCGTCTGGCGCTCGCGGGCCGCGAGATCTTCCCCGGGAACGAGGAGCTCGTCGCCTTGCTCCAGGGAAAGCTCGCGCTCCCCGGCCAGGCCGTGTTCGACCCCGCCGGCTTTCTCGGATGGCTTCTCTCCCCCGGGCGGCACGAGTTCGCTCAGAGCCTGGGCGTCGGCCCGGTGATGCCGGTGCTCGCGGCGATCGCGCTCATCGCCTTCGCACGCGCGGCCCACGACCGGGCCCGCCGTGCACCGGCGCTTTTCGCCCTCGCCGTCGCCGTGCTGACCGTGACGGCGACGTTGGGCGAGGACAACCTCGCTCTGCGGACGCTCTGGGCGCAGACCTACGCCCGCTTCACGATGCCCGCCTTCGCGATCGCGATCGTGGCCGCGGCGTCGGTCGATGCGTGGTGGAGCCGCGGCGCGCTCGCGCTCCACGCGCTGCTCGGCGCGGCGCTCGCGTGGCCGCACGGCTGGTCGGGCCCCGACGCGAACGGGGCCGCGCGCGCCGTCGTGCCCGCGGCCCTCGGGGCCGCCCTGGCTTGGGCGACGTGGCGGATCTCGCGCCGCCTTCCGCCCGCGTTGCGCCTTCCCGCGCTCGCGCTCGCCGCCTCGCTGCCGGCGCTCTTGCTCCTCCCCGGGATCCGCGCCGGCCTCCGCTATGAGATCTACGAGCGGGCGTCGCGCCCCGCTCCGGCGTTCGACATGCACGAGCTCAACCGGGACTACGTCGCCGCGTGGCCGCTCTGGCGCGCGCTCGACGAGAAAGCTCCGCACCGCATCGCCGTCGCCGCAGGTTGGGACGGCACGGGCCACAACACGTACCTCTTCCCGCTGCTGGGAAGCCGCCTTCAGAACGAGATCGTCTACGTCCCGCCGAGCCGCGACGGCCGCGCGATCGACTACCGGCGCGGCGAAGAGCTCTCCGCGGCGGCCTCGCACGAGGCGTGGACGCAAGGCCTCGAGTCGAGGCGGGTCGATGCGTTCGTCGCGCTGGCGCCGCCGCCGCCGGAGCGGGCCGCGTGGATCGAGCGCGACCCCGCGCATTTCGAAGCGCTGGCCGCGTCCGCCGACGGATCGAGCGCCGCGTGGCGGGTGTATCCTCCCGGCCGACCGGGACCGCCCCCGTGACGACGCTCCTCCTCTCCCTCGTGCTCGCTGCGGCTCCGGTCCCGGAGGCCGCTCCACCCGTCGAGCTCGAGCTGGCGAACCGCACGATCCTCACGCTGCGCGCCACCACCTCCGGCATCACGCCCGCGATCCGCGCGACCGCGATCCAGGGCCGCCTCAGCGAGCTCGCGTCGCACGCTCCCGCGGGCGAGGTCGGGACGCGTGAGATCGAGAACGGCTACCTGATCACGATCGGAGGCGAGGCCGCCTTCCGGATCTTCCGCGAGGACGTGGATCCTCTGTCCGACGACACGCTCGAGGCCGTTCGCGATCGCACGGTGGCGAACCCCGCCGAGCCGGTGGTGGTCCCCAAGAGCCGCTGGAACCCCGGCGCCGGCCAGGAAAAAGCCTAGAGCCCCGGCGGTTCCAATGATGTCACCGCCGGAATACCGGCGCGCGACCGTCCCGGTCTGTAGGCTTTCCCGTCGTGTCGATCGCCCTCGAGCACGTGACCAAGCGTTTTGCCGACCATGCGGTCGTGAGGGACGTCTCCC
>Ga0137436_1000038_pt1 | contig 43814 bp, 61 predicted proteins | sample EasRivERMGT119_2_FD_102328 | JGI IMG/M metagenome (GOLD analysis project Ga0137436, IMG submission 102328) | Soil microbial communities from meander-bound floodplain in the East River, Colorado, USA - East River MetaG ERMGT119_2 | ecosystem: Environmental > Terrestrial > Soil > Floodplain ...
CGCATTGTGCACAACTGTGCGGTAACGACGGGGAGGAGGGGGGACTTTGGTTTCGCCGGATTTGCTGGGAAATTCGAGTTCCTCGTAGTCCTGCTGCGAGAGTCCGAGTGGTCTGCTCATAAGCTGCGCTGAATCTCCAGTATTATTCGCTGCAAGAGGGCCGGCTGGATCATGCCCGGACTCAACCGCAGGCACCGCCAGCCCAGGAGCGCCGCGGTGTTCAGCTTCTCGAGATCCTTCTCGTAGCCATCCTGCCGCAGGTGGCGGCCGCGCCCTGCCCCTTCATGGATGCCGCCGTCTATCTCGACGGCGATCTTCTCGATGGGACGGGCGAAGTCGAAGCGCCACTTGCGCGGCGGCGCAAACTGGTACTCGCGCTCTAACCGGGGGCCGCCGAGCACCTTCCAGGCGAGGGCGAAGCGTTCTTCCGGTTCGCTTTTGGCGGCGGGGATCTTAGCCACGCCTGAAGATCCTGGCGGCCAGCCAGCCCACGCCATACGAGAGGTGGTAGGCGATGAGTTCGAGGATGGTGAGCGGGCGCATGCGGGCGGTGGATTCGCTCACATCGACGACGCGCCAGGGGTGGTATTTCATTTGCTTTCTTTCCTTCCGGGGAAACGGTACTGGTAGCGGAGCTTGGCATTGATGCGGCGGCGCTCGATCCTCTCCGGCGTCATCTGGCGCGGCGGCTTCTTCGGCTTGGCCGGCGCGGCGAAGGGATTCTCCTCGTTCTGAGGGCGGCGCCGCGGCACCGGCTTGCCCTCCTCGAGGGCGATCATCACCTCGTCAGGGATCTTGTCCTGAGGAATCTCCCCCCAGTTCGCGGAGATCAGCCGGTCCAAACGATCGAAGACTTTCCGATCGCGGATGGCAAGCGGGGCGACCGGCTGAGGGGGGGCTACCCCCGCACCGGTGAGGCCGAACTTACGAAGAATCGCTGGCAGCATGGGTTCCTCCTGCTTTCCGGGCGAGATACCTTTTGGTGGCCTCTCTCTGGCATATTCTGCAGCGATGTTCTCTGCCGTTCCAGTGGATATTGTCAGGCGTCAGGAGGTGGCCATTGCAGCAGTGGGTACGGGCTGAAAGGATCGTCCTCGGCTCGGTGGTCAGTATGCGTTCCGGCGGCCACCCTCTCTCTACCCGTGCATAGATTGTGAACGGACTCATCCCTGTTCTCGCTGCCCACTGAGAGGCGGTGAGCGTCTCATCTCCGAAAGTCAGGCGGACGTTATGCCTGGTGTTGTTCTGTTGCTCTTCCCAAGTCGCCCAGCGGCAGTTGCCCGGTTCGTAGTTCCCATTGGTGTCGATGCGATCGAGAGAGTGGCCGTCCGATGGGCGCGGTCCCATGTCCTGATAGAACTTTACGAAGGAGGCATTCCACTCGGGGCAGACACTGATACCTCTGCCGCCGTAGTTATAAAAGCCTAGGGTTTTGGAGTTGTTGCACCGCTGACGCATAGAAAACCAAGCGTGCCACTCCGGCGTGTTCTTCATGCCGTGGGTGCGCCTCTTTTTCCCGTTCGCGCTGGAGCTTTCCATCATCAGGCATCCGCATGACTGCGTATTCCCTGAGTGCAACCCGCCGGTGGTGGGAGCCGTTGTTGTGGCACCACAGTCGCACCGGCAGGTCCACCGCTGCTTATGGGCGGGTGTCAAGCCGCCCTTTCCAAGCACTGTCAACCTGCCGAACCGTTGCCCTATTAGCGTTTGCATGGTATGCAATACCATAACACAGGTCACCTCACTCGTAGCGACCACTTTCCGAACCGCAAATCGCAGCCCGGTACTTCCCGGCCGGCCTTCAAGGCTTCCTTGATCTGCGTCTTGGAGGCAGTGAAGGTGGCATCGAACTCACCGAGTCCGTCGTACTCCTGAACCAGTGCCCGCCATTCGGCGGCCGGCATCTTCACGGTGACGGTTTTGAACTCGTCGGGCACCAGTTCCAAGTCGGTGATCTCGACGCTCTCCGGGTTGGCCTGGATAGCGAGGCTCCCGTTGTCGGCCTCGACCTTCTTCTGGCCGCTCAACTCGATGCAGCGGACGAGGTAATCCTTGAAGCGGGCGAGTCCCGACTCGAGGCTCCCGCGCCAGGCGGCAATGCGGTTCTCCTCGGCGCGGGCATGGGCGATCTGCCCCTCGAGGTGCTGGATCGCCATGATGCATTTGGTTCTCTTGACCACGGCCTCGCGCGTCTTGGCGGCGAACTCAGCCTGGAAGAGGGCGAGCTGCTCCTCGGGGACCAGCGCCTCGCTATCGACGAAAGCTTGAAGGTCTGACTCGATCTGGTAGAGGGATAGGGACTTCTCAGACATTGTCAGTGCCATCAGCCAGGGCTTCCCAGGCTTGATTCTCTTCAACCTCAGCGGGGGGAGGCGGGCTAGCAATCGTCGCGCAGTACTCATACAAGGCCTTTATTATCTTCTTGATATCGCCGCGCTTCTTGTTTTGCAGCTCATTCCCGTGCTGCATGCCATGCTCGCCGATGATGCGATAGTACTCGTGCTCGGAGCCGGTCAGCTCCGAGATGATGGGCTTGAACCCGGTGATGATTTGCACCGTCTCGGCGAAACCGGTCGCCTGCGCGTACAGCTCGGCGAGGCGAGGCTCGATGTCGGGGAGGGGCGCCGGGGCAGGCTTGGCCTCTTCGACGCGTCTGGCGGGCACGGGAGCGGGCGCCGGGGCAGGTGCTTCGGCCTCGACCGCTTCCCCTTCGCCGAGTTCGCCGTCCGAGTAGACGGGCACGCCGCCGAAGATCTCGGGCGTGAACCACTTGGCGCCGTTCGAGATGGCGCGGGCGAAGTACATGTTGCGGGGATATTTGTTATACATGTCGCCGCGGATGCCGGCTAGCTGAGCATCCTTGGCGGTGAAGGTGGACTTGCCGAGTTCCTTGCCGTCCTTGGCGAGGAAGGAGAGGGTGCAGCCATCCTGTTCGAGCCGCTCGACGCGGAAGTCGTAGCCATGCTGGCGGATCAACGCGGCCATAAGGTTGGCCGAGAGCGTAACCTTCCCTTTTATCAAGGAGATGCCCATCATAGACGCTATCGGCGGCAGGCCGAGTTCCTGCCCTGCCATGACCTTGACCGCGGCTTGCGCTGCGTCCTTGGCATCCTGGAAATAGCCGGACTTGGCGAGGAGGGCGCCGAGGGTCTGGACCTCGGCCAGACCCATGCGGGCAGGGAGATTCTCCTGCATTAGTTGCGCTCCCGGAAGGAGACGACGGTGGTGCCGCCGGCGGAGTCGGGCAGGGCGAAGGCGCCGTCCTGCTCGGAGACGCCCGCGGGGGCGAGCTCGGCGTCGGAGTCGCGGTCCATCGTGTGGGCGATGGTCTCCATCTCGCCGAGGGCTTTCTCCATCTGGACCATGATGTGGGCGATGTCCTTCAGGTCGAAGAACAGAATCAGTTCGTTCGAGAAGTCGTCGGACTGGATCGAGAGCCAGGAGGTGTTATCCCGGCGCTTGACCTGGAAGCGGGCCTTTTTGCCCTCGTGCTGGTGAAGATGAGCAGTCATTGGTGTGTGTGTGTGATCCTTTCTGTACCTATAATCTCATTCATCTAGATAGATGTCAATACCCCTTTACACAAATCTAGATAATTATTCTAGATCGGCTTGCGTATAAACGTAGGGATCGGCGGAGCGGACGCGCTCGAGACCGGCGAGCCGCGCCTCCAGGTCGAGGATACGCTTCTCCGTCTTCGAGGCGGTCCACGAGGCGACAAGGGCATAGCCGAGTACCATGCCGCAGGCGAATAGGGCGGCGGTATAGCAGAGCCAATCCATTACGATTCTTCCTCCAGGATTCTTTCATCGCAGACGCAGTCAAACAGTGGGCGCCCGCACTCGAGGCAGCGCACCGGCCCCTCTCCGCCAAACTCCGGCTCTTCACAGGCGCACTCGGCCCACTCGAGCTTGCAGAACGGGCACACGCCGTCCGGATCCACCATGATGATCACGGGTTCACCCCCAATTGCGGGAGCGCCTGCGACAGCGCCTGCATCTCCCTCATCGACCGGATCGAATAGAAGATCACCTTGCCATTACTCATCGGGAAATGGCTCTTGGCATGGCGCCGGATAACGCCCTGCTCATCGAGCACCGGGTCCAGGTAGACCTTGATATCGCGCAAGTGGTTGTCCTGCGCGAAATCAGCCCCCAATTCCTTGATGGTGGCCTGGCGCCAACTGTAGAAGTTGACCCGCACTTTCATGGCGGTGCGCTCCTCGCCGGCATCGATGGTGATGGTTTTCTTGGCAGTGGGATCACCGCCCACCTGCTGACAGATCATCAGGTAAATCTCGTGGCCCGGAATCAGATCCCGCCGCTTGACCGACTCGTTCGACTTCGCTTTCGCCTTCGTCCTGGCGGTCACGCGCTTCTTGTAATCCCCCTCGGCCGCCGGCAGCCGCGGCGCGTTGCCGATCGCATTCACATCGACTTTGAGGGGCGTAGACTCAGGGAATACTTCGCGCGTCTCGGCCCGGTCGGGGCGCACCGGCAGCACCGGCTGCTGCGAGGGGATGATCGGACGGGGCAGACTCATTCAAACCTCCAATGGAATATTGCGGGCAACGCGGCACGGCGGACACACGCGCGCCCGCACCAGGCCAAGCCTCAACCGCTCACCGGCGGCCGGCTCGAGGCAGAAATGGCACCGCACCGTGCCCCGGCTGGCCCTCGAGACAGAGATCTCGTTGTACTCAATCGGCTCACTGTCGCCGGTCATGCGGATACCTTTGTGCGCGAATGCGGCTCGCCGAATCATAGGGCGGGCTCCTCTTCCTCATCGAGCTTGACCGCGGTGATGCGGAACGGGCCATCGGCCTGCGGCGGGGTCAGCTCGCAGGCAATCTCGAAGGCTGCCTCTTCGGAATCGGCTTTGATGACAGCGGAAAGTGTCCACTCGACTCGATATTTCATTTGAGCTTGGCTTGTTGATTACGGGGCTGGACATGCAGATGCGGATAACGGACACGCAAATCCTCGAGCACCTCCGCCGCCGCCAGCTTACTCGCCTGATCCCGCCGCCTCACTCGAGCACGAAAGTCTTCAGCGATCGCTTCGAAATACACGGCTAGCCCGCTCAACGCATCGTCCCCGAAGTAGGCGAGCAGGTACGAAGCTTCCGCATACGCCGCGCTCCGCAGCAAGTCCGGATGCGACGACGAAAGCCGCTCCCGGGACAAACCCGAGAACGGCTTCCGCGGAATCGGTTTTACCCGGTTCTCTGTCTCCATGCGGCTAGTACACCAACACGCCCATCACCGGGGCCACCGGCAACACCGGGGTGTAGTACGACATCGCCGGCCGCACCGGCGCCGGAGCATGATACACCGGATAGCCTCCCGTGTAGGACGGCCGCGGCGCAATCACAATCGGCGCCTCGGTGGCATACGGGTTGTTGGCGGACTGATTGCTATACGGCGAACCATACCGCCCATACGGATTATTCACCGAGTCGGACTGGTAGGGCGAACCATACTTGCCGTAAGGGTTTGAGATGGAGTTGGGGTCGTAGGGGTTCGAACTGAGATTGCCCAAGTACTTGCCGTCGCGCGAGACGACGATGGGCGATTGGGCCGATAGCGCTATCGCTCCGGCCAATGCCAGTGTGATGAGTTTCATGTGTGTGTGATCCTTTCGAATTAAGCCTGTCTTATCAAGCGCAGTAGGCTATGCTGCGCGACCCGGGTTCCCGGGTTTCGACTCTGCACCGCATGACGCGATGCCACGAAGCATGATACGCGCACAGCCGCCGCTCGCAGTCGACGCAGTACCAGCCCGCCTCCACACCGCAGCACTGGTCAGGCGGCCTCGATACCTGCTCGCAACGGGCTTTCATCTTTGCCATGCGTGATCCTTTGTCTGAGTTTATACGATTTTGTCTGTCTTTGTACAGTTATTTTGTTGAGCTAAGCTTGCAGATTACAAGCCCCATAAATGCCCCACAAACGCGCGCTGCTTCGGGTGGCTCCGACCCACCGGAACCACCGCCGCAGCGCCCCACGCGCTACCCCAGACGCAATTACGCCGCAACCTGGCTCTTAGCTGCCCACAAACCTTCGAACCGATCGCACCAAACCGAAGGCGCACGATTCACCAGCCGCGAATAGGCTTTCAGTTCGCCATCCGTGCCGATCGCATCGCCCAAGCCACCTTCATGGCAGCGCTCCACACTCGCCGAGGAAGCAGTCCAGCCACCGGCTCCAAACGTGTGCCAGCAGTTAGCCGACTGCCGCAGCACAAGCACCTTTTCATCCGATCCAGGCAGCATAGCTTCGAACCACTTGCCATACACCGCCGGCGCGTAGATGCTTCCCAAACCGTCCAACGTCTCGCCGATTCGCTGCTTCGTTCCCAGTGCCTTCACGCTACCAAAACCAGCCGCTTCCAATTCAACCTGACCTCTGAGTCTTTTCATGTTGTGTGATCCCTTCAAATTGCGATAGATTCGCGCCTACGCCTTCCACGAAGGACGGCGTAATGCGAGCCCACCACGCCTAAGCGGCCGCGCCAATCTGTATCAACGCCGCCCGTACCTTCTTCGCTCCGCTCCCATGCGCCTCAAACGTGATGCAGCGCTTCGCCTCGAGCAGCCATTCGTCGCGCCAGCAAAGCTTGCAATCCACGCACTGGACATCGTCCTTCGTCTGCGCCGGACACGGGATCATGACAATCTCGCCGACCCGATACGCTTTCCCATCTTCCGGATGCTTATCCACCACGAGAGCAGCAGCATACCCCTGCGCCATCGCATCCACCACATGCGCCACCGTCTCGCACGATGCCAATATGCTCACCTTGCCCCAAGCAGCACGCGAAACCTTCCTCCAAGCATGCGTATACGACCATACGCGCCGGCCAAACTTCCCCATGAATCGCTCTGCAGCCTTCGAGACGATCGATGCCGCGCCATTCGTCCTGCAATCGCCCACCACGTGCAATCGCAAGTCCCGCTCACCAGACAGACTGTCGACCGCTTTCGCTTCGTCACGCGCGATCTGACGCGCATCCACGCGCGTCTCCTTCCCTCCCACCTGCGCGTTCAATCTGTTCGTCCAGATTCCCGCCATTCCCGACTCCGCATAACAACCTTCGTTGAAAAACGCGCATTCCTTCGGACACGACGCCTGACTCACATACGTAGTCGATACCGGACCCGTTTTCTCGTTCCCACTCACCTCAACCGCTCGCGTGAAATTGAATAATGCCATTGCCTTGTGTGTTCCCTTTAGCGTGATCATCAGTGCACGGCCGCTATCCCGTGCATACGCCCGAAGGCGTTTCACTACTTGCTCAGTTCAACGCATCCCCGCAGAAACGCACAGCTTACAGCCGGCCTCTCTACCACAGGCACCTTCGCCATCTCCCCGCTCGCCATCCTCCCCAGCAGGAAAATCCCGCCCCATACCGCCACCACAACCACCATCAAGAATTTCATATCGTTTGTCATATTCAGATAGTAACTTGAACCTCTATCTAGAACAAGAGTACTTAGGTACTGTTTTTGAGATTATCTACAAGTTGCTACGATCGTCTCAATTCGTAGCACACTTTGACTGCCCAATCGCTGCGCCTCCGCCCTGTTTCGCCGGGGAATTCGTCCAAACGTGGGTATCGATCCCTCGAATGGGGGTAGTTTACGTGCATTCCAGGGCGTAGCCTTGCCGATTAACGCGAGAGCGAGCGAAGCGAGAGCAAGCAGGACTTCCTCGATGCGTGGCACACGCGAGGTGCGTACCGCCAAGGCTGGGAATCGCCCACGGTCCGGAGAATGGGAGCCTTCTGTATCAGGAGAGGCTCGCGGCCATCTCACGATGTGGGATGCTTTGTGCTGCGAAGCACACTGTGCTGCAGCAGCCGGCCGCCTGGCGAAGGCCTGGCCCTGCGGGCAGCCTCGACCATCGATAGGGCCGGGGCACCCCCTTGCCGGGGGGGCGGCCGCTTTCAGTTGCTGGCAGAGCCGAGCGTGGTGGAATTTTCAGGTTATGGGGAATTTCGGGATTGACGAGTGCAGTAGGCGCTATGCTGCTGCGCTAGTAGTGTACTGTTACCGGAAGCGGAGGAAGAGCGTTTTGTAACCCCCCTGTGTCCCCCCATAGTCCTACCCGTTGTAATTCCGGCTATCCCAGTTCGGGGTGGAGAGCACCCGAAGTCCGACAGTTTCGCCGCGAGCTACTTCGTACGCGGTTCCCACGGGAGTGCGTCGGCACCCTGTGGATCCTGAGGACGGCCAGCGAGCGAGGCCGTTGCGGGGACCGCAAGACCAAGACGCACGATGGGAGCCGTGTGGCCGCGTTTGAGAGAACCACTACCGGTCGGACACGACACGGAGCGTGAACCCGTATTAGGTGCAGAGTCTGGTACGGCAAGGCTGGATTCTGGTATGAGGCCGGCCGTCTTTGATGGTCTGCTGCGGGAAGCCTTGGAGGCGTTCTGAGAATTCTTAAGAGCCTTGGCTCGACGCTGGTAGCGGAGCAGTTGGGCTGGAGTGAAGCGGAAGAGGTCTGTGTTGTTGTCGACGAAGGAGGGGTTGGCTTTGAGGAAGGCGAGCCAAGCCTCGTTTTTGTCGTCGGGTTGAGGGGAAGAGGCGACGGATTGGGCGTGATCGGAGCGGAGGCGTTCGAGTTCAGCCGCTTGGGCGGCGAAGCGTCGTTGCTGTTTGGCCTTTTTGATCGGCATGGCTAACGCGCCGGACATCGTCCGGACAGAAGCAATTTAACGTCTCCAATCATGATCCTGGCGAAGAGAAAGCGCAACTGGTTTTTTAGGGAGGGCTGTGGAAAATCGTGGAGATGTGATACGCTGAGGGCGTTAGGCAATCTAACGCACCGAACAATTTAACGCACCAGCGCCTCCTCCGGGAGGCGTTTGTGTTATATGGCTAGGTATGAAGTGGATCGACAACACCTACTGCCAGGACAACGGATTCTTCACGGGCGGCATTTACGGGCAGAATACCGGCGGGAAGTATCCGGCGTGGTATGCGGGGGACGAGTTGGGGAAGTTCCTGGAGGTGGCGGACGCGAAGTTTGCGATCGAGCTGGCGCACGCGAGGAAGACGCGGGGGCCGTTGCCGGTGCGGATCCGGCTGGGACCGGTGGATCACACGCGGAAAGCTGTGATAGGCTGAGCAAGTTCGGAACTGTATAGCCATATGCACGGGGGCCGCGGTTGATCAGAGCCGCGGCTTTCGTGCCATAATCGTGGAGACAGTCTTGTGTTGATCCTTGGGCGGCGAGGCAGATCCCACTCCTCAGCCGCCCGATTCATTTATGCGTGCGATCCATCTTCGTTGTCCGGGGTGCCGGGAATTCGAGGTGAGTCTGGCCGATACCGGGGAGTACTGCTGCACGGCGTGCGGCGAGTGCGGCAAGGCGAGCCTCGACAGCGGCCGCGTCCTGTGGCGCAGGGATCCGGGTTGCCATCCCAGGTTCCGGAAGCCGCCGGCCAAGGCTGAAACGGTTGCCCCTTCTCCGGCATCTTAGCATCGAGGGCGCAGCGGCCTCCGTTTACAAATCCTTCCGATGCGGGTTGTTTTGTTATCCAGGGCGGAAAACCGTTGCGCCCGCCTCAAGGTGTGGTCAAATTGACGGCAAGGGTGCCGCGGCGCGGGAGCGTTCCTTCGATACTTAACGTACTGATTCCCCAACTTCCCGGCTTGGCACCCGTATAATCTAAACCGCTTGACCCCATCCAGGTTTCTAGCTACCATTCTATCTAACCATGTCCGAATCCAACGGGGAAGAAGCCCCCACTTCCAGAACTCCACAGCGCGTATCGAAATCAATTGACTGGGCCGCCGACAAAGGGCTGCTCATCTTCGAATGGCAGGACTCGGAAACCACGGTCCTCGACCTCGCCGAATTGCCGCAGAATATCCAGACCGATCTTATGTACTGGGGGCTGATCGCCCGCTGCCAGCAGGCGTATGTGATGGCCAAAGGCTCGCCGAAAGTAGCGCGGGAGAAAGCAGGGAAGCTCTGGGAGCAGCTTAAGTCGGGCGACTGGGGCCTTCGCCGTGGGGAGCAATCCTACAGCATCACGGTCAGGGCTCTGGCCGTCCTGCTCAAAACCTCCGAGGCCGAAGCCCAGGCGCGCTTTGCCGCTTTGCCCGTCGACAAGAGGCGCGAAGTCTCTTCCCGGTCCGACGTGGTGGCGCAGGTCTTGAAACTCAAAGCCAAGGCCAATCCCCTTCAAAGCTTAGACCAGATTTTGAAATAGTCCGTCAGGAGAATAACCGTGCCCGAAGAACAAGAACAAACCGCCGAAGCCGCCGCCATCGATCCCTCGAAGATCCTCGTGCGCGCGATGAAGGGCTATCTCTACAGCCCGTGGAACAAGAAACTCTACTACACCCACAACCGTGAGGAGGTCGGCCCCTCCACCTACAACCGCCCCTGGAGCGTGAACCTCGGCTATGGTTTTTCGACGCCGGTGTACCCGCTCAATCCGGTCGACTATCCCACCCAGGACACCGCCGACGACATCCTCGTCTGGGCCAAACAGAACTGGCCCACGCTGATCTTCGACATCTTAGTCCCCACCCCCGACGGCTATGTCACCGAGTCGCAATACTGGCTGGTGGTCAATAACGGCGACGACCTGTGGGAAGTCTACTCCGCCGGCTGGTGGGCCTTTGACAAGGACAAGGACGGCGAGGCCGCGGCCATCGAGCAGCGCACCGCCGAGCTGCGCGCCGCCGGCTTCAGTGTGTAACCCGTGGTCTATTACGGGGAGTGGGATCCCGGAAAAGCCGCCTGGCTCCGCGAGCTGATCACCGAAGGCGTGATCGCCAATGGCGAGGTCGACGAGCGCTCCATCCTCGATGTCAAAGCCCAAGACCTCAAAGGCTTCACGCAATGGCATCTGTTCGGGGGCGTGGGGATCTGGCAGTATGCCCTTCGCCAGGCGGGGTGGCCCGATGACCGCCCCGTCCTCACGCTCTCCTGCCCCTGCCAGCCGTTCTCGGCGGCCGGTGAGCGCCGCGGAGTGGAGGACGAGCGCCACCTGTGGCCGGTAGCTTTCGAGCTCATCCGGGAATTGCAGCCGCCGGTGTTATTCGGCGAGCAGGTCAGTTCGAAGGATGGGATCCAATGGTTCGACGGAGTCAAAGGCGATCTCAATTCGGCGGGGTATTCGGTGTGCGGCTTCGACATGCCGGCGGCGGCCTTCGGAGCTCCCCACATAAGACAACGCTTATACTTCACGGGGGTATCGGATGCAGATGGAACTGTTCTCCACGGCGTCGGCGGCCGAAGAGGATCTTCAGCAAAGGATGCTGGGGCGGCTGATGGCAACCACGAACGGGCTCCGCTCCACGCTCTACTCCTACCGCTGGAAGATGAGGAAGACGCGGAATGGGACGATGATTGCCTCGCTGCGGGCGAATGGGGTCCGGCCGAATCCGATGATGGGGTGGCCGTCCCCGATGAAAGCGGACGGGATGGGCGGCCCGCGGCCGTACAGCCTGGAGCGGAAGACGGGTTACGGAGCGCAACTGGGGGATGCGGCGGCACTGGCGGGCTGGCCCACGCCGGTGCAGGGAGATGTGCGGAGTCCGGCGACCCCGGAGTCGGTGGAGCACGAGATCGAGAAGAACAACCTGCGGGGTACGGTGTTCCTGGCGGGCTGGCCCACTCCGACCAACGAGGATTACAAGAAGGACGGGCCGAAAGTGGAGGCTCGTCTGGGCACCTCAGATCTGAAGACGTGCGACCAGCGGCTGAGGAACTTCGCCCTCCTGGCGGGCTGGCCCACGCCGAATGCCTCGAACGGGAGCGGGGGCGGGCAAGCGGCGAGGGCCGGAAATCCAGAGCGGTCGAACGAACTGAACGACTTTGCGATGCTGGCGGGCTGGCCCACGCCCTGCGTGAAGGACGACAACAATTCGCGGATGTCGCCGGAGGCGGCAGCGCGGGAGTTGCTGCGCGAGGGGAAGGGATCGAGCCTTGCGAGTTCAGCCACACTGGCGGGCTGGGCCACTCCGTGCGCGAATCAGGCGAACGGGGAACCGGAAGCTTTCCTGGAACGGAAGCGGCGATCGGTGGCGCGCGGGAGTTCGATGGGAATCTCAGTAACGGACTTGGCAATGCAGGCCCGGTTAACGGCTTCTGGCGAGGGGCCGATTGGGTTTATACGAGAGCACAGCGGCTGGGAGACGCACCCAGCCTCCGGCCAATTGAATCCTGCCCTAAGTCGCTGGCTGATGGGCATTCCGGAGATCTGGTGCCGGTGCGCCATCCGGGCTTCCCGCTCGCTCAAGGCGAAGAAGCGCGCGTCCTCCGCCTCCGCGGTTACGGCGACGCCGTTTGCGCAGAACAAGCCGCCATGTTCATCAGAGCGTGGCTAGAGGAGGAAGACTCTGCCTAGGCAATGTGTTTCCAAATCTTCCTGGTGATGATGCCCGAGCAGTGACCGGGCTTTATCCCAAATTTGTCAGCGATGTCGAGTTTACGCCATCCGTCGACGTAAAGCTTCCTGATCTCTGCGATATCGCTTTCGCTCAGTTTGGCCCTCGGATTATTCACTCCGCGTCGTATGGCTTCCGGATGTCTTCGGTAGTAGTGGTTCTCGCCGGACTGCATCCGCCCCTTCGAAGCCGCGTCTCGCATGTTGTCGGCGAGGGTGCCCAAGAACAGATGGCTGGGATTGCAACAGGCGCGAACGTCGCAATGATGGCAGACAAAGAAATTCCCTGGATCGACACCGTGCCCGAGAAAATAAGCAAGGCGATTCGCTGCTACAACAATGCGACTTCTTGGCCCAGCCGGAGTAATACCGAAACATCCATATCCGTCGCTGTTCCTCATACCGGCTGTCCAAAGCCAGCACTCCGAATCGGAGCGGCGATCCACTTTTTTCCAGAATCTTTCTTTATCCTTCGCGGTAAGCGGAGGTAGCGTTCTACAATCTTTCAAGCCCATGCGATCTCCTCGGAAAGGTCGTATCGGTCAGAGTCGGGTGGCGCTTCCAACGCCGCTCGGCTCGATCCATTCTACGTGATTTCGATAGCGGAACGTCATGTTCTTTTGGTACTCTTGCTAGCAATCCCCGGCACCATGCCCGGCTTTCTAGAAAGGTACTTCGATGATCAGAACATTCGTTCTTGCGTCTCTTCTCGCACTCGGCACTTTACCCGCTGGTGCTACTTTGTTATCGACGCTCCTCCTTCCCGGCGGCTCTTTGTCAAATGGTTTGTTAACTGTAGACTCGTTTGAATTTACGCGCACCTGCGGCGGCATCGGTGTGTGCGCTCCCCTCGATGCGTCCGGCATCGACGTCACGCTCGTCAATAACCAGATCCGCTTTGCCGGCGGCTTCACCGCGCTCTCGAACGGGGGCTTCGCCAGTGCCGATTTCCTCGTCGCCTACCACCTCAATTCCACCTTGGCCATCGGCGGGGTCGGCCTCCTCTTCAACGGCGCCGTGGTTGGCGATCAGTCGTTCGCCGAAGTGATCGAGTCCATCATTGCTCCGATTGCTCACCTCGCCGGACAGGGTCAGGTCGACGCTCCCGGCGGTCCGCTCGCCGATGCCATCATCCTCGATGGCGCTTACCATAACCTCAAGATAGTGAAAGATATTTTCCTCGTCGGCTCGGACTCGGAAGGTCTCGGCTACGCGACGATCTCCCTGATCGATCAGTTCTACGTCGGAGTGGGCGTCAACCCGCTCTGCGTCGAAGGCGTGGACTGCGAGCCTGCAGTTCCTGAACCCGCTACGTATGGAATGATGGCTGCCGGTTTGATCGGACTCTACTTCACCAAGCGCCGGTCCTAATCAGACTCCCTCCGTAACACGACCCGGTAAGCTGGTAAGGGCCAGGACTGATCGGCAGATCCTCCTGGCCCTGTTTTTTTTGCCTTGCGAGAGAAGCGGCTATATACTCAACATCAAGATGCCGCCACCCAAAGATCCTCCGGATCCTGAGTTCGATGAGATGTTCGAACCGGACTCGCCCGACGTTCCCCCCTCTGAACCGGACTACGCACCCGCCGAAGACGCCAATGAAGTAGAGGAGCTCACGTAAATGGCTGCGATTAAACTCGATCAGAACGGTCTCCCGATCAATCCTGATTTCTTCGGCGGCGGCGGACTCGGAGGCGCTCTCGCCTCGCTCCCCGGCACGCCCGTCTTAGGCGGCGGCCGCATGCCGGTCGGCCCCGGTGGCGAAGGACTCACGCCCGGCCAACCTCCTCCCGGCACTGCTCCCCCGGAGGCTCCCGGCGGCGGCATCAACGGCTACCGCTCCGACACCGGCTATGGCAGCCCCCTTGCCGGCGGCGCCCCGCAAACCAATCCAGGACTCCCGCCTCCTGCCTCCACCGCAGGCACCGGCGGCTTCTTCGGCGGACAATCGCCGTTCCAGCAGGGCGTCACCGGCACGCTGAACAACGAGACGGTGCCCTTCAACTCAAACCAGTATGTGACCCCAGATGCCGCACAGAGGCTTGGCTCCCTGCTCGGCGCGAATGTCGTATCTCAGAATACCCAAGGGATGGCGAGCCCCGGCAGCGGCGCACCTTCAGCGCCCCTCCTGGGGCTAGACTTCGGGGGCCAGGGTGACGTGCAAGATGCCGCGATGGGTGCTACGCAACTCGCGCGTGGCGATCGACCGGAAGATGTCGCCGCACGCTATCAGGCGGGCCGCACAACCAAGGCGTGGGCTGGTGATAACCCCATCCCTCAGCTCGCCGAGAATTGGGATGCGCCGTACTGGAACAGGAGTACGCCCGTCTCCACCAACACGCCCAACGCCGAGCAGGCTGGCTTCTTCGGCCAAGGCGGCGGCTCCCCCGATCAGCAGCAGGCTTTCTTTACTTGGCTCAGAGGGCAGCTCGGCCAAGGCTAAGTCCATTGACAGTCTTCATATTCCAGGTTTAAACTTGCAGCCACATGGCGGTTACTCTCTTGAACCGCTTCGACAGTCGTTGGAAATTGGGCATTTCTGTGGTTTCGGGCGACGAACTTCAGTGTGATCCGCGCCGCCCGGGAAATGGGCCGGTGGGCGCTGACTAGGTTCATCGGCCCTCTCTTTGGAATCTGAATCGATAATGGCAACTGAACTAAAGAGTCTGTCCTACCGCCATCAGGCGCTCCTCAATTGGATGCTCGCCAATCCCCACCGCCAGTTGCGGGAAGCGGCCATCGAACTCAACTACGGCCGCCAATACGTCCACATTCTCGTCCACAACGATCTCTTCCAGCAGGCGTATAAAGAAGCTTGTAAAGAATTGGGAAAAGAGGCGGTGTTCGCCGGGGCGCAGATCACGGAGAAGCTTACATCGCTCGCCCACCGCTCGCTTGATGAAGTGGATAGAAGGCTCGAAGAGAACGAACTCGAGTCGCGCGAGCTGCTCACCGCCGCCAAGCTTTCCCTGACCGCTCTCGGCTACATCAACCCCAAGGGCTACTCGACCGACATGCACGTCCACTCGCATCTCCAGGTCGACGTGAACATTATTAATGAGGCGCGCGAGCGGGCGCTTTCACGCCGCGCCGCCGTGCCCCTCACCCTCGAAGCCAACCTCGAAGAACAGGAAACCTGATGCAAACCACCACGATGGAAGAACTCGCCGAGCGCCTCTACACGGCCAAGGCCCAGATGCTCGACTGGATGACGGCGGAGACGCTCGCCCCCATCCCCACCTGGTCGGAGACCCAGCGTACCGTCAAGAACGCCTGGTACCTCGTCGCCCAGCAGTCGATCGACGCCGAGGAGGAAACTCCGCCTCCCCCGCCGCCTATCCTCTTTGAAGCATCCGCCGGCGAGTCGAAAGATGAGAGGGCCATCGACATCCTCGGCCCCCATCCCCAATGGGCTGCGCTCTCACCGGACGTCCAGACCGATTGGGCCGTGGTCGGCCAGGTCGCCACCGATGTCCAGGAAGATCTGAGGCGCGATGTGAAGCCGCTGCCTTTGAAGAAGAAGCAGCACGCCACCGACGAGCCGGTCGATCTGCCCGAACCCATCACCGGCCAGGCGAGCGTCACCTCGGCCCAACTCCTGGCACTCGTTGCCACACCCATCACGCTGGTCCCCGCGCCCGCCGCCGGCATTCAACTCCAGTTCGTCTCCGGCGCGCTCACCTATACGTTCGGTACGCTCGCCTACGTGGCCGGCGCCAACCTCCTCGTGGTCAAGGCGAACGGCGTGGCGGTATCGGAGACTCTCCCCGCCGCCGGACTCCTCGATACCCCGGCCAGTTCGACCGGTTCGATCACCGCCTTGCCGTACCCGCAGAACGTGGCGCCCGAGGCCACCGCGCTCATGCTCCACATCGAACCCGCGGACGTGACCGGAGGCGACGGCACGCTCACCGTCGACGTGACCTACCGCGAGATCTCCACGGCTCCCGCCGCAGACGCCGCGGAAGCTCCGCTGATGTCCCGCAAGACTGCCATCGGCGGGGCAGCGATGGCCGTTAAGCCGCCACTGGCGGGCGGCATCATCGCCAAGGGCAAAGGAAAGTAAAGTCCTCGCGAGGGACTCTGACTCGATTACTCGTTTGATTCGATCCAAGGAGAATTGAACAGATGACAGAAAAAGATACGGGCTACTCGAAGCCCGAACCCACGCCGCTCCCGGCACCCGGTCCCGAGCACACCGCCGAAGGGCTGGCCGAGAAACTCTTTGCCGCCTGGGCGGCTTACTGGAAGTCGGGCGACAAGGTTCCCGCCTGGAAGGATGCCGACTTATCCATCAAGCTGAGGTGGCGCGCCGTGGCCAACCTGGCCCTCTCCCGCGGCCCCTTCGACGATCCGGACGAACACCGCCGCATGGCCGAAGACGACCGCTGGGCCTTCCAGCACGTCCGCGACATGGCCTTCGGCGATCCGGCCAAACCCAAGGACACCAAGGATGACAAGAACGACAAGCATCCTCCCGTCGCGGCCACCACACCGGCCGCGCACACCGCCCACAAATAGCCGATGAAGCAGACACGCTCCCCGTCCGTCGACCTCAACGAATTAGTATCGCTGTGCGCCACCGACGGGGAGCTTTTCTGCCGCACCTTCTTCCCCTCCGCCTTCCGCCAGTCGAGCCCGGAATTTCACCGCGAGATCTGGAAGGACTGGACGAATCCCGATGTGAGTCTGAGCGCCATTGCCGTCTTCCGCGGCGGTGCCAAGACCACCCTCCTCCGCGCCTACGTCGCGTGGAGTGTAGCCTACCGGGCTTCGCGCACCATCGCCTACCTCGGGGCGTCGAGTGATAAGGCGCAGGAATCGGGTGACTGGCTGCGAAGATTGATCGAAGGAGGTAGTGAGGACGGTCTCGCCTTCGCGCAGGTCTATGGATTACGCCCCGGTAACGTGTGGAATTCGGACAGGTTGGACATCCTCTGCCGCCTTTCGCAATCGAAGCCGGAGACGACGATCAGCATGGTTGCGCTCGGCATCACAAGCTCGGTAAGAGGGCTAAATATCGCAAACTACAGACCGGATCTGGTGTGTCTGGACGACGTTCAAACGGAAGAAAACGTTGGGAATGAGACGCAGAGAAGCAAACTTAACGAATTAGTTTTTGCATCGATTTGGAATACAATGGCGCCGCGTTCTGAGGCTCCAAATTCCAAACTTGTGCTCCTCCAGACTCCGATGAGGCCACAGGATCTGATAGCTCGCGCCGAGCACAATCCGGATTTCAGATTCAGGAAGTTCGGAATTTTCGACGAGGCTGGGAAAAGCCGCTGGGAGGAAAGATTCCCGACCGCAGTTGTCATAAAGGAGGAGGAGGCTTCCCGGAGAGAGAACCAACATTCCTACTTCTGCCGCGAAAAGCGGTGCGTCCTCGTGCCGGACGAGGGCCAATTCTTCAGAATGTCGGATCTCCGCTACTACGAGACGCCACCGCTGAACATGATAACTGCTATCGGTGTCGATCCCGTTCCACCGCCGACGGCAGCGCAGGTAGCAGGAGCGCTGGCAACCAAGGATTTCGAATGCCATTGCGTGGTGGGTCTCACTTCGAATCGTGACGTATATTTACTCCAGTACGCTCTCAGTCGTAATCATCACCCAGGATGGACTGCTAATACGTTTTTCGAGTTGGCGGGCAAGTGGAAGCCAATGCGAATCAGAGTCGAAGGAATCGCATTTCAGGCCACCCTAAAGTATTTTCTCGATGAGGAGATGAAGCGCCGTGGCCGTTTCCATGTGGTGGAGATCTGGAAAGACCAACGGGCGAAGCCGATCCGGATTCGCCAGTCTCTGGCAGGGCTGGCATCGAACGGGAAGCTCTACGTTCGCCGTGATCAACGTGAGTTTTTGGAGCAGTGGGAGTCGTATCCGGGGACTAGCCACGATGATCTGCTCGATGCCCTGTCGATGGCGGTTTCATTGGTCCTCGAACTGAGCGACAGTGTCGGCATGTTCGACGACATCAACACTCCCGGCAATACCGTGGAGTTGGAAAACGGGTGGCGTTTATGCCCGTGAGATCATGGCACGATGTGCTTCCACCGGATGCGGTGCACGATTTCGCTGATGACGCTCTGCGTAATTCCGAACTTTCTGCCGAGAGCGGATTGGCTGAACTCCCCGGTTGCGTAAAGCGCCCTAATCTCGGCGACGGCACTCCCGGTCAGCTTGGAGTTCCAATGCCCTTCCCCGCAAGGAACAAGCTCCGGATGTTTCCTGGAATAGTGGCGTTCTCCTCGTTGCGTAAGCTCCGGATGTTGCCGCGTCCAGTGGGTATCCCCGGAGGATGTCAATCGTCCTTTGGCTTTGGCGTCCTGCATATTGTCGGTCTTCGTGCCCAAAAAAAGATGGCGAGGATTCACGCAAAGCCTCACGTCACATTTGTGGCAGACGCACAAAGGTCCAGGATCCACTCCATACTCCAGGAAGTAGGCGAGGCGGTGCGCCCGGATCACCCAGTTTTTCCCTCGTGGGCCGAAACCAATCTGTCCATATCCACTCTGAGTGCTAGCCGTCCACAGCCAACATTCATCCGGCCCTCGTTTCGCCACCTTGACCCAATATCGGGCGATGTCGCTAGGGGAAATCGGGGTGAGCGGGATACCATCTGTGATAGCCATTGGGGCCTCCTCGACCAAGGTCTCAATCGTCAGAGCCGCTGCGGTGCTGATACACTGCGCGGCTCGTTCCATTCTACGCCCCGAAGGAGGCAATGTGATTGACCAATTGATCTACCTGATCATCGCGATTATCATCTTCGCAATCGTAGTGTGGGGATTGAATTGGATCATCGTCACCTACCAGCTCCCGGCCCCCGTGAAATGGATCGTGGGCGGGTTACTTCTAATCGTGCTGCTGCTCTTCCTCGCCCATCAACTGGGGGTCGGAGGCGGTGCGAGGCTCTTTCCACGATGAAAATTCACGCCTATCCGCGTTTACATGCGAATATGAAGTTCCTCTATGGGCCGCACACCTTTACGCTTCCAGGATTTGAAGGGCCTCGAGCCGATGTGGAAACGCGAGATGACGTGGCCGGAGATCGCCGTGCTGTGCGTGATTCTGCTGGGGATCATCTATCTTGTGGTGGAGCTTCGAAAGTGAGCTGGCTCGATGCACTCCTGCTCGCCGTGATGGCCCTCACTAGCATGGCGCTTTACTTGGGGGAAATGCCGTGATCCTACACGTACGCCCATCGCTTCCGATTCACGATCAGGCATACGTTGGTCGCCGCGATCCCAAACTTGGCGGCGATTTCTGGCTGACTGTACAACCCCGTTGCGAACATCCTTCTGATCTCGATAACGTCAACCTCGGTCAACTTCGCGTTTCCGTGCCGCTCTCCGCGCGACGAAAGCTCCGGATGTGTCCGGTAGAGGTGATCGGTCTTCCACTTCATTCTCCCCTTGGACTGGCAGTCGCGGAAGTTCTCGGTCGCGGTGCCTGCAAAAAGGTGGTTAGGATTGACGCACGCCCTTACATCACATTTGTGGCAGACGAAGAGCGGGGCGGGATCGTACCCGTAGCCCAAGAAAAAGGCGATTCGGTGGGCGTAGATATTCCGGCTCTTTCCTTCCGATCTAATGCTCATGAATCCGTAGCCGGTACGCATCTTGCAGCCCGTCCAGATCCAGCAGGCATCCGGCCCAGCGCTTTGATCGAAGTGCGACCGGTATCGAGCAAGATATTTGTCCGCGATTTGCGGCAGCAACGTACAATCTGTTTTAGCCATTGGGCCTCCATGAAAGGTTCAATCGGTCAAGAGCCGCTGCGGCGCGTCAACGCTGCGCGGCTCGCTCCATTTTGTCAGGAGGCAGCGTGACCGGCAAGTTTAAAATTCCGTTCGATGGGGACGTGCATCAGGAAATCCTAGAGAAATTGCTGCACATGTTTAGCTCCTCCAGGAACAGGATGAGCAGCCGTCACGAAAAATGGAAGAAAGCTGAAGATTTGTATAGGGCTTACCTACCAGAGACTGAGGCATCGTCCAAAAAGCAAAGAGCGCGTGAACAGGGTAGCGCTTCACAGTTTAGTGAAGTCATTTTGCCGTATAGCTACGCGCTTGCTTTGACAAGTCACACGTATGCCACGAGCGTCTTCCTGGGGCGCGATCCGGTCTGGCAATTCCGCGGGCGCCACGGGGAGACCGAGCAGTCGACGCAGTGCCTCGAAGCCCTGATCGCCTACAACCAGGACATCGGCGACATGGCGACCAACGAGTTCATCTGGCTGCTCGACGCCATCAAATACGGCTGCGGCGTAGTGGGTTCGGATTATGCGAAGGAATACCAAATCTTCAGTGAGTACGTCCCTATAGCGCCTACGCTTGGGGGAATCGACCTCGGTGCGGATCCGAAATGGGAACTGGTGGAAGAGCGCGTGGAAGGCTACTGCGGTAACCGGCTCACCAACGTGCGCCCCTACGATTGGTATCCGGATCCAGGTGTACCCCTCGTCAACTTCCAGGACGGCGAGTTCTGCGGCCACACGATGATGATGGGCCTCGAGCGGCTCCGCTCGATGAAGAACGAGTGGGATCTGTTCAACCTCGACCAGCTCGAGGGCGGCATGGGCGTGGGCGGCAACAACATGGCCCCCTCTACGGCCGGCAGCCGGGATAACATGCTCGCTGCCGAAAAGGTTTGGGATCCGAAGGATCTCAAGGGCGGCAAGGTAGGCATCTTCCGCGTCGTCGTCAACGTGGTGCCGGAGGCGTGGAAGCTTCCCGGCAAGTACTACCAGAAGTGGGAATTCCTGGTGGCGAATAACTCGGTCATCATCAAAGCCAGTCCCCTCGGTTTGAGGCACTGTAAGTTCCCCTACGACGCCATCGCCTGGGAGACCGACGGCTATGACTCATCGACGCGCGGGATGATGGAAGTCACCAAGCCGCTGAACGACGTGATCAATTGGCTCTACAACACGCACATGTTCTCGGTGCGGCGCTCGCTCAACGGCAACCTGATCATCGATCCCGACCGCATCAATGTGAAAGACTTGATCGACGGCGGACCCGGACGGATCGTCCGCATGCGCCCCGGCACAGGCTATGGCACCGACGTGCGCTCCGCCGTCGCGGAACTGATGAACGTCGATCCCACTCGAGGGCATCTCTCGGACACGCAGTTCACCGAAGGGTTGATGCAGCAGATCACCGGGTCGAACGACTCGCTGATGGGTTCCCTTGGTCGCGGCAGAAAGACTGCAACCGAAGTCCGGACGGCCGCCGCCCAGGGAGCCAATCGCATGAAGACATTCTGCGACTTCGCCTCTGCTCTGGGCTGGTCGCGTTTAAGCCGCAAAATGGTGGCGAACTTACAACAGTTCTACGACCAGGAGAAGATGTTCCGCATCGCCGGCGACCTGATGCAGGGCACCAAGTTCGTCAACGTCGATAAGACGATGATTACCGGCGAATTCGACTACGTGCCCGTCGATGGCACGCTCCCGGTCGACCGGTTCGCGCAGGCCACGCTCTGGAAAGAGATCTTCTCGGTGATCGGGAAGAACCCGCAGATTGCCCAGCAGTACGACATCTCGCGGATCTTCGGGCACATGGCTTCGCTCGCGGGTTTGAAGAACATCACGCAGTTTCGCATCACGCCGGACGAGGCGGCGATGCAGCAGGCGCAGGCCGGAAATCTAGTCCCCGCGGGGCAGGCAATGGGAGGCGAAGGCGGTGGCGGATACCCCGGAACAAGTCCGACAGCAGCGATTGCAAGCATGGTCAACGGAGCTGGCGGAGCACCGCAATGACGTCACGCACCTTGAAGCTCTTGAGCAGCACCCAGGCTGGCGTATATTGCGCCGTGAGCTCGGAGCCATTCTTCGTTATAAGCGCGATGAGCTTGCGACTAAGCCCCTGGTGGGAGAGCAGCTCCAACAATCCGCAATCCTCCAGGGATATTGCGAGGGGATTGACATGGCCCGGCAGGCTCCCGAGCGCTTTGCCGAAAACTGGCGCAACGCCATCGAAGTATTGAAACGAGAGATTGAAAATGTGGAAGAAGAGTAGTTTTGATGAAATGGAGTTAGGGCTTCTCTCGATCGAGGGCGAGGGAGGGGGGGCGGATCTTGGCGGTGGAGGCACCTCCGCAGCCCCGCCTTCAGACAGTTCCGCCTCTCCTCCTCCGTCTTCGAGCGCGCCTGGCAAAGAGACCGCGGCCCGTCAGGAGTCGGTGCTCGCCGACATCATGGGCCACGCCCGTGGGCCGGTCGAACCGAAGCCTCCGCAGCCCGTGGTGCCCTCAATCGGGAAAGGGGCTAACGGAGCGCCGCCCGCCGTTGGTGCGCTCAACGCGCAGCAGCAGCGCCCAGCGCAGCCGCCACAACAGTACGCGCAGCCGCAGGTTCAGCAGCAAGCTCCGCAGCAATACGCGCAGCAGGCTCCGCCCATGACGCAGCAGCAGCAGGCGGCTCAACACGCGCAAGTGCGCGACACGGTGCGCCAGCAGATTGCTTCTTCTTACCAACTCACCCCCGATCGCGCGCTCATGATGGCGACCGAACCCGAGCGCGTGCTGCCCGACATGGCCGCCGACATCACGCTCAACGCCTACGAGGCGACCGTCGCCACGCTCCAGCAGCAGATGCCGCAGATCATCGCCGAGCACCCGCAGATCCGGCAGCAGATGGCGCAGGTGGTTCAGTCGACCATCCAGCAGATGTTCCAAGTGCACCAGGCCGAGAACGATTTCTTCACCGTCAACCAGGACTTGCGGCAAGTGCCCAAGCACGAGATCGACAGAATTTCGGCCCTCTACATACAGGCCAACCGCGGTAATCCGGGACTCACCCGGGACATCGCCACCCGGGAGATCGGCATATTGGTACGCAATATGCTCGGCATGTCTCCCTCCACCAATGCCCCAGCTAATAATGCTCCCCAGCCTCCTGCGGCCCAGCCCCCATACCAGAACGGGAACGGCAACATCGTTGCCCGCACCCCGCTCGGTCCCGGCAGCGTAGCCCCTTCACCAACCCCCTCGTACAACGTGTTCGCGGACATGGTGAACCACGCGCGCAACGGCCGTTAGGGCTTAGACCAGGAGAATTTCAATGGCATTTTTCGCAGGCGTTCGCGCCACCGATGACTGGGGCACCGACGAGCGCCCCAAATCTTTCCGGGAGACCATCCTCTTCCTCAACCCCAACGGCAAGTCGCCGCTGTTTGCCCTCACCGAGAAGCTCGGTTCTTCCTCGGTGACCGATCCGCAGTTCTCGTGGTGGAATGAGCGCAACACCGTCATCCGCCTGACGCTGACCGCCGCCGGCGCCACCACGGCCGGCACGCTCACGGTGACCGGCGGCGCCCTCGCGCTCCGCCCCAACCAACTGATCAAAGTCGACACGATCGGCACCACCGAGCCGGTATCCTACGTGGCGGCCAACGTGGAAATCGCTCTCGTATCGTCGGTCACAAACGATACGACGGTTGTGCTCAAGCGCGGTCAGTTCGGCACCACGCCCGTAGCCCTAACTACCGGCGGCACTTTCCTGACCGCACTCGGCACGGCGTTCGGCGAAGGTTCGACCCGGCCTGCGTCGGTATCGAACAATCCGACCAAGTACACCAACTACTGCCAGATCTTCAGAACGAATTGGGCCGTTACCGGCACCGCCGATAAGACCTTTGCCCGCACTGGCGATGCCTATAAGAACGACCGGGAGAGGGCCACTTTCGCTCACGGCCGCGACATCGAGATGCAGTTCCTGTACGGGCTGGCATCCGAGGTTGTCGATCCCTCGCCCCAAGCCACCGGCAACCTGACCCGTACCACGGGCGGCCTCCGAAGCTTCATCACTTCGAACGTGACGATCTTTCAATCCTCGACCGGCATCACCACGTCGACGTTTATGGATGCCACGTACCCGATCTGGAACTGGGATACCCGCGCCGGCGATCAGCGCATCGCTTTCTGTGGCAACGGCTTCCTCAATTCGCTGAACAAACTGGCCAAGACCGATTCGGTCATCAACCAGGACGGCATCGTCAAGATGTTCGGCATGAACCTGAACGTGTGGACCCTGCCGCAGGGGCAGATCGGGTTCAAGACGCACCCGCTCATGAACGTCCACGCGCAGTATACAAACGCTGCGTTCATCCTCGATCCCACGGTTCTGAAGTACCGCTTCCTCCGCGATACCAAGCTGATCGAGGATCAACAGGACAAGGGCACCGACTCGATCATCGACGGCTGGCTCACCGAGTGCGGCCTCGAGGTACTCGCCGAAGAGACCTGCGCCTATATAGGCAATATGGTGGTCATTTAGTACTAGTACACCCTCAACCGGGAGCGTAATCAGCGTGATCTCAGCCAAAGTGTTGGTCGGGTTTCCCACCACGGGCCACTGGTCGGATCAGTTCGGGATGGCCATGTGCAACATGCTCACCCAGACGATGCGCCACGAGCCTCAAATCGAGATGGCGGTCTTGAACCACAAGACATCCATGCTGTGGGCCGCGCGCCAGCACTTCGGCGAGATGGCGTTGAAGTACTCCTTCACCCACTTACTGTTCATCGACACCGATCAATCGTTCCCGGCCTCCGTCGTCGCGCGGCTGCTCACTCACCAGCGGGCAGTCGTCGCCTGTAACATCGCCACCAAGGTCGATCCGCCGATGGAGACCGCCTGCCTCGGCTTCGGCGAGAACGGCAAGCTCATTCCTTGCGAGCGCATGACCGGCCTCGAGCGCGTGTGGCGCGTCGGCACCGGCGTCATGATGATCAAGTCGACGGTGTTCCACGACATCAAGAAACCGTGGTTCCCGGTGAAGTGGATCGAGTCCGAACAGCGGTGGCAGGGGGAAGACTGGGGCTTCTGCGAGAAGCTCGAGCAGGCGGGCATCCCCATCTGGGTCGACCACGACACTAGCGCACTGGTCGGCCATTGGGGCAACAAGATGTATTCCCTCCCGCGGTACGAGGAACATAGAGTGGACAATACCACAGTCATTTACGAAGGGCGCAACGCCGACAAGGAGAGCTTACATGGGGCTTGAAACAGGCACAGGCATCGGGGATCTGGTCCCCACCAATCCGCTCTCGACCGACGCCGTCTCCTCTGGCGACGACCACATCCGCCTCATCAAGACGGTGATGCAAAGCATTACCTTCCTCAAGTCGATCCAGACCTTCACGGCGTCGGGAACGTGGACCCGTCCGGCCAACGTGAAGCGCATCCTCATTTATTGCCTCGGCGGGGGAGGCGGAGGGAACGGAGCTGCCCCATCGGCACACTCCGGCGGCGGCGGCTCGAGCGGGGCCATCGCCATCAAGTGGCTCGATGTGTCGGCGATCGCCTCCGGTGCCGTCCAGGTCGGGAACGGCGGAACGGGCGGAGCGGCGACTTCAGGGTTAGGCACCGCCGGGCAGTCCACTGCCTTCTTCGATGGGGTGTCGTTCAACTGTCTCGCCAGGGAAGGCCAGCCGGGCACGGCTCAATACGAAGGGGGGCCGCCCCTCGCCACCAGTTTCAGCGTAGGCGACATAGTCTTCCCCGGCACGTACGGCTTCGATGGAACGTTCAGCGGCGCGAATTTAGCCTTCGGCGGGCATGGCGGCGGAACCGGCGGACGCACCGATACGGCGGCTCCACCCAACAGCGGCGGCGGCGGAGGAGGAGGATCGGCGTCTCCCGGCGTGGGGAACGGGGGCAGGGCGGGCGGCTCCGGCTATTGCATCATCTTGGAGTTCGGGTGGTAACGCCATGACGCTCGATGAAATGAAGACTCTGCTCGCCGGGCGCCTCGGCCAGCGCACCGACATCGACCAGATGATCTACAACGAGATCCGCGAGGCGCAGCGCACGCTTGAAAAGACCCCGCCCTATCCCTGGTTCCTCGCCTACGCCCAGCGCATCGAATATGACAAGGGCATCACTCCGCTGGTCCCCGATTTCATCGAGACTTTCGATGACTGGCTCCTGCTCAGAAAGAGAACCGACGAGACCGTATACTGGGCCACTCCGGTCAAAGTCTACGGCGGGCAGATGGAGCATATTATCGACCCCCGCCCTGGCCGCCCCAGGAACTTCCATATCTACGGGGACAACATAGTCTTGTATCCCAATCCGGACGTAAGTTACACCTTCGAGCTTTACTACTACCGGAAGATCGACCCGCTGGTCAGTCCCTCGAGCGAGAACCTTTGGTCTATACAAGCCAACGACCTGCTGATCTCAGAAGCCGGGTGGCATGTGGCGCGCAACATCCGCGACAACGAGGCGGCCACGCTGTTCGGGCAGGACCGGGCCGAAGCCCGCCGCCGCGTGGCCCAGGAAACCACCTCGCGTCTCGAGTCCCGGCGCCGCGCCGTCATCGGCTCCGGCGAAGACGCCATGCTGAACCAAATGACCTGGGAGGCGGGCCACCAGTAATGATCGTCCCCGTCCAATTCGTCGGCAAGACCGGGTTGATCATCGACCAGCCGCCCTACGACCTGCCGCCCAACTTCTGGAACGACTGCCGCAACGTGCAGTTCGAACTGGGAGGTGTCCAGAGAGCGCCTTCATGGCACACGGTGACCAATGCCGGAGCCTCTCCGACCCCTTATGGTCTCTTCTTCGTCCACAGCCTGATCGGCAAGTTCTGGGTCTACACGGGCCTCTCTCAGGTGATGGCTCTCTCCGGTCCGTCCGTCGACGACATCACCCGCCTTTCCGGCCCCTACACCGGAGGAGCCCAGGACTTCTGGCAGGGCGGGATGTTCAACGACCACCTGATCCTGAACAATGGCGTCGACGTGCCCCAGAACTGGGATCTGCCCAACGCTGCCACTGACCTGATCGACCTCCCCAACTGGCCCTCGACTCACCGGGCCAAGGTTGTCACCCCCTTCAAGGAGTTCCTGGTGGCTCTGGATGTGACCATCAGCGGGGAACGGGACGACCGCCTCGTCATGTGGTCGCACCCGGCTGACCCGCTCAACATTCCGCCCTCCTGGGATGTGGCCGACGAGACACTCGATGCCGGGCAGATCTCGCTCTCCGAAGGCGAGGACCGTATCGTCGACGGCATCCAGGTCGGCAACCAGCTCATGATCGGCACCAATGCCCAGACGTGGGCCATGACCTTCATTGGCGGCCAGGACATCATGGCCTTCCGGCGGGTCTTCAGCGAGATCGGGTTGCTGGCGCAGGGCTGCGCCACCACGTTCCTCAACAAAGTCTTCCAGGTGACCGCTGACGACTTCGTCATTCACGATTTGCAGAGTGTCACCAGCATAGGCTATGACCGCACCAAGCGCTGGTTCTTCTCGCAACTGACCCCGGCGAGTTACGACAAGGTGCGCTGCGTCCGCAAGATGACCGCCAAGGAAGTCTGGATCTGCTTCTCCCACGGCGGCACGGTGGTCAATAACATGGCCCTCGTGTGGAACTGGCAGTTCGACACCTGGACGATCCGCGACATCGAGGATAACCATCATGCCATCGCTTCCGGTCCCACCACGCCCACCGCCGGCGCCAACTCATGGGCCTCGGCGGTCGGAACCTGGGCCGCGCAGGATCCCCTCACCTGGGAATCGAATACCTACGAGCGCTCGGTCGAGGGACTCGCCCTGATGTCGACGGCCTTGGTCCTTCGGGTCAACGGCGATACGGTGGACGTCGATGACAGCACGGTGAATTACGTCGAGCGCATCGGCGTGGCGGTGAAGGGGACGTCGCGCGGCGAGATCGTCATCGACCACGGGCGCCTGGCGGTCATGCGCGAGATCTGGCCCAAGTTCGTCTGCGACGACGGCATCACGTTCTCGATCACCATCGGTTTCTCGATGGGCCGCAAAGCGCCGGTGGCGTGGCAGCCCGCGCAGGACTTCACGCAGGGGACGACTGTGAAGCTCGGCTTCTTCGGCACCTTCCGATATCTCTCTTACCGGGTCGAGTGCTTCGAGATGGGAGCCAAGTGGAAGCTCATCGGCTTTGACCTCGACCTCGAGCCGACGGCGAGGCTATGACATGCCCATAGACCGGCCGCTCCCCGACGACACCCGCGAGGCGCTCAAGATGCTCTGGAGCATCAACGAGGATCAGCAGGCCAATATCGACCGGCACCGCGATTCGCTCCACAAGGTCTGGCATGTGGCTCCGATCAAACCGCGGGAAGGCATGCTCGTTTATGCCGACGGCGTCAACTGGAATCCTGGGAGCGGCGCCGGTTACTACGTTTATTACGGGGGCGCGTGGCACGCGATGAGCGGAGGCGGCGGCGGTGTGGCTCCCGTCACCAGCGTCTTCACCAGGATCGGGGATGTTGTCGCCGTCACGGGGGATTACACTGCCGCACAGGTTACCAATGCCGTGTCGACGATCGGCAGTTACCCGAACCCGGTCTGGATTCCATCCTACGCATATAGCAAGCTGACCGGCGTTCCCACTTCGTTCCCCCCGGCGGCGCACGTTCACGCTGCCGCCGATACCACGACCGGCATTTTCGCAGTAGCACGTCTTGGGTCAGGTACACCAAGCGCGGTGAATTACCTCCGGGGTGATGGCGCTTGGACGGACTTGACTTGGACGACCTCGTCTGACGCGAGAATTAAGCGCAACGTGCGGGACTTGGAGGGCGGCCTCGAGGTGATCGAAAGGGTGAGACCGATTTCGGCTACCTTCAATGGCCTTGGTGGTACCACCGAAGGAAAACAGATTGTCTCTTTCGTGGCCCAGGAGTTGGCCGAGATTCTGCCTGATGCTGTTACCAGCCACCGTGGAAAACTCTCGCCAGATGATTCGGATGAGACGGATATTTTGGGTATCGACCCCTATCCGGTATTGATCCACTTGGTCCTGGCAGTGAAGCAGTTGACCAAACGTGTGGATGAACTGGAGGCGGCTATTCCATGAGTACTGCAACAACTCCGGTTGAAGAGATTACAACTCCGGTTGAAGCCGCGAAGCAGTTGGCTCCGCGCAAGTTGCAAGTTACGCGCATCGCTGCGGACATGGCGATCGAGCCTGCCGTCTGGGTGAGGCTCACGCCGTATCTTCAAGAAGCACTTCGCTACTGCCACGGGGAATTGAGCGAGAGTTCCATCAAGGCGCTCGTGGCTGCTGACCGGCAACAAATTTGGGTAGCTCTTGCGGGCGAAGGCGCGGAGTTACTTGGCGTGATATTAACGGAACTTTCGGAATATCCATGTCTCCGGGTACTCCGCATCGTTCTACTTCAGGGCATCCACTTCAAGGATTGGTCGGGCCACGCCCGAGTGGCGCTCGAGATCTTCGCGCGGGAGCAGGGCGCATCGCGGCTCGAGGCTTCCGGACGCAAAGGATTGGCGCGATTACTCGCCCCACTGGGCTTCGAAGTCGCCTACACCACGTTAATAATGGAGGTCCGCAATCATGGGAAAGAGCGCCGGCGGCAACGTCTCGACGTCGACTAGCAGCTACCCGACTTGGCAACAACCTGCGGTAAAACAGTTTGTTGATGAAAGCACGCGATTGTACCAGCAGGGCGGGCCGAAGCTATCGCCCGAGCCGCGAGTGGCCGATTTCAATCAGGACGAGCTCGCCGCGCAGAAGCAGCTCGGTGCCGCGGTCACGCCGGCGCAGTACCTCGCTGAGCTTGGGACGAAGAGCGCGGAGTTCAACCTCGGAGCGGGGCGCGATCCGGCTACGAACCCGTACCTCAAGAATGCGATCTCGGCGGCCGTGGCACCCATCGGCGATCAGTTGCTGACGCGGGCGCTGCCGGCCATCCGGCACCAGGGGATCGCCAGCGGCGGCTATGGCGGCTCGAGGCAATCGATTGGAGAGGCGCAGGCGGTGCGAGATGCCGAGCGCGTGGCGGGGGAAGTGTCGTCTGGCCTCGCGAACCAGGGCTATCTGTCGGGTCAGCAGCAGGCGATGCAGACGATGCAGAATATCCCGCAGTTGCAGGCTAACCTGACGGCGCCGGGTCAGATCACGGGTGCGGTGGGCGCGCAGATCCGGGCGCAGGAGGAAGCGCAGCGGAACGAGAACGCCAACCGGTACGAGTATGAGCAGCGGTTGCCGTATGAGAACCTGCTGAATTATGGGAATCTCATTCGGCAGCCGTTCGGGGCCGAGGCGCAGTCAGAAGTGAAGGTGCCGCAGCCGAGTACGGCGTCAGCGATCATCGGCGCCGGGCTGAGTGTTCCGGCTCTACTTCAGATGATCGAGGAGTGGCGCAAGAAGAATCAGCAGACCGCCGGGACGCCGCCGATCGTACCGACTGGCACCACGGTAGGCACGCCGCCGGGCGGCACCAGCGGATTCTTCGGGTAAGGAGACGACATGGTCAGCACTTATAATCCGAATCCTCCCGGCAACGGCAACACCCGGTGGTGGCTCGAAGATTGGACTGGCGGTAGCGGTAGGGACTACCAGAATCAATCCTTCGAGGAAGCGTACCGGGAGTTCCTTAGGCAAAGCCAGCAGCCTCCGCAGCCGCAGCCTCCGCCCCAGCAGCCCAACGAGGGGCAGATCGTCAACCAGCCGCAAGATCCCACTGGCACCGCGCAAGACCCGGTCTTCTCGACCGACGTGTGGGGCAACAACCAGCCTCTGCAAACTATCGGCTCTAACATCGGTGACCCGACCCTCAACGAGTACCTCGCGTCCTTGCCGCAAGGGCAGGGCGGCACCGGAGGCGGCTACGACTTTCCCGGTGCCTATGGGGATCCATTCACTTTTGATCCGAATCTTCCGCCCTCCACGTTCACCGCAGAGGGCACCACGAAGGTTCACGATTTTCCCGGTGAGTATCCGGTAGAAGAATGGCAACCAAATCTGCCAGTAGGCGGGGTCACGTTCGATGCGGAGGGAACTTATAAGCCGCCGCCTGACATCGTCGGCTGGCCTGAATTCAAGTTCACACCCAATAAACCACCGAGAGAATTCCCGGTTTCGATCTGGCCGATAATCGACAAGGTCAAGAAAGTCATTACCGGTGGTGGCGGCGAAGAAGGCGGAGGGGGAGGCGGAGGGGGAGGCGGAGGCCAACAGAAGCAGCAGCCGGGAGTGGGCAAGCTCCTCGCCGCGCTGCCCATGCTTGCCGCGTTCCAGGGCGGCACCACCACCACGCCCGCGCCCTACGCGCACCTCGGTCCGCACACCCCCGTCGCCCCCGTCTTCAAGCCGCAAGGCCGCGGCAACCCCATTCCCTCGATCGGTCAGCTTCTCGCAGGAGTTAAGTAAATGCCAGCCATCATGCCGCCCATCAACCCCAATATCATCGCCGCGCTCGGGCAGTATTTCGGCGGCATGCAGAACCGCACGATCCGCACGCCTCCCTTCGTTCGCCCCGGCAGTACGGCTCAACGTGGCGAGGTGCTCGGCAGGCCCAGCATGCCTACTCCGGGGATGCCGCAGCCGATGCCGTCCGGTGGCGCTGCCCCGACTGCGCCGGGGGTGGCTCCGCCCCCCAGATCCTTGGGTGATGCTCTCTCTACCATTCCCATTCAGCCCACGCTGACTCCTACTCCTCGGGCTGCTACTCCGGTTGCTGCCGCTCCTGCCACGCCGCCTCCCAACTATCAATTGGATCCGGGCGAACTGCCGGAGGGATTCAGCGAGATCAAGGATGCATCGGACGGAAGCCGGAGACTGGTTGACGCCGATGGGAATGAGTACGTCTACAACGCCAGCGGCCGCCAGATCAGTGGTCCTCCGCCGCCCGCTGCTGCCGCGCCGTCTGCTGCACCATCCGCTGCTCCAAGCGCGGAACCGCCCGAGGAAGATACTCCCAGAGCGGCAACGCAGAGGGGCATTAAATCGACTGTCGCCAATGAACTCGGAGGTCGCACTGATGAAGATACCGATGGGACTAAGTATGTCTACGACAAGAACAACAAGTTAGTGAAGACAATTGCGCCTCCTGGAGGATCGCCAGTTACTGGCACGCAACCCGGTGGTGGCGCTCAGGCTCCTGCGTCAATGCCTCAAAAGAAGGGCGGTATCTGGGATAGGTTGACTGACCCCAGCTTAGCCGGTATTGCCTTAGCCGCAGGGCAGCAGATGACTCGCGCCAGATACCCCGGAGAGAGCGGCATAGGTAACGCCGTTAACGCAGTAACTGCCGGGTACAACACGCTCGCTCAGCAGAGGCAAATGCAGTATGCCAGAGAGCAGGCTGAACGGGAGCGGAAACTGAAGGAACAGGAAGCCTTCCAGAAGACCGTCGAGAGTAACGCGCGTATCAAGGATTACGAGAGTCAAGGGGAACGACGGGCTGCGCAATCTACTGAGGCACAGCAGAAGTATGGCCTTGACGCAGCCAAGGCCATACAGGAAGAACTCAAGCAGGAATGGGACCAGAATATGGCCCTCCTGGAACAGGCTAGGAAGGAAGGCGATACCGCATCGGAGATACAGCGTCGAAAGGACTTGACCAGGATTGCCGATGAGCAACTCAAGATCTCCGAAAGAACTGTAACTAACGCCGAAGCCAAGCTCGCTGAAGATACCCGTCAGTTCAATCTTGGTCGCATCGACAAAAACCAACTCGACCAGAGCAGGCTGCAACTCGAACGCATTCGGTCGAATGCCGCCGCCACGCAGGCACAAGCAGCAATGATGAGAGCCGGTGCCGAGCACCTGACTCCCCACGTCAATACTGCGACTCGGGTGGTATTGAACCAGATCAACAAGGCGAGGGAGACCGCCGTCAACAACGGTGATCCGTTCACCGAACCGGATGACGAAGCCGTCACTGAACGGATCATGCAGGTGGCCGGTGGAATGGCCAACAAGCCAGCGGCTGCTGCTCCCGCCGCCACGCCACAAGGCGAAGCCAAGGTATGGCAAGATCCGAAAACCGGCAAGTTAGTCACGCGCGGTCCTGACGGTAATTGGGTCGAAGTTCAGGTGAAGTAAGGAGTTCCAATGGCCTTGCCTCCGCCTCCGAAGGGATACGTCCCGGTAAATGGCCTGACTGTGAGAGCGCCAGCCGGAGGCTTGCCTCCTCCGCCTCCAGGCTTTGTGCCGGTGACTATGCCGGTGTCTGCTTTACCGAATCTTCCACCACCTCCCGCCGGCTTCGTGCCGGTGGATCAAGATCTGCTGACTAACTCAGCAGTACACCCGGTTCAACCGGGGGCGGTTGCAACAGGGGGGCTGAATCCGAGTCCTCCTGCGCTCTCCTGGCAGGGAGCAGTGCAACATCCAGCCGCGTTCGCGGGGCAGGTCTTCGAGCGCACCTTCGATCTGACCGGAGCAATCCGCGAGTCAGCCGAGGCTACTTTGAAGGGCATCCCCCAAGCTGCCAAGTCCCTGCTCGGCGGCGCACAGAGCGTGGTCGGGACCGTGGAGGATATCAACAACCTGACCTCCCGTGTCGGCACGCGCCTGACCGGGAAACCAGACTTAAACTCGCGCGCCCTCTCGAAGAGAATCGCCGACATCAACGTCAGTATCAAGAAGCCGGATGTCACCTCGCCATCCCTGCAAGAGGGCCTCGCTGATCCGCGTCTCTTGGGACGGGCGGTTGGCGGGGTAGTAGGATCGAGCGCCGTACCAATGGCGGCGACTATCGGCGCAGGCGTGGTGGGAGGGATTCCCGGCGCAACGATTGTCTCCACCATGCTGAATGCCGGAGATGTCTTCAACACTCTCACCGATGCAGGAATAAATGCCAACGAGGCAGCACTGACGGCGGGCCTTTCGATGGCGGCTCTCGATGCGATCGTGCCGCTGCGGGCGCTCGGTCTGTGGAACAAGAAAGGGCTGGAGCAAGCCATCAAGGCGGGCATTGCGAAGACCCCCAAGTCAGTGATTCGCACATGGGCCAAGGAAGCGGCACTCGAAGGTGCGACAGAGACAGCCCAAGAGGGCATAGCCGCCGGTACGGAAGCAGCTCACGGTATCAAGCAGCCGAATCTTTTCTGGCGACTGGTGAATGCGGGACTCGGCGGAACGATGATCGGGTTCGGGGTGGGCGCGGCTGGCCGTCCATCTGCTGCCGAGACTACGGTTGCGCCGCCTCCCCGCTTCGAGCCGATGGGTCCGCCTGCGCCTCCTCCTGCTGCTCCTGCGCCAGTTGTGGAAGCGAGTGCTCCGCCTCCTCCCGGCTTTGTGCCCGTGCAGCCGAGGCTCTCTAATCGTCCGCAGCCTCTCGCCACGCCAGCGGTTCGAATGTCTGGCGTGAGCGGAGGGCCTCCCACGCCTACAGCGCCTTTACCTGCTCCAGTCGCGGCGGCTCCTGAGATTCAGCCGAGCGTGGATATTCAGCCTCCCGCCGGCGACATGGTGATCCAGACCCCGGAAGGCCCTCAGGTCGCAGACAGCGCGCAAGTCCTCACCGACAAAGTCCTCACCGTAGCCGAGGAAGCGCCGGAAGTGAAACCCGCTGTGCCTCAGAGCACCCTCGATAAGTGGGATGCCGAAGGCAAAGCAGCCGACGACGAACTCCGCCAGATGGGTCTGTTCACCGGCGGACGGGCTTCAATGGGCGCCTTCCTCGATCCGAAAGTCATCAGCAAGATGGCGCTCTCGATCCGGGGTGACGTGGCCCGCTTCGTGATTCATGCCGGCAACGCCGTCGAAAAGATCGTTGCCAAGTTCGGCGAGGACTACCGTCCGATCGCTGTGCAAGTATTCGAGGAGGCGCGGAAGCTGGCAGGAATGCCCTCTGCTGCGCCGCCAGTTAGCTCAGGAGCGCCCGCTGCCGTTCCGGCGTCCGTCACAGCCACCCCGCTCCCCGGCTCGCCACAGGGCCAGCCACCGCCATTGCCCACCGAGCCGAGGGACATGCCCTCTCTCCGCACCGAAGGGCTTACCACCTCCCAGCGGATCAACATCGGCATCCGGACCGTGGGCACGATCAACCGTAACAACCTCCAGTTCCGCCAGATGGCCGAGCAGAACCCCGACTTCCAGCCCATCCAGGACCAGCTTGCCGCCAAGAACCGCATGGACCGGACCATCCAGAACTGGAAGAACAAAGGCGGGGATGCGATGGAGGAGTGGAACGCGCTCGGCGAGGAGCGGGGCCGGCAACTGAGCGACTTCAACTACACCGTCCAGGATTGGACCCAGAGGGCGAACCGCCCGCTGACCGAGCAGGAAGTGATGCAGCTTGCCGACAAAGCCGGCCTTGACGAGGAGACCGTTACCGTCTACCAGCGCCAGCAGCAGACCTTCCGCGAATTCTGGGAGGGCTTGCGCCAGGCGGAGGTCTCTGAACTCGAGCGGGAGATCAAAGATCCGGAAGCTCTCGCCTCGGCCATCGCCACGCTGAACAAGGAGGTCGACGAGAAGGCGCGCAGAAACTACTTTCCATTAATGCGGTTCGGCGACTGGATGGTCACCTCGTACCTCAAGACCGACGACCCGCAATACCCCTCGGGAAAGAAGGTCCACCGGCACGAGCAATACGCGAGCGAGAAGGCCGCCGAGGAAGCCGCCACCCGGATGGAGCGCGACTACGCCGCCGCCGGCATCGTCCCGGAAAACGTTACGGTGGGCGAACTGTCCCCAGAGGTACGGGACATGGGCCACCTCCCGCCTTCCATCGCCGAGAGGCTTGCTTCCAAGCTCAACCTGACCGACAAGCAGCGCGCCGCCTTCGACGACATGATGGCTTCGACGATGGTCGAGCGCTCCGGCCGCCAGCACCAGAAGTACCGCGAAGGTATTCCCGGATACAGCCGCGACGGCAAGCGCACCGCGGGCGCCTACTTCTCGGCGATGTCGAACCTCATCGGCCGGACGGCGGAGCGCGGCAATATCCTGCAAGCGGTGAACGATGCGAGGACGTATCGCAAGAACCTGCGCGCCGAGACTCCGGGGCAGTTCGTCAATCTCACCAAGATCAACCACATGATCGAGTTCATGGACGATGCCGCCAAGAACCAGATCAGCCCCAAGGTGCATTCCAACACTCTCAGCGGGGCGATGATGCTGTGGTGGCTCGGCTACAACCCCAAGCAGATCCTGCTCAACTTCACCCAGCTCGGCCAAGGCGTGGCCGTCCTGGCGGATCAGGTCGGTCCGGACGGCGGGAAGGTGGGCATCCCCGCGGCCACCGCGCAAATGCTCAAGGCGATCCGGGATGTGAGCCACGCTTACTCGAAGCGCGTCTTCTCGAAAGACAAGCACAAAGTCGTCGGGGCGCCGGGGGACCAGCAGAATTACATCGGCAACCTCACCCGCGAAGAATGGGAAGCGCTCGAAAACGCGAGGCTCAGCGGCCTCGTCGGCGAGACCAACGCGAAGATGGTGACGCAGCACGCCAAGACTTCGACCCTCGAGAAGCTCGGCGGCAGGATCTCCGGCATCAGCGGAGAGGAGGCCGGCAGGAAGCGGGACGAGCAGCTCGCCCATCTCGCCGAAGGCAGCATGGCGGGCTTCCAGTGGAGCGAGGAGTGGCTGCGCCGCACGATTCTCGTGGCCTCGGGCAGGGCCATGAAAGCCAAGGGCAGCGCCAATCCTTGGGGGACCGCCGAGCAGGTGGTCCGCAGTTCGCAGGGGAGCCACGAGGCATCGAACCGCTCGAAGCTGCAGCGGGACTGGCCGAAGACGCTGATCTTCAAAAGCTTCCTGCTCAACAACGCCTATCTCGGGACGCTGTCCCCGTACCGGCGGAAGATCTGGCTCGCGCAACTGCTGCTGGCCGGCCTCACCGGCGGCTTTGCGATGGAGCATTTCTTCCAACTCATCGACACGCTCGGCTCCCTGTTCAACTGGCACTTCTTCGGCATGAAGAACCCGCGCGTCGACCTGCAACACGCCATCCGCGAGTGGGTCAACTGGGGCGCCGGGAAGGCTAGCGTTCCAGGGGCCGGTCCCTACGCGAGCGAGTTCCTGCTGAAGGGTCTGGCGGGCGGGATACCGGGGAATCCGTGGGATCTGCAGGCGTCGACCTCGCAGGGGAAGGCGCTGCCCTTCATCGAGCAGTTCCTCGACTTGATCAATGGCACGACCACTCCCCAGAATGCCTTATGGAAAACGGCGGAGGATATTACCGGCCTCGCAGGTTCCACAGCGATGAACGCCACCAAGGCGCTCGTCGAAGACAGCCCGACCTCCGAGAACATCATCCGCACCGTCATGCCCAAGGCCGCCTCGCAGCCTTTGCAGGCGCTGCGTGCCCTCGCTGCGGGAGGAGTCAGGGATTCGAAGGGCGCCAAGCTCATTACGCTCGACCCGAGTAAGCCGCGGGACGTGATCGAAATTGCTGGCATGGCCGCCGGCATCCAGCCCAAGCGCCTCACGCAGGCGCGGGAGCAGAAGTGGGCGCCCAAGGAATTGAATCTCTACTACGACAACCTGCTCCGGGGTTTGCAGAACGACTACAACAAGGCGCGGGCGACCAAGGATCCGCAAGTCATCCGGGCGATGAACAAGGAAATCATCCGGATCAACCGCGAGGTTCTGCCGCAGGGATTCAACCGCACGCTCGGCGAGTACCTGGCCAATTACCAGAACCGCAACAAGGGCCTGCGGAAGGAAGAGCGGGGTGTTCCGCCGGGAGCGGTGCGGCGGCGCGGCTATGTCAAGGGCTACATGGGAGCCTACGGCGAACGCGCACAGTAGCGTAGACTAGAGCAGGCCGCGCAGTGTTACTAGCACTGCTACGGCCCTGACCTTATGACCTTTCGAGGAGGCCACATTGGCTAAGAGAAAGTATAGGCCGATCCCCCCGTTCACTGAGAACGACAAAGAACGTTTCTGGAAAAAGGTAGACAAGACTGGCGACCCGGACGAGTGCTGGTTGTGGATAGCCAGTGTCAAGAAGAGTGGGTATGGACAGTTTCGTATCGACGGGCGTCCGGTTCTCGCACATCGCGTGGCCTACTTTCTCGGCCACGGCAAAGATCCAGGAAAGAAGTGTGTCTGCCACAAATGTGACACGCCTCTTTGTGCCAACCCAAATCATTTGTGGAGGGGTAGCCATGCGGAAAACATCCGCGACTCCGTATCCAAAGGGCGCTTTACGAACCATCCTTGGCGAAGCCACCCGGAACTTGTGCGGCTTGGAGAACGGAATGGTTTCTCCAAGTTGAAAGAGACTGAGGTTATCGAGATCAGAGCGCTGTACGCTACCGGACTGTTCAGTCACAGAAAACTTGCGGTGAAGTTCGGGGTTGAGCGGAGCAGCATCTGGCGCATAGTCAGCCAGAAGAGCTGGCGGCACGTAGTCTAGGACGGCAGTGAATCCGGTTTGGAACCAAGCCACCTGATCGCTTTGCCACTTTGGTTCATGATCGGCGCGATCATGCCCGCTTCCTCCAGGCCCATCAGGATCGATTGGAACGTTCGCCAATCCATCTTCGATTTGAATCGAGCGTAGAGTTCGAGTTGATTTACCGTGCCGTATTTTCGAAGGGTCTGCTCTATGCGAATCTGCGGACGGAGTTCCTCATGCATTCCAGAGAGGGCGGCTGGCATCGCCTTCTCAGTCGCTTCAAGCATGGTGATGCTTTCTTCGAGATGGCGTGCGCTGACGACCATGTCATCGCTCTCGGCCGCGCTATGAATCATAGCCAGTTTGTGCGCGTGTGCCTGCCGACGATTTAAGTAACCACCAAATTCGTCTTCGGATAATCCCACCGGGGGATGGGCGCTGTACTGTGCGTACCACGCTTCGCCCATTCTGTAGGCTTCCTCTGACAACGTGAATTCGCCTTGTAGCTTGGCAATCTTGGAGAGGTCTTCCTGCAATAGCCGCGCCATGTTCTCTGTATCACCGGCCCCTTGGCTTGCGGCCATCCTGCGTGGGTACGCGATCAGAGCCTTCTTGGATTCCGCGTAGACCAAAATACACCGCGACGTGAAGCCCGTGCCGATCAGACTCGGCGGGAGATTATCCTGAACCCACGTCGGTGTCGCTCCCGCCAGCACATTCAGAAAAGCCTTCTCGATCTGGCGTCCGCCCCGTCCTACCGTGCGTCGTTTGAAATCTTCGCCGCCATCCCCGCCCCACAACGCCGTGAGGGTGCTCATTAGTTTCTTATCGTGCGGATTCAGGAACGTGCCCAACTCACCGAGGCAGTACGTGACTGAGGAATGCTTTCGCATCCCGCCCCTGCTCCGGATACCAGTACCACCGGCGGACGCCTCAACGAATTCATCCACGAGACTTTGCCACGTCAGGCTATCGCTTCCGATGTGGACATTTTTGATTCCCTTGAGCAGCCGCATGCCTGTATTGATTGCTGTCGACTTGCCGCTGCCGGGTGGGCCAAGCAACAAAATATAAAAATTAGGGCACCACTCGAAGAAGCCCATTCCGAAATACGTCTTGCCCTGGAGTGCGCCGGCGATCACAGATACGGCGGTCCAGTATCCCCAAACTTCGGGTGGTTCTGTCGCGGCCGTATAACTCATATACGCTTTGAGCCAGTTCTCAAAGTGCCTGGCCACTCTTAGCCTTCCCTTTCACGACGGGCGCGAGCTGGCTCGTCGGCGTGAAGTGCGAGCAGGTGTCGATAGCGAACTGCGCCGGGTATTCCCACGAGCCGGTCCAGACCCGCGGGTTGAGGGTGCAGATTCCGACGTCCACGTTTCTCTCCTGCCAGTGCTGGCATTTGCCGCAGGTCTTGTCAGGCATACTTCTTCTCCTTGCCCTTGCCCTTGCGTATGGCATCCAACTGGTTGCTGATCTTGCGGCCAAGATACTCCACGTTGTTGACCATGCTCTCGTGGTGATCACGTTCGGCATCCTTGCCCACCACCCATAGCAAGAACAGGAGTTGTGTCACTTCCTCGTCGGATAGTTCGATGTTCATGGCTTCTTCGCCTCCTCGCGCGGCTGCCACCGGCCGCACCAGTCCTCGTCGTAGGTGACGGGCCAGCCCCAGTCGTCGTGGTCGGTGTCGTTGCGCACGGGCGGGTAGATGCGGCAGAGCCCGCTGTTGCGCTTGTCGGGGTAGCTGGTGACTTTGTCCCAGTACCGGCACTCGTAGCAGGTACGCTCGACGCTCATGCAGCCCTCGCCGAGCGGATTACTTCCGTCAGCACGCGCTCGGGCACGAGGTCGAGCAGGATCGCCGCCGCTGCCATCACCCGGAGCCTGGAATCCTCCGGCAGGGGGCCGAGGATACCGAGCACCTCGTTGAACACCTTGATCTCCTCGTCGTAGGCTTTCATTCGGCCATGCCCCTTGCTGCGATGCGGCTCATGATGGCTTGTTCGCTGTCGCCCGACTTTCTCCACATCTCAACGTCCTCGAGCGTGACGGGCAGGTAGGGGTAGCCGTGCTCGTCGGGCTCGTGGCCATGCACGCTCATCGCGTGGCCGCACACCAAGCACTTGCTCACGTAAACTGCTTTCTCGTTGTCCGGATTTTCCGGGGATTTCGGGGCCTCTTCTTCCATGTGCTTCTCCTAAGATGCTCTCGCCGTTCTAACTGCGATGAGCCTATCATCACGCATAGCCTGTAACACCGCCTCGGTATTGACGCGGGTCCACACCTTACCCTCGCGCTCGGTGAGGAACCGCTGGATGGAGACTTTCTCAGGCGGCTTGCGTTTCATGTGCCTGCTCCATCTTGGCCTGGGAGATCTTCTCGATCACTTCCGCCACCTTACAATCCACCTCAAACGGCTCTTCCCCCGTCCCACGCACCCAGATCTTCGTCGACTCCCGATGGGAATTATGCTCGCTCCAGGACGCCATCACCGCGACGATAGCGTCCGCCGCCACATATAACTCGCTTTCCCCTGTCGTACTCAACTTGATTAACCTGTTCATATCCCTTCTGTCTCCCATATCTGCATATTGGCCGGGTTAAACATCATGCGAACGGTGCCCGTCGCACCGCTACGCTGCTTGGCTACGATCAGGTCGAGCGCGTTGGCCCGTCGCGCCTCGATCGCTGCCTTCACTTCCTTCGGGTCGGCGTGCAGGAGCAGCACGATATCGGCGTCCTGCTCAATCGAACCTGACTCTCTGAGATCCTGCAACTCTGGAGCACGGGCATCCTTCGCCGGTGTGCGGTTCAGTTGCGACAGCACGAGGAAAGGAACCTGTAAATCACGGGCGGCGATCTTCAAGGCGCGGCTGATCTCACTAACTTCCTCAGCGCGGGTCTGCCTCTTCCGCAGAGGGCTGAGTAACTGGAGGTAGTCGATCACCACCAGCCGGATGCCGCCGCACCGGCGCACTGCTGCGACGATGGCAGGCACGTTTGCCCCGGTGGTGTCGTCGAGGTACAGGGGAGTGTCAGCAAGCTCGGAGGCTACCCGGTTCAACCGCAACCGGATGTCCGGGTTCTCCAGGTCGCCTTCGGTGACCACCTTCAGCGGCAGGTTGGCGTGCGAGGCGATCATGCGGAACCAGTTCTCGCGGCTGCCCATCTCCAGCGAGAACACGGCAACGCCCCGGTCCTTGGCACCGAGCGCAATCAGGGCGGCAGTGGCGCTCTTGCCGAGGCTCGGCCGCGCACCGAGTACCACCAGTTGCCCCGGCAGGAACCCGCCGCCGGACAGCATGGAGTTGAAGTAGCTCCACGGGGAGGGGATGGCATGGCTGCGGTCAGGGCGATAGAACGGGACGATGCCTCCGCTCTTCTCGACGTACTTGCCGAGGTTCATCAGGTTGGGTGCCTTGCGCTCGGCCCTTGAGGCGGCTTCCCGGAACAGCACATCCGCCGAGTGAAGCTCCTCCACTCCCGCTCCCGGCATGGCTAGCCGGTTAGCTAGTTCATGGGCGGCGATGATGCCACGCCGTAGCGATGCCTTGACGCGCAGCGTGCCGAGGTAGGTCTCAAGACCGTAGATGTGCGGCACGCTCAGGCCGGTGAGATAGGTGATACCGCCGACACTATCGTGATGGCCGTTGTCTTTGAGGTGCTGATAGACCGACATGGGAGTGATCTCCTGCCCGTTGTCAGAGCACCAGCGGGCGGCGTCGAAGATGCGTTTGTGCTGCTCGATGAAGAACTCATCCCGCTCCAACGTCAGGATGGCGGCGACTGCGTCAGCTTCGTTCAGGAGGACTGCGAGCACCAGCTTCTCGGTCTCGATAGCCTCAGGAAGATTGGGGATCGACTGCATCATGGCTCCAGCCCGTTCCGCTTCCGTTGTCTAGCGAGGGCGGCTTCATCCTTGGCCCGTTGCTCATCGGTGTACGGCTTAGGTAGGGGGGCCGGTGGCTCTACCCCCTCGGTCCAGCCCCGGTCGGAGATCCATTGCGCTAGCTTGGGTGCGAATCTACCTTTGTCCTTCGTCCATTCCTCGGTCTCACAAAGTTCAGCGTGTCTAGCTTCGATGAGGGTGAACAGTTTCTCGGGTTCAGGCACCTTCATTGCTTCGAAGAAAGTGTTCTCGGCGAACGCCCGGTCCTTCTTTTTCGGATGCCGCGAGTAGAGTTTTTCGAAAGCCAAGTCCGGCGCGAACGCGCCATCGGTGGGCAATGGCAATGGTAACGGCAATGGTAACGGCAACGGATGGGTAGAGCACCCGTCAAGCGGATGCTGTAGCACCCGCTTAGCATCCGCTTTAGCTTTGCCACCCAGTGCGCCAGCGTTTCGCCGCTGCTCCCGCCACGTTTCCACCTTTGCCTTAATCTCTGCAACTCGTTGTTGATAAAGCCTTCCGTCCTGTTCGATGAATTGCTGGCGAACCTTAGACCAGCATCGTTTGAATTCCTTTTCGGTCGCCATTGCGATCCAGCACAGTTCGCGCTCGTTATCGGGGATTGAACCTTCGACATAGCAGTAGTCGAGCAGTTCGCGGTACAAACCTCGCTCTTCGAGTGTGAGTTTGCGCCGGGTTGGCGACTCCCGCCAGTCGGAAATGTACCAAGGGTACGAATGAATCACGGACTTCGGCATGCGCCTCTCCCATCTGGCTCACCGGGGGGCGGACTGGATAGGAGACAGCCGCCCGTATTCCCGGTAGATTCCGTCGAACGATGGGGGAGCTACCCTCATCGCTTTGGCCGACGGATAAGTCTAACTCTAGATGTCATTCGTGGCAATGGTTTTACGATGAAGCACACAACTCTTCAGGCGCAGACCGAGTGCGAGGCGGACGAGCACCTGAAGCTTGAGGTTCTCGGGGGCCAAGCGGACCCGGCTGCCGAGGGCGGTGACCACCACCACGCCCTCGTCATCGGCGAAGGCGACGAGCGCCAGCATGCGGGTTTCTTCGAGCACCTTGAGGATGATCAATCGAGTTCTCCGTTCCAGCGGAACATGACGCCATGTTTCTCTGCGAGGTACTGGGTATCCCACTCAGGGCTTTCGAGATAAGAGCAGTCGAGCGGCTCCACTTCGAAGTGATAGTTCGAGATGGAAACGCCGTGCTCGCTGCCGCATTCGAACAGCAGCAGGTCGCCGTGTTCGGCCTTGATGGCCTCGAGCTGGCGGATAGCATCGGAGATACGGGTGATGATCATTCGTATTCTTTCCTGCCGGTGAGTGCGAGGAATCCATAGAGGCAGAGCGCAAACAGGAACACGATCGTCCAGGCGGCGAACCAGACC
>Ga0137436_1000039_pt1 | contig 42844 bp, 41 predicted proteins | sample EasRivERMGT119_2_FD_102328 | JGI IMG/M metagenome (GOLD analysis project Ga0137436, IMG submission 102328) | Soil microbial communities from meander-bound floodplain in the East River, Colorado, USA - East River MetaG ERMGT119_2 | ecosystem: Environmental > Terrestrial > Soil > Floodplain ...
CCGTCCCGTTTACTCCTCGCGCAGCTCCCGTACCGCTTCCTCGAGCACCGTGCGCAGCCTCGCGTTCTCCCGGACCGTCGATTCGGCCTGGTCGACGCGCGAGCGCATCAGGTCGATCTCGGCGCGCAGCGCATCGCGCTCCGCGGCGAGCGTTTTGACCCGCTCGACGATCGCCTGGATCCGCTCCTCGAGGATGTGCGTGGCCGTTTCGCTCATGGCTCCGTCCGTCTCAGGCGAACCCCTTCGACGGTCGACAGAGCCGCAATCAACGCCTGCCGGAACGCCTCGATCTCGGCGTCGAGGAGGGTCCGCTCGAGAGGCTGAAGAATAACACGCAACGTCATCGCGACCTCAGCAGGAGAAAGGCCGGGGCCGTCGTAGCGGTCGATCCAGGCGAAGGTCGCGGGCGCGGGGGAGGCCACGCGCGCGAGGGCGGCAACGACCGAGGCCGCGGGGGTCGCGCGGGCGAGCACCAGCGAAAGATCGCGCGCCGCCGCCGGCAGGTTCGGGATCGGTCCCGCCGAGACGGGGCCCGGAAGCTCGGGGCCCAGCAGCGACAGGTCGATCTCCCCGACGAGAGGAGGCTCGGCGAAGGCGAGGGCCGACGCGACCGAAGGATGGAGGCTCCCGCACCAGGCGACCGCGCGCCCGGCTCCGTCCCGCCAGAGAAAGCTCCGCCCGGGGTGGAGGGCCCCGAGCGCCGCGCGCTCACGGGCCCGGGAGGCCCGAGGCCCGGCGAGGGCGAGAACGTCCTCGACGAGCCCGGCCGCATCGTACGGATCGGCGGGGCGCGAGGGCCCGCTCCAGTGCGCGCCCGCGCTCCCGCACCAGACGAAAGCCGCGCGCAGCGGCTCGTCGGGGAGCTCGCCCGCCGCCCGTCCGAGGAACACGCGCCCCATCTCGAACAGACGCACGTCGGAAGCGCCGCGCCGCACGTTCTGCTCGGCCGCGCGCACGAGCCCCGGGAGGATCGACCGCCGGAGCACGGCGAGGGACGCGGAGATCGGGTTCGCGAGCGGGATCGGCGCCGGGGCTTCCGGGGCGACGAAGCGCTCGTCCTCCCCGGAGCCGATCATCGCGTAGGTGATCGCCTCGTGGAACCCGCGCGATGCGAGCCGGTCGCGGGCCGCGTCTTCGACCGGCGCCGGCGGACGCACGCTCTCGCGCGGGGCCGAAGGGGGGAGCGCGGTCGGAACGCGGTCGTAGCCGAGCGCGCGGCCGATCTCCTCGACGAGGTCCGCCTCGCGCTCCAGGTCCACGCGCCACGACGGGACCGTGACGCCTATGCGATCTCCGTCGGCGCGCGGGTCGAGCTCGATCGCGGCCAAGGCGGACATCGCCTCGGCGGGGTCGGGCCGGTAGCCCAGAAGCGCCGCCGCGCGGGACAGGCGGACCGTAAGGCGCGCCGAAGCCGGACGGACGGGCCGGCTCTCGACCTGGCCCGGGGCCGGACGCCCTCCCGAAAGCTCGGCGAGCCGGAGCGCGGCGAGATCCTGAGCTTGGGCCGGGGCCTCGGGATCGCACCCGCGCTCGAAGCGCTGGCTCGCGTCGGTGACGATCGACAAGGCGCGCGCCGTCTTGCGCACGGCAGCGGGAGGAAACCACGCGGCCTCGATCAGGACGTTCCGCGTCGCCTCGTTGATCTCGGAGGAGGCGCCCCCCATGATCCCGCCCAGGGCGATCGGGCGGCTCGGATCGGCGATGACGAGCATCCCACGGGAGAGCTCGCGCTCGATCCCGTCGAGGGTGACGAGGCGCTCGCCGGCGCGGGCGGCCCGCACGCGGATCGCGCGCCCGTCGAGCCGGTCCAGGTCGAAGAAGTGGACCGGCTGGCCGAGCTCGAGAAGCACCAGGTTCGACGCGTCGACGACGTTGTTGATCGAGCGCAGCCCGCACGCGGTCAGGCGCGCGACGACCCCGGGAGGGGAAGGGCCCACCGTGACCCCGCGGACGATGCGCGCCGTGTACCTCCCGCACAGCGCGGGGTCCTCGATCGTGACCTCGACCTCCTGGTCCGCCGGCGGGCCCGAGGCTTCAGGCGGGGTCCTCGGTGGCGTCAGGCGGGCGCAAAACGCCGCGCCCACTTCCCGCGCGACCCCGCGGTGCCCGAGCGCGTCGGGCCGGTTCGCCGGGACGTCGAGGTCGAGCACCGTGTCCTCGCCGCTCTCCGTGACGGCGTCCACGGTCAGCCCGCGCGAGGTGAGGGCCCGGGCGATCGCCTGCGGGTCGGCGTCGACCTCGACGAGCTCGCGCAGCCAGGCGATCGAGATCAGCACGCGAACTGCTCGAGGAAGCGGACGTCGTTGTCGACGAGCAGCCTCAGGTCGGAGATGGCGTGCCGCATCATCGCGATCCGGTCGATCCCCAGGCCGAAGGCGAAGCCGGTGTATCGCTCGGGGTCGATGCCGACGGCCTCGAAGACCGCGGGGTGGACCATTCCGGCGCCGCCGAGCTCGATCCAGCCGGTGCCCTTGCACACCCGGCAGCCCTTCCCCTCGCAGACGCGGCACGAGACGTCGAACTCGCACCCCGGCTCGACGAAGGGGAAGTAGCCGGGACGCAGCCGGATCGCGACCGACGCGCCGAAGAAGCGGCTCCAGACCGCGGCGCACGTTCCCTTGAGGTCGGCGAGGGAGATCCCCTCGTCGACGACGAGCGCCTCGAGCTGGTGGAACATCGGCAGGTGCGTCGCGTCGAGATCCTTCCGGTACGCGCGACCCGGGCAGATCATCCGGATCGGGGGGGCGACGGCCTCCATGGTGCGGATCTGGACGGGTGAGGTGTGCGTGCGCAGGAGCAACCCGCCGGGAAGGTAGAACGTGTCGGTCGCGTCGCGCGCGGGGTGGTCCGCCGGGAGGTTGAGGGCCTCGAAGTTGTGCCGGTCGTCCTCGACCTCCGGGCCCGTCTCCACGGTGAACCCCATCGAGCGGAAGATCGCCTCGAGGTCCCGGCGGGTCGTCGTGACGGGGTGGAGCGCGCCCCGCGGGAAAAGCCGAGGCGGAAGCGACACGTCGATCCAGGACGCGTCGAGCGAGGCGGCCTCCGCGGAGCGGGCCGCGCCGGCCGAAGCCTCGGCGAGCGCGGCCTCCAGGCGGTCGCGCGCGGCGTTGATCGCGGCCCCCGCCGCGGGGCGGAGGGCCGCCTGGAGCGCTCCCACGCTCTTGAGCAGCGCGGTCAGCTCCCCCTTCTTCCCGAGGAAGCGCACGCGGACCGCCTCGACCGCGGCCGGGAGGTCGGCCGCCTCCCGGAGCGCGTCGCGGAAGGCGCGCTCCAAGACCTCGAGACGGTCTTGCATGCCGCTACGCGCTGGCGGAGGCCTGGCGCGCCGCTTGGACCACCCGGCCGAACCCCGACGGGTCGTGGACGGCGAGATCGGCTAAGACCTTGCGGTCGAGCGCCACCCCGGCGGCCTTCAGCCCGTGCATGAGGGCCGAGTACGACACGCCGTGAAGCCGTGCGGCGGCGTTGATCCGCACGATCCAGAGCCGGCGGAAATCCCCCTTGCGGGCGCGGCGGTCGCGCGTCGCGAAGGTGAGCGAGCGCTCCACCTGCTGCTTGGCGATGCGGTAGAGCTTCGATTTCGCGAGATAGTAGCCCTTCGCACGGCGAAGGATCTTCTTCCGCTTCAGGCGGCGCTTGTTGCCTCTTTTGACGCGGGGCATCGTGGTCTCCTCTTGACGGGCACTCGCCCGACGAACGGCCGGCCGGCGGCGTGCCGGCACGGCGGGAGCGGAAAGGTCGCGGTCCTATCGACCGTACGGAAGCATCGCGGCGACACGCTTGGTGTCGGCCTTCGACACGAGCGAGGGCATGTCGAGCCCCCGCTTCCGCTTGGTCGTCTTCTTCGTGAGGATGTGGCTCTTGTAGGCCTTCGAGCGCTTGATCTTCCCGGTGGCCGTCATCTTGAAGCGCTTGGCGGCGCCCCTATGGGTCTTCAGCTTCGGCATCGCTCTTCTCCGTCCTTGCGCTAGAGCTCGGCGCTCCTGGCGGCGTCGATCGCGACCGCCCGCTCGATGAACGCGGCGAGCGTCACGGCCCCTTCGTCTCCGTCCTTCCGTGACCTGACAGCCACGGTTCCCTGCTCGGCTTCCCGGTCCCCGACGACGAGCATGACCGGGATCTTTTGCAGCTGAGCGTCGCGGATCTTCGCACCGATCTTCTCGCTGCGCTCGTCGAGGCGGGCGCGCAGCCCCGCCGCCGCGCAGGCCTTGCGTACGGACTCCCCGTAGGGGTTGACCCGGTCGGTGATCGGGAGCACCCGGATCTGCTCGGGCGCGAGCCAGAGCGGGAACGCGCCGCCGTAATGCTCGATCAGGATCGCCGTGAACCGCTCGAACGACCCGTTGACCGCCCGGTGGATCACGACGGGCCGGTGCGGCGCGTTGTCCTCGCCGACGTACTCGAGCGCGAAGCGCTCCGGGGCGGCGTAGTCGAGCTGGATCGTGCCGAGCTGCCACTTCCGGCCGAGGGAGTCCGCGACCTCGAAATCCACCTTGGGGCCGTAGAACGCCCCGTCGCCCGGTTTGACCGCATACGGGAGGCCGGTGGCGCGGAGCGCGCGCTCGAGGGCGCCCTCCGCGAGGTCCCACGTCGCGTCGTCGCCGATCCGCTGCGGCGGGCGCGTCGCGAACTGGAGCGACGCCTTGAGGCCGAAGAGGGCGTAATAGCCGAGGATGAAGTCGGTCAGCCGCCGGACCTCCGATTCGATCTGGTCCTCGCGGAGGTAGATGTGGCAGTCGTCCTGCTGGAACTGCCGCACGCGGGTGAGCCCCGACAGCGCTCCCGAGACCTCGTTCCGGTGGAGCACGTCGTACGTCGTGAAGCGAACGGGCAGCTCGCGGTAGGAGTGGGTCTTCGAGGCGAAGTAGACGTGGTGGCTCGGGCAGTTCATCGGCTTGAGCGAGAAATCGTGCTCGCCGGTCTCGTTGTCGAGGACGAGGAACATGTTCTCCCGGTACTTGCCCCAGTGGCCCGACAGCTCCCAGAGGCTCTTGTTGTAGAGCAAGGGCGTCTTGATCTCGCGGTAGTCCTCGAGCTGCAGATCCCGCATCGTCCGGTTCAGGACGTTGAACAGGATCGTGCCGCGCTCGGTCCAGAAGGCCGCCCCCGGCGCGTACGGATGGAACATGAAGAGGTCGAGCTCGCGTCCCAGCTTCCGGTGGTCGCGCTTCCTCGCCTCCTCGAGCATCGTCAAGTAACCGTCGAGCTCCTGCTGGGTCCAGAACGCGGTCCCGTAGATCCGCTGGAGCATCTTGTTCTTCTCGCTCCCCAGCCAGTACGCCCCCGCCACCGACAGGAGCTTGAACGCGCCGAGCCGGCCCGTCGCGGGCACGTGGGGCCCGCGGCAGAAATCGGTCCAGTCGCCCTGGCGGTAGATCGAGACCGTGTCCTCTCCCTTGGTCGTCGCGAAGTAGACCTTGTAGGGCTCCGCCTCGCGCTCGAAAAAGGCGATCGCGTCGGCCTTGGGGAGGTCCATCCGCTCGATCGGAAGGTCGCGGGCGACGATCTCCCGCACGCGGGACTCGATCGTCGCGAGATCGGCGTCCGTGAAGGGAGTGTCCCGGTCGAAGTCGTAGTAGAAGCCGTTCTCGATCACCGGCCCCTGGCCGATCTTGGTTCCCGGGTAGAGCTCCTGGACGGCCTGCGCCACCGCGTGCGCCGTCGAGTGGCGGAGCACCTCGAGCGCCTCGGGGTTCTTCGCGGTCAGGATCTGGAGCGAGGCGTCACGCTCGATCGGGCGCGCCAGGTCCACCAGCGCGCCGTCGACCTTCGCCACGACCGCGTCCCGGGCGAGCCGCGGTCCGATGGCGGCGGCGACTTTCGCCGCGGTGGTGCCGGCCGGGACCTCCCGGACGGAGCCGTCCGGCAGGGTCACGCGGACGGTGGCGAGCGTCTGGGACATCCTCGTTCCCGGAAAAGGGGTCTGACCCCGTATTGGTAGGCGCGCGCGGGATCGAACCGCGGACTTCTACCGTGTCAAGGTAGCGCTCTTCCACTGAGCTACGCGCCTGGACCGTCCCCGAGACCCCTTTTCGCCATTTCGAGACGGGGACCGCGGGATGGTAACACAGGCGCAAAGCCCCGTATCCGTTGGAGATGCACCGCTTCTGTTGAATTGTCCGCGGCATTTCGTTACCCTGCGGCCCGCACTGCCACCCAGGGAGCCCTTCCCGATGCTCATCGTGATGAAGAAGGGGAGCACGCGGGAGGATCTCGCCCGCGTTACTGCCGCCGTCGAGAGCCTCGAGCTGACCCCGCACGTGATCGCGGGGGCGGCGGAGACCGTCGTCGCGGTGACCGGGAACACGGCGCCGCTCGATCCCGCGCGCTTCGAGGGTCTCCCCGGCGTGTCGCGCGCCATCGCGGTGAGCCGCCCCTACAGGCTCGCCGCCCGCGACGGCCGGGAAGGGGAGACCACGATCCCGCTCGGGAACCGGACGATCGGCGGCGGGGGCGTCTTCGTCGTCGCAGGCCCTTGCGCGGTCGAGAACGAGGAGCAGCTCTTAGGCACCGCGCGCTGGGTCAAGGCGGCCGGGGCGGACGCTCTGCGCGGGGGCGCCTTCAAGCCCCGCTCGAGCCCCTACAGCTTCCAGGGCCTCGGCCGCGAGGGGCTCGAGATCCTCGCCCGCGCACGGGAGGAGACGGGGCTTCCGATCGTCACCGAGGCGGTCGGCGAGGCGTCGCTCGAGCTCGTCGCAGAATACGCGGACGTCGTCCAGATCGGCGCCCGCAACATGCAGAACTACGAGATGCTCAAGAAGGCCGGCCGCCTGAAGAGGCCGATCTTCCTTAAGCGCGGCATGTCGGCGACCCTCGAGGACCTGCTCCTGTCGGCCGAGTACGTGCTGAACGCGGGGAACGACAAGGTCATCCTCTGCGAGCGGGGCATCCGGACCTTCTCCCAGCACAGCCGGTTCACGCTGGATCTGTCGATCGTCCCCGCGCTGCGCGACGTTTCGCATCTGCCGATCTTCGTGGATCCCTCCCACGCCACGGGCTTCCGCGACCGCGTTCCGCCGATGGCGGCCGCGGCGGTCGCCGCCGGCGCCGACGGGGTGATGCTCGAGGTCCATCCGTCTCCCGAGGCCTCGCTGTCCGACGGCCGCCAGTCGCTCCTGCCCGCCCAGCTCGCGGAGCTCGTCGTGCGCCTGCGCGACATCGCGTCGGTCGCGTCGCCACGGACGGAGACCGTCCGTTGATTCGCTTCGACAGCGGCGACGTCCGGCTGACGATCCTCCCCGCCGGCTCGCTGTGGCTGGACGGCGGAGCGATGTTCGGGGTGGTTCCCAAGCCGCTGTGGGAGAAGCAGCGGCCGCCGGACGAGCGCAACCGGATCCCGCTCGCCATGAACGTCCTGCTCGTCGAGGACGGAACGACGGTCACCCTCGTGGACAACGGGGCGGGAACCAAGTGGGACGCGAAGGGACGCGCGATCTACGGCTTTGACGTCAAGAGCCCCGCGGAGATCCTCGAGCCCGCCGGCCTCACGCCCGACGACGTCGACGTCGTCCTCGACACCCACCTCCATTTCGACCACGCCGGCGGCAACACCGCGCTCGACGCGTCGGGGAAGCCGGTCGCCGCCTTTCCCAACGCGCGCTACGTCGTCCAGCGCGGCGAGCTCGACTTCGCGCGCTCGGACAACGAGCGCATCCGCGCCTCCTACGACCGCGCCAACTTCGATCCGGTGGACGCCGAGGGGCGGTTCGACCTCCTCGACGGCGAGGGGCCGGTCGGCGCCTGCATCGACGTCCTCCTGGCCCCGGGCCATACGCCGTTCCTCCACGTTCCCGTCGTGCGCACGCGGGAGCACACGGTCGCCTTCCTCGCGGACCTGGTGCCGACGGCGAGCCACGTCGCCTACCCGTGGATCATGGGGTACGACGTCGAGCCCCTGCGCACGCTCGAGTCCAAGAAGCGCATTCTCCCGATGGCCGCGCGCGAGCGCTGGCGCGTCGTCTTCGAGCACGACCTCGACCTTCCGCTGGCGACGCTCGAAGAGACGGGGGGCCGGCTGCGCGCGGTTCCCGTGACGGTCGAGGCCTGAGTGGAAGCGCTCCTGGCGTTGGAGGACGGGCGGGTCTTCGCGGGGCGCGCCTTCGGCGCGTCGGCCGAGCGCGCGGGCGAGGTCGTCTTCAACACCTCGATGACCGGCTACCAGGAGATCCTCTCGGACCCGTCGTACCGCGGGCAGATCGTCGTGATGACCGCGCCCGAGATCGGCAACGTCGGCACCAACATCGTCGACTTCGAGTCCCGGGCCCCGCAGGTCGAGGGGTACGTCGTGCGGGAGCTGTCGCCGGCGACCTCGAGCTGGCGCTCGACCCAGGCCCTGCACGACCACCTGCGCGAGCATCGGATCCCCGGGGTCGCCGAGGTCGACACACGCGCGCTCACGCGGCACCTGCGGTCGCGGGGCGTCATGAAGGGCGTGCTCTCGTCGGTGGACCGCAGCGTGGAATCGCTCGTGCGCAAGGCGCGCGAAGCGCCCGCCCTCGAATCGCTCGACCTCGTGCGGGAGGTGAGCTGCCGCGAGCCGTTCCGGTGGAAGGACGCGCGCGACGTAAGGTGGGCGCCGTCGACTTCCGCCGGGGACGGGCCGCGCCTGCGCTGCGTCGCCTACGACTTCGGCGCGAAGCGCAACATCTTCCGCTTGCTTCACGAGAGCGGGTTCGACGTCACGATCGTCCCCGCCGACTTCGCGGCGAGCGACACGCTGGCGCTCGAGCCGGACGCGATCTTCCTCTCGAACGGTCCGGGCGACCCGGCCGCGGCGACCTACGCGATCGAGGCGGTGCGCGGCCTCGTCGGCCGGAAGCCGATCTTCGGGATCTGCCTCGGACACCAGATCGCGGCCTTGGCCCTCGGTGCGACGACGTTCAAGCTCAAGTTCGGCCATCGCGGGGCCAACCATCCCGTCCAGGACCTCAGGACCAAGCGCGTCAGCGTGACGTCGCAGAATCACGGGTACGCGGTGAAAACAGACACCCTTCCGCAAGGCACGACCGTGACGCACGTCAACCTCAACGATCAGACGTGCGAGGGTTTCCTCGACGAGGACGCGGCGCTCCTCGCGGTGCAGTACCACCCGGAAGCCTCGCCGGGGCCGCACGACGCGCTCGGCCTGTTCGGCGAGTTCCGCGGCATGGCCCTCGCCCGGAGGTCCCGATGACCGACTGGAAGTCCTCGCTGCGCGCGGATCCGATTCCGTGGCTGCTCGAGAACGCCTGCGCGCCGATCCGCTACCGGGTCCTCACCGAGCTGCTCGACCGCGGGAAGGACGACCCGGACGTGCTCGCGGCGCGCCAGGAGGTGCTCGTCTATCCGCCGGCGGTCGCGCTCCAGCGGAAGCAGCGCAAGGACGGCACGTGGGGCGGGCAGATCCACGCGGGGGAGACGCGCCGGCTCGAGCCCTCCGTCGAGAACGCCCTGACCTTGCTCTACGAGATGGGCTGGGGGCGGGACACGAAGCCGGTGCGCCAGGCGGCGGCGACGCTACGGGGGCTGCTCTCTCCGAGGAAGGACCTGAAGTTCTTCGAGTTCGCCAAGCACGTGAAGGCGGACGAGAAGCGGGAGCGCTACTACCGCTGGTACCTCCGGACGATCGCGATCGGGCTGCTCGTCCGCGGCGGCTACGTGGACGACCGCAGCCGCACGGGCGTGCTCGAGCTGCTCGACCTGACGGCGGGATTCGTGGACGATCCGGTCTCCCGGCACCCGGTCGAGGAGATCGGCGCGGCGCATCCCCTGATCCGCGCCGCCGCGTGGAAGCGCGACTACCTGTTCCTCCCCGACCTCGCCGTCATGCGCGTCTTCGCGTTCTCGCCGTGGCTGCTCGACGGGGAGCTCGCCAAGATGCGTCTCAAGAAGCTCTCGGACTACGTCATGTCCGAGACCTACCAGAGGCTCGCGCCGGAGCTCGGGCTCGTGCGCACGGCGAAGGGCTCGTTCGTCAAGGGCGGGGGCTTGCGGATCCGCTCGATCGACTTCTACAACAAGCACGGGAACCTCGACGAGCTCCTCATCAATCTCGAGATCTTCGCGCGGCTCGGGCTGCTGAACCGCTATCCCCAGATGATGGCGCACCTCGAGTGGTGGCAGGGCCAGCAGACGAAGGAGGGGCGCTGGAACATCACCGGCAAGCTCCTCAACGAGTCGAGCCGGTGGACGGCGCTGCTGCGCCTGGAGAAGGACTGGCGGTCCCCCGCGCGGAAGGAGGCCGACCTGACCTTCCGCGTCCTCGTTCTCCTGAAGTACCAGTGGGAGCGCCAGATCCGCATGCTCGACCGGCGCGACGACGGCTACACGATCTAGTCGCCGGCGAGCTTCGCGAAGAACATCTTGCCCGCGGCCGTTTGCAGGCCCGAGGTCACGACGACCGGCAGCGTGCGCCCGACGGCGGCGCGACCCTGCTCGACGACGACCATCGTGCCGTCGTCGAGGTAGCCGACGCCCTGGCCCGCTTCCTTCCCCTCCTTGACGATCGTCACGGTCAGCGTCTCGCCCGGGATCACCACGGGCCGCAGCGCGTGGGCGAGCTCGTTGAGGTTGAGCACCGCGATCCCGTGCACGGCCGCGACCTTGTTGAGGTTGAAGTCGGTCGTGACCAGGTCCGCGCCCCGCGCGATCGCGAGCGCGACGAGCTTCCGGTCGACCTCCGACTCGGCGGGGGCGTCGTCGCCGACGACGGTGAGCCGCGCGCGCGGGGAGGCGCGGAGCGCCGCGAGCACGTCGAGCCCCCGGCGGCCTCGGGCGCGCCTCCCGGCGTCCGGGGAGTCCGCGACGTGCTGGAGCTCCCGCAGGACGAACTCGGGGACGACCAGCCGGTGCGTCGCGAAGCCCGTCGCCACGACGGCCTCGATGCGGCCGTCGATGAGAACGGAGGTGTCCAGGAGCGCCTCGCGTCCGGGCACGTCGTTTCCGGGCGGCGGGGGAGGGCCCTCGCGCACCCAGAGCTCGACCGCGAAGACGAGCAAGGCCGCGACCCCGATCGCGACGAGCGGGAGCGGCTCGCCCCCGCGCAGGAGCACCACGGCCGTCGCCACGAGGAAACCGGCCGCTAGGATTCGCGCCCAGGCCCGCGGCACGCGGCTAGCCGTCGCGCCACTCGGGGTTGACGAACGTCGTGAACTCCCGGATGAAATGGAGGTCGACTGTTCCCGTGGGGCCGTTGCGCTGCTTGCCGATGATGAGCTCCGCCTTCCCTTTTAGGTCCGGGTCGTCCTTCTTGTAGACCTCCTCGCGGAACAGGAAGAGCACGACGTCGGCGTCCTGCTCGATCGCCCCCGACTCTCGCAGGTCCGAAAGCTGCGGCCGCTTCTCGCCGGTGCTGCGCTGCTCCGGAGCGCGCGAGAGCTGCGAGAGGGCGATGATCGGGATGCCGAGCTCCTTCGCCATCTCCTTGAGCGAGCGGCTGATGTCCGAGATCTCCTGCTGACGGCTCTCGTACCGGCCCCGGCCGCGCATGAGCTGGAGGTAGTCGACGACGAGCAGGTCGAGCCCCCGCTCGAGCTTGAGCCGGCGCGCCTTCGCCCGCATCTCGGTGATGCCGATGCCGGGGGTGTCGTCGATGAACATCGGCGCCTCGGACAGCTCCGCGAATGTCTTGATGATCCGCTGCCACTCGTCCTTCCCGATCCGGCCCGTGCGCAGGCGGTGCGCGTCGACCCGCGCCTCGGAGCACAGCAGACGCGAGAAGAGCTGCTGATGGGACATCTCGAGCGAGAACATCCCGATCGTCCGGCCCCGCCGCAGCGCGGCGTGGGCCGCGATGTTGAGCGCCAAGGTCGTCTTCCCCATCGACGGCCGCGCGGCCAGGACGACGAGGTCGGAGGGCTGAAGGCCGGCCGTGGACTCGTCGAGCTGGACGAACCCGGTCGAGATCCCGGTGATCGGCTCGCGGCGGTGCGTCAGCTCCTCGATGATCTTGATCGAGCGCTCGCCGATGGTCTTCATCGAGAGGAAGCCCGCGCGCAGGCGGTCCTCGGCGACGTGGAAGATCGCCCGCTCGGCCTCGTCGAGGACCTGCTCGGCGGAGCCCTCGGGCCTCATCGCGCTCGAGAGAATCGCCTGCGCCGAGCGGATGAGCTCGCGCAGGATCGCCTTTTCCTTGACGATGCGGGCGTAGTGCTCGACGTTCGCCGAGCGCGCCGTCCCGTCCACGAGTGCCGCGAGGTAGCCGACCCCGCCGATCGCTTCGAGGCCGCCGCCCCGCTCCAGCGCGTCCCTCACCGTGATGAGATCGAGCGCGCTTCCGGACTCCGACAGCTCCTCGATCGCCCGGAAGAGCTTACGGTGCCGCTCGGCGTAGAACGCGTCGTGGCCGAGGAGCTCCTGGACCTTGTGGATCTGCCGGTTGTCGAGCAGGACGCCGCCGAGCACGGCGCGCTCCGCGTCGTCGGAGTGCGGAAGGGTCTCCGGCAATACGTCCTGCAGCATCGCGCCCCGCGTCGTTTGAAGCGGTGAGGATACCAGGTCGCCGCACCGCCCGGAGCGTGATGCTAAGCTCTCGCGCGATGCGCCTTTCGGCCCTCACGCTCGCCGTCCTGGCGGCCGCCATGGCGCGTGCGGACGCGGGCGTGAAGCCGCGGGTCGTCATCCTCGGATTCGACGGCGCGGACGCGCGGCTCGTCGAGCAGTGGATGGGCGAGGGCAAGCTCCCGCACCTCGCGCAGCTTCGCGACGAGGGAAGCTACGCGCCCCTGCTGCCGACCAACCCGCCGCAGACGCCGGTGTCGTGGTCGTCGTTCGCGACCGGGACGAGCCCGGGCAAGACCGAGATCTTCGACTGGCTCCGCCGCAACCCGAAGGACTACCTCCCCGACTTCGCGACGGTCTCCGAGTCCAAGCGGACCTTCCTGTTCGGGGAGCGCAACGGGGCGATCGTCGGGGCGGTCGCGGCGGGGGCGCTGTTCCTCGTCGCACTGCTCGTCGTCTCGCTCCTGCGGCTGCGCTGGTGGACGAGGCTCGCGTTCGCCACGCTCGCGGCGGCCGCCGCCGGGCTTCCGGCGGGATTCATCGCGCAAACGTATCTGCCCGTCGAGGTTCCGCAGGCCGTGAATCACCGGAAGGGCACGACCGTCTGGGAGCTGGCGGCCGCCGCCGGGCTGAAGGCGCAGGTCATCCGGGTCCCGGCGACGTTTCCGGCGGAGGACGTGGGCGAGGGGCACATGCTCTCGGGCCTGGGCGTCCCCGACATGCGGGGGCGGATCGGCACCCCGACGTTTTACACCTCCGACCCGACGTTCCAGCCGGGGGGCGTGGCGAACGAGTTCTCGCTGGAGTTCCTGCGTCTTCCCGAGCGGCGCGGCCGGATCGAGACGAAGGTCTACGGCCCGTACAACAAGCCCTTTTACGACTACGTCGTCGACCGCAAGGCCGCCGGCATCGCGGACGCCCGCGAGCGCGCCGACGAGAAGCGCCGCGTCCGCCAAGAGCTCGGCGATGCGGGCGTTCCCCATCGGATCGATCTCCCGCTCGTCCTCGAGGTGACCGACACCGGGGTGACGATCACGCTGTCCGGCCGCACCGAGACGCTGTCCGTCGGCGCCTGGAGCGACTGGTTCATCCTCGACTTCCCGGTGAACTGGCTGATCGATCGCACGGCCCCGCTGCGCGGGATGGGACGGTTCAAGCTGTTGAACGTCTCGCCGAATCTCGAGCTGTACTTCTCGCCCGTGAACTTCCACCCCGACTGCCATCCGATCGCCTTCTCGTGGCCGCCGGATTACGCCTCGGCGCTGGCGAAGCGGTTCGGCCTCTTCAAGACGATCGGCTGGCCGGAGGACACGTGGTCCCTCCCGTCGGGGGTGGGCGACGAGGAGCTCTTCCTTCAGGACATGACGTTCACGCTCGACAAGGACGAGCAGATCCTCGAGGGGCTGCTGGGCGACCGGACGGACGACCTCTACATCCAGATCTTCTATTTCACCGACCGGATCGGGCACCTGTTCTGGCGCTTCCTCGACCCCGGGCACCCGCTCTACGACGCCAAGCAAGCGGCGCGCTACGCGCCCGAGGTGCTCAAGGCGTACCAGCGGATGGATGCGCTCGTCGGCAAGGCGCGGCGGCTGGCGGGGCCGGACGCCGTGTTCATCGTTTGCTCCGATCACGGCTTCTCCTCGTTCCGCCGGGGCGTCAATATCAATACGTGGCTCGTGCGCAACGGCTACATGACCCTCAAAGGCCAGAACAGCGACCCGGCGACGCTCGAGAAGCTGTTCGACACGCGGGAGCTCTTCCAGAACGTCGACTGGCTCCGTACCAAGGCGTACGCGCTGGGCTTCGGAGGCGTCTACGTCAACCTGGTCGGCCGCGAGCGCGACGGCATCGTGCTCCCGGGCGCCGAGTACGACGAGGTGCGCCGGGGAATCCGCGAGGGCCTGGAAGCCCTCGTCGATCCGGTCACCGGCGAGCGCCCGGTCACCCGGGTGTGGACCCGCGAGGAGATGTACTCCGCGTTCGAGCCGGATCTGATTCCCGACCTGCGCGTCGGCAACAACCTGAACTACCGGATCTCCTGGCAGGGGAGCCTGGGCGAGGTGCCCCCGGACGTCCTCGACGACAACACGAAGCCCTGGTCCGGGGATCATTGCTCGACCGATCCGAGCCTCGTCCACGGGATCTTCTTCTGCAGCAAGAAGATCACCCGGAGCGATCCCGCCATGGTCGACATCGCGCCGACGGTTCTCAAGGCCCTGGGCTTGCCCCCGCCGCCTCAGACCGACGGGACTCCGCTGTTCTGATGCGCCCGCGGGCGCTCGTCTTCGCCCTTGTGGTCGCGGGAGCGCTCGCGGCGGCGCCCCCCGCGCCCTCGACCCGCGTCGACGAGCTCCGCGAGGAGATCGCGCGGCTGCGCGCCGACGCGAGGCGGCTCGGCGGGCAAGAGCGCGGCCTGCTCGGCGAGATCGCGAAGATGGACGGTGCGATCGCGCTGCGGCGCGCCGAGCTCCTCCAGGCGCAGCTCCTTCTCGAGGCGAACGAGCGCGCGTTGGCGGAGCGCGAGCGCTCCAAGGGCGCGCTCGATGCGGCGCAGGCCCGCCGCAAGCCGCAGCTCGCCAAGAGCCTGCGCGCGCTGTACACGCGCGGAGACGTCGGCCTGTTCCGGAACGTGCTCGACACGGTGCAAGGGGCGGGGCTGCGCGAGGGGATCCGCTACGCCGAGCTGCTCGCGCGGCGCGACGCCTCGCGGATCGAGGCGTGGCGGCATGCCAGCACACGGCTGGCCGCGGAGCGCGGGGCGCTCGATGCCGAGCGAGCCAACCTGGCCGCCAGCCGGGACGACGCCCAACGCGCCACGGCGACGCTCGAGGCGTCGCGTGCGCAGCGGGCCGCCGCCGTCGCGCGAATCCGGAGCGATCGGCAGCAGCACGAACAAGCGATCGCCGAGCTCGAGGCGGCCGCCGCCGGATTGAGCCGGGTCGTCCCCGGCGCGCCGGAGCCCCCGGCTCCCGGCGCCCTCGACGTGCGGACCTTTCGCGGGCTGCTCGACTGGCCGGCGGAGGGCGAGGTGTCGGCTCGCTTCGGGCCGATGGTGCACCCGCGCTTCAAGACGACGGTCCCGCACCCGGGATGGGACATCGAAGCGCCGGAGGGAAGCCCGTTCCGCTCGGTATTCGACGGACGCGTGGCCTACGCCGCGCCCCTCCACGGCTACGGCCTGACGGTCGTCGTCGACCACGGGCAGGGCGTCGCCTCGGTGTACGCGCACGCGGCGGCGCTCGTGGTCGCGGCGGGCGAGAACGTGGCGCGCGGGCAGGAGCTCGGTCGCGTCGGCGATTCGGGCTCGCTTCGAGGAACGTATCTGTACTTCGAGCTGCGGGAAGGCGGAAAGCCCAGCGATCCCGGACGGTGGCTCCGGCCGCGATGATCGCGCTGTTGCCGCCTCCGCACGCCGCGTGTAGCTTTGAGGGGTCGGAGGATTCCATGCGCAAGAGTCGGGTCGTGCTGCTCGCCTGTTCCCTCGCGGTCGTCCTGGTGCTGCTCGGAAGCGGCGCCGCCTTAACCGCGGGAGCGGGGGAGGGGACGTTCAAGCAGATGCTGGTCTTCAGCGAGGTCCTCTCCTACGTCGTCGACAACTACGTGGACTCCGTCGACACGGAGAAGATCATGGCCGGGGCCTATCAGGGGCTGATGTCCGGTCTCGACGCCCACGGCGCGTATCTCACGAAGGAAGAGGTCGCTGCCTGGAAGCAGGCTCCGACGGGCGAGCGGGGCGTGGGCCCGGGCGTGTCGATCCTGAAGAACGGCCCGGTGTTCCAGGTCGTGGCCGTGGCTCCGGGCTCACCCGCCGCGGATGCCGGTATCGCGGTCGGCGACCAGATCCGCAAGATCGGCGGCAGGTCCGTGCGCGCGATGTCCCTCGACCAGGCCGAGCGGCTGATGGGAGGGGCGTCCGGCTCGAGCGTCACGCTCGACCTGCTCCGCGTCAAGGACCTCAAGCGCGAGGACGTCAGCGTGCCCCGCGCGCCGCGCAAGGATCCGCCGTTCGTCCTCGATCTCCACGGAACCGTCGCCGTCCTACGCGTCCGCGACATGGAGCGCCTGCCGACCGAGGCGCTCTTGGCCGAGCTCGACGCGATCAGGGGGCGAGGCGCGGACCGCCTGCTCGTCGACGCGCGCGACGTCGCCCAGAGCGACACGCGAAGCGCGGTCAAGGTCGCCGAGGTGTTCGCCTCCGGCGAGTTCCTCAAGCTGAAGGATCGCTCGGGGAAGGCCGTGGAGACGCTGTCCGGGAGCCGCCCCGGCGCGGCGTGGGCCGGGCCGATCGGCGTGCTCGTCAACGGCGCCACGGCCGGCGCCGGAGAGGGGCTCGCGATCATCCTGCACGACCGGCTGAAGGCGCCGATCTACGGCGAGTCCACGTACGGCCTCGGCACCGAGGTGCGGCTCGTCGAGCTCCCCGAGGGCGACGGCTTGCTCGTCCCGGGCTTCGTCTGGGAAGCCGCGACCGGCACCCGGTGGAACGGGGAAGGCGTCGCGCCCGACGAGGTCGTGAAGTCCGACACGCGGACCGACGACGACGAGGACGAGCAGCTCGGCCAGGCCGTCGAGCGGTTCGCCAAGCGCGCGACCGCGAGCACGGTTCCGAAGGCCGCGTGAGGGGCCTTGCGGCCCCCGCGCTCGTCCTGAGCGCGCTTCTCGGCGCCGAGGCGGCCCCGCCCGCATCCCCGCCCGCGGCGAGCCCGGAGGATCCGCGCGCCCAGAGCCTGAAGCGCGGCGACGCCTACGCGGAGCTCATCGCGGCGGGCCTCGCGGTCGCCCGAGGTCACGCGGCGGACGCGGTGCGCCACATCAACGCGGCCGTCGCGCTGGAGCCCCAGTCGTCATCTCTCCACGCACAAGGCGCGGCGCTTCTCGCACTGCTGGGGCGGCGCTCGGACGCCGAGCGGCTCGCGCAAAGCGCCCTGGAGATCGACCCGGCGGAGCTCGAGGCGGTCCGCGTCCTCGCGGATCTCGAGGCCTCGCGGTCGTTCGGGCCCAAGGCGGACGCAGCCGCACGCCTCGAGGCGATCCGGCTGTACGAGCGGCTGGCCCAGGACGACCCCGACGCCCCGGACGAGATCTGGGCGGCGCTCGCGCGGCTCAAGCTCGCGTCGGGCGACGCGGAGGGCGCGTCGGTCGCGGCCGCACGCTTTCTGTCGAAGCGGCCGGGGGACGCGAACGCGCTGCGCCTGTACGACCAGACCTTGGTCGCCGCCGGGAAGACGCAAGAAGCGCTCGACCGCACGCTCCAGTGGCTCCGAGCGCACCCCGACGACGAGGAGCTGGTGCCGCTCATCGTCGAGATGGCACGCGAGACCGGCTCGTGGTCGACGATCGAGTCGCTCTGCACGGAGCTCATCGGTCGCGACCCCGACAACGCCCGTGCCCGTGCCCTGCGCGGCGAGGCGCGCCTGCGCCTGGGCCGGCCGAAAGAGGCGCTCGACGACCTGGAGCTCGCGCGCGCGACGACCCCGCGGGATCCGCTGCTCCGGTTGCACGTTGCGGCGGCGTATCAGGCCCTCAACCGGCTGGCCGACGCGACCCAGCTCGGCGAGAGCCTCGTCTCCGAGTACCCGGACAACTCCTTCGTCCATATCCTCCTCGCCGAGACCCTTGCGCGCCGCGGCGAGATCTCGAAAGCGCGCGAGGAGTACGTCGTCGCCCTGCAGGTCATCACGGGACAGGACGACGACGACATCGCGCGCCGCGACGAGGTGCGGGCGCGTCTCGCGGCGATTGACCTGACCGCCGAGCGCTACGACCAGGCACGCACGATCCTCGCGGCGCTCGAGCGCCCCGACGCGCCCGACGCGCTCGTTCTGCGCGCCCGCGCGGCGCTCGCGTGGGGGGACGCCAAGGAGGCCAAGCGGTTGGCGAAGCTCGTGGCCGCCGCCGAGCCCGAGGAGTCGGCGCTGCTCGACGGGGAGGCCGAGCTGAAGCTCGGCCACACCACGCGCGCGGCTGAGAGCTTCGACCGCGCGATCAAGCAGGGCGGCCCGGAGATCCGCGGCGACGTCGCGGCGGTGTGGCGGCGGGGCGGGCACGACACCGAAGCGGAATCCGAGCTGCGCGCCTGGACGGCGGCGAAGCCGGAGGACTCGGAGGCGCGCTTGGCCCTCGGCTCGTTCCTGGAGCGCGGGGGGCGCTACACCGAAGCCGAGACCGAGCTGCGCGCCGCGATCCGGCTGGCGCCGGGATCTCCCGAAGCCCTGAACTATCTCGGCTACAGCCTGGCCGACCGCGGCGAGCGGCTCGACGACTCCGTGGTTCTCATCCGCCGCGCGCTCGAGATCGATCCTCACAACGGCGCGTACCTCGACTCACTCGGGTGGGCCTACTTCCGCCAGGGCCGCGCCGAGGACGCGCGTGCCGCGTTGGAGCAGGCCGTGCGGGAGTTCCCGCGCGACGCGACCGTGCTCGAGCACCTGGGCGACGTCCACGCGGCGCTGGGGGACAACGCCAGCGCGCGCACGTACTGGCAGCGCGCCCTCGACGCGGGGCCGGACTCCAAGGAAGAGCTCGAGCGCAAGCTGGGGGCCGCGGCCGCGCACGAACGCGCGCCGTGAAGCGAGCGGCGATCGCCCTCGCGACGATCGCCGCCGCCGCATGCGGGGCCGGCCGGAACCCCTCGCGCATCCCGGAGGGCGACGGTCCGCTCGTGGCGGCCTACCGGGCCGAGTTCTCCCGCGGAGGGGAGGCACCGCGGCGGGCACGACTGCTGGTGTGGGCCGCAGCACCCGACCGCCTGCACGCCGAGCTCCTCCCTCCGGTGGGAGGCTCCCCGGTCACGCTCGATGCGGGGGGCGGACGCGCCGTGCTCGTCGACGTCGCGGAGCGCACCGCCTACGTCGGCGACGCGGGCCCCGAGGCGATCGGATCGCTCACCGGGGTCGAGATCGGCGTCGCGGAGGCGGTCGCGGCGCTTCTCGACGGCGAGGCGCCCGCCGGCGCCACGGTCGAGCGGGAGGCGGAAACGCCCGGAGCCCTTCCGGCCCGCTTCGCCCTGCAGGTCGGCGATTCCCGGATCGGGCTGACCCGCCTTCGCTGGCAGCGCGGCGCCGGACGGGAGAGCGATCTCGGGACCGGAGCCCCTCCCGAGGGGCTGCGCGTGCGCCCGCTGGCCGAGTGGGCGCGGTGAGCTCGAGGGTCGCGGCCTGCCCGGCGAAGCTCAACCTCGGCCTGAAGGTCCTCGGCAAGCGCCCGGACGGCTTCCACGAGATCGCGACCGTGCTCCAGACGATCGCGCTCGAGGACCGCCTCGAGGCGGTGGAGGCGTCCGGCCTGTCGCTGGTGTGCGACGATCCCGCCATCCCGGCCGGCGCGACGAACCTCGTGCTGCGCGCCGCGAGAGGATTTCAGGCCCGCGTGCCCGCGGCCGGCGCGCGGGGAGCCGCCTTCACGCTCGTCAAGGCGATTCCCGCGGGGGCGGGGCTGGGCGGGGGAAGCTCGGACGCGGCCGGCGCTCTCGTGCTCCTCGAGGCGCTGTGGGGTGTGCCCCTCTCCGACGCCACGCGCTTCGAGATCGCCGCGGAGCTCGGCTCCGACGTCCCCTTCTTCCTGCGGGGCGGGCGGGCGCTCGGGGAGGGCCGCGGCGAGCGGCTGACCTCGCTTCCCGCCGGACCGGAGCTCGCGATCGTCCTCGGCACGCCGCCCGTAGCGCTGTCGACCGCCGACGTCTACCGTGAGCTGCGCGCGCCGTTGACACCTCCCGATGCCGGTGTTACGGTGACGCGGTTTCTCGTTAAACTCGCGGAAGGAAACGACTTCGCGCGCGCCGAGAACGACCTCGAGCGTGCGGCTTTCACGATGCGACCGGAGCTCGTCGCCTTCAGGGACGCGCTCCGGCGGCACGGCGCGGAGCCGGCCCTTCTCTGCGGGAGCGGGTCGTCGGTGTTCGGGATGTTCTCCCGTTCGGAGGAGGCGAGCGTGGCCGCGACGCGGCTTCGCGCGGAGCTCCCCGGATGGGCGGTGCGGGTGACGCGGACCACGGGGCTCGGAGCGCGGCTCACGGCGTAGGCGGGATCGTGAAGAGCGAGATCAAGGTCTTCTCCGGGAACGGCAACCCGCGGCTCGCCCGGGCCATCTGCGACTACCTGCGCGTGCCGCTCGGCGACTGGAAGCTCTCGCGGTTCTTGGACGGCGAGGTCTACTGCCAGATCTTGGAGAACGTCCGCGGCACCGACGTCTTCGTGATCCAGCCGACCTGCCACCCCGTCAACGAGAACCTCATGGAGCTCCTCATCGCGGTCGATGCGCTCAAGCGCTCCTCCGCGGCGCGGATCACCGCGGTGATCCCGTATTACGGCTACGCGCGCCAGGACCGCAAGGACAAGCCGCGCGTCCCGATCTCGGCCAAGCTCGTCGCGGACCTTCTCACCGCGGCGGGGGTGGACCGCCTGCTCGCGATGGATCTTCACGCTCCGGCGATCCAGGGCTTTTTCAACGCCCCCGTCGATCACCTCTTCGCCGCGCCGGTCCTTTTGGACTGGGTCGAGAGGCAGCGCTTCCCGGAGCTGACGATCGTCTCGCCCGATGCGGGCGGCGTGGAGCGCGCGCGGGCTTTCGCCAAGAAGCTCGAGGCGGGCCTGGTCATCATCGACAAGCGGCGCGTGGACATGAACGTCGCCGAGACGATGAACGTCATCGGCGAGGTCTCCGGAAAGTCCTGCGTCATCGTCGACGACATCGTCGACACCGCGGGCACGCTCGTCGGCACCGTGAAGGCCTTGAAGGCCGAAGGAGCCTCGCGCGTCTTCGGCTGTTTCTCCCACGCCGTGCTCTCGGGCCCGGCGATGCAGCGCCTCCAGGAATCGGAGATCGAGCACGTCGTGGTGACCGACACGGTCGCGCTGCCCAACGACAAGGCCAGCCATCCCAAGATCACCGTTCTCTCGGTGGCATCTCTCCTGGGCGAGGCGATCGCCCGCATCCACAGCAACTCCTCGGTGAGTTCGCTCTTCGTTTGAGGAAGGTCGCGACATGATCAAGAACATCGTGGTGGAAGTGAACGAGCGCACCGATCTCGGAAAGAACGCGAGCCGCAGGCATCGCCGCGCCGGCGACGTGCCCGGCGTCGTCTACGGCCTGGGCCGCCCGCCGGTCTCCGTCGCGGTCGGAACCCGCAAGATCGAGCAGGTCCTCGGGCTGGAGACCGGCAAGAACACGATCTTCACGCTGGCGCTCGCCGGTCAGGATCGCTCGCGCGCGGTCATGATCAAGGCGCTCCAGCGCGACCCGGTGACGGAGCGGCTCACGCACGTGGACTTCATCCGCGTCGACCTCGAGCGGGAGGTGACGGTGAAGGTCCCGATCCGTCTCGTCGGCGTCGCCGAGGGCGTGAAGAACGAGGGCGGGATCATGGAGTTCGTCCACCGCCAGGTGGAGGTCAGCTGCCTCCCTGGGGACATCCCCGAGCACATCGACGTCGACGTGACCGCGCTCCACGTCAACCAGCACCTCGCCGTCAAGGACCTCACCGTACCGGCGAAGGTCGCGATCGTGGACGATCCCGAATCGATCGTGTGCGTCGTGGCCGTGCCGAAGGAAGAGGAGGCACCGGTGGTCGAGGAGGCCGCGGCGGCGACCGCAGCGGAGCCCGAGGTCATCAAGAAGGGGAAGGAAGCGGGCGAGGCTGCCGACGCCAAGGACTCCAAGGACTCCAAGGACTCCAAGGACTCCAAGGAAGCGAAGAAGGGTTGAGGATCGTCCTCGGCCTCGGGAACGACGGGGCGGCTTATCGCGGGACGCGGCACAACGCGGGGTTCGAGGTCGCGGACGTGCTCGCGGAGCGCACGGGAGCGGAGTTTCAGTCCCGGGGCGATCTCGGGCGCCTCGCTTGGACGGCCGCGACCGAGATCGCGGGGGAGCGGGTCGTCCTCGCGAAGCCCCGCACTCTCATGAACCTCTCCGGCCGTGCGGCCGCCGCCCTGTGCCGCCGTTTCACGGCGGAGCCGTCCGACCTCCTCGTGGTCTACGACGACGCGGATCTCGCCTTGGGCCGTGTCCGCGTCCGTCCGGAGGGGGGCGCCGGGGGGCACAACGGCATCCGCTCGCTGATCGAGGTGCTCGGGACACCGGCGTTCCCGCGCGTGAAGCTCGGCGTCCGCGGGGAGGGGCGCGATGCGCGGGATCTCGCCGACTACGTCCTCGACAAGTTCCTTCCGGACGAGAGGCCGATCGTCGCCCGCATGGTCGCTTCCGGGGCGGACGCGGTGGAGACGGTCGTCGCCGAAGGGGTCGCGACGGCCCAGCGGACCTTCAACGGAGATCTGGCGGGGTGATCGCCCCTCTGGTAAGGTTCCGCGGTTCGACAGGCCGAAGCGAGAAACAGGGACCCGCAGAGGGTTCCGCACCCCTCGCCCCCCGCGCGTCGGGGGGCGATACGCCGTGAGGAGGTGCACGTGGTCCGGACGTACGAGACCGTTTTCATCACCCAGCCCACGCTGACCGAGGAGGACGAGCGCGTCGCGATCGATGCGCTCGCGGAGATCGTCTCCTCCCACGGCGGCGTGTTCACCGCCAACGACCGGATGGGGCGGCGCCGGCTGGCGTACCCGATCCAGAAGTTCGAGGACGGCGTGTACACGCGCTTCCTCTACGACTCGGAGCCCGCGGTGCCGAAGGAGCTCGACCGGCGCCTGCGGATCTCCGACAAGGTCATCCGGCACATGACCGTCTGCCTCGAGCCCGACTGGGCCGTCGCGGCGAAGGAACAGGCGGTGCGCGACGCTCAGATCCGCGCCGAGACCGAGGCCGCGCGCGCGGCGGGCCTGCTCCCCGAAGAGGGAGCGGAGCCGGCCGAGGGTCGCCGCACCGAGGGCCGCGAGGACGACGAGGCCGAATACGAGGAGCGTGACTGATGGGCAGGATGCGCGACGAGGGTGGTGGGGGAGATCGCGGCGGCCCCCGGGGCGCTCAGGGCCCCCGCACGGGCGGCCGGCGCCGGTTCCTGTTCCGCCGGAGGAAGTACTGCAAGTTCTGTGAGGACAAGGCGCGCTGGATCGACTACAAGGACGTCCGCACGCTCCAGAACTACATCCCGGAGCGCGCGAAGATCCTGCCCCGGCGCATCTCGGGGACGTGCGCAACGCATCAGCGCCAGCTCATGCAGGCCATCAAGCGCGCGCGCACGATCGCGCTCGTGCCGTTCACCTCGGACTAGCCGGAGGCGCCCTTGAAGATCGTACTGCGTCAGGACGTCGAGCACGTCGGGGACCGCGGGCAGGTCGTCAACGTCGCCCCGGGCTTCGCGAGGAACTTCCTGCTCCCGAAGGGGTTGGCCCTCACGGCCACGCCCGGCAACATGCGCACGATCGAGCTCCAGAAGAAGGTCTGGGCCGTGCGCGAGCAGCACGAAACCGACGACGCGCGCAAGCTCGCCGCGCACATCTCGGGCCTCACCGTGCGCGTGGTGAAGAAGGTCGGTGAGAACGATGCGCTCTACGGCTCGGTGACCTCGCAGGAGATCGCGGATCTCTTGAAGGCCCAGGGGGTCGAGGTCGACCGTCGCAAGATCCAGCTCAAGGAGCCGATCAAGGCGCTCGGCACGTACGAGGTGCCGGTGAAGATCCACCGGAGCGTATCGGCGGCGGTTTCGGTCCAGGTGGTCGCGGAGTCGGCCGAGTAAACGATGGCGGCGTCGACGGCCTCACCGGCCCGGACGGCGACGGCCCTGCTCGCGGGGTGGATCCTCCCGGGCGCGGGGCACGCCGTGCTCGGCCGTCTGAGGCGGGGCATCGTCTTCTTCGTGCTCGTCATGGGCTCCTTCGGCCTCGGGCTCGCGCACGACGGCCGGCTCGCCCTGTACTCGAGCCGCGAGTGGCTTCTGAGCTCGATGCAGGTGCTCGCCAACGTCGGCGTCGGCCCGGCGGACACGATCGCGCGGGTCGGCGTCTACGGCGAGGCCGCCTACATGCGCAAGGACGGAGATCCCGATCCGCACCAGGAGGCGCGCATCGAGACGTTCCGCTCGCGGTGGCGGTCGGCCCTGTCGATCTACGGCACCGCGTACCTGTGGACCGCGGGCCTGATGAACCTGCTCCTGCTGCTCGACGTGTGGGACCTTTCGCGCGGGCGCAAGGACTGACCCCGTGGCGAGCCACGTCGTCCACCTCGTGCTCTACTCGGCGATCGTCGCCCTGTTCTTCGCCGTGCTCACGCGCCGCGAGCGCCGCGAGCAGCTCCGCTTCGCCGGCCTCGTCTTCGCCGGCATGACCGGAGGGGTGCTCGTCCTGGCCTACCTCATGTACCCGTTCCCGCGGTGAGGCGGCGCGTCCTCGCCGACTGGGGACCTCTGCTCCTCGCGCTCCTGGCCGTCTTCTGGCTCTCCTCGCTCGAGCGCATCCCCGGCGCGCAGCTCGCGTGGGACAAGCTGCTCCACGCGATCGGCTACACGGTCGTCGCGCTGCTCACCCTGCGTGCGTTCCACGGCGGGCTGACGCGGCCGCGCCTGAAGCCCACGCTCGCCGCGTTCCTCTTCCTGCTTCTCTGGAGCGTGTCGGACGAATACCATCAGTCGTTCGTCCCCGGACGCGACGCGTCCGCCGGGGACGTGGTCGCCGACCTCACGGGCTTTGCGATCGCGTGCGCGTTGATGCTCGTCTCGCGCCCGCGCCGCTCGGCCGCGTCGGCCGGCGCCTGAGGAGGAGCGGATGGAGCGACGCTTCGCGATCGTGCCCGGGGACGGGATCGGCATCGACGTCACGCGCGAGGCGACGCGCGTGCTCGAGGCCGCGTCCAAGGCGTTCGGGTTCACGCTGACCTTGACGTCGTTCCCCTACGGGGCCGACCACTACCTCGCGACCGGCGAGACGCTCCCTCCCGGCACGCATGAGGCGTGGACGCGCGACTTCGACGCGATCTTCATGGGGGCGTTCGGCGATCCGCGCATCCCCGACATGCGCCATGCCGCCGAGATCCTGCTCGGGACCCGCTTCGCCATGGACCTCTACGCCAACGTCCGCCCGGTGCGCTGCCTGGCCGAGCGGCTGTGCCCGCTACGGGCCTACCACGCGGAGGACGTGGACTTCGTCGTGTTCCGCGAGAACACCGAGGGGCTGTACGCGGGGGTCGGTGGGATCTTCAAGAAGGGGACGCCGGACGAGATCGGGATCCAGGAGGACGTCAACACGCGCAAGGGCGTGGAGCGGATCCTCCGCGCGGCCTTCGACTACGCGGAGAGGAGCGGCCGGAGGAAGGTCACGATGTCCGACAAGTCCAACGCGCTTCGCCACGCGCACGACGTCTGGCAGCGCACCTTCGCTGAGGTCGCGAAGGACTACCCGGGCATCGCGACGAACCATCTCTACGTGGACGCGCTGACGATGCAGATGATCAAGGATCCCCGCGCCTTCGAGGTCGTCGTCACCTGCAACATGTTCGGCGACATCGTCACCGACCTGGGCGCCGCTCTCCAGGGCGGGCTCGGCATGGCCGCGTCGGGGAACATCCAGCCGGGGAAGACGTCGATGTTCGAGCCCGTCCACGGGTCGGCGCCGAAGTACGCGGGGACCGACACGGCGAACCCGTTCGGCGCGATCTTGACCGCGGCGATGATGCTCGAGCACGTCGGGGAGAAAGACGCGGGAATCGCGATCGAGCGCGCCGTGGTCTCTTGCCTCGACGCGAAGGCGTGCACCGCCGATGTCGGGGGAAATCTGGGCACGAAGGCCGCCGGCTCGGCGGTCGTCGAGAGGATCCTGCAATGAGCGGAAAGATCCGGTATCGCGCCGAGGGCGGCATCGCGTGGCTCGAGTTGAACGATCCGCCGGCGAACACCTACAGCTACGAGATGATGCGCGAGCTCGACGCGGCGATCCTCGAGGCCCGCATGGACGCCGCAGTCCACGCGATCGTCGTGCGCGGAGCGGGGGAGAAGTTCTTCTGCGCGGGCGCCGACATCGGGATGCTCACGAAGGCCGACCCGACGTTCAAGTACTACTTCTGCCTCCACGCCAACGAGACGCTCGTGAGGCTCGAGCAGACGCCGAAGGTCGTCATCGCGGCGATCAACGGGCACTGCGTCGGCGGCGGCCTCGAGGTCGCGCTCGCCGCGGACCTGCGCATCGGCAAGCGCGGCGGCGGGAAGATCGGCCTCCCCGAGGTCAGCCTCGGCGTTCTCCCCGGCACGGGGGGAACGCAGCGCCTCGCCCGGGCGCTCGGTCGCGCGAAGGCGTTCGAGCTCATGGCGACCGGGAGAACGATGACCGTCGAGGAGGCGCACGCGCTCGGGCTCGTCCACGAGGTCTTCGACGCCGCGACGTTCGACGACGACGTCCTCCGTTACGCGCAATCCTTCCTTCCTCCCGGCCGCGCCGCGAAGGCGGTCGGCCTCATCAAGCGCGCGGTGGTCTCCGGGCTCGATGGATCGTTCGGGGAAGGTCTCGCGCTCGAGCGCGAGCTTCAGCAGCGCCTCTTCGAATCCGAAGACGCGAAGGAAGGGCTCGCCGCCTACGTCGAGCGACGCCCGCCGAAGTTCCAGGGGCGATAGGTTGCGTTCGGTCGAGGATGGGAGTACAAAAGCCGACGTCATGATGTCGCGTGCGCAGATCGTTTCGAGCTGGTGGTGGCGCCTCTCCCCCCGGGAGGTGGCGGCAGCCGTCTAGCGAGACCATCGCGCGCGTGCAACCGGCCCATCTCCCGTGAGGGAGGTGGGCTTTTTTGTTTTCGGCGGTCGGAGGACGACATGGGCTCCGAAGGCTTCGACATCCCCGCGGACCTCGATACCCCGGTGTCGGCGTTCCTCAAGCTCGCCGAGCTCGCGCCCCGCTACCTCCTCGAGAGCGTGGAGGGCGGGGAGCGGATCGGACGCTTCTCGTTCCTGGGGCTCGGTGACGTCGAGGAGATCCGTTGCCGCGCGGACGCGGCGACCCTCCGGGAGGCGCTTGTGCGCGCCCCGCGTCTGGCACCGGCCCTGCCGGGGATCCCGTTTCAGGGAGGGCTCGTCGGCGCGGTCGCCTACGCCGATGCGGAGAGCGTCTTCCTCGCCCCGCGCTCGGTGCTCGTCTTCGACCACGTCAGCCGCCGCGCCGCGCTCCTTCATGCCGGCAGCGAGTCCGAGCGGCGCGACCTTCGCGCCGCGATCGTGCGGGCGCTGCACGGGCCGATCCCCTCGCCGCCGGGACGGACGGCCCGGCCCGGCCCGCTCGCGGCGTCGTTTTCACGCGAGGAGTTCCTCGATGCCGTCCTGCGCGCGCAGGCGGCCATCCGCGAGGGCGACGTGTTCCAGCTCGTCCTCTCGATCCGGTTCCAGGCCCCCTACGACGGCGATCCGTTCTCGCTCTACCGCGCGCTCCGGATCGTGAACCCGTCGCCGTACACGTTCTTCCTGCGCTTCTCCGATACCGTTCTGGTGGGCTCTTCCCCCGAGGCGCTGGTGAAGCTCTCGGGACGACGCGCCGAGCTGCGGCCGATCGCCGGCACGCGCGGACGCGGCGCCGACGAGGCGGAGGATCTCGCGCTCGAGGCGGAGCTCGCCGCCGACCCCAAGGAGGCGGCGGAGCACGTCATGCTCGTGGACCTCGCGCGAAACGATCTGGGCCGCGTCGCCGTACCGGGCTCGATCGCGGTCCATCCCTCGCGGACGATCGAGCGCTACAGCCACGTCATGCACCTCGTCTCCGGCGTCTCGGGCGTGCTCGCGCCGGAGCGGGACGCGCTCGACCTCTTCGCGTCGTGCTTCCCCGCGGGGACCGTCACGGGGGCCCCGAAGGTGCGGGCGATGGAGCTGATCCGCGAGATCGAGCCGGTCCCCCGAGGGTTCTACGCCGGATCGGTCGGATACTTCGGCCGGGACGGCTCGCTCGACCAGGCGATCACGATCCGGACGCTTGCGGTTTCGGAGGGCGTCGTGACGTTCCAGGCCGGAGCGGGGATTGTCGCGGATTCCCGCCCCGAAGCGGAGCACGAGGAGATCCTCGCGAAGAGCGCCGTCCTGCGCGCGGTGCTGGAGCGCTCGGGGGAGGTGACCGGATGAACGCCCACGTCCTGCTCGTGGACAACTACGACTCGTTCACCTGGAACTTGGCACAGGCCTTCCTCGTGCTGGGCGCGCGCGTCGACGTCGTCCTGAACGACGCGATCACCCCGCAGCGCGCGATCGACCTCGGCCCGAGCCACCTCGTCGTGTCGCCGGGCCCCGGCCGCCCCGAAAACGCCGGTGCCTCGATCGCCGTGCTCGAGGCGCTCATGCACCGCGTACCCACGCTCGGAGTGTGCCTGGGGCACCAGGCGCTGGGCCTCATCTGGGGCGCGCGCGTCGTGCCGGCGCCCCGCCTCGTGCACGGCAAGTCGTCGCCGATCTACCACGACGGGCGCACGATCTACTCGGGGCTTTCGAGCCCGTTCCCGGGCGGCCGCTATCACTCGCTGTGCGTCGAGGACGGGACGCTCCCCGCCGAGGTGTCGGTGTGCGCCTACACCTCGGACGGCGAGATCATGGGCGTGCGCCACGCGCAACATCCGGTGGAAGGGGTGCAGTTCCATCCGGAGAGCATCCTCACGCCCGACGGGCCGCGGCTTCTCGCGAACTTCCTCGCGCGGAGTAGCTCGTGAGCGGGCTCGTCCATCGCCTCCTCGACGGCGCGCTCCTGACCGAAGGAGAGGCGGGCGAGCTGTTCGGGCTCCTCACCGACCCGGCGACTCCTCCAGGGCTCGCCGGCGCAGCACTCGGGGCGCTGCGCGTCCGGGGGGCCCGTCCCGCGGAGGTCTTGGGGCTCGCGCGCGCGCTGCGGGCCGCGGCGCGCCCGTGTCGCCTCGCTTCCCAAGGCCCGCTCGTGGACGTCGTCGGGACCGGCGGTGACGCGTCGTCGAGCTTCAACCTCTCCACCGGATCGGCGATTCTCGCGGCCGCGTGCGGCTTGTCGGTCGCCAAGCACGGGACAGGAGCGCAGTCCGGCCGTTCCGGGAGCGCCGACGTGATCGAAGCGCTCGGCCTGCCGCTCCCGCTCACGGAGGAGGAGGCCGGGGCGCTCCTGTCCTCCTGCGGATTCACGTTCCTCCACGCGCCGCACTATCACCCCGCGCTCGCCGCGGTCGGACCGCTCAGGCGCTCGCTCGGGACGAGGACGGTCTTCAACCTCCTCGGCCCGCTCGCCAATCCCGCGGCGCCGGCGTTCGCGGTGATCGGCGCCTGGTCGCTCGAGGCGGCGCGCGCGATCGCGGAGACGATCTCGGCGCTTCCGATCGAGCGTGCGTTCGTCGTGCACGGCGAGAACGGCTGGGATGAGCCGACGCCGGTCGGTCCCTTCACCCTCCTGGACGTTCGCCCCGGCCGCGTCGCCGCCTCCGAGCGTGATCCCGAAGACCTCGGCCTTGCGCGGTGCGGCACGGAGGCGCTGACGGGCGGGGACGCGACGACGAACGCGGCCGCGCTCCGGCGTGTCCTCGAGGGGGAGCGAGGCGCGCACCGCGACGCGCTGCTCCTCGGGGCCTCGCTCGCGCTCGAGGTCACGCGTGCCTGCGAGACGCCCCGGGAGGGGATCGAGCGCGCGGCCGCCGCCATCGACGCCGGGCGCGCGGCGGCGATCCTCGACACCCTCGCGGCCTTCCGTCCACGCCGGGCCCGGACGGCCCATGTCTGACTTCCTCGCGCGGATGGCGGCCGGAAGCCGCGAGCGCGTCGCCTCGGCACGCGTGACGGTCCCCGAAGCGGCGCTGGTCGCGAAGGCCGCGCGTGCGCCGGCGCCCGAGCCGCTTCGCCTCGATCGAAGCGGCTTCGACCTCATCGCCGAGATCAAGCCGACGAGCCCCTCCGCGGGGCCGCTGCTCCGCATGGGGACCGACCCGGTTGCCATGGCGTCCGCCCTGGCGGAGTCGGAAGCCTGCGCGATCTCGGTCCTCACCGAGCCCACAGCGTTCGGCGGCTCCCTTCCGCTCCTGACGCGTGTCTCCCGGGCGGTGTCCGTTCCCGTCCTCCGTAAGGACTTTCTCGTCGACGTCTACCAAGTCGCCGAGGCGCGCCTCGCCGGGGCTTCGGGCGTGCTCCTCATCGCGCGCCTCCTCGACGATGTCCGCCTCGCGGAGATGCTCGCAGCGGCGCACGAGCTGGCACTGTTCACGATCGTCGAGGTCTTCGAGGAGCACGAGGTCGAGCGGGCGGCGCGTCATGTCACGGACGCGAGGGGGACGTGCCTGCTCGGGTTCAACGCGCGCGACCTTCGGACGCTTGCGGTCGACCCGGCGCGCCCGAGGCACCTCGCGCGGCTCGCACCGCCGGGAATCCCGCTGGTCGCGGAGAGCGGGATGCGTAGGGCGGGGGATGTCGAGGACGCGTCCGCGGCGGGGTTCTCCCTCGCCCTCGTCGGCGAGGCGATCCTCAAGGCCGCGCGCCCGGCGGCCACGGCGCGCGCGATGCTTCACGCGGGCCGCGCGGCGAAGGGGCGCTTCGGCCCCTTCGGCGGGGCCTTCGTCGCGGAGACGCTCGTGGCGCCGCTTTCGCGTCTCGCGCGGGAGGCCGCGGCGGCGCTCTCCGATCCGGTGTTCCGGACGGAGAATGACGCCGTGCTCGCCGGCTGGGCGGGACGGCCGACGCCGCTTTCGGAAGCTCCCGGCCTCTCGCGGGCTTTCGGCGCGCGGATCGTGCTCAAGCGCGAGGACCTCGCCCACACCGGCGCGCACAAGGTGAACAACGCGGTGGGGCAATCGCTGCTCGCCAAGCGCCTGGGCGCGCGCCGCGTGATCGCGGAGACGGGGGCAGGACAGCACGGGGTCGCCACGGCGGCGGCGTGCGCGCGGGTCGCCCTTCCGTGCCGTATCTACATGGGAGCCGACGACGTCGCCCGCCAGGCTCGAAACGTCGACCGGATCCGGCGGCTCGGTGCGGAGCTCGTCGTCGTGGACTCCGGAGACCGGACCCTGAGCGCTGCGATCGGCGAGGCGCTCCGGGCGTGGGTCGCCGATCCGGTCGAGACCTACTACCTCGTCGGCTCGGTCGTCGGTCCTCACCCGTACCCGTGGCTCGTACGGAGGCTCCAGTCGGTCATCGGGCGGGAGGCGAGGGAGCAATGCCTCACGCGGGTTGGCGCGCTTCCCGACGCGGTGGTCGCCTGCGTCGGAGGCGGCTCGAATGCGCTCGGTCTCTTCCACGCCTTCCTCGAGGACGAAGGCGTCGCGCTCCACGGGTTCGAGGCCTGTGGCGCCGCGACCCTCTCCCGCGGACGCCCCGGGGTCCTCCACGGCGCAATGTCCCTTCTGCTTCAGGACGGGGACGGACAGGTGGAGGACGCGCATTCCGTCGCCGCCGGCCTCGACTACCCCGGCGTGGGGCCGGAGCACGCTCACCTCGCGGCGTCGGGTCGGGTGCGGTACGAGACCGTCTCGGACGCGGAGGCGATCGAGGCGTTCGAGCTGTGCTGCCGCGTCGAGGGGATCATCCCGGCGCTCGAGTCGGCCCACGCGCTCGCCGGTGTCAGGCGCCTGGCGGCCCTCCGGCCGGACGCGTCGTTCGTCGTCGGGCTCTCGGGGCGCGGGGACAAGGACCTCGCATGACGGACGGGGGCGCACGCATCGAGTCGGCGGTCCGGCGGGCCGGAGCAGCAGGCCGTCCCGCCACGGCCGCGTTCCTCACCGCGGGGTATCCCGACCGCGCGCGCTTCGCGGCATCCCTGCGTGCCGTCGCGGGCGCCGCGGACGTCGTCGAGGTCGGGGTGCCGTTCTCCGATCCGGTCGCCGACGGCCCGACGATCCAGCGCACGAGCCGCGAGGCGCTTGCCGGCGGCATCTCGCTCGTCGCGATCCTGGAGGAGCTGCGTGAGATGAGGTCCCTGCTCGAAGCGCCGGTCGTGCTCATGAGCTACGCGAACCCGCTCCTCGCGTACGGGGTCGCTCGCTTCGCCGCGGACGCGGCGTCCGCCGGCGTCGCCGGGCTCATCGTTCCCGATCTCCCGGTCGAGGAGCAGGACCTCCTGGCGCCGGAGCTTCGTGCCGCCGCGATCGGCCTCGTGCAGCTCGTGGCCCCGACGACGCCTCGGGAGCGTGCGTTGCGGCTGGCCGCACGGAGCGAGGGCTTCGTCTACGCGGTCGCGGTGACGGGGACGACGGGGCGCTCGGCGAGCGATCTCGCGTCGCTGCTCGCTTCGATCGCCGCGATGAAGGAAGTCTGCGCGACCCCCGTTCTCGCGGGGTTCGGGATCCGCACGTCCCGGGACGTCGCGGCGATCGTGCCTCCTGCCGACGGTGTCGTCGTCGGGTCGGCTCTGCTCGAAGCGATCGACGCCGGGGTCGATCCGGTCGCCTTCCTCGCGGAGCTCTCCCGATGATCGCCATCCTCGATCGCGCCTGCACGCTGAAGCAGAAGACCGACGTCGTCCGTCTGCTCGAGGAGGAGGGGTACCGCGTGACCGTCGCACCCCTCGGCGAGCAGACGATCGTCGGGATCCTGGGTGCCGCGGCGCCGGGGCTCGAGGATCGGCTTGCGCGCCTTCCCGGGGTGTCGCGGGTCGACAGGGAGGTGCCGCCCTATGCGCTGGTCTCCCGGATCCACCATCCCGAGCCGACCACGATTCGCGTCGGCGAGGTGACGATCGGCGGCGAGGAGGTCGTGGTCGTCGCGGGGCCTTGCTCGGTGGAGTCGGAGGATCAGATTCTGACGATCGCGCGCGCCGTGGCGCGCGCGGGCGCCCGCCTGCTGCGCGGCGGGGCATTCAAGCCCCGAACCTCGCCGTACGGGTTCCAGGGGCTGGGAGAAGAGGGGCTCCTCCTGCTCGCCGCCGCCCGGGAGGCGACGGGACTCCCGGTCGTCACCGAGGTCGTGGCCCCGGAGGACGTCGACCTCGTCGCCTCCCATGCCGACATGCTCCAGATCGGCGCGCGCAACATGCAGAACTTCCGGCTGCTCGCCGCGTGCGGACGCTGCCCGATGCCGGTCCTGCTCAAGCGCGGCCCCGCCGCGACGCTCGACGAGCTGCTCCACGCGGCGGAGTACGTCGTTTCCCACGGAAACCCCCGCGTCGTGCTGTGCGAGCGGGGGATCCGCACCTTCGAGACCTCCACGCGCTACACGCTCGACGTCGCCGCGGTTCCGGTCCTCAAGGCGCGGTCCCACCTGCCGGTCTTGGTCGACCCCTCCCACGCGGCCGGGGACCGCGCGTGGGTCGAGCCTCTCGCACGCGCCGCCGTCGCCGCGGGCGCCGACGGCCTGCTCGTCGAGGTGCATCACGATCCGGAGCGCGCGCGCTCGGACGGACGTCAGAGCCTCACCCTCGACGGTTTCGAGGGCACGATGCGCGCGGTGCGCGGCGTCGCGGCCGCTGTCGGCCGCTCCGGCTAGGGGTGGTCCGTTTGGCACTGGCCGGCACTGCCGGTCCACGTGCCGCTCGTGCCGTTCGCGGTGTCGGTCCATGTCCCGCTGACCGTGTTGCCTTGGATGTCGCCCTCGATCGTCACGTTCACCGGCTCCTGGGCGACCGCGATCTCGATGCCCGTCGCCGTCGAGGTTCCGGTCGCGACGGCGACGGTGCCGTCCACGGTCCCCGTCATCAGGGCCTGCGAGCCGGTGACGGCGAGGTTGAACGACCCCGTCGTGTCGCAGCCGGGCGGGCTCGTACAGGTCGCGGTCGCGCAGAACGTGTCGACGGAGACCGCCGTCCCTCCGACGAACACGACGAAGGTCGCGGGGCCGTCGGGGCCGAGCCCGTATCCGCTCGCCTGGTCGGCGGCCACGGCGCCGTTGAATTCGTACGCCCCGTCCTCGCTCGCGAACGCGATGCTCCCAGCGGCGGCGTCGTACAGCCCCTTGAGCGCGATCGTGCGGCGTGCGCCGATCCGCAGCTCGCCGTCCAAGGCCGTGCCCTCATTCTGAGCCAGCACCATCCGCGAGGTCATCGGCGAGGTGCCGATCAGCTCGACCGTGCCGGCGTTGCCGGACTGATCCGCGTAGGTGCCGTAGAAGCTGGTCGCGGGGCCGGCGTTGCGGTGGACCTCGTCGCCGTAACACCCGGAAAGAGGAAGGGAACAGACGACGGCGGCCGTCGTCAGCAGAATCGAAGCAGCGCGCATGGTGTTACCTCGTGTTCGAAGGCTTGCGTCGAAAACGACCGGTGCCCGGAAGCGAAAAACGATGCGCTCATCTTCACCTGAAGCGCCGCTTCCGGCCACCCGGGGGCAGGCGGCGTATCCTGCTGCCTCTCGTTACGGAGGCTCGATGGCGGATCGCGTGGACCCGGCCGATCTCTCTCGCGTTACGACCTACCCGCTCGCCGAGCGCGCGAACAAGGTGCGCGTCGACGAGTTCGCCCGCCCCGTTACGGCATCCTCGAGCTTGCCCGATTTCCTGGAGGGACTGCCGGACATCCTCGCTGTGAAGGTGCTTCGCGAGCTGGCGGCCGCGATCGTGCAAGCCCGCGCGGAGCGGCGCACGGTCGCCGTCGCCGCGGGAGCCCACGTCGTCAAGGTGGGCGTGTCCCCGGTGCTCATCGGGATGATGGAGGAGGGGACGGTGACCGCGCTCGCCTTGAACGGGGCGGGCGCGATCCACGACTGGGAGATCGCGGCCATCGGCGCCACCTCGGAGGACGTCGGCCGGGAGCTGCACCTCGGGCGCTTCGGAATGGCCGAGGAGACCGGACGCGCGCTCAACGACGCGGCGGCGGAGGCGGCCCGCACGGGCCGGGGCCTGGGTGAGGTGCTGGGCCGGCGGATCGTGGAAGCCCGGCTCCCGCACCGCGCGAAGAGCCTGCTCGCTCGCGCTCACGAGCTCTCGATTCCCGCGACCGTCCACGTCGCGATCGGCAGCGACATCGTGCACCAGCACCCCACCGCCGACGGAGCCGCGATCGGGGCGGCGACGTTCACCGACTTCCGCCGGCTCGTCACGATCGTCTCGGGGCTGTCCGGGGGCGTCTGGATCAACCTCGGATCCGCCGTCCAGCTCCCGGAGGTCTTTCTCAAGGCCCTCTCGATCGCGGAGAACCTCGGTCACGACCCGTCGGGATTCGCGACCGCCAACCTCGACATGATCCGGCAGTACCGCACCGACGAGAACGTGCTGCGGCGGCCCACGCTCGGGCGCGGGCGCAGCTTCGCGCTCACGGGCCACCACGAGATCAACGTGCCCCTGCTCGCGGCGGCGGTAGGGCTGGAGCGCGCGCGCCGCGAGACCGCTCGTTGATCCAGCGGATCCTCGTCGTCCAAACGGCGTTCCTCGGCGACATCGTCCTCACGACACCGCTCCTGCGCGAGCTCAAGCGCGCCCACCCGGCGGCCTCGACGACGGTGCTCACGACACCGCTCGGACGCGCGCTCCTGGCGGGACACCCCGACGTCGAGACGATCGTCGTCCACGACAAGCGCGGGAAGGACCGGGGCGTGTCGGGCGTCTTGGGCGCGGTGCGGGCGCTGCGCGCGTCCCGTTTCGACCTCGCGATCGCGGCGCAGCGCTCGGCGCGGACCGGTTTTCTCGTCCGCGGCTCGGGGGCGAGGCGCCGGATCGGCTTCGCCTCCGCCGCCGGGGCGTGGGCGTACACCGAGAAGGTGCCGTGGAGCGCCGGGGAACACGCCGTGCGGCGCTACCTCTCTCTGGCCGGTCCCGCCGGCGGGGATCCCGAGATCGCGGACCCGACGCCGACGCTCCCCATCCGGGAGGAGGCGCGCGCCAAGGTGGACGCGCTCCTCGCGGCGGAAGGCGTCTCACCCGGCGAGCCGGTCGTCGCGGTGGCACCCGGCTCGATCTGGGGAACGAAGCGCTGGACGCCCTCCGGATTCGCCGAGGTCGTCCGCGAGGCGCCCCGCCTCGGCGTGCGCGCGGTGCTCACCGGCGCACCGGACGAGGAGGCGCTGTGCCGCGAAGTCGCGATCCTCGCGGGCGGGAACGTGCCGGTCCTCGCGGGAACGACCGGGATGCCCGAGCTCGCCGCCTTGCTCGCGCGTGCGCGGGCGCTCGTGTCGGGGGACAGCGGACCGGGGCACGTCGCGTCGGCGGTAGGAACGCCCGTCGTCGCGATCTTCGGGCCCACGGTCCCGGCCTTCGGCTACACGCCGTGGGGTGAGAGAAACGTCATCGTGGAGCGCGCCGGGCTCGCGTGCCGTCCGTGCGACGCGCACGGCCCGCAGGTCTGCCCGCTCGGCCATCACCGCTGCATGACCGAGATCTCGGCCGCGGAAGTCCTCGCGGCGCTGACCGGCGTGCTTCAGCGCGCGCGGTAGGCCGTCATCGCGAGCGCGAAGATCTCCATCGCGCGCTTCAGCTTCTTCTCCTCGAGCACGTACGCGAGTCGCACCTCGTCGCGGCCGAGCCCGGGGGTCGCATAGAAGCCGTCGGCCGGCGCGATCATGACGGTCTCGCCGCCCAAGTCGAAGTCGCGCACGAGGAACTCGGCGAACGCGTTGGTGTCGTCCACCGGCAGGCGGGCACACAGGTAGAACGCCCCCTCGGGCTTGCGCACGACCACGCCCTCGATCCCCGCGAGCGCGTCGAAGACGAGGTCGCGACGACGGCCGTACTCCGCGATCACGCCCTGGATGTAGCTCTTCGGCACCTCGGTGAGCGCGGTGCACGCGTACTGGCCGAGGGTCGGCGGGCACAAGCGCGCCTGGCCGAAGCGCAGCAGAGCGTCCATGAGCTCGCGGTTTTTCGATACGACGTTGCCGATCCGGACGCCGCACAGCGAGTAGCGCTTGCTCACGCTGTCGACGACCACGACGAGGTCGTCCATGCCGGGGAGCGTCAGCGCGGAGTGATGGGTAGCACCGTCGTAGACGAACTCGCGGTAGACCTCATCCGCGATCAGGTACAGGCCGCGGTCGCGGCAGATCGCGGCGAGCATCGCCATCTCTTGGTCCGTGTAGACGGTCCCCGTCGGGTTGTTGGGGGAGCAGATCAGGAGCGCCCGCGTCTTGGGTCCGATCGCCCGCTCGATCGCCGCGCGCGAGGGGAGATGATAGCCGTCCTCCGCCCGGGTCGTCACCGGGACGGGCCGGACGCCCACCATCGCCGAGAACCCGTTGTAGTTCGTGTAGAAGGGCTCGAAGACGAGGACCTCGTCCCCGGGATCGCAGATCGCGCCGAGCACGAAGAGGATCGCCTCCGACCCCGCGGTCGTGACGAACAGGTCCTCCGCGGCGAGCTCGAGGCCGACGCCGCGGTAGTAGACGCGCAGCGCCTCGATGAACTCGGGGAGCCCTTGCGAAGGCCCGTAGGGGATGAACGCGGCGTCGTAGGAGCGCAGGCGATCGAGGATGACGCGCGGGGTCGCGATGTCGGGCTGTCCGATGTTGAGCGCGTAGATCGTCTTGCCGGCCTTCCGCGCGGCGGCGGCCAGGGGCGCCAGCCGGCGGATGGGAGAGGCCGGCATGAGCCGCGCGCGATCGGAGAGCGTCGTTTTCACCGGCATCTTGAACTCCTCGTGCGGCCGCACGTAGTCTAACAGCCTCGTTCGTGGAGACTCCCCATGCCCATCGCCGCTTTGCTCCTCGTCACGGTCGGCTACTACCGCACCCCCGCGCTGTCCGCGGACACCCTGGTGTTCGCGGCGGAGGGGGACCTCTGGCGCGTGGGCGTCGGCGGGGGACTCGCGCAGCGCTTGACGACCCACCTCGGGGAAGAGACGAACCCCGCGATCTCGCCGGACGGAACGACGCTGGCGTTCACCGCAAGCTACGAGGGGCCGGCCGAGGTGTACGCGATGCCCCTCGACGGCGGTGCGCCGACCCGCCTCACGTATGAGGGGTTGCAGGCGGCGGTCGCGGGGTACACCCCGGACGGCCGGGTGCTCTACGGCACTCGCCGCTTCACGGGAACGCTCGACGAGCAGCTGGCGACGGTCGACGCGAAGTCGGGGCGGGTCGAGCTGCTGCCCTTGGCGCAGGCCCACGACGGGACCTACGACGACGCGGGACGCCTGTTCTTCACGCGCCTCCCCAAACAGCCCAGCAACACGAAGCGCTACCGCGGAGGAACCGCTCAGACGATCTGGACCTGGAAGGAGGGGGAGAAGGAGGCGCGCAACCTCACGGCACAGTTCAGCGGGACGAGCCGCTCGCCGATGTGGTGGAAGGGGCGCGTCTACTTCGCGAGCGACCGCGACGGCACGATGAATCTCTGGTCGATGGACCCAAGCGGCGGCGACGTGCGCCGGCACACCGAGCACGCCGGGTGGGACGTGCTCTCGCCGTCGCTCGGGGGCGGGCGCATCGCCTACCAGCTCGGCGCGGACATCCGCGTCTACGACATCGCGAAGGGGGAGGACCGTCCGGTGGACATCCGGCTCGCCAGCGACTTCGACCAGACGCGCGAGCGCTGGGTGAAGGCGCCGACGGACTACCTCACGTCGTCGCACCTGGCACCCAAGGGCGATCGCGTCGCGCTCACCGCGTACGGCAAGGTCTTCGTAGCGCCCGCGGGGCCCGGGCGGCTCGTCCAGGTGGGCTCACCCTCCGGCGTGCGCTACCGCGACGCGCGCTTTTTTCCCGAAGGGGAGAAGCTCCTGGCGCTCTCGACCGAGACGGGCGAGACCGAGTTCGTCGCACTTCCCGCGAACGGCGTCGGTGGGCCGGATGCGTTGAGCCACGACGGGGAGGTGTTGAGGTGGGAGGGGATCCCCTCGCCGGACGGTGCGTGGATCGCGCATCACGACAAGGACCGAAGGCTCTGGCTGCTCGAGGTGGGCGCCAAGCGCAGCGTGCGGATCGACACCTCGCCGGCGGAGGACTTCTCGGAGCTGGCCTGGTCGCCGGACTCCAAGCACCTGGTCTACGGCAAGCCGGCATCGAACCAGTTCCGCCAGCTGATGATCTACGACCTCGCGACGAAGAAGGCGACCGCGTTGACGACCGACCGGTACGACAGCGGCTCGCCGGCGTTCTCCCCCGACGGGCGGTTCCTTTACTTCCTCTCCGATCGCGTCTTCGAATCGCTCGTGTCGGCCCCGTGGGGGCCGAGACAGCCCGAGCCCTTCTTCGACCGGATGACGCGGATCTACGTCATCGCGCTCGACGGGACGGCGCGCTCTCCGTTCGCGGCCCCGGACGAGCTTCACCCGCGCGAGGAGATGAAAGACGACAAGAAAGACGACAAGAAAGACGACAAGAACGAGAAAAAGGACGACGGGAAGAAGGAAGCGAAGAAACCGGTGGAGCTCGACCTGACGAACATCGCCGCGCGCCTCCAGGAGGTCCCCGTTCCCTCGGGCAACTACGCCGCCCTCGCCGTGACCGCCGACCGGCTCTACCTCCTCGAGGAGGCTTCGGGGCCCCAGCCCAAGACGGCGCTCAAGACGATCAAGATCGATCCGGTCTCCCACGACGTCACGACCTTCGTCGAGGATGTGAAGCGGTTCGAGCTGTCCGCCGATCGCAAAAAGCTGCTCGTCGCGAAAGGCGACGACCTCTACGTCGTCGAGGCGGGGGAGAAGGCGCCCGACAACCTCGCGAAGGCGAAGATCGACCTGTCGCGCTGGACCTTCCCGATCCTTCCCAAGGAGGAGTGGGCCCAGATGTTCGACGAGGCGTGGCGCCTGGAGCGGGACTACTTCTACGACCTCCGGATGCACGCGGTCGATTGGACGGGGATGCGCGAGAAGTTCCGGCCGCTCCTGGCGCGGGTGACGACGCGCGCGGAGCTGTCGGACGTCTTCGGGCAGATGATCGGCGAGCTGTCGGCCCTCCACATGTACGTCTCGGGGGGCGACGTGAGGCGCGACCCCCAAACGATCGAGGGCGCAAGCTTGGGCGCGCGCCTGACACGCGATGCCGGAGCAGGAGGGCTGCGCGTCGTCCACGTCTACCGCAGCGATCCCGACCAGCCGGACCAGCTCTCCCCGCTGGCGCGGCCGGACGTCGGCGTGGCCGACGGCGACGTCGTCGAGGCGATCGACGGCGTCCCGGCGCTGTCCGTCCCCGATGCCGGGGCGCTTCTGCGCAACAAGGCCGGGCGCCAGGTGCTCTTGCGCGTGAAGCCCAAGAACGCGCCGGCTCGCGAGGTCGTCGCGGTCCCGATCACGCTCGATCAAGAGGGCGACCTCCGCTACGACGAGTGGGAGTACACGCGAAGGCTGAGGGTCGAACAGCGCGGCGGCGGCAAGATCGGCTACGTCCACTTGCGCGCCATGAACCGCGCGAACGTCACGGAGTGGTACCGCGAGTTCTACCCGGTCGCCGTCCGGCAGGGGCTCATCGTGGACGTTCGCTACAACCGAGGGGGGAACATCGACAGCTGGATCCTCGAGAAGCTCCTACGTCCCGCCTGGATGTACTGGCAGCCGCGCGTCGGCGAGCCGTACTGGAACATGCAGAACGCCTTCCGCGGCCACGCGGTCACGCTCGTGAACTACCGCACGGCCTCCGACGGCGAAGCGTTCGCGGAGGGGTTCCGGAGGCTCAAGATCGGACCCGTGCTCGGGACGCGGACCTGGGGCGGAGAGATCTGGCTGTCCTCGTCCAACGTGCTCGCCGACAAGGGGATCGCGACCGCAGCCGAGATCGGCGTGTACGGACCGGAGGGGGAGTGGCTCATCGAGGGGAAGGGAGTCGAGCCCGACACGGTGGTGGACAACTTGCCCCGCGCGACCTTCGACGGCGCCGACGCCCAGCTCGACGCCGCCATCGATGCGCTGCTCGCGAAGATCGCCGCCGACCCGAGGACGGTCCCGAAACCGCCGCGCTACCCGGACAAGTCCCGGTGATCCGGTACACTCCGCGGATGTTCCAGCGCCTCCTCGTCGCGAACCGTGGGGAGATCGCGGCACGGATCTTCCGCGCCTGCCGCGAGCTCTCGATCGAGACGGTCGCGGTCTACTCGGAAGCCGACCGCGGCGCGCCTTGGCTTGCCGATGCGACCCTCACCGTCTGCCTGGGCCCCGCGAAGGCCGCGTTGTCCTACCTCGACCAGGACGCGGTGCTCCAGGCGGCCGAGCAGACCGAGGCGCGCGCCATCCACCCCGGCTACGGGTTCCTCTCCGAGAACGCCGTCTTCGCCGCGCGTTGCGAGCAGCACGGGATCGCCTTCATCGGCCCGAGCCCTGCGGCCATCCGGCGCATGGGAGACAAGCTCGAGGCGAAGCGCACGATGGCCGCGGCGGGAGTTCCGACGATCCCCGGATCGCTCGAGCCGCTGCGGTCGCCCGATCACGCCTTGGCCGTCGCCGAGGAGACCGGCTACCCGGTCCTGCTCAAGGCGGCCGCGGGCGGCGGTGGGAAGGGGATGCGGCGCTGCGACGACGCGCGCGAGCTGCCGCGGGCGTTCGCGGAGGCGACGCGCGAGGCCGAGCACGCGTTTTCCGACGCGCGCCTGTACCTCGAGGCGTTCCTCCAGGGGGGACGGCACATCGAGTTCCAGGTGCTCGGGGACGTTTACGGCCGCGCGATCCACCTGGGAGAGCGCGAGTGCTCCGTGCAGCGGCACCACCAGAAGCTGATCGAGGAGGCCCCGAGCCCGGTGCTGACGCCCTCGGAGCGGGACGAGCTGGGCCTGCGGGCGGCCCGGGCGGCGGCGTCGTTCGCGTATGCGAGCGCGGGAACGCTCGAGTTCCTCCGCGACGCCTCCGGGCGGCTGGTGTTCATGGAGATGAACACGCGGCTGCAGGTCGAGCACCCGGTCACCGAGCTCGTCACCGGCGTCGATCTCGTGCGCGAGCAGATCGCAATCGCCGCGCGGCGGCCCTTGGCGCTGACCCAGGAGGCGATCGCCCTGCGGGGGCACGCGATCGAGCTCCGGATCAACGCGGAGGATCCCGACGCCGGATTCGCGCCCGCTCCGGGCCTCGTCACCGCCGTGTCGATCCCGGAATCGCCGGGCCACGGCGTCACGGTGAGGTGGGACGGCGGCGTCGCCGCGGGGTGGAGGATCCCTCCGCACTACGACTCGCTCGTGGGGAAGCTCATCGTGCACGCGCCCGACCGGCCTGCCGCCTTGGCCGCCGCGCGCGCCGCCCTCGAAGGGCTGCGCCTCGAGGGGATCAAGACGACGATCCCGCTCCACCGCCGCATCCTCGACGATCCCGATTTTGCGGCCGGCGACTACGACACGTCGTTCCTCGAGCGCAAGGCGCTCGCGGTGACCCGTGGCTAGAAGCCCCCTGGAGCCGATCGGCTCGCCGCGCGAGCGTGTCGTGGACGACGCGACGTGGCGCGCGCAGCGGGAGCAGCTCGCCGCGCTCAACGAGGCGCTCGCCCAAAAGCGCGCGGAGGTCCGCGCCGGGTGGGGCCCCGAGTATCGCGCCCGGGTCGAAAAGAAAGGGAAGCTCGCGACGTGGGACCGCATCGAGCGGCTCAAGGACGAGCACTCCCCGGTCCTTGCGATCGGCACGCTCGTCAACTACGGGCGCGTTTTCGGCGAGGAGAAGAAGACCTCGCCGGGTGCCGGGGTCGTCACCGCCTTCGTGCGGGTCGCCGAGCGTTGGATCGTCGTCATCGCGAACGACAACACGGTCGC
>Ga0137436_1000040_pt1 | contig 42212 bp, 33 predicted proteins | sample EasRivERMGT119_2_FD_102328 | JGI IMG/M metagenome (GOLD analysis project Ga0137436, IMG submission 102328) | Soil microbial communities from meander-bound floodplain in the East River, Colorado, USA - East River MetaG ERMGT119_2 | ecosystem: Environmental > Terrestrial > Soil > Floodplain ...
CGGAGGCGACCATCGCTGCGGACTTCGAGCCCCTGGCGCCCTACGCTGCAGAGCAAGGTTCTCTGATCATCGGCGACCAGGATCGGCGCTACGACGTGATCGGGTGGATGGCCGACCGTGCAACGGGTCAGCGCGTTCGTTTCATTTCGCCGATCAAGGCCCCGGGGTCCGCGGGCGAGAGGTCGGCGACCGACAACCCCATGAGCTGCACGTTGACCGAGAGCGTGGAGTGCCCCGATGGGTCGACCGTGTCCGTGATGTGTAGCGGCATGACCGGAAGCTGCGTGTCGTGCAGCGTCGGGAAGACGGCCTGCTGCCGCGCCTCGACCGAAGGCGACGAGGTCTTCAAAAACGGGCGCGTCCAACGGATCATCATTATTACCCGCGAGTCGGAGTCGTGTCCGCCCCCGCCCGAGCCGCGGCCGGGCGAGCAGCCCCCCCGTGTCATGCGCTGACCCCAAAAAGAGCGACGCCCGCCACTCCACCATGGAGGGGCGGGCGTCTGAGAGGTCGGCGTCCTGTCGGGGGGGTAAGAACGTCGACCCTTGGTTGCGATGTCTAGAAGGGATTCGAGTCGTCGGCCACACCGACACTCAGCACCACTCCAACTGTTCCGCCGAACTTCAGGCTCACATTCGCCGTCTGGCCAGGAAGCAAGATCACCGAGGCCGACTTTGTGGCCGTCGTGCCCGACACAGTGGCTTCAGCACGTACCGTGCCGATGCTCACAAGAAGAGATGTGTTGCGGACCGTCACCGTTACGGTGCTACCGCACGAGCTGGTGTTCTGAACCGTGATGGCTGACCCGGCGAACGTTGGTGAAGCCACCATCAGTACCGCTGCCATCGCCAGCGCCGCGAACCCGACTCGCTTTGTCCTGCTTGCGGTGACCATCTCGAATCCTCCCGAGCTGCGATCGTTCCGTTCATTTCGTCGCGGCTCGTGGGTTCAAGATGAGGGTCTCAAAATAAGACGCAATGGATGCAACCGTAAGCACGAGGGCGTGATCCTGGGGCCTGCCGACAACCAGGCAAAGCCGCTCTCACGCCGTTACGATGGCGTGATTGAGCGCGGGCTATCCGTGCTTTCTGGGCGGGAAATTACGAATCGGGAAGCGGGGGTAGGGCCTGCCGGCATCAGTTTTTTTTCTATGTGATCTTGTACTCGCGCATCTTCCGGTAGATCGTCGCCCGGGAGATACCCAAGAGCCGGGCGGCGCGGTCCCTATGCCCGGCAGCTGCCTCGAGCGCCCGGCGGATCTGGTCCTCTTCGCCCTTCGCGATCGACATCACCGGGACGAAACTCGGCTGCTTTCCCAGGAAAAGGCGCGAAAGCTCGACGTCGCCCTCGAGAACGGTCTTCGAGATCGGCGCGTCGCCCGCAAGCAGGACGATCCGTCGGAGGAGATTCTCGAGCTGGCGGACGTTGCCTGGCCAGGCGTATCGCTCGAATGCATCGAGCACATCTGCGTCGATCCGCGGCGTGGGTCGACCGCGTGCGGAGGCGATCCGCTCAAGCAGCTGCGAAGCGAGATACGGAATATCGCCCACCCGCTCGCGAAGGGGTGGCAGCGACACGGGTACGACGGCCAGCCGGTAGTAGAGATCCTCTCGGAATCGCCCCGCCGCAATTTCCGAAGATAAGTCCTTGTTGGTAGCTGCGATCACGCGCACGTTGACCTTGATGGTGTGATCTCCGCCAACGCGACGAAGTTCTCCCTCCTGCAGGACCCGAAGCAGCCGCGCTTGCATCGCCGGCGAGGTATCGCCGATCTCATCCAGGAAGAGCGTGCCGTCGTGAGCCTGCTCGAATAGGCCGGCACGATCCCGATCGGCGCCGGTGAACGCGCCTCTGACGTGGCCGAACAGCTCGCTCTCTAGAAGAGTCTCCGGAAGCGCGGCGCAATTCTCTGAGAGGAACGCTTTCTCTTTTCTGAGCCCGTGAAAGTGGAGCGCCTTCGCCACGAGCTCCTTCCCCGTCCCACTCTCGCCTTGGATCAGGACCGTCACGTCGCTCTGCACGACGCGATCGAGAAGCTCGAACACACGCTGCATGGCAGGAGCTCGCCCGAGGATGTCCCCATATCTTGATCGCTCGCCGGCGATGGCGCGAAGGCGACGATTCTCCGACTCGAGCTCCGCTCGACGCTTTGCGTTCTCGAGGGCCAGGGCGGCATGATCGGAAAACGCCTCGACGAATTGCAGATCCTTCTGGGTAAATGGATGACCGTTTCGTCGACTGTCCAGGTAGACCGTTCCGATGATCTTCCCGCGCGAACGAAGGGGTGCACACATCAGCGATCGGATCCGGTACAAGCTCACGCTCTTGAAGTCTTTGAAGCGCTCGTCTTGGCCTGCATCCAGCGCCAGCACGGGCTTCCCCTGGCCTGCCTGGGCGACAATCCGTCGGCTGAATGCCTCGGCGTCGGACTCCGTCTCTTTCTCCAGGTTGCGGGCTAGTCGCACAGAGAAATCGGCGCCGGTAGGGCCGGCGAGTAGGATCATGCCTCGCTCGGCTTCAACTGCACCCATCGCCATCTCCAGGATCGATGCGAGCAACAATTCGGGATCCGACTCTGAATTGAGTATGCGAATCATCTCGTAGAGGGCTTTCAGCCGCGACGAGTCGTCGTCTTGGCCTTGAGTCTCGCGAATCGCGCGCATGTCAGGCTGATCGACAAAGTCTCGGCGCAGATCGACATCCACGATTCGATTCGCCGCGATTTGGACGAGTCGCTGTGCCTCCAAGCGGGGGGTTTGAGCCGAGTCCGTCTGGCCGAGGGATACAAGGGCCAAGGCGGTCCAATGATTGGCCTGCGCGGCGATCGCGGGGAGGACGCTCTCAGAACAAAATTGCAGTAGGCGGCTTGCGGAGCCCAACAACCCCTGCCAATCGCGCGAGGCGTTCAGGACCTCGCAAAGCGTCTTTTCTGCATCGGCCCGAAGGCTCAAGGGGATCTGAATCGATTGTTCGGCCAGCAGCGACTGCAGCGCTTGCACCGGGTTCTCATCCGCGGCGTTGCCCGGTCGTCGGAGCGCGAGTCTGAGTCGAAGCACTCCGGAGCCGATCCGAGAGAGTCGATCAGTCTCCGATACCCCCCGCTCGTAATCGGCGACGAGGGCCCGGATTTCTTCTTCGTCAGCCTGAGGATCATGGAGGAGGGCCATCGCGAGCGTGCCCACCATGCCTCGCCTCGCCCCCTGAGATCTGGCTGCAAAGTCGCCCCGTAGTCGGCTTCGAGCGTGAGTTGCCGCCTCGATGGGCCTCCCTGCGTGCATCAGGACATCGCTCGTCAGGGCGGCGACGCTTGTCGCGAGACTGGGCTGTCCGGCGTGAAGCGCGAGGTCTTCCGCACTCAAGCTCTGCGCCAATGCGATGTCGTACTTGCCCGCATTGAACTCAGCCCTTGCCGACTGTTGCGCCACCCAGTACAGCCAGACCGGATGGCGGGAGTCGACGGCAAGACGCTTGGCTTCTTCGATAGCTGCAACCTGATCTCCGGGTCTGAGACGGCGCTCCATTCTCTGGGCTCGCGAGATCCACAAGGTGAACTCGCGATTCTGCAAGTCGAGTTGCCGGCAAAGCTTGACGCAGCCCGTGAAGAGCTTGTCTCCGAGACGGTCGTCCAGTCGCGAGTCGGCCAGCATGGCCAGGTGAAGTGCGTCTGCTCTGTTCTCGGTCTCAAGGCCCTCTGTAAGCTGGATGGCTTGGTTCGCAAGCTCCCGTGTCAGCGCGTGCTCGAATCGTTGGTCGGCGAGAACCGCCTCTGCGTTGAGGATTCGCGCGAATGTGGGCGTCTGGTGCAGCTGCGGGAAGTCCGTTCGGGCCTGATGTGTGACGCGCGCTGCAGCGGCGGCTCGGCCAGAAGAACCGAGTGCCATCGCCTGCCACCCCCTCGCCTCCAACCGCGCAACGTCGCTTGTTGCGCGCCTCGCCGCGACCGCCCACGCCTTCGCGGCCTCGCGATGCGCCATGCCCTTGCGCGCGGCCTCGGCCCTCTTCCACCACAGCTCCCCACGCCGCGTATCACGCCGCGGCAAGCAGCGCAGCGCGAACGCGTAGCGCTCCGCGGCGAGCGCCCACTCCTTGCGCACCTCCGCCGCCGATGCGGCGTCGATCGCCGCCGCGACGGCGCGCTCGGTGTCGCCGGCGCCGCGCCACAGGCGCGCGAGGCGCCACGCGGTGGCGCCGAAGACGTCGCGCTCCTGCGCCGCCTCGTGCGTCGCGGCGAGCGCGTGGAGCTGGCGGAGCCGCTCGGCGGGGGTCGCGGCCTGCGCGGCTTCGGCGACGCGGCGGGAATCGGGCGCGACCGAGGCTCCCGCGCGGCGCGCGAGGCCCGCGGCGAGCACCTCGGCGGCCGCGGTGGGGGCGGCGTCCTCGAGGCCGGAGAGCTCTGCGACGAGCGCTTCGGGCGCGTCGTCGCCGAGCACGGCGAGCGCCTCGAGCCACGCGAGGCCCTCGGGCGACAGCGCGTCCATGCGGCGGCGGATCGACTGCTCGAGGGCGTGCGCGACGGGGACCTTCGTGTGCCGCTCCCAGACGCCCTCGACGAGGAGCGCTTCCGCGGCGCCCGCGTTTCCCTCGGAGGCGTCCAGCAGCCAGGCCACGCGCGCCTGGGACGACGACTTGCCGGCGGTCGCGCGGTCGATGAGGGCGCGCAGCGCCTCGGCGTCCATCGGCCTCAGGTCGATGCGGGAGAGCGAGGGGACGATGCCGGTGTCCGCGAGCAGCTTGCGGATGCCTGAGTTCTGGATCTCGCCGGTGCGCAGGGCCGCGATCACGCGGATGGGGGCCTCGCGCGGCTCGCGGGCGATGCGGTCCAGGAAGCTGGCGACCTCGGCGTCGGCGCGCTCGACCTCATCGAGGAGCACCAGCGTCGGTTGCCGTGCCGCGTCCGCGCGCACGCGATCGGCGTAGGCCTCCGCCCGCTCGGGGAGCGTGCCCGGAGGAGCGTGGACCGTCCACCCGCCGCCGATCGCCTCGGCGCCGAGGAATCGGAGCAGGCGCGACTTCCCCGACCCCGCATCACCGCACAGCCAGATCACGCGGGGCCTGTCGGACGCGGCGAGCTCCGAGCGCAGGCGCGTCAGTTCGTCGTCGCGGCCGACAGGCGGCCCCGAGCCTAAGCGGGCCGCGCGGTCCTCGATCGTCTCCAAGGGGAGGCTCGCGCCGCAGGCCGCGTTCAACCGGGCGAGCGCGTCGGCGGCGCTCGTCGGCCGGCCCGCCGGGTCCGACGCGATCATCTCCTCCAGGAAGCGCGCGAGGTCGGCCGGGTAGCCGTCCGGGAGCTGCGGGCGGGCGCGGCGTCCATCGCGCACCGCCTGGATGAACCGCGTGGGGTCGTTCCCCTTCATCACGAACGGCGTGCGCCCGTGCACGGCCTCGTAGAGCACGACGCCCAGCGCGTAGAGATCGGTCTTCTTCGTGGGCGATGCGCCCTCGAACAGCTCGGGGGCGAGGTAGGGGAGCGTCCCCGCCATTGCGGCGCTCGCGGCCTCGACGTGGCGCTCGGCGGCGAGGCCGAAGTCCACGAGCACCACCCGGCGGCCGCGCACGGGCGCGCGCCGCGTGAGGAGGTTCCCGGGCTTCACGTCACGGTGCACCAGCCCGAAGTCGTGGAGGAAGCCGAGCGCGCGGAGGGCCTCGGCCGCGAGCGGCGCGAAGGAGCCGGGCCCCTCGCGCCGGAGGGTGGCGACGAGGTCCTCGCCGTCGATCCACTCCATGGTGAAGCGCGGTCGTCCCCCGCCGGCGTCGGTTTCGAACTCGTACACCTCGGCGAGGTTCGGGTGCCTGAGCGCGGCGAGCGTCGTGAACTCCCGCCGGAGGAGCTCGACCCGCTCCGGGGAGGCGTCGATCAGCTCCTTGAGGGCGAGTCGCGATCCGGGCCGCATGCGGTCCTCGACGAGGACGACGCGCCCGGACCCGCCCTCGCCGATCGTTTCGAGGACCGAGAAACGCTCCAAACGCACCCCCGCCGGGCTCGAAGAATGCGCGCAATATACGGCTGATGGGCTCCGAACGGAACGGTCGGCGTATCAAGTTGAGACGGACCGCCACGGATAAATTGGTTCAAGCCATTACGTTTTGGACTTATTTGAACAAGAATGAACATAAATCCTACCGGCTCCCTTCCTTATAAGTGGACCGGTAGAATGCCGGGGTGCGCCGCTCGCTCCAAATCGCCGCGATCCTCCTCATGGCTGGACTTCCCGCGGGCGCTCTCGCCCAGACGGATGAGCACGAGGAAGAAGACCAGCGCTACCAGGAACGGCTGAAGCAGCCGACGCCGCCCGACGCCGTGAGCTCCAATCCGCGCGAAGCCGTCGTCGCGGCGGCCGACAAGCTCATCCGCGACAGCAAGGACTACACCTCCAAGTCCACCGCGCACTGGCAGGTTCGCACCGACGACCCGGGGGTCGACGCCGCCGCATCCGCCGCGATGCTCGAGTCGTTCCGCACCTGGTTCGAATCGTTCTGGAAGGGACGGCTTTCGACCACACCCTCCGAGGATCTCGGCCGCGTCTACGTCTTCAGCACGTTCCACGACTACAACCAGCTCCTCACCGGGGGGGCGCTCCACGGCGCGTTCCGTCCCGCCGGCCACTACAACCTCGTCACCGACGTCGTCGCGCTGTACCTGGGCGCCATCGACCGGGCCGGGCTTCCCGATACGCTCGTGCACGAGGGCGCGCACATGCTGATCGCGCGGGAGATCCTCCACGGCCGTCCGACCGCGCCCTGGCTCGCCGAGGGGCTCGCGGCGTACTTCGAGAGCACGGCCCGAGACGGCAAGGGGGGCTTCGATACCGGCGCCGTCGGCGGGCGCGAAGCCAAGCCGCGGCTGCGCGAGCTCAAGAAGATTCTCGATGCGAAACCGGCGTGGTCGGTCGGCGCGCTTCTCGAGATGGACGATCCGCACGGGTTCTACGGGGAGCGGTCCCAGGCGAACTATGCGGCGGCCTGGGCGCTCGTCCACGCGCTGTTCCACGCCGAAGGCGGCGCGCACGCCGCGGGGTTCGCCCGCTTCATCACGACGGCGGCCGCCACCGGCGAGTCGAGCCCGGACATGCTCTACGAGGCGGTGGGGCTGGACGCGGCGGGGCTGACGGCGCTCGTCGCAGCGCACGCGCGCGGCATCGCCCCGCGCTGACTCACCAGCCGCAGACCCGAGGCCGGGTATCCTTCGCCGCCATGGAGCGCGAAGACGGCGGGCCGAAAGCCCGGCTCGGCCTGACCGACACGACCTTCCTCGTGATGGGAGGGATGGTCGGGGCCGGCATCTTCATGAACCCTCACGTCGTCGCCGTCGCGGCACCGTCCGCCGCGGCGATCCTCGGGGCGTGGGTGCTCGGAGGCGCGGTCGCGCTCGCGGGCGGCTTCATCTGGGCGGAGCTCGCCGCGCGCTGCCCGGGGGTCGGCGGGCAGTACGTCTACCTGCGCGAGGGCTTCCATCCCTCGGTGGGGTTCGTCTACGGCTGGTCGAACCTGATCGTGACGCAGACCGGGGGCATGGCGGCCGTGGCGATGACCTTCGCGCGCTACGCGCACGCGATCGCGCCGCCGCCGTGGTCGGAGGCTGCGACTGCGATCGGAGCCCTCGTCGTCCTCACCGTGGTCAACCTCGCCGGCGTTCGCGTCGGGGGGCGCGTCCAGTCGGTCCTGATGGCGCTCAAGGTCCTCGCGATCGCAAGCCTCGTCGTCGTCGGGCTTGCGCTGGCACCGGCGGCCCCCGCGGTGGCGGCGCCCGAGGCGCCGGGGCTCGGGCCGTTCCTCGCCGCGATGATCGCGGTGCTCTTCGCCTACGGAGGATGGGCGACCGCGACGTTCGTCTCGGGGGAGATCGAGGACAGCACGCGGACGCTGCCGCGCGCGATGCTTTTGGGGACGATCGCGGTCGTCGTCTTGTACGTGGCGGTCAACTGGGCCTGCCTACGTGCGCTCGGCGTCTCCGGACTCGTCGCCGCGGACGCGCCGGCCTCGGAGGTGATGCGCGGAGGAGTTGGGGTGTCGGGGGCGGCATTCATCGCCTGGGCGATCGCGATCTCGACGTTCGGATTTCTGGCACAGGGGATGCTGACCTATCCGCGCGTCTACTACGCCATGGCGCGCGACGGGCTCTTCTTCCGGAGCATCGGACGCTTGCATCCGAAAACCGCGGTGCCGCACGTCGCGATCCTCGTTCAGTGCGTGCTCGCGATCGCCACGACGCTCTCCGGCTCGTACGAGCAGATCTTGAGCTGGGTCGTCACCGTGGACTTCGTCTTCCTGGCGATGACGGCGGCGACGCTCTTCGTCTTCCGGCGACGCGAGCGCGGGAGGCGCGTGGCTCCCCTGACCCCCGGCGGGCCCGTGACCGCGGCGTTCTTCATCGTCGTGTCCCTGGCCGTGGTGTGGGCGACGTTCCGCGTGGAGCCGGTGCGGTCCCTCATCGGATGGACGATCGTCGCGTCGGGGATTCCGGTGTATCTCTTCTGGAAGCGGAGGCGGGATGCATCCGGGACCTGACCGCGGTTCGGGTTACATGCATTGGGCGAAGACGTGCCAGAGCGCGCGCTTCACGCTGGCGCGCAGCGGCGTCGTCCCGCTGCCGCTCAGAGAGCTCGGCGCCCGCTGGGAGGACCTGGAGCTCGAGCCGCCGGACCAGTACGGGTGGATGCCGCTGCGCGAGGCGATCGGCGCGATGTACGGGCTCGGCGCGGACCACGTGGTCACCGCCGCGGGCACGTCCGGCGCGAACCACTTGGCGCTCGCCACACTGGTCGGGGCGGGGGACCGCGTCGTCGTCGAGGAGCCCGTCTACGAGCCGGTGACAGCACTCCTCGCTCACCTCGGCGCGACCGTCGATCCCCTCGTGCGCGACCCCGGCCGCGGCTTCGCGGTCGATCCCGGAGACGTCGAGCGCGCGCTCGGCCGCGGGGCCTCGCTCGTCGTGCTCACGAACCTGCACAACCCGAGCTCGGCCGCGATCGACGGTGAGACGCTCGCGGCGGTCGGGGAGGTCGCCCGCCGCCGCGGCGCGCGGGTCCTCGTGGACGAGGTCTACCTCGACGCCGCGTTCGAGCACGCGCCTCCCTCGGCAGCCACGCTGGGAGAGCCGTTCGTCGTCACCTCGAGCCTGACGAAGACGTGCGGGCTCGGGGGGCTGCGCGGGGGATGGATCGTCGCGGAGCCGGCGCTCGCCGAGAGGCTGTGGGGGACCAAGAGCCTCTTCGGCGTGGACGATGCGCACGTCGCCGAGCGCTTGACGCTCATCGGGATGCGCGAGCGGCCGCGCCTGCTCGCGCGTTGCCGCGCGATCCTCGACGCCAACCGCGCCGCCTGGAACGCGTTTCTCTCGGAGCGGTCGAAAGACCTCGAGGCGTCCCCGTCCGTCTTCGGGACCACCGCGTTTCCCCGGGTCGTGCGCGGGTCGGGGGACGACCTCGCGGCCCGCTTGCGCGAGCGCTACGAGACCTCGGTCGTCCCCGGGCGTTTCTTCGGCGCGCCCGGACACGTGCGGATCGGCCTGAGCGGAAGCCCCGAGGAGTTTCCCGAGGCCTTGTCGCGGCTCGGCCGGGCGCTCGACGACCTGCGCCCTGTCCCCGTCAGTTCGGGGACGTGAGCTTCGGCTTCGGTGGATGGACGAGGAGGCGGCGATGGAGCGCGATCGCATCCGACCTGAGGCCGTCCTCCGCGTCGGGGGAGGACCAGTCCCACAGCACCTCCGCGACGAGCTCGCCGTCGAGACTCGTCTCGTCCCAGGTGAGACGGTCGGATCCGAGGATCGCAGTGGCGAGCGCTCCGAGCGCCTGGGGCGCGAGCCCTCCCACAAGGTGTGCGTCGCACAGGCGGATGAGGTCGTCGCGGGAGAGGTGGACGGCGGCGGGAAGGTCGGCCACGAGCGCCCCGTCGTGCAGCGAGCCGATCGCATCCGCGAGCCACGCCGCGTCGCGCTTCCCGTCCAGGAACTCCCGGAGCTGCGATTCCTTCACACCCGGGATTCTAGCGTGAGCGAGGCCGCGCGGTGAGCGCCGCCCTCGTGCTGGCGGCGGCCGCCGTCGCGTCCCCCGCGTTCTGGTCGGCGTGGGGGGACGGGAAGGCCGAGCTCTCGCGCTATGTGCTGACGACCCCGCGCTACGGCGCGCCTCGCGAGGCGGAGCTCGTCCTCATCTACGTGACCGAGCCCGTGGACCGGCGCGTGTGGATCAAGGACGACGCGGGGGACGTTCCCGCCGCCGAGCGCCTCCAGGTCCTCAAGCTCAACCGCGTCGTCAAGTTCCGCACGGGGATCTATCCGTACTCGGTCATGACGAGCGTGTTCGCGCCCGTGGACGGCGCCGCGCACGAGCGCTTCTCGCCGAGCAAGATCTCGTTCACGGCACAGGAGTGGTGCGGCCACGTCTGGCAGAAGCTCCTCCCCGGCCCGGGCCGGTTCGACCTCGAAGTCCGCTCGTACTTCCACGCGGACGGCGAGCGCAACGTCACGGTGAAGGTCCCGGAGAACACCCTCTACGAGGACGCGCTGCTCATCCAGCTGCGCGAGCTCGACGGGCCGTTCGCGGCGGGGGGCGACTGGTCGGGGACGATGGTCCCGACGCTGTGGGCCGCCCGCACGGGACACGCCGCGCCCGCGGCCTCTCCGGCGACGATCAAACGCGCCGACGCGCGCCGCGACGGCGCTCCCGTCACGCGGTTCACGGTCACGGTGGCGGGAAGGACCACGACCTACGACGTCGAGCGGGCCGCGCCCCGCCGCGTGCTCGGCTGGAGGAGCTCGGACGGCGAAGTCGCCGGCCTGGTCAAGACGGCGCGCCTTCCCTACTGGGAGCTCAACAAGCCCGGCGATTCACCGTTCTAGCTGCTGGAAGAGGAACGCGAGGATGTCGGTAAACTCCTCGATCTGGTGGGAGAGAGCGTTGCTCATGCCGTGTCCGGCGGCGGCATTGGTCCGGAGCAGGACGGGCCGGCCCGACGAGGTCGCCGCCTGGAGCCGCGCGGCCATCTTCCGGCTCTGCCAGGGGTCCACGCGCGGGTCGTTCTCCCCGGTCGCGAGGAGGATCGCGGGGTAGGGCTGGCCGTCCACGACGTTGTGGTAGGGGGAGTAGGCGAACAGCGCGCGGAACATGTCCGGGTCGTCGACCGAGCCGAACTCGGGGACGTTGAAGGCGCCGTTGGGCGTCCGCTCGACGCGCAGCATGTCGTAGAGGCCGACGAGCGACACGACCGCGCGCGCGAGGCCGGGGTGCTGGACGATCATCGCCCCCATGAGCAGCCCGCCGTTGCTCGCGCCGAGAAGTGCTAACCGCTCGTGCGAGGTGTGTCCGCTCGCGACGAGGCGCCGCGCGCAGGCGGCGAAGTCGTCGAAGACGTTCTGCTTGCGGTCGAGCGCCCCCGCGCGATGCCAGGGGTCGCCGAGCTCGCCGCCGCCGCGGACGTGGGCGACCGCGAAAATCCCGCCTCGCTCGGTCCATGCCGCAAGGCGCGCGCGGAAGGCGGGGGTCTGGCAGATGCCGTAGCCGCCATACCCGTAGAGGATCGCGGGGCTCGTGCCGTCGAGAGGGATCCCGCGCGGCCTCAGGATCGTGATCGGCACCCGCGTGCCGTCGGGGGAGACCGCCTCGTCGCGCACGACCTCGCACGACGAGAAATCCGCGGGGGAAACCTCGACAAGCGCGGTCGGTGCGGCCGGCGTGCCGTCCCCTCGCGCCCGCCACCAGGCCGGCGGCATCGTCACGCTCTGCGCGAGGTAGAGCGCGCCCCCGGCGGCAAGCGGGACGACGTCGTCCACCGCCGACAGGGGGGGCGCGGTCAGGACGCCGTCCGGCCGCCCGTCGAGATGGAAGGCCGCGGCGACGCTCGGCCCTCCCTGCTGATAGAGGACGTAGAAGCGGTCGCGGCCGACCCACAGGCCGCTGCCCCGCGAGAACGACGCCTGGATCGCATGCGCCGACTCGCCCACGACCTCGCGCGCCGCGCGCACCCCTTGCGGCGTGTCCCCGTGGGAGAGGCGCACGATGCGCCCGCACGGCGCGCCGTCGAGCGAGACGAACCAGACGGCGCCGTCCTCGCCGAGCCGGGCCGCGATCGCCCGGTCCGCAAAGCGCGTCAGCGGGATCCACCGAGCGGAGAGGTCGCGCAGCCAGTGGACGAACTCGCCGCCGTCCCCTCGCTGGACGCTGGCGAGGACGACGCCGGATCCGGCGCAGGTCTCGAGGTGGATCTCGGCGATGCGCGGGAACTCCCGCCCGATCTCGTACGTGTCCTCGCGCGAGTCGGTCCCGAGCTCGTGGCGGTAGACCTGAACCCAGAAGGGGAGCTCGTCGTCGGGACGCTCGCCCCGCCGGGGATAACGCGTGTAGTAGAAGCCCGCGCCGGCGGGATCCCAGGCGAGGCTCCCTCCCGCCGTTCCCCCGTTGACCCGCGGCACGACGTCTCCGAGGTTGCGTCCCGACGCGACGTCGAGGACGTGCACGTCGCCGCTCTCCGTCCCCGCCTTGGAGAGCGAGACCGCGACGTGGCGCCCGTCCCAGGAAGGCTCGAACCAGTCGATTGCGGTCAGGCCGGCGGGGTCGAGAGCGTTCGGATCGAACAGGATGCGCTCGGACGCAAGGTCGTCCGCGGACGCCAGCGTGACCAGGAACGGCTGCTCCAGGGGCGGACGCCGCTTGACGGCGAACAGAGCGCCTTCCGCCTCGCGCAAGCCGACGTACGCCGGCGAGCCGGCGGTCATCAGCTCGGTGAGGCGCGCGCGGATCTCCTCGCGCCCCGGCCACGCGTCGAGCTGCGCGCGGGTGCGCACGTTCTGCGCCGCGGTCCAGGAGCGCGCGTCGGGATCGTCGGGGCTCTCGAGCCACCGGTACGGGTCGGTGACGCGAACGCCGTGATAGCTGTCTTCGACTGGTCGGCGCGAAGACAAGCTTCCTCCGTGTCGTTCAGGGCGTCGCGCCTAACGATACGAAACGATCGGGCCGCGAGGTATTTTTTTTCGACGATGGGAAGAATTGAAGCCTACGGAGGATCGCCCAACCTCTCCGCCTCCGTTTGAAACAGCGCGACCATCTCACGGCACTTTTCCGGCTCCGACGCGGCGAGATCCCGCGTCAGGCCGGGATCCAGGTCGCGCCGGTAGAGGGCGAAGGTCGCACCGGCCGTGCTCGGGCGATACGTCAGGGCGTAGGCCCCCAGCTCGAGCCGACGGTTCTTCCCGGTCTCGAGCAGCGCGGGCATCTCAGCATCGCCTCCGAGCCCTCGCGCGACGGGGGCCCGGTCGGTCCCGTCGGCGTCGGGGAGGCGGGGAAGCGCGAGCAGCGACAGGAGCGTCGGGGTGACGTCGGTCAGCAGCACGGGGACATCGACGTCGCGCGGCGCCAGGCGGTCCGGCCACGCGACCGTCCACGGAATCGCATTGGAGCGGTCGTGGTCGATCGCCTCGCCGTGGCCGAGCGCGCCGCCGTCGTCGAGGAGGTTCTCGCCGTGGTCGGCCACCAACACGACGATCGTGTTCTCCGCGAGCCCGTCGCGGTCGAGCTTCGCCAGGAGCCGCCCGATCGCCCGATCGGTCGACCGCACGGCCGCGTCGTACAACACACGCGCGTTCGCCCGCTCGACCTCGTCGCCCGGCTCGACGAGGTCCTGCGCGAGGATCGTGTAGCGGTTCGGGCCCGCGTAACCGGTCGTGCGCCGCGAGTCCGGCCAGACCGGCACGTAGGGCAGGTGGGGGTTGTCGTAGAGCACGGTCATGAAGAACGGCCCGCGTCCGCGACGCCACGCCGCGACGGCCTCCGAGGTGATGTCTCCCGGATGAGATCCCTCGATGGCGGCGCGCAGCTGGGGAAAGACGGCCCGGGCCCACGGGAAAGGAAGCACGGCCGGAAGCCACGGGTGTCCGCGGAACGCGACCGAGGACGCGATCGAGTCCGTCTCGCCGCGCGGGGTGCACTGGGTCGCGAATCCCGCATCCAGCTCGCGGAGGGGCGTGGCGCAGTAGCCGCCGACCGCGATCGTTCTGTATCCCGCGAGCGCTAGCGCCCGCGGGAGCGTGTTCTTGCCGAGGTCGCGCACCGCCGCCTCGGGATGGAGGCCGCGCACGCCGTGGCGCAGCGGATGCTCGCCCGTCAGCAGCGACGCGACGGCGGGGTAGGTGAGCGCGCAGGGGGTGCGAGCGTCGTGGAACCGCACGGAGCGCGCGGCCAGCGCCGCCATGTGAGGCGCCAGCTCGGGGTTCGCCGCGCGGTCCGGCCGCAGGGAGTCCACGACGATCAGGAGGACGTTCGGACGCGCCGGGTCCGCCGACGTGCGGAAGCCTCGCCTGAGCCGCGGCGCGAAGATCAGGATGACGATCACGAGCATCACGCTCGAGACCGTGATCAGCGCCACCCGCCGGCCGCCGCGCGAAGAGCTGCGCCACCATCCGGCGAGCGCCCCTGCGATCAGGAGCGTCGCGCCGAGCGCGGCGCACCCTGCGACGATCGCGGGGGAGAGCCCTCGATCGAGTCCCGCTTGGAGCCGCCAAAAGCTCGCCGCCATTGCGGCGGGCCGCTCGAGGATCGTGTAGACGACGGCCAAGACCGCGCCCGACGCGGCGATACCCGCGCCGATCCAGGGCTCCCACCGCACGAGCCGGGAGCCCGGCCGATCCCCTGCTCCCCGCGCGAGCCCCCGCGCCGCCCACATCGCGAAGAGGCCGAGGACGAGATAGGGGATGGCGAGCTCGAACAGCGTCGATAGGAGGCGGGGCACGGTCCCGTGCCGGAGGGCGGCCACGGTCCCGGCCCCCCAGGCCGCGAGCGCCGCGAGGATCGGCGCGAGCTGACGCGTCCTCACTCGCCTCCGCCGCTACCCTTGAACCGGTCGTCCTCCGCCGCGAAGAGCACGTTGAAGCTCGTCAGCGTTCCGTAGCAGGCGGTGACGTACCCCTGGAGCTTGAGCTTCAGCTCGTCGGGGACCTCCGCCGAGTTCACCTGCTGCTCGAGGACGCGCAGCCGGTTGCGCAGCATGACGATCTTCGCGAAGAACGTGTCGATCGGGATCGACTTGGCCTGCAGGCCTTCGCGGCCGGGCTTGAGGATCAGCTCGCCGCCCCGCCACTTGTCCGCGGGCGCCACCGGCGTGAGACCCGACTCCTCCCGGATGACGCGGCGGAGCAGCCGCTCGAGGTCGTTCGTCTCCACGTCGATCTCCTTGTGAACGGTCACGGGCATTTGCATGGGCACGGGCTCGGGGGCCATCCCGCCTCGATAGTCGTGGACGCTGCCGCACGTGTCGCAGCGCACGCGCGCCGCGCCGCGCGCCGAGTCGACCGCGACGACCGTGTGCGTCCGCTCCATCTTGCAGACGCGGCAGTGATCGGGCGTGCCGTGCCCGACCCGAAGCTGGCGCCTCTCGTCCATGCTGCCCCCGCGTCCCCGCGGTGACTATACAGCCCCGCCGGGAAACCCGGGCGCGCGGCAGCCGTAGAGGTGCGTCATGAGAAACGTCGTCCCGATCTGCCTCGCGCTGGCCGCGGCAGCACCTGCCGCCGCGCAATCGACCTTCCACGGCAACGTCGCGCGCACCGGCGTGTACGAGGGCTCCGGTCCCGCCAAGGCGCCGGCCACGAAGTGGGCGTTCAAGACGGGTGGGCCGATCGTCGGCTCCCCGGTCGTCGCGGCCGGCGTCGTCTACGTCGCGAGCCTCGACACGTACCTCTACGCGATCGAGCGGGACACCGGCAAGGAAAAGTGGAGGTTCAAGTCCCGCATGCCGATCGCGTCCACCCCGGCGATCGGCGACGAGCTGCTCTACTTCGTCTCCTCTACCGGAGCGCTCGCGGCGATCGAGATCGCGACCGGCCAGCCGAAGTGGGTGTTCGCGGCCGAGTACGAGAAAAAATTCGAGGCGAAGAACCTCCACGGCTACCCGCCGGCGGCCCAGTCGATCCCGGACGCGTGGGACGTCTTCATCTCCTCCCCGGCGATCGCGAACGGGAAGGTGTACTTCGGCAGCGGCGACGGCAACGTCTATGCGGTGGATGCGAAGACCGGCCTGCTCCAGTGGAAGTTCCCGACGAAAGACGTCGTCCACGCCTCGCCCGCCGTGGCCGGCGGCACCGTGTACGTGGGGAGCTGGGACAGCGCGCTGTACGCGCTCGACGCCGAGACCGGCCAGCTCCGGTGGACCTTCGAGGCGGGGCAGGACCCGGCGATCCACAACCAGGTCGGGTTCCAGTCCTCACCCGCGGTCGTCGACGGCACCGTCTACGTCGGGTGCCGCGACGCGCACGTGTACGCGATCGACGCCGCCACCGGACGGAAGAAGTGGGACTACCCGACGAGCAAGTCGTGGGTGATCGGGACGCCCGCGGTCCGCGACGGCACCGTGTACGTCGGCACGTCGGATACCGCGCGCGTCATGGCGCTCGACGCGAAGACCGGCCGGCTGAAGTTCAACTTCAGCGCGAAGGCGTACGTGTTCTCCTCGGCCGCCATCGCGGGGAAGCTCGTCTACGTGGGAAACCACGCCGGGCGCCTGTTCGCCATCGACGCGAAGACGGGGGAGCTCGCGTGGGAGTTCAAGACCGACGCGGCGAAACGCGACCCCTTCAAGGTGGTCGCCGACGACGGCTCGCTGAACCAGCAGGCGTTCGCGCCGCTGTTCAACGACTTCCAGGACATGTACCTCGACTTCTCCCGCTACGCGTCGGTGGGCGCGATCATGTCCTCGCCCGTCGTCGACTCCGGCGTGCTCTTCGTCGGGAGCATGGACGGAAACCTCCACGCCCTCGAGTGACCGCGCTTCGGCGTGACCTTCTCGCCGCGCGCCGTGCTGCGGATCGCCGCGGCGAGGTCGTCGAACCCGCCTTCCTTGACCATGTAGCCGGTGGCGCCGGCCGCTATCGCCTTGTCCACGGTCTCATCCTCGTCGGACAGGCTGAAAACGAGGAAGTGGACGGAAGGAAATCGCTTCTTTGCGGCTTCCATCGCCTCGAGCGGCTCGCGGCCGGGCATGGAGAGGTCGAGCACGATGACGTCGGGGCTCAGCGACTCGATCTCGTCCTCGAGGTCGTCGGCGCGGAAGCACATGCCGACGATCTCGAAATCGGCGTGGTCCTGCATGTACAGCTCGAAGAGCCTGCGGAACTCGACGCGATCGTCGACGACGAGGATGCGAGTGGGCGGCTTGGGTTTCATCGGCATGGTCCCTTCAGTGTCTCCCGGCCTTCGCGAAGACGGCGACCGCCGAGATCAGCTCGGCCGGCTCGATCGGCTTGGCGATGTGCCCATGATACCCGGCTCGAAGCGCCCGGAGCTTGTCCTCAGCCCGCGCGAACGCGGTCACGGCCAGCGCGGGCGTGTCGTTCTTGCGGCGCCTGAGCTCCGTGATGAAATCGTACCCGTCCTTCCCGGGCATGCCGATGTCGCACAGGATGATCGCCGGCTTCGCCAGCTCGAGCACCAGGAGGGCCTCGTCGACCGATCCCGCCGTGAAAACGCGGGCGTGCGAGCGCTCCAGCACGAGCCGGAGGAGCTGCCGGGCGTCCGCCTGATCCTCCACGGCGAGGACCGTGATCCCTTCCAGGTCCACGTTCTCCGCGTGCTCGTGCGGCGCCGGGGTTCCCTCTTTGGGGGGGGTGGACCGCGCCCGCACCGCGGTCAGCGGGAGCCGGATCGTGAACGTCGCCCCGCGTCCCTCGCCCTCGCTGTCGCCTTGCACGGTGCCGCCGTGCAGCTCGACCAGCTGTTTGACGATCGCGAGGCCGAGACCCAAGCCCCCGTGCTCCCGCGTCGTGGAAGCGTCCCCTTGCCGGAAGCGGTCGAAGATGTGAGGGAGGAACTTCGCAGGGATCCCGGCGCCGGAATCCCTCACGACGATCTCGACGTGGGAGCCGGACTTCTTCAAGCCGACGTCGATGCGGCCGCCCTTGGGCGTGAACTTCACCGCGTTCGACAGGAGGTTCCACAACACCTGCTGCAGTCGGCTCGCATCGCCCCGAACGGTCGCTGCGGTCGCGTCGAGGGCGGCGGCCACTTGGATCCCCTTGCTCTCCGCGGCCGGAGCGATCGTCTCGATCGCCTTCCGGATCACCTCGGAGAGGGTCACGTCCTCGATCTCGAGCCGGATCTTCCCGGAGATGATGCGGCTCATGTCGAGCAGGTCCGCGATCAGATCCGCCTGGGCCCGGGCGTTACGCGAGATGACCTGGATCCCCTCGTTCGTCAGCGCCGGGTCCGAAGGGCGTTTCTCGAGCACGCGCACCCAGCCGAGGATCGCGTGGAGGGGTGTGCGCAGCTCGTGGGAGAGCGTCGCGAGGAACTCGTCCTTCAGCTCGCTCGTCCTTTGCAGCGCCGCTTCCGCACGCTTCCGCTCGGTGACGTCGGCCACGGTGACGATGACGTTCCGAGCCACGCCGTTTTCCATCTGCGGCTCATAGACGACGGCGAAGTACCGCTCGGTGTCCCCGTCCGCGAGCGCCGGCAGCTTCAGCTCGTGCTCGACCCGCTCGCCGGCGAACGCCCGTTCGAGCCGCGGGCGGATTTGGTCGTCGTTGGCTTCGGGCAGAAGCTCGGCCACGCGCCGCCCGGCGATGTCCTCCTCCGCAAGGCCGAGCACGTCGAGGTACGAGCGGTTGGCGTAGACGTAGCGGTGGTCGCGATCGAAGACGACGAGCCCGACCTTGGTGTTCTCGGTGACCGCGGCCAGGAGCTGCTCCCGGTCCCGCACGTCCTGCTCGGTCTTGCGGGTGTTCCGGGCCTGCCGGCTGACCGTCTCCGCCGTCCACCACAGGAGCGCCAGGAGGAGCACGATCTCGACGAGCGTGCGGAACCCGGTGCCGAACTCGAGGTCGTAGAATCCCGCCCGCTGTCCCTCGAGCCTGAGGAATCCCAGCAGGATCGGCACGACGATGAGAATGGGCACCGCGCGCCGGATGAGCGCGCCGGCGACGCTGTCCTCCAGCATCCTCCGCGTCGGGGACCGCTCCGGCACGCTCATGATCAATCCCAGCGAGACCGCGAGGATGAACGTGCTGGTCTGCAGCGCGATGACCGTGAGGCGCGGCAGCGTGTACAGGACGCTGGCGCCGTAGGCGTACCCGATCACGGAGAGCGCCGAGATGCAAAGCGTCGCGAGGGCGAGCGAGGGGACGTATCGGCGCGCCTCCCGGCCGCGTGTCGCCAGCGCGAGGGCGATCCCGATGAGCGTCCACGAGACGGCGGCGGGAGGTCCCATGCGCCCGGGGACGACGACCCCCACACGCCCCCACGTCCTGCCGAGCAGGAGGATCGCGTCGATGCCGAGGTCGAGCCCCGACAACCACTCGAACAGGGTCGCTCCAGCGATCGCCGCGACGAGCGAGCCGAAGACCGCGCTCGCGCGCAGCTTTCCGTAGGCGAGCAGGAGCAGGCCGGTGCCGGCGAACAATACGGCGAGCGTCGTGTTGGGCTGGATCGAGATCCCGGTGTCGTTCCAGTCGGTCAGCCGCGGGAGGTCGAGCACCCAGCCGGAAAACGACACGAGACCGCCCGCCAGCGCATAGCAGGCCAGACCGATCACCGATCGATTGAGCGTGAGCTGCAACCCTTGGGGCCTCGTCGAGAAGGTTGTCAGCAGGACGCGGTCGCGTCAATCGGTCGATGCCTTAGTGATGGGCGTGGGGGCTTCCGGCGCCCCAGCGCAGCCGCACGAAAACATGGCCGCTGACCGGCGTTTCGCCGTACACGGGCTCCAGCGCGTCGGGGTAGCCGTACACGGTCAAGTCCCCTCCGATGCCGGTCTCGAGCGCGCGCCAGGGCGGGAAGCTCCGGAGATAGCCGACGGTGAGGGCGCGCACGGCGGCGCTTTCGTCCGGGGCACCCTCGGCCGGAAGCTCCTTCGTCGCGAGCAGGACGAGGCTCTTCTCCACGTACTCGGCGCGCGTGAACACCTGGTCCGCCGCGGTGATCGCGTAGGCCCCTTCGAGCAGGAACCCGTCGCTGTCGCCGTGGTCCTCGTGGTTGCGCCCCCAGATCAGGCTCGCCGCGAGCGGACCGCCGCCGCGCGCGCCGTAGTGGACCGACGCGGTCGTCCGCGTGAGGTCGCCCGGCTCGAGCGCTTCCGGATCGTCGAGCCGGCCGCACGAGACCTGCGCCGACCAGGGTCCGGAGAGGCGTAGCGTGACGCGCCCCGAGTACGAATCGAGAGCGCCTCCCTCGAGCCCCCACCGGTCCTCGTCGGGCTCGGCCCCGTGGAACGCGGACGCCTCGATCGCGACGCTGCCCACGCCTCCGCCCAGCGTCACCACGTTGCTCGTGATGTGGGTGGCGTCCTGCCAGTGGTGCGTCAGCGGCGCCGAAGGGTTCTCCCCGCTCGACGCGCGATGCATGAATGCGGCGGGCCCCAGCGCGGGCTCGCCGACGGGGGCGAGCTGGACCCACAGCCCGGACGCCTCGCTGAAGGGCACGCGCCACGTCGCGGAGAGGTTCATGAAGAAGTCGTGCGCGTGCTGGCGATCGACCAAGGGATTTCCCTGGAACGTCTCGCCCGTCTGGAAAAGCTCCGGCGAGCCCTCGTCGCGGATCGTCGCCGGCTCGAGCGAGTTCATCATCATGAGCGTGATCCGGCCGCCGCCGAGGTCGTGATGGGCCATCACCATGTTCCAGTTGGTGGACTCGCCGGCGGTGTCGCCCGACGGTCCGCCCTGATCGTTGAACACCGCGCGCGCCACCCCCATCACCATCCAGCTCCACCCCGGCATCGCCATGCCGTACATGGGATCGCGGGGCGTCATCCCGGCCATCGGCGCCATCTCGGACTGGAACAGGGCCGGCTTGTCCGGCGCGGCGTGGTGGTGTTCGTGAGCGGCGACCGCGGCGAGGAGGACCACAAGTGCCTTCACGCCGGCGACTATACGCGCGGCATCGCGGCACCCTCGAACGCCCTCGCGATCTCGACACCGGTCAGCCCGAGCCCGAAGGCGAGCGCGATCGTGAACATCGCCTGCCGCATCCGGCGGCCGCCCGGGAACCCAACGGAGGCGATCGTCTCGCTCGCGCTCCGCAGCTCCAGGGATGCTCCGGGCCCGGTCCCCGCGGACACCACGGCGAGGCCTCCGGCCGCAAGGTGATCCCGGACCGCGCGCTTGCCTCTGCCGGAGGCGAGCAGAACGACGCGCCGCGGCCCGACCGCGGCCACGAGACGGCCGGCGTGCGGGTTGTCGGCGCAGGCGACGATCGGACCGGTCGTCGCCGCGACGACGACGTCGATCGCGCGGCGATAGGCGCCCCCGCCGGCGTCCGGGCGGGGATCGAGGATCGCGGTCGCGGTCGCGTGGTCCAGGCGTAAGCCTCGCTCCACGACTCGCGCCGGAACGGCGGCGCAGACGAGCATCTCGAGCTGCGGGCTCCCGAGCAGGAATCGGGCGCCGCCCCCGCGGCCGACCGACGTGGGATCGACGGGCTTGCCGGCGATCATCGTCGCCTTGCGCGTCGCGAGACCGACCGTGCGTCCGGTCTCGCGCAGGAGCGCGTCGAGGTCCCCGGCCGAAGAGGTCGTGCCACGATCCCCCAGAATCAACGCGGTGGGCACGTGGGCCGAAGTCCCGGCGGGGAACATGCGCTCGAGCGCGGCGCCGGCCGTGGAGGCCGCGACGACGCGCTGCAGCGCGCCCTCCCCCAGCCGCAGGTACTGGCCGGCCAGCGACTCGTACGGAACCCCGCGCTGCTTCGCCGCGAGCGCCGCGGTCGCCATCGCCCCCGACCAGCGCCGCCGCCTTGCGCGTTGCTCCATCTTCTTCAGGAGCGCGTCGAAGCTCCCCCGAGGCCGGACGCGGCTGCTCGCGAGGCGGGCGGGTGTCAGCTCGAGCAGTCCGGCGAGCGCGACACGGGCGGCGGTGCGCGAGACGCTCCCGGAATGGCACGTCCACACGAGCTCGACCTCGCGCTTGGACCCGCGCCGGGGGACGATCGTCGCGAAGTCGACCGTGTCGAGCCTGCCCATCGCACGTGCGAAGGCCTGCTCGACCGCCACGACCGCCTCCAGCAGGGTTTCGGCGAAAGGTGCTCCCCGCGGACGATTCAGGTCCGCATGAAACTCCGCCGTACGCCCGGTCAGCGCGAACCGGTGGATGAAGCGCGCGGCAAACTCGGCGCCCGCCTCGCCCGAGCGGCGTCCGGCGAAGCGGCCGAGATCGACGCGCTGGGAGAAGACCGAGGCGTGGTGATGGACGTTGCAGCCTCGCAGGATCTTCCCTCGCAGCAGCTTCATCGCATGGCCCGGTGGTCCGTCGCGCACGGAACCCCGGCGCAGTCGCCCCAGGAGACCTGGCGGACGACGGAGTCCTTCCGGTCGCGCAGCGTGATCACGTCGCCCACGTTCGTCAGATCGAGTCCGCGGGGGGCCGTGGCGACCTCCGCGTCGCCGAACGAGCCTTTCGGCACGCCGCCGCCGAACACGATGATGGATCGCCCGGGCAGGAGCGCGCGGCCGAGCGGAAACACGAACCGCTCCGGATCCTCCACGTCTCCGAGCGCCCAGCCCGAAAGGCACAGCGGCGTCTTCCCCGTGTTGGCGAGCTCGACGAGCTCGTCGTCGGAGGGGTCGCGCTTGCCGTCGCGGTTGGCGTCGCCCGCGTCGCCCTTGGGAGGGTCGACGAGGATCCTCGCGATCTTCAGGTCGTTCGCCTCGGCCGCTTCGCTGGCCTCGCAGGCGGGCACGCCGGGGGAGAAGAGCAGGAAGCCCGCGGACGGCAGCATGCGCGCGGCATCGTGCGGGGCCCGCGGCACGATCGCCAGCCGCCACGCGAAACCCGCGCCCATCTCCTTCGACTTCGCCTCGGCCGTGCGGAAGTAGAACCGTCCTCTTTCGATCCGCGTCGATCCTTGCGCCTGCGCCTCCGGCGTGCCGCGCACCAGCTCGTCGGTCGCCGCGGTGGTCGTGTCCCGCTCGCCGAGCAGCACGACGAGGGGGATCGCGAAAAGAGCGCGGAGCTGGCGCGGCCCGACGGTGCTTCCGCGCAGCCCGTACGGCATCGCCTCGTCGGTGGGGAGCGTGTACCAGCCGGCGTTCGCCGCCACGGCCCCGAGCGCCCTGGCCCCGGGGAGAAACGTCAACAACCGGTGGGTGAACTGCGCCCCGGCGCTATGCCCGAACAGGTAGTAGCCCTGCTGACGCCCGCGGAGCGAGCCGCGCACGGCGTCGAAGAGGTGCTCGATCTCCGCGTACGTGGTGTCGCGCCGGTCGCGCCAGGGACCCGAATAATCGGACTCTCGCGGGTAGGCGTCCTTGGTGAAGTGGGGGACGATCAGAAGCGCGCCTTGCCTCTCGGCGACCGGTGCCGCGGCGCGAAGGTAACGGTCCGCGTCGCGGCTCGCGCCGTGCATGACGAACCAGATGGGCCCGCTCGCGGGATCGAAGCCGCTGCCGCGGTAGACGAGCGCGGTCACGTGGTTCCCACCGCGCGCCGTGAAGGTGACCCGGCCGAATCCGCTCGCTCCGAGACCCGAGTCGTCCACCCACGCCGCGGGAGCGCCGAAGGGCGCCTGCGCGGCGTCGGAGCCCGGAGCGGCCCCGCAGGCCGGAAGGGCGATCATCGCCGCGATCGTGACGAGCGGGACGAGCCTCATTCCGCCGCGGCGCGCCTCGTGGCCGGCGAGGTGATCTCGGACGTCCTGTCGCTTTCCGCGATCGCCGGGCGGCGCGCGGCCGCCAGGGCCAGATACCTTTGCGCGGCCTCGTCCACGATGCGGCGCATCAGCGCCGGGAACGTGTAGCCCGCCTCGGTGGCCGCGGTGACGAACGCCCCCCGGCGCTCGAACAGGTCCACCCACCGAACGTCCACGACGATCGGCTCGCCGAAGGGCGACACGCGGACCTCGATGCGCGCGTAGTCCCGGCATCCGGTTGCCGCGAATGACTTGCGCGCGCACGTGCGCACGCGCTCGGCCGTCGCGTCGTCGAGGTGCGCGGGGCAGATCCTCGTCCCGTCCGCCGCATCCTCGACCAGGGGAAGGCATTCGAGGGTCTCGTTCCCGAGGACGGAGACCAGAATGCGGCGGCCGTGGACGACCTCCTCGACGACGCAGGCCTGTCCGTACGCGCGCCGGACTCTCCGGACGGCCGCCTGCAGCCTGCGCCGGTCGCGAGCGATCGTCCTGCCGGCGTCCGGCTCGAGCCGCGGCCGCACCGAGAGCGGAAGGTCGAGGTCCAGCGAGATCGACGGGTCGGAGACGAGACGGCACCGCGGTACGGCGACGTCGGCCTGCTCGAGCAGCGTCAGCAGCGCGAACCGGTCCGCAAGCTGCGCATGCCCTCCGGGTCCGGGGCCCGTATAGGGGATCCCCGCCAGCTCGAGCATGGCGGGGACATGGCCGAACCGGCCCTCGCCCTGCACGCCCGTGGCCAGATTGAGCACGATGCCGCCGGGTGTTCCCCGCGCCGGGTCCGGCGGGAGGTAGCGCTGGAGCTCGCGCAGCAGGGTGACGTCGCCGTCCAAGACCTTCACCTGGAATCCCTGCTCGCGGAGCGCGTCCACCGGCCGCTGCACCGACAGCCGGCGGTACTTGGCCGGCGCTTTCGCGCCCAAACCGCCGATGACCGCGTCATTCTCGTCGCTGCGCACCACGGCGATTCTCGGCTTGGCCGTGTACCAGGGCCGCGCGCCGTCGACCAGCCGCGACAAGCGCGCCGGCCACTCCTCGAGAAGCCGCAGGTCGAAGAACTCGGCGACGAAGACGATCGAGATGACCTCCGTGAAGATCAGCTCCGGGAACCGGTAGACCAGCGGCGTGATCGTCCAGTCGACGAGCCTGATGACGAGCGCCAGCAAGATCGTGGTTCCGGCACGCCATGCGGCCGTTACCGCGTTGTCCTCCTCCAGCGTCTTCGCGATCCCCTCGGCCATCATCGCCATGATGATCACGGGGAAGAACGCGACGTTCCAGATCATCTCCGAGCGGAACCACGGCGCGACCAAGACGGCGGCGACCATCGTCGAGGACGAGAGGCACAGGATGACCCCCAGCCGGCCGTACATCGGGAGCCCGATCCGCCGGAACCACGGACGGATCAGGACGACCGTGCCGACGACGACCGCCATCAGGGCCAGGCTCGGGAGGAAACCGCTGGCCTTGAAGCCGAACGCGATGAGGATCGCGCGAAAGCCGAGCACGCGTACGCCCAGAGTCATACGGGCCATCGTGACGAGCAGCACGCCGGTCGGGAGCAGAATAAGGTAAAGGATGGAGGGGCGATCGTGCGGGGGGATCCAGTCGAGCGTGAGCCACTGATCGAGGAGCTTCCCGAGCTCGCGGAACGGCCCCAGTGGGAGCGACTCGCCGCCGGGGAGAGCGAGCGTCCGGCAGAGGACGAGCACCAGCGGCAAACAGGCCGCCAGCGCGAGGAGTGTCAGGGAAAGGGGGCCGATGCGCCGCTTCCATCGGACGAAGCGGGGACCCTCCCCGGGCGGGGCCAGGTCGAGCGCCGCGCTTTCCACGGCGTCTTACCCCGCCTTGCGAATCGCGACCACGGCGGAAAGACCCGGCAGCAGCTCCGGAGGCGGCTCGTCGAGCCGGATCCTCACGCCGACGACCGGGGCGCCGCGCATCCTTGTGGACCTCGGCTGCGGGACCGCGGTGGAGGGCAGCTCGAAATCTGTCGCGAGACCGAGCTTGTCCACGACCCCGGTGAACTCGCGCCCGGGGAACGAGTGGAGCCTCACCGTCGCCTTGCTGCCGAGACGGACCGCTCCGATGTCGTCCTCGTCGATCCAGGCCTCGACCCACACGTCGCGGCCGAGCCACATCGAGAGGATCGGTTGTCCGGTCTGGACCGAAGCGCCGGCCTGCGCCACGCGCTGGACGATTGCGCCGTCCTCGGGGGCGCGGATCAGCGCCCCGTCGAGGTCCGCCTCGGCTCGTGTCAATCGGGCCTGCGCGCGGCGCAGGTCCGCCTCGAGCACGCCGAGCTTGCGCTCCTGGATCCCCACGGCATCCCCGCCGAGCCGTGCGGCGCGCCCCGCGGACCGCGCGGCCGCCGCGTTAGCGCGGGCCTCTGTGAGCTGCGCGTCGGCGGTGAGCCGCCGCGTCTCGGCCGCGTGAACGTCCTCCCCGGAGACCACGCCGTCGCGCGAGAACAGCGTTTGCCGCAGCTCCTGGTCGCGGCGGGCTTGCTCCGCGCGGATCCGGGCGGCATCGGTTTGCGCGTTCGCCTCGGCGACCTTCGCCGCCGCCTCTTCTTCCGCCTGCGCTGTCCGGCGGTGCTCGAGGGCGATGTTCAGCCCCTCGACCTCGATCGTGCGCCGCAGCCCCTCGACGTCGGCGCGCGCCTCCTGCACCTCGGCGAGGATGTGGCGGCTGTCCATCCGGGCGAGCACCTGGCCCGCGACCACGTGGTCGCCGACGTCGACCTCGATCTTCGTCACCACGCCCGACACGCGCGTTCCGATCTCCGCGAGGCGCCCGCGCACGGCCGCGTTCGTGGAGGTGACGTTTTGCGAGGCGTATCGCCCCCAGAAGAAGAACGGCGAGCCCAGGCCCAGGACCAGCAAAGACAACGCCCCCCAACGGACCGACCGGCGTGCTTGCCGCCAACGGTTGATCCGCGCGATGGGGGAGGTGCCGAGCAGCGTGCCGACGGTGGTCGCGTCGGCTTCCGCCGGCGCGGCAGGCGGAGCCTCGGGAGCGGGCGCGGGCGCCGCTTCGATCACGGGCCGGTCACGGTCACGGTCACGGTCGCGGTCGCGGTCGCGCTCACGGTCGCGACGGCGCAGCTTCCCGGCGTCCCTCATCAGCGGCCCGCTTCGGCGACGGGGCGTGTCGCGACGTCCCCGAAGAGCGAGCGGCCGACGCGCTCGATCAGCGCCCCGCGCTCGCAGAACCAGGTGAACGAATGGTCGATGTCGGGAACCACGCTCAGCGAGACGGCGGGGTCCATGCCGAAGGCCGCCGAGGCGGCTCGCATCGCGGCGACCCATCGCCGGGCACGCTCGACGCGGTTGGTTCCCTGCTGCGCGTCGAGCCGCTCGCTACGGCGAAGATTGGTGGGGCCCACGTCGCCGTCTCCCACGAGCACCTCGACCGGGACGCGAAGGAATCGCTCCGGATTGAAAATGACTCCCTTGAGCGACCGGCCCGGACGGATGCCGTACGGGTAACGTCGCCCATGATCCGGAAACGTGTACCAACCGGCGGCGACCAAGACCGCCCGCGCCACGCGATGAGGATGAGCCATGAGGTACCGGTGGGCGAACTGCGCGCCCGCGGAGAAACCGAACAGGTGGATCTGGGTGACGTCCGCGCCGCTGAGCGACGCCGCTTCGGAGAGGAATCGGTTCAGGAGCAGGTCGACGCGGATGCCGCGATGCCTGCGGCCGAGCCGTTGGTAGTCCTTGTGCTGGTCTGCCGTGAAGACCGGGGCCACGAGAACCGCCCCCTGCTCGTCGCAGAGCGTCGAGAACACGATCGCCTGCTCGTGGACGTTGCGCGAGATTCCGTGGACCGCGACGAGCACTGGCGCGCCGGGAGCGGCGGACGCCGGCACGTACATGAGGAATTCCTGTGTCGGATCGCTCCGAAGAGCGCGCAGCAAGATCGTCCCTCGGGGGAGCGACCAGCGGGAGTGTGTCTGGCCAACCGGCATATCAAGCGGCTCCGATCCATCCGGAGGACTGCGCGTCCAGATGCTCTTGGGCTCGGCCCAGCAACTCGATGGCCACATCCGGCGAGGCGAGCCCTTCTCGATCGTGGATGGGAAGGCCCGTCGCTTCGCGAGCCTCGGCGATCTGCAGCGGTGCCGCGGTGAGCAGGCCGCTGAGCGCCAGCAGAGGGGTCGGGCGCTCCCGCAGCCAGTGAGCGCCCGCGACCGCGCTCATCGAGTCCTGCGCGGCGAGCACGACGCCTCCGACGAGGCGCGAGAAGACCGGGCTTTCGAGGAGCGCAGCGGTCTCCCGCTGCAGCACACCGTCGGCGATCTCGAGCACGACGGCGTCCACGCCGTGGGAGGCGACGTGCGCGACGAGCGTCAACAAAGCGGACTCGATCTTTTCGGGACCCACGCGGTACGTCGACGCGAGTCCGACGTCGGTGAAGTCGAGGACGGGGTCGGCTCCGGCGTCCTTGAGCCACCAAAAGTCGCCGCCCGCCCCGGTCCCCGTGACCTTGGCGTAGCCGACGCGCAAGCCGCCGGCGATCAGACCGCGGACGAGACAGACGGCAGACTGGGTTTTCCCCGCGTCCATCGAGGTGCCGACGACCGCGATGGGCGTCGGTTGGTACTCGGGGGGCCGGTCCACCGGATCGAGCGCGAAGTCCCGGAGATTGATCCGGTCGCCGCCGGCATTGACGAGCAACCCGATCGGCGTGATCTGAGTGGGCCCCTTCGAGATGCTCGCATGCCACGAGACGGCGCGCGACGCCAGGCCGCCGCCCGCGACGAGATGGCAAGGACCGAGCGTTTCCGGCACGAGGGCCTCGAACTGGTTCGACGCGTATCGGTTACCGTACGCGACGACGATCTCGTTTCCGACGAAGAGGTGGCGGCGTCTGCCGTTGACGAGCTGGAGGTCCCCATGATGCCCGATGCTGTCCACGCAGGCCAGGACGAGGTCGCCCGCGAACGGTTGTCCCTTGGCCGGCAGGATGCCGCTGGCCGCGCCCCGTGTAACGCGGCGCGTGGTGAAGGCCCACGACGCGAGCCGCAAGCGAAGCCGATCCCGGCGCGTCCCCGTGACCGCTCCACGCAGGTCCGTTTTGGCCGGACGCATGTCGAGGTAAGGAAGAGTCCGCGCTCGAGGCGGCGGAGATTGGTGTTGCTCCACGGGGACACCTTGCTCCACCGGGGGTACCCCGGCCGAATTAGAACCTCGTACGGTTGACAAGCGCTGCAGGCAAGGACAATCGGTGTAATCGTCGGAGTCGGCCCACCATAGAACAAGGACTTGTTATGAAGCTCGTTGGATTTCACTACAACCGTTCACCGCTGGACCGAAGCAAGCGCTTCAGTCCCTCGCTCATCAACCGGGTCGCTCTCATCGACGGGTACCTCCGTGACGCGGGGCTCCGGCTGTTCGTCCATGGGCCGCAACACATCTCGCCCACCGAGGACCGCGTGGACGGCTGGATCTTCGAGAATCGAACCTTCGTCCCGACGACGGCCGAGCTCCCGCTCGTCAACGGCAACTGGACGCATCGGACGCGAAGGCTCCTCGACCGGGAAGGGATGGGCTACGAGCGCTTCGGTATTTTCGCCAGGGAGCGTGGGCTAGGAATTTACGTTCCCCACGCTTTCTCGGAGCTTCTCGGTAACAAGCACGAAACCTACAAGCTCGTCCGCGGTTTCCATGAAACCCTGCACCCCCGCTGCGAGATCTACACGGGGTCGGAGAAACAGCTCGAGCACTTCGTCGAGACCGGTCCCCTGACCTTCCTCAAGCCTTGCACCGGCAGCAAGGGGAACAAGATCATCACGATCCGGCGCGACGACCCGGGGCTCCGGATCACGCGCTACGACGACGGGGAGCGGCGACACGAAGCCGCGAAGTCGGTGCGCGAGGCCGCGGAGCTCGTGGGCGCGCTGATCTCGGGAGAGCGAAGGTACGTGATCCAGCACGGGGTGGAGACGCTGCGGCACGAGGGCTCGACGTTCGACATCCGCGTGACCATGCTGCACGACGGCAGCGCCTGGAGCGGGTTGCACGAGGTCCGGCTGTCACCCGCCGGGAGCGACGTGTCGAACGTCCGGCAGGGGGGCGAGACGGTCGTCACCGAGGACCTGCTGCTCCGAATCACGGGCCCGGAAGCCGCGCAGCGAATGCTGCACGAGCTCATGAGCGAGTCCCACAGGCTCGCGGAGTACCTGGAGCGCCTCCATCCGGGCGATATCCTCGAGGTGGCGTTCGATTTCGTGATCGATCGCGAGGGGCGGCTGCGGCTGCTCGAGATCAACACGAAGCCGGGGCTCGCCGGGATCGGGGCGGACGTCAGCCTCTACGACAAGCGCCCCGAGCACGAGGCGGGGTTCGAGCGCTGGGTCTACCCGCACACCGGGAGCCTCGCACGGTTCCTGATGAGAAAATCTGCTACACACACGTAAGACGCGCCGCCGCGCCCGTGACGCACGCAAGCCGGTCCTCCGCGCCGTCCGCGCTATTTCAAGTTGGCCGGGGACTTGCTGGACATTTGTCGGAGACTGATTACGGCTCCATGTTTCGAGACATGCGAATCTGCGGCATTTGCCTCGTGGCCGTCGCGTGGGGCGCGGCGGCTGCCGTGCCGCCGAACGTCAAGAACCTCCGCCGCACGGACGTCCCGCCTCCCGTCCCGGCGCAGTGCACGCTGAGCGCCAGCCCCGGCACCGTGCCGGCCGGCGGGGGCACCCCGAGCCTGCTGACGTGGTCCACGTCCAACGCCGTGAAGGTCACGCTGAACGGCGGGAAGGTCGCCACGAGCGGGAGCCTGAGCGTCCGGCCGCTGACCGACGCGACCTACACGCTGGTCGTCCAGGGCGCGCCGGGGACCGCGCCCGCGACCTGCAGTCGGGTGATCACCGTTCCCCAGCCCACGTGCTCCGACGGCACGATCTGCCCGGTCTCGTGCGGCACCGGCTTGATCCCCGACATCGTGACGGGGAACCTCATCGTGCTGCCCGTCGACCGGATGGTCCACGTTCTCCTGCTCGCCGAGGGGTACACCGCCACGGACCTTCCGCGCTTCCACCGCAATTCCAGCAACGACGTCGAGGACTGGATGGCGGAGTGGGAGGCGATCGACGTCTTCGACCAATTCCGCGAGGCCTTCTGCTTCTGGAAGCTCCCCGCCGTCTCGAACGCGCGCATCGTGCCCGGGGGGGCGGTCGAGGACACGGCCTTCCGTGTCCCGGTGGACTCGGGCGGGAACGTGGACCTCTCGGACGCGTCGGCGCTCGCCGCCGTCGAGTCCCGCGTCTGGAGCGAGGTCGCGAGGCTCCCGTACCCGCCGGCGACCTTCTACCCGACGACGAGCGGGCGCACGCGCGGGATGGCGAAGAATCTCGTCGTCGCCGCCATGCTCTACGAGCCGGCCCGGGGCCGGTCGGGATTCAGCGGCACGACGGCGCTGCTCCAGAACCCGATGAACGCGAACCGTACCGTCGCCGCGGCGTTCGCGCACCATCGGACCCACGAATTCGGCCACGCCTTCGCGCGCCTGAGAGACGAGTACATCAAGCTCGATGGGAGTGCGATCTGTCAGCCGCGAAGCGGAGCGTGGACCTCCGGGAACGTCTCGAACGTCGTGTGCGAGAAGACGTGCACCGGAGTCCCGTGGAGCCATCTGGTGGCGGGCGGGCAGATCAATCCCGGCGTGCAAGGGTTGATCGGTGCCTTCGGGCATACCGAGGACGGCTATCACCCCGAGCTGAAGTGCTTGATGAACGGCGACAAGCCCGGCAACGCGACGACCTACGGCGGCGAGTCCGAGCTGCGGGACGAAGATCGCATGTGCAACTTCTGCCGCGAGCTGACGGCGTTCCGTCTGTTCGAGCGCATCGGCGTGCTCAGCGACACCACGACGTCCTACACGGCGTGGCAGGCCTCCTACCGCCGTCACTTCTTCGAAGTCTACGGCTTCGACGTGCCGGCGGTCGTCCCCATGGAGACGCCTCCCGGGCGGCCCGTCTTCGTCCCTTGCGTCACGCCGTAAGAGTCCTCGGTATCATGCCGCTCCATGGTGACCTGGAACGACGTGGTCGCGGCGCGCGATCGCCTGGAGGGCGTCGCCCATAAGACGCCCGTGATGACGTCGCATCAGCTCGACGAGCATCTTCGTGCGTCCGTCTTCCTCAAGTGCGAGAGCTTCCAGCGGATCGGCGCATTCAAGTTCCGCGGCGCCTACAACGCCATCTCCCGCATCCCGGAGGCCGACCGCGCGCGCGGCGTGCTGGCGTACTCCTCGGGCAATCACGCGCAGGCGGTCGCTCTCGCCTGCCGACTCCTGGGAATCGCCGCCACGATCGTCATGCCGCGCGGTGCCGCCCGCGTGAAACGCGAGGCGACGGAAAGCTACGGGGCGAGGATCGTCGAGTACGACCCCGCGACCGAAAAGCGTGAGGAGATCGCGCGCGCCCTACAAGAGGAAGGCGCACCCACGCTCATCCCGCCTTTCGACCACCCGGACGTGATCGCGGGGCAGGGGACGGCGGCGATGGAGCTCTTCGCGCGCACGGGGCCGCTCGAAACGCTGCTCGTGCCGTGCGGGGGCGGGGGACTCCTTTCGGGGTCGGCGATCGTCGCGCGGCAGATGAGCCCGCGCTGTCAGGTCATCGGCGTCGAGCCCGAAGGCGCCGACGACGCGGCGCGCTCGTTCCGGTCCGGCCGGCTCGAGCGCTGCGAGCATCCCGACACGATCGCGGACGGCGCGCGAACGCCGTCGCTCTCCGAGCTGACGTTCGCGATCATCCGGGAAAACGTGGACGACATCGTGACCGTGTCGGATCACGAGCTCGTGACCGCGATGCGTTTCCTCTGGGAGCGCGCGAAGCTCGTCGTCGAGCCGACCGGGGCGCTGGGGCTTGCCGCCGCGCTCGCGGCGAAGGTCCCGATCGCGGGGCAGCGCGTCGGCGTCATTCTTACCGGCGGGAACGTGGACCTGGGCGCGTGGCCCGCCCACTAGACGTCAGGGAGCCGCGTCGCAGCGCTGCGCGAGGTCCTGCACGGCGGAGCACAGTGACGCGGGCGCCGGCGCCCGTTCGGTCTCGATCCCCCCGGAACCACGGTCCAGTCCGTAGGAGCCGTCTCGCGATCCGTCATGCGCCACGACGATGAAGGCGATCGACCCGGACCCAGGATCGAATCCGGCGTAGCTCCCCGTCGCCCCGATCTCGCAGACGGCGGCGCTCCATGCAGGGGGCCCCGCCAGGGCGGCCACGTACAGCCTGTGACCCGTCGCGGCGCATGCGACCCCGTACGACAAGCTGAGCAGGCCCGTTCCCGCATCGCGTCCGGTGACGAGCAGGGGAGTGAGCGTCGCCCCGGCCGCCTCCCCGGGCGCGGGAACGGTATCGGCGACATTGATCACCTGCGTCGTGGTGGCAGCAAGATCCCCGCTGGGCCCGAAGTTCCGGTTGACGGAATTCCCGGCGGCATAGAGCGTCACCGTCCCTGGCGTGGAAGGCGCGGTCCATCGCACGGTAAAGGACACCGTCCCCTGCGCGTCCACATTGCGGGGCGAGAGATGGGTAATCTCGCCATTCTGAAGACGGGTACCAGGGTCGATCGGGAACAGCGTTCCTCCCGTCGCGGAGACATCGAGACCACCGGCAACCTCTTGGCCGCCTCGGATGGCGAGCACGAGGTCGTGCGTGGAGCCGGTCGCGACGAGTGACGGCCCGGTCAGCGTGACCTCGGGCGCGGCCCCGCCGGCATGACAGGAGTTGCAGAAGAGGCCGCCGTTCGTCGCTGGATTGCCCGACCGGGCGGTGATCCCGCTGGAAAACGCGAGAGCCGGTGCGGTGCAGACCAGCGGGAGGAGTCCCACCAGAAGACCTTGTAACGTGATCGCCCTCAAGCACTCCTCCTCGATCTTGGGATCATACCGATATCGACGGAGCGCGCCACGAGGATCGTTTTGATCGACGAGCGCGAGAAGCTCCTGTGCTGGGGGCTTCACATTGAAGAGGATGCTGTTCTCGGCGAGATAGCGAATCGATTCACCGCCGTGGGCGCGGATATTGCCCCGATCGGACGGCCACGCGTTGGCAATGCCGAGCAAGTTGTAGATCCCCTTGTTCCGGTCGCCGTGGCTGGGCCGCGCGAGTTGATCGACGAATGCATCGATGAGCTGATGACGCACTTTCTTCGATTTCACCTCGCCGACGAACTGAATCATGTATCGCGACACGTTATTCCGGACGCCCTCGTCCGGGTCGTTCAAGAACGGAAGTGACTGTCCGAGCGTCTTGGCTGGATCGCCTCCGGCCCAGTTCAGCAGGGTCGCAGCTTCTTGACGCTTCTTCGGATCGCTCTCGCCACGTAGCACCGCCAGTACGTTGTCGCGGTGTTGCGGAACGAGCTGAGCCAAGCGCTGCACCTGCGGGGTCAGGTCCTCGTTCTTGCCCGTTGGGTCCGTGTACGTATCCCTGCTTGGCGCTCTCGTTGTAGTACTGGCCGGCCATGGCGCCGGCCATCGTCTTCGCGGACAGCTCGCCGCTGATGCGGACCATTTCATCGTTTGCGAAGGGCACGCTGCCGGACGGAGCCTCGCCGAATTTCAGCAAATCTTCGTGGCCACGCTCGACGATATCGACGATGAGATACGCCTTGCGCCCGTCGAATACGCGGAGCGGGCGATCGCCACACTTAACGGCGGCGAAGTCGAACTTCTTCTGAACCTCCGCGCAGGACTCGGTCCAAAACGGCGCATCGCCCCTGTGGTATTCGCCGCCGATCGGGATCGTGATCATCTTCTCGATCTCCGCACGAGGCACCTTGTGATTTCCCAGGATCTCGAGGCCCGCCCAGATCCACGGAGCCTCGTCGGCCGCCGGGACGAGGAAGGATCCTACGAAGACGACCACGAGAAGCGACGCAAGCCGTTTCATCATGTGTGCACCTCGTTCGAGCGGGGGGGCTCCGTGGAACGAGTCTCTCACGTCGACCAGGACTCCCTCATGGCCCGGTAGGGTTACACCCCATGGGGGCCGCCCGAATCAGAGTCCAAGCTGCCCTCAGTTGGCGAGGAGGACGCATGTCGTTCGGAATCTATCTCGTCGGGTACCTGGTGCTCATCGCCGGGCTCGCGATCGCGGCGCACCTGCTTCACGTCACCCCCAAGTGGATCGGCGTCGGCGTGCTCTGCCTCGTCGGGATCGCGATCATCCACGGCGTGACGGTCACCCGGCACAAGGATCCGCCCGCTCGCGCCTAGTCATCCGCCAAACCGGGGAAGCATTTCAAGGGGAGGTAACGATGAGGAGGTTGCTGGCGGCTTCCGTGGGTCTAGCCTTCGTGGTCGGCCTCGCCCACGGCTTCGATCCGTCGTTCGCCACCGGCGATGCGAAGCTCGATTCCACGCTCGAGCAGCTCGACATCGCAGCACGTGCCGATCCGGACGACTTCGTCAGGCGGCTGAGCTCGATGCATCACGTTCCGGAGCAGGAGCTTCGACAAGCCAGGGATACGTTCGGCCTCGGAGGTGCGGACTTGTTCATGGCTACGGGCCTTGCCAGGGAAACCCATCGGCCCGTTCACTCCGTCGCGGAGGAATTCCAGCGGAGCCAGGGGAAGGGTTGGGGTGTGATTGCGAAGAATCTGGGGATCAAGCCCGGATCCAGCGAATTCCATCAGCTGAAGCGAGACGCAAAGGGTTCCCTGAACTACATGAACTCCTCCGCCAAATCCAAACAGAAGCAAGAACAGAAAATGACGAAGGCGTCGCAGGGCCAAGGCCACGGGAAATCGTGAGGTACGGTTTCGATGAGCCGCAACGGCATCTCGACAGGGTGGCCCAAAAAAAGCAGAAGCGCGTGACATCCAGCGGATCGGGTCGTAACCTCTAGCTCGTGAAGCGGGTGGCCACCTTGATTGTCGCGATCGCCATTCCTGTGGGATCGGTGTGGGCGGCGAGCGGTACAACCCTCGAAGAGGCGCTGCTCCAGGAGGCCGCCGGGCTGAGCCCGCAAGCGCTACACGCCGCGCTGACGTCGTGGGAATCGCTTCGAGCCCGTGGCGAGGTTCATAGCCCGCTTCTCAGCGTGATCGACTACGGCCTTCCCTCGACCGAGCCGCGCCTCTGGGTCTTCGACCTCGACGCGCAGCGCGTGTTGTTTCACGAGCTCGTGGCCCACGGCCGCAACTCCGGATGGAATCTCACCGAGTCGTTCTCGAACGACGAAGGCACCTACATGAGCTCGCTGGGCGCTTTCGTGACCGGCGCCACCTACGACGGCAAGAACGGCTACTCGCTCCGCCTGCGCGGGACCGAGCCGAACCTGAACGACCACGCCGAGGCGCGCGCCATCGTCATGCACGGCGCCCCCTACGTCGACGAAGCCATCGCCCTCAAACAGGGTCGCCTCGGTCGCAGCCTCGGCTGTCCCGCCGTGCGTACCGCCATCGCCCTCGAGCTGATCGACGAGATCAGAGACGGCAGCGTGCTCTACGCCTGGCACCCTTCGATCGCCGGCGCGTTACCCCGCTGACAACGCGTTAGACTCCGCGGATACGCCGGAGTGGCGGAATGGCAGACGCAGGGGACTTAAAATCTCCCGGCTAAAAAGCCTTCTGGGTTCGAGTCCCAGCTCCGGCACCATGCATTCTCAACGAGTTACGAGGATTTGGTCGGCGCGACGAGGGAAATCAGAAACGATCGGTGTCCACCGGGGTGTCCACCGCCCGATTATTGACCGAGCCAGAAGGTCGGGCTAGGTTGTCCGAACCGCTGGAGAGGAGATATGCATGACGGGAATCCAATTCGTCACCGACGCCAAAGGCCGCAAGGTGGCCGTACAGCTCGACCTCAAGAAGCACAAGGCACTCTGGGAGGATCTTCAGGATGTCCTCGTATCCCAGGCTCGCCAGCATGAGAAGAGCATTCCTCTCGCCAAAGTGAAAGCGTCGCTGACCAAACGCGGCAGGCTCAAGCGCCCGTGACGAGATACCGGGTTGCACTGAAACCGAGCGCCCACAAAGAGCTGGAGGGGTTACCGGACCATGTGATCGCGCGTATTGTTCGCCGTCTCGAAGAGCTGGAATTCAACCCGCGTCCGCCGGGCTGCAAGAAGCTCAAAGGCGGTCATCGAGAATGGCGCATCCGTGTCGGCGATTACCGCGCCGTGTACGCGATCGACGACCTCAGACGGTCTGTGGAAATCACACGGATTCGTCACCGAAGCGAAGTATACGAACCGTGAGCGCCGAGTTCATCCCCCGGATCGCGAAGCGCGCAGCCTGATGAACATCGGCTCGCCGGCGAAGTGGCGTTCCGCGCAGCGCACCCACTCTATGACGAACTCGCCAAGCTGTCGTCCGTCAACCTCGATCGACACGAGAGCGTTCCGGTCGGCGGACAGCGTGCCGTCCACGTAGAGTTGGAGCGCGGTGAGCGGCGGGATTCGCAACGTGACGGAATCGTCGTCGGCAACGATCGCGCGATGGTGCTCTGCCGGTTTGCGCGCATACGCGGTCAATTGACTGTGCTCGAATTCGATGCGGGTTTCGACCTCATCGAGATAGCGCCCGTTGATGGCAATCCGTGGTGCGGTCTTCATTTCTTTGCAGCGCGAGTCTTCTTCACTGCGGCGGCCGCGCCACCTTTGCCACGGTGTCCCGATCCGACGGCGGAGACGCGCGTCGTCGCTTTTGCGCCTCCGGATTCCCTGCCTCTCTTGCGGCCGTTTGGCTCGGGCCGCGCACTCTCGGTCATCTCTAGCCCGAACACTTCACCGAGATCGCGGACGTCGAGGACTTTCCCAGCGGCGGGTCCTTTGTCTCTCATGGGGAGACCCGCACCAGCCCGGGCGATCAGCTCCGTCTCGTTCACCTTCCGCAGCCTGAAAAGAAGTTCGGGCTGCTCGTCGAGGCGTGCGCCGACGCCGTAAAGAACCGCCGCGACGTGCTTGCACATCGTTGCCCAGTCCGGACAGCTGCACGACAGCTTGATCTCTCCGGGAGAAGGGAAGAGTCCGGTCTCGCGCCGGCAGATACGCTCCATGACTCCCTTGGAGAAGCGCCCTTGGAGAAGCTCAATGAGCGAGTCGATCGCGCCCGCGCAGTCTGTGCACACCGAGCTCCAGCGCGGTTTTGGAACCGGCGTCACCTTCACGGCCACTTTGTAGATTGCCGATCCGCTGACCATGGCCGTAACCTCGCCTGGGACAACCTGAAGGTCGAGCACCGAGCCGTTGCGGACATAGGTCCTTCCGCGAGGCAGCCGGTTCTCGTAGTCGCTGTATCGCTCGAGGTTGTCGCACCACGCTTTGCCCCAGAACGTCTTAGCGATGGCGCGTCCTTCGATCACCACAGGAGAAACGGGCTGCCCTTTCTTTCTCAGCTGTGCCATCGCGATTGATGACTTCCGGCGTCGCTCGACCACGGGCACGTAGCGCCTCCACGCGTAGTACATCGATCACGTCTCCTTCAGCGCGGCGTTGATGTCCAGCGCGACGAGGCGGAGCAGCTCCTCGTCCTTCATCTCGGTCAGGAGCAGCTCGGCACCGCCCTCCAGCAGAGCCTCGGAGAGCCGGCGCTTCGATTCGATGAGCTCATCGATCTTCTCCTCGACGGTTCCCCGGCAGACGAACTTGTGCACGAGCACGTTCTTGGTCTGGCCGATGCGAAAGGCGCGGTCCGTGGCCTGGTTCTCGACAGCCGGGTTCCACCATCTGTCGAAGTGTACGACATGCGAGGCCGCGGTCAGATTGAGGCCGGCGCCCCCCACCTTGAGGGAGAGTACGAAGAACGGGACGGCCTCGTCCTCCTGGAACCGGCGCACCAGTTCCTTTCGCTTCCCGACGCCGATCTCTCCGTGGAGGACGAGGCCGGGGCGGCCGAACACCAATCCGAGGAACTCCGCGAGAGGAGCGGTGACCTCGCGAAACTGGGTGAAGACGAGCACCTTCTCCTGCTTGGCCGCGACGACCTCGGCGATGTCGCGCAGTCGCGCCCACTTGCCGCTGTCGTCCTCGGTCCAAGAGGCATCGCCCAACCATTGCGACGGGTGATTGCAGATCTGCTTGAATCGCATCAGGAAGGAAAGGACGACGCCCCTGCGACGGATCCCGTCCGCGTGCTCGAGTTGCTCGGTCAGCTCCTGCACGGCCTGTTCGTAGAGCGCCGCTTGCTTGCCGCTCAGATGGCAGAAGGCCTTGACCTCCGACTTGTCCGGCAGGTCTGCAATGACGGCCTTGTCGGTCTTCATGCGCCGCAGGACGTAGGGGCGCACGAGCTCGCGTAGCGGGCCGTATGGGTTGTGAGATCGAGCCGACAGACGCTTCGCGAAGGCCGCGAATTCCTTCGACGAACCGAGCAGCCCCGGATTGATGAAATCGAAGATCGACCAGAGGTCCGCGAGACGATTTTCGATCGGTGTCCCGGTGAGCGCGAACCTAGCTCGCGCATCGAGCTTCTTGACGGCCCTGGTTTGCTTGGCGTCAGGGTTCTTGATGGCCTGCGCTTCGTCCAAGACCAGAAGGTGCCAAGCCGTGTCCGCCAGCCAGGGGATGCGCAGAAGCGAGCCGTAGCTGGTGATGACCAGATCCGCGTTCGCGACGGACTTCGGTGCGGTGCCCTTGAGGTCGGCTGCGGGGAGAATCGATGGATGAGCGACGAGTGCGGTCAGACTCGGTGTGAACTTCTCGATCTCCAGGGCCCAATTGGCGAGCAGCGAAGCCGGGGCGACCAGGAGACTCGGCTTCATCTGTCGGTTCGGCCGGCCTCGCAGGACCAGCAGCAACGAGAGCACCTGAATCGTCTTGCCCAGTCCCATGTCATCGGCGAGGCACGCCCCCAGGCCGAGCTCCGAAAGAAGGTAGAGCCACCGGACACCGATTTGCTGATAGGGTCGAAGCGTCCCCCGAAGCATGCCGCCCGGATCGACGCGGGCGAGCCCCTCGGGGCTTCGAAGGCCTTTCAGAGTTTCGGCCAGCCATGGACCTGCGACGACTTGAGACCAATCGGCGTCGATGGGACCGGCGCCATCGCCTGCGACATCGGCACCGGCGACCATGCGCATGGCTTCCGCGAAGCTGACGCCGCCTTCGACGGCGGCGCGCTCGATCACACGAAGGCGCTCGAGCATCCGGGTCAATCGTTCACGATCGACCTCGACCCATCGCCCCCGGATCAGCGCGAGCCCATCGGATTTCGCGAGCAACGCCTTGATCTCGGAAGCGGACAGCGTCTCTCCGTCGAGCGTGACCTCCATGCGGAAATCGAGCAACGCCTCCTTTCCCAGCCCTGAAGGTGGCCTGCCGCCGATGGTGGCCGTGACCCGCGGACGAGGGGGGCGGTTTGCCCTCCACGTCGCAGGCATTCGAATCACGACACCGCTGTGCTCCAGCCGGGGGACGTCTCCAAGGAATCGGAACGCCTCCTGGACCGTCCATCGCAGTGGGTGGAAGATCTCGCCATTGTTCACCATGGTTTTCAGCCACGGACAGTCTTCCGCCGCGCGCTGAACGGGGATCAGCAACGACAAGAGCCGCTCCTTATGCGCCGCGCCCGCATACTCGCGCAGAGCCTGACCCAGCGGAACATGTTGGGGCTTCGCATGCGCGGAGAGCCTGTGGGTGTACGTTGCCAGGAAGGCGAACGGCGCCTCTTCGTCATTACGGTTTTCCGCAAGATTGAAGTGCACGCGTCCGACGAGGTTCCAGGCAGTGTTGCGGCTCTTGAGAAAGTCCTGGACGGAGCACTTGGATTCGGCCAGCTCGGTCCGGAAAGCCACATCGAGCGCGTTCCACAGGACTCGAAGGACGGCCGGCGTCAGGTATTCAGCGCCGGTCATGAGCGGAGGGGCCGCCGCGAAAGAAACGAGATCCGATTCGGAGGGAGCGGCGACGTGCGTCTTCGTCCCGCGCTCCTCTGCATCCGGCAGGGTGCACACTGCCGTCACGTACCGAGCGCCGAGTTCTCGCCAGTAGGAGAGAGCCGGAGGGAGCGAAGTCCCGACCTCGCTCGCTCCAAGCTGCAGCAGGCCGTGCCCAGAGCCGTGTCCGAATGCGACTTGCAAGCGCGCGGCGAGCGCAGGGTCCAGAGGCGAACCGTCGTCGGTCGGGACCAAGGCGAGACCGCCGTGCGGGCTGAGAATCGGGGCGAGGGACAGCGCCGCCACGATTGACGACCCCGTACTCGCGGTCATGAGGCCCTCGACGCTGCGGTGGAACGGCGCGCGCCCGTTCAGCGCCGCGACGTGGTGCAGCCTGCATAGTTTCGCATGGTCTGGTTCGTAATCGGCGACGAGTCGGGCGCCTGGTCGGCGCTGTCGACGCTTCCCTTGCGGCTTGTTCCCGTCGGTCACGCTCACTACCATGGGCACCATGGAGCGGCGTCCAACGCACGAGATCGCGCGCTATCTACGCACGGGCGAGCATGATGTGTCGTACACCGCGTGGCCGGCGAGCACCTTTCTCGATCGAGCGACGCTTGCGCATGACGCGCTCAGGCGGGCGCTCGTCCGGGAGGTCAACAGGCGAACCGAGTCTGCTATCGAACCTCGCGCAGTTGTCGGACTGGATACAGTCGCATACACGCGGGCCAAGGTTGCCCCCATGGTGCGGGGGCTCTTTCCTCGTGCCGAGCAAGCTCCCGTGCTCGGGACGCTGGAACGCTCCGTCATCTTCCTCACACCATCGAATATCGCGACGATCCTCACCGACACGCGATGGCACGGGACCGCCTGGACCCTCGCGAACGTCTACCTCGGGAGTATGGGCGTGAAACGGCTTTCCGAGGACGAGCCCTGGATCGTCGGCTTGAGCGAAGAGACCACGTGCTTCGTGTCCACTGAGTACTTCGAAGCCTATGGCCGCTTCGAGGATTTCGTCGTTCATGAGGCAGCCCACATCTTCCACAACTGCAAACGCGGGACGCTAGGGCTCAAGGAGACACGGCGACGCGAATGGCTGCTTCCCATCGAGTTTGCGAAGCGCGAGACGTTCGCGTACGCGTGCGAGGCCTATAGCCGCATTCGCGAGCTTGGCCATGAGAGAGCCAATCGACTGCGATTGCTGGATGAACTCCAAAAGGAGCCGATGCCCGCGACCGAACATGTGGACCTCGAGGAGTACGTGGATATTCTGCGTGACGCGGTCACGGCTCGGAATGGCTGGAAGCGCATTCTCACGCGGTGCTCCACCGCCCGATCGACGCACCGCCCAGCTCTCGGGGCGGCGTGATGACGGGAGCGAGTTTCCGGACGCCCGGGTTGCGCGTGGCCTCCCTCCGGGACGATCCTCTCTATCCCCGGATCGAGCGAGCAGTCGCTGTGATTCTGGCGAAGGGCAACGTCGTAGCTCCGGTCGATGTGCTCGTCGGGATGAACCTGCTCGCTTCGGAGAAGCTCGACGCCTGGCGGCGTGGTCAGGTGCCCTACCTGGAGCGCGTGATTCGTTGCAACCTGACGCGCCTATCCAGAATCCTGCGCATCCTCCGGTTCCACGGGCACGATCTGAACCTCGCACCAGCGGTCACCGCGTACATGCGCTTGGGAAGAGGACCGAAGCAGCGGCTCCGGTTTACAAAAACCGGCGAACCCAACCTCGAAGAGGCGTACGCGACACACCTCATCTGGCCGAGCAAGGGCCCATTCCACCCA
>Ga0137436_1000041_pt1 | contig 41794 bp, 42 predicted proteins | sample EasRivERMGT119_2_FD_102328 | JGI IMG/M metagenome (GOLD analysis project Ga0137436, IMG submission 102328) | Soil microbial communities from meander-bound floodplain in the East River, Colorado, USA - East River MetaG ERMGT119_2 | ecosystem: Environmental > Terrestrial > Soil > Floodplain ...
AGGTGGCCTGCGCGAAGCCGGCGGACAGGCTCGCCATCGAAGTGACGCGCGCGACCCAGGTCATCCAGCCGACCTCGAACCCCACGAACTCCCCGAACGCGGCTCTCGTATAGACGAAGCCTCCTCCCGGAGTGTCGAACAGAGATCCGGCCTCGGCGAAGCAGAGGACGAGGAGGAGGACGCAGAGTCCGGCCGCGAGGACTGCCCACACGCTGGCGGGACCGAGCGCGGCCGCCGCCGCCGCGGGGAGCAGGTAGACCCCGCTCCCGATCACGTCGTTGACGGATAGGCCCACGATCTCCCAGCGGGAGACCACGCGCAGCAGCGACGGATGCGCGGAGTTCTGGCTCAGGCCGGCCATTCTAGGGGCGATTGGGCGCCACCCCGGTCAAACTCTCGAGTGGGTTCTAGATCGCCGTCGTCGCGATCTCCCGGGTGAGTTGTACGAGCACGGCGGCGACATCGACTCCGGCGTGCACCGGGGCGTAAGGCGCGAGGTTCGCACGGGCGCGCGCCGCAACGGACGCCGCTCCTTTCGGGTTGCCGGACCGGGCGTGGTGGAGGGCGACCGCCGCCTGGATCAGGCCGCGATAGAAGTCGCGGTCCGGACCGTGGTAGGCGACCCAGTACTGCTCCAGGATCTCGTGAGCGTCAAAGAATCGCCCGGCGCCGAACGCCGCCTCGAACCCCGCGATCGCCGTTTCACGCTCGGGGGCCTCTTCGACGCTCATCGCCGGCGAGTGTAAAGCGCAGCCATCCTCTGGCTGTTAGCCGGGCGCCGAGTTGACCATACCGTTCGCGAGATCGAGGGCGATGCGAGGCGCGTCCGGGTTGTCTTCGTGCTTGACGTACATGTAGACATCCACTCCCTCGGCCACCCACACGCGGGCGCGCTCCCTCCACGCCGCCAGGTCCTCCGGCGAGTACGCGGACTTCCGGAGCCGTAGATACGAAAGCCGGGCCGTCACAACGAGCGGCGTCGTGTGGTCGTCGGCGTCGTGGATGACGAGCCCGACGCCGCGGCGCCGCAGCCGGTCGTAGACCTCGTCGGTGAGCCAGGACGCGTGCCGGAACTCCATGGCGGACGGGAATCCGGCGGGCAGCTCTTCGAGGAATTTCTCGAGCCGATCGAGATCGCAGCGGAGCCAGGGAGGAAGCTGGAACAGCACGGCGCCCAGCCGATCCCCGAGACCGGACACGATTCGGACGAGGTAGGCGAGCGCCTCCGAAGGCACGGCGAGCTTCTCGCGGTGGGTGATCTTCTGCGACGCCTTGAGCGCGAAACGGAAGCCTTCGGGCGTCGCGGCTTTCCAAGCGTCGATTTTCTTCGCGTTGGGCAGACGGTAGAACGTGGAGTCGATCTCGACGGTCGTGAAGCGAGTGGCGTAGTACTCGAGGAACTCCTCTTCCTTCAGCTTTTCGGGGTAGAAGGACGGTCTCCATTCCGCGTAGCTGAACCCCGATGTGCCAACCCGTGCCTGCGCCATCCGTGCTCGGCCTCCAGGGCCTGATCCACGCTCACAACCCTAGCGGGGCCTCCCGCGAGCCGCAAACACCGCGAAGGCGGCGACTTCAGGCGCCGTCAGGGGTACACACCCGGCCGGTCTTCTTCTCGAATGCCGCCTTCTCGCACACGGTCCCTTCGAACAGAACCTCGTAACAGTCCGGACAGCCTGGGAGCGCGCAGGTCCACTGTCGGGTTGGGCCGCAGTCGGGCCGCGGGCGAGCGTGCGCAGATTGCGGCACCGCCGTCGAACCGAAGAGGAGGGCGCCGCCGGTCAGAACGATCATGCCGAGCTTCGCGATTGATTTCATGGGATGGCTCCTTTCGATGTCTCCCAGGGTAACGGCGTCGCCATGCCGGCACCACGCATCGCGCGCGTAGCGCGGCCCACCTAGGGGACAGCGACGTGTTGGAGCGGCTGGGCGTCCCCCGAAACGTCGACCCCATCGTGAGAGCATGAATGCAAGGCGGCCATTCACTCCGCCGCCAGGAGGAGACAGCGATGAACAAGAAGACGGCCAATTGGCTCGTGCTCGTGAGCGTGGTGATCGCGTTGGTGGCGTTCGTCGCCGCGGTATCGATGCCGGCCGAGGCGAGACCGATCAATTGCCGGTTCGTGTCTTGTCCGCCCCCCGCGTGCGAGTTCGGCGAGCATACGGAAGTGCCACCGGGACAATGCTGTCCGGTCTGCGTCCCGGACTAGGGTCCGCCTGGACGCCGCGAGATCCTGAGCGTATAGACCGACGTACGTAGACCACACCGAGGTGGACGATGAAGCGAGCCATCGTTCTGCTCCTCCTCGCGACCACGGCGACCTTCGCCGAGAACGTCGACCCGAACAACGACGGCTCGAAATACGCGTGGTCCGAGAACCTGGGCTGGCTGAACGCGCGGCCGGGTGGTCCGGGCGGGCCGGGGGTTCAGGTCGGCGACTCGTCCCTCACGGGGTGGATCTGGTCGGAGAACGCGGGGTGGATCAGCCTGTCGTGCGCGAACACGTCCGCCTGCGGGACGTCGAGCTACGGCGTCGTGAACGACGCGTGCGGCGGGCTCTCGGGCCGCGCGTGGTCGGAGAACGCGGGGTGGATCACGTTCTCCGCGACGAGCCCGGTCGCCTACCAGGTGGTGACGAGCTGGCGCAGCACGGCGCCGCCACCGGCCGGATCGCCGAGGGTGACCGCGGGCAAGACCGGAGGCAGCCTGGTCCTGTCCTGGACCGCGCTGGCGGGAGCGACGACCTACGACGTCGTCCAGGGGACGCTCTCCACGCTGCGGAGCTCGCACGGCAGCTTCCAGTCGGCGACCCAGGTCTGCGCCGGCAACGACACGCCCGCGACCTCGGTCACCATCGTGGGGACTCCGGGCGTGGGAGACGGCTTCTGGCTCCTCGTCCGCGGAGGGAGCTGCGGAGGCGCGGGGACGTACGACTCGAGCGCGGCCAGCCAGGCCGGCCCGCGCGACGCGGGGATCGCGGCATCGGGGAACGGCTGCCCGTGAACGGGCGCGAGGAAGACATGACGAAGAAAGGGTTCGGGCTCGCGATCGTCCTGGCCGCATTCGGATCGACGATCGCGGGCAACCTCAATCCTCCGGGACCTCCCGCTCCCACGATGGCGACGCTTCAGCAGATCTTCGACGGCCAGCACCCCGGCTCCGACACCTGCTTCGACAACGTGGGGACCCACCGTTTCGTCGACTGCGGCTCGACCGGCTTCGGCACCAGCAACGGCGCGGTGAAGGACATGGCGTCGGGCCTCATCTGGCTGAAGAACGCGAACTGCTTCGGCCTGACGAGCTGGGCCGACGCCAACATCAAGGCGGCCGCGCTGGCCAGCGGGCAGTGCGGGCTCACCGACGGGTCGAAGGCCGGCGACTGGCGGCTGCCAACCAAGGACGAGTGGATGGCGATGTTCCGGGCGGGCTGCTACCCGAGCCCGGGCGGGCCGACCATCCCGGACAAAACCGGGAACGCGTGCTACACGGGCGGGACGCCTTGGGCCACGGGCGTGCAATCCGCCGACTACTGGTCGTCGACGACCAACGCGAATCCCACCACGGCCTTTGCCCTGGACCTCTTCAGCGGCAACAACAGCGGAGGCGTCAAGACCCTCAACCTTTATGCGTGGCCGGTACGAGCGGGACGATAAGCGATGAAAAACACGATGCAAAGAAGCGCCGTGCTCCTGATCCTCCTCGCCGCGCTCGGGCCGGTGAACGCGGGCAGCCTCAATCCGCCGGGGCCTCCCGCTCCCACGATGGCGACGCTCCAGCAGATCTACAACCGGCAGCACGCGGGCTCCGACCCCTGCTTCGACAACGCGGGGACCAACCGTTTCGTCGACTGCGCGACCACCGCCCTCGGCACCAGCAACGGCACGGTGAAGGACATGGTGTCGGGCCTCATCTGGCTGAAGAACGCGAACTGCTTCGGCTTGATCAACTGGGCCAACGCCAACATCAAGGCGGGCGCGCTGGCCAGCGGACAGTGCGGCCTGACCGACGGGTCGAAGCCGGGCGACTGGCGGCTCCCGACCTTGGACGAGTGGGAGGCCGTGAACATGCCGGGCTGCTACCCGCAACCGGGCGGGCCGACGATCCCGGACAAGACCGGGAACGCCTGCTACCTCACCGGGATACCGTGGGCCACGGACGTGCAGTCCAACCCCTACTGGTCGTCCACCCCCAACGCGACCGTTCCCGGCGATGCGTGGGCCTTCGACCTCGCTAGCCGGGAGGTCAACGGCGGCACGAGGACCTTCAACCTGTGGGTGTGGCCGGTGCGCAACGGGCGGTAGTCGAATCAGTTCAGGTGGCAGGTGGACTTCAACGCGAGCTACGGTCCGATGACGGATAGCTTGACCCGCGCCGTGCCGCGGCGGAGCATCCCCAGCTTGCGGGCCGCCGCGTAGGACAGGTCGATGATCCGAGCGCCGTCCGCGGGGCCACGATCGTTGATCCGCACGTCGACCGATTTGCCGCTCTGGGTCTCGGTAACGCGCACGATCGTCCCGAAGGCGAGCGTGCGGTGGGCGGCGGTGAGCGCGTGCATGTCGAAGGTCTCGCCGCTCGCCGTGCGCCTGCCGTGAAACCCCTCGCCATACCATGACGCTATGCCGGTCTCCGTGTGGGCCGCGGCCCGCGGATTGGGCGCGGGCGCGCGGCGCGCGGCGCAGGCGCAGGCGAGCAGCATCGCGAGCAGCAGGGTCAGGATGCGCGGGAGCTGCGCCTGCCTTGCCGGGATCAGCCGCGTCCCTTCTTCTTCTGGTTGCCGTTGCTCTTCTTCATCTGCCCCGGAGGGCCTCCGTGCGGATGATGCTTCCAATTCTCGGCCGGGACGACCAGAATCGGTTGCGGCACGGAGCGAACGTCCACGACGACGAAGGGGCCGTCGTGGCTCGAGGCTCGATACCAGAAGCCGCTGCTGTAGCAGTAGAACGAGCTGCGGTAGGCAAACACGTCGTAACCCGTGTTTCCCACCACCTGCACGGACGTCCCCGGGACGACGGCGAGCCGCGGCGCACCTGCCACCACGACTCGTGGCGGTGGCGGCGCATCGCCTATGCCGATCGAGAACCCCAAGTAGGTCTCTGCAGCCGCTTCGAGCGCAGCCGCGTACCCGAGGATCAGGAGGACGAGCGCGATTCGTCTCACACGTTGGTTGTTGGCCATCAGTGCTCCTCGCTCGTTGCCTGAAGCGAGACCCGCGCCAAGCCGTCGCAAAGGCGGCAAGACCTTCGCCGCGCGAGCCGACGCTACAACTTGCGTCGTTGCGATAACGAAAACGGAGCGTCGGCTGCACCAGTGGCATCGAACAGCAGGCGAACCTACGATTCGCGCGATGACGGTCCCGTACCAGGCGCTCGAGGCCACCGAGTCCACCCAGGTCGACGTGCCGGGTGGCACGGCTGGCTTTCGCCGGACCCTGGAGCGGATCGCGCTGGGCCTGGTCGCCCTCGGATGCGTGGCCCTCGTCTGGTACCACCGCGTCGTGATCGACACGGCTTTCGTTCCAGCGATCATCGACGAGTACTGGATCGCCTTGAACGCGCGGTGGATCAACGACGGGCTCCTGCCCTACCGCGACTTCTTGGAGTTCCACTTTCCGGGAACCTACTACCTGTCCGCGATGGCCGAGCAGTGGCTCGGCGGCGGAATTACGGTGCTGCGGGCGCTCAACAGCGCGGTGGCCGTGCTTCTCGGCACGGCGTTCGCCGTCTGGTTCCGGATGCACGGGCGCGGCTTGGCAGCCTCGATGGGTGTTTCCCTGCTGGTTTCGGGTCCATGCATCTACCTGTGGCCGGTCCTCTCGCCGCACGTCCCCGGCATGCTGGCCCTCGCCGTCGCCTGCATCCTTCTCTTTCGAAGCCCGCAAGCCTGGCGTCGGGCCGCCTGGTTGCTCGCCGGAGCGCTGCTGTTCCTTGCGGGTTGGACGGTCCAGACGCTCGCAGCGCTGGCGGCCGCCACGCTGGCCGGGGCGCTGCTCGGGGGCGTCGAGGGGGCGACGCGGCGCCGCTGGGCGCCCTGGGTGGTCGTTGGGGCCGCGCTCCCATCCGCCGTCTGGATCGGCTCGATGTTGGTCGCGGGGCAGTGGGAGGCATTCGTGCGCCAGGCGGTCTCGTTCGTCGTCGACAATGGTTACAGGCAGGCCGACGGAATCAACGACGTGAATCTCTTCGCGGACCTCTTGGATCGCGTGCGGCACGAAGTCGGCTGGAGCAAGCTCGTCGTCGCCGGCGCAGCGTCGGCATGCGTCGGCGTGCTGTGGGTCGCCCCGGTCACGGGCCTGTGGCAATGGCGAACGACGCGACGGGCACTCCTCTTGCCGGCGGCGATCGCCCCGCTCGTCTTTCTTTGCGGAAGGACGGACGTGCAGCACGCCTTCTACCTGTGCGTCCCGGGCTTTCTGATCCTGGCCACACCGCGGTGGGAAGGCCACGGCGGGCTGCTCGTGCGGCGGCTCGCCCTGACGACGGTGGCCGGGATCGCTTTCGTCTTCTTCATGGCGACGATGCCCCACCTGCGGGTGGCCCTCCAGGCCGGACTGAGCTTCAGGGACGACCGCGAGTCGGCGAGAGGGGCCATCGAGGCCCTCGCGCGCCTGGGTGTCGAGCCAGGCGATCCCGTGGCTGTGATGCCCTGGGCGGCCAACCTCTATTACTACGGCGTCGTACCCGGACACCGCTTCGCGTATGTCTCTCCGCCAACTGCGGGCTATCACGGAGAGCGCGAGTGGCAGGCGCTCCGGGAGCAGATGCGTTCGAGCCGCACGCGCTGGCTCGCCTTCTACCCGGCTTGGAGCGCCGAAGGGTTCTTGGTCGACGGCCGGCCGGCCAGCTACCTCATGGGCGACGGCATCGTTCCGATCCGGGTCGGACGGAGCGGCCCCATTGAGCTGTGGCGGCTGGATCCGCCGCCGGGCGCGTCCTTGACCGGGCAACCGAGCGCGCCATAACTTCCCCGGTACAGTCACCCGCAGGAGGCACCCGATGAGCCGCCCGACGTACTCGTTCGTCATTCCCATTCACGACGAGGAACAGACTCTTCCCGAGCTGGCCACGCGGCTTCAAGCGGTGATGCAGCGCCTCGACGGGAGCGCGGAGGTGATCCTGGTGGACGACGGGTGCCGGGACGGCAGCCCCGCCTTGATGCGCGCGATCCACGCACGCGACCCGCGCTTCCGCATCATCGAGCTGTCGCGGAACTTCGGCCACCAGTTGGCGATCACCGCAGGGCTCGACCACGCGCGGGGCGATGCCGTCGTAATCATGGACGGCGATCTCCAAGACCCGCCGGAGGTCGCGCTCGAGCTGGCGGCCAAATGGCGCGAGGGCTACGAAGTCATCACCGCGGTCCGTGACGAGCGGCGCGGCGAGAGCTGGTTCAAACGGACGCGGTCCGCCCTGTACTACCGGATTCTGCGCCGGTTGGCGAGCGTCCCGATCCCCCTCGACGCCGGCGACTATCGCCTCGTCGACCGCAAGGCTCTGGACGCCTTCAAAGGGCTGCGCGAGAAGGACCGCTTCGTCCGCGGCATGTTCTCCTGGGTCGGGTTCCGTCAGGCCGAGGTAGGGTTCGTGCGCGCCGAGCGATTCGCCGGAGAAACCAAGTATCCGTTGCACCGCCTGGTCGAGCTCGCGTTGGACGGTCTCTTGAGCTTCTCCAACGTGCCCCTGCGCCTCATCCTCAAGCTCGGCATCCTGGTCTCAGCCGTCTCGTTCCTGGGCGGCCTGCTCGCCGTCGCCTGCAAGCTCACCGGCGTCTACGTGATCACTGGCTGGACCTCGATGGTCCTGGCGATCTTCTTTCTCGGCGGGGTGCAGCTCACCGTCATGGGTCTGATCGGGGAGTACATCGGACGGATCTACGAGCAGGTCAAGAACCGGCCGCTCTACATCGTGAGGAATCTCCTCGGTTTTTCTTACGAGTCCACGGCCGAGGAGGAGCTGACGATGGCCGCCCTCGACGCCGTCGGGCGACCCCGCGAAGTCGCTCGTTGAACTCCCGAACGTAACCTCTCGACTACGGACAATCTGCCGCGGTGCGTTCGATGGCCGCGGACGAGAACCCAAGCGTTCCGCTCCCGCAGCTGTTCTGACCGCGGGCCAGGTAGTAGAGACCTGTGCCGGGCGCCGGAACCGTCGGATCCTGCGCGGAGGTGCCCGCGCCACCGGCAACGCAGACGTGATCGGCGCTTCCCGCCACGACGGGGAAGGCGCCGAGGGTTCCGCTCATCAGATCGTGCACGGTCGTCGTGCCCGACGTCGCGGCGGCCGAATTCCACGAGAGCGTGAGCTTGTCGGCGGCAAATGCGACGCCGCCGATCTCACCGGGGATCGCGAACGCCCCGACATCCAGGGGCGCGCAGTCGTTGCCGTCAAGCGCTCCATCGCCGTCGTCGTCGGGGTCGCACGCATCGCCGAGCAAGTCGCCGTCGGCGTTCGCCTGCGACAGGTTCACGACCGCCGGGCAATTGTCGCAAATGTCGAGCACCGTGTCGGAGTCGGCGTCGCCCGAGACGGTGTTCAGGACGGCGTTCGTGAAAATGGGAGGGTTCGTGTCGAAGACGATGTTCGCGGAGTTGGAAAATGTCGTCGGGAGGGGGAGTCCCGCGTTCGGCCGGATGCGGAAGATCGCATAGCCTCGGCTTGCGGCGTCGTTCGACAAGGCGGGCGCGAGGTTGATGCCGTCGAAGCGGAAGCTCAGCAGGCGATTGCCGTCGAGCGTCAGGCCGGTGAGACTGTGGCTGGTAGCGACGAGCTCGAACGTCGCCAAGTCGAGCTCCGCGGCGATGACGTCCCGAAGGAGGACGTTCGTTGCCGGCGCGTTCCCGACGTTCTGGAAGCGAATGGTGTACTCGAGCTTCTGTCCCGCCGGGACGCCGCCGATCGTCCCGCAGCCTGGCGGGTCGACCTGCATGTCGTTCGGGTCGTAGGAACAGGCGGCCGGCCGCGTCGTCGCCTCTGTGTTGTGAGGGGGATCCACCGAGTCCTGAAGCGATGTCGCGCCGTCGAGGTACACGCTCGCGGTCGTCGTGAGCAACTGCCCCAGCACGACCGATGACGCGACGTTGACGGTCGCGCAGACCGCGCACTCCTGGCCCATGGCGATTCCGGCCAGGCTCCAGGTCAGGCGATGGGGCGATGTCGTGAGGGTCGGCGCCGATGGGACAAACGTGCACGAGCCCGAGGTTGTCCAGGTCCCTCCGTACGTGACGTCCGAAGTGGGAGGCAGCTCGAGCCGAAGCTCCGCGCCTGCCTCGGTAAAGTCGCCGGCGTTTGAGAAGCGCGCGCACACATCGACAGGATTGTTGGGGCAGAACGAGACCGGATACCCCGGGGCGCTCCGACGCGTGAAGGACGTCGTCGAGAGGTCGTGGACCGGCGTCTTGGCGAAGTCCTGCCCGGAGAGCGTCCCGTTCAATGCAATCGTGCCTGCAATGGAGGCCGGAGTGAATGTCTGGCCGAAAATCGCCGACGGGTGGAGGTCGAACGACAAGGGCGCGCAAACGGAGTAGTCGCCGGAGCTGTTCGACAGTCCGTAGCGGGGCGAACCGGAATCCAGGATGAGCCGTCCGGACATCGGTTGGTCACCGGTATTGAACGTCCCGGATGAGTCCAGGTCTCGATAGACCTTTCCCGTCACGGTGCCACCGAACCCCGTGCAGTCGGGTGCCGGTCCTCCCGACATTCGTGCGACGTACCCCTCCCCCTCGACCGTCGGGAAATTCGCGTTGGGGCTGCCCTTTCGACCCGTGTAGATCTCGAATCCATCGGTGGCCAAGATGTATCGCTGCACGTTGAGGGTCACCGGGAGTCCGCCGAGGTCGTTGATCAGGTTGAGAGCGGTCGACGGCGTGTAGGTCAAGTAGGGTGGGGCGACCACGCTGTAGCCCCGAGGCGCGTTGTACTCGTTCCCGGCGATGGTGGTGTTCGCCGTGAAATCGCAACCGTACCAGGTGAACGTGCAGGAACCGCCGGTGCCGGCAACTCGCAGCCACACGCCCTCACGGAGTCGCCAGTCGAGCGCATTGCTCGACGACCAACACGACTGGTTGATCCCTGTCGCGCCCGTCGGATAACAATCTCCCAGGGTCACGTTCCCGTCGGGGGGCAGGCCGATCAGGCGTTCGACCTCCACTCCCGTAGCCGAGGGACACGCCGCGAGGATCGCGGCATTCAGGGTCGCGGCGTCCGTGATGTTCTGGCTGCCCCCGATGCGCGGCTCGCGCGGCGGCGCGATCAGGTACTTCGAGCCGTAGTTCAGCGTGAACGTGTGGCTGACGGGCTGGTATGTCCCGGTGCAGGTTCCGGTTTGCGCGCGGACGGTTGAGACGCCCATCACGCAGGTGAAGGCGCACATGGCGAGAGCGTGGCGACGGAGTACGGTCATGTCCCCCTCCACAGGAGCGATCGGAAGTGCGAAGTCGATCGTGCGGGACGCTCACGTCCGCCGTGTGGGGGATGCTCGACGCCTTGTGCGTGATCCTAGCCGACCACGGGGACAATCGAACGGTCAGAATGGACTTAGTTTGGACGCCGCGTCCGCACGTCGATGCCACTGAGAAGTCGCTTGCGGGTTGATCGGATTCGCGTGCGGCTCGGATTAGACTGGGGAGCGAGGTCAAGCCATGTCGGGCCACGACGCCGAGCACGAGACGATCCAGCTCGATGACGGCCAGACCGTCTCGGGTCTCTTACAGGCGCCGCCCAAGCCGCTGGCCTGTCTCGCGCTGGCTCATGGCGCGGGAGCCGGCATGGGACACCCGTTCCTGTCAGCCGTCGCCGCCGGGCTCGCCGAGCGCGGAATCGCGACGCTGCGCTACCAGTTCCTTTACATGGAGCGAGGCTCGAAGCGGCCGGATCCGCCTCGGATCGCCCAGGCAGCGGTCCGCGCCGCTGTCCTCGCTGCGCGGCGCCTCGTCCCGAAAGTCCCGCTGTTCGCGGGAGGAAAGTCGTTCGGCGGCCGGATGACCTCCCAGGCCCAGGCGGAATCGCCGTTGCCGGATGTCCGGGGCCTCGTCTTCCTGGGCTTCCCGTTGCATCCTCCCGGCCGTCCCTCGGACGAGCGCGGCGCGCACCTGTTCAACACGCAGATCCCGATGCTCTTCCTGCAGGGCACGCGCGACGACTTCGCGACCCTACCTCTGCTTCGCCCGCTGGTGCAGAAGCTGGGGACGCGCGCGACGCTGGCGCTCTTCGACGACGCGGATCATTCGTTCCGAGTTCCCAAACGAGCGGGCCGGAGCAATGAAGAGGTCTTCACCGGGATGCTGGACACGCTGACGGCTTGGATCGATGAACGGGACTGACTGGCGCGAACGGCTCCGCCGCGGCGCATCCTACGTTCTGAACTGGAACCTGCTGTTCTTCGTCGCGGGTTTCGCCTTCGACGTCGTGGCCACGCGTGCAGGCGTGGACCACACCCTGATGATCGTCCAGCAGGTCGCCTACCTCGCGATCATCGGCGCCATCCTGTACGTCGGTTTCGTCCGGGAGGCCCAGCCCGACGCGCTGACGATGCCGCGGTGGATCGAACGGCTGTGGGGGTACCGCAGCTTCGTCTTCCACTTCTGCCTCGGCACGCTCATGAACCTTTACTCGATCTTCTTCCTGATGAGCGCGTCGCTCTTCTCATCCATCGCCTTCGTCGCGATCCTGTTCGGCGCCATCTTGCTCAACGAGCTTCACGCAATCCGCCGTGGGCTGGACGTCAAGGTCGCGCTCTACGTACTCTGCATCTTTTGCTTCTGGTCGCTCCTGATTCCACTCCTGCTGCACTCGATCAGCCGGCTGACGTTCTTGCTGTCGTTCGCCGCGACGCTCGCGGTCTTGGCGTGTTTCGTGGCCGCGCTGGGCCGGCGGATCGGCCGGACGCGTCTCGTGCGCGGGCTCCTCAGGCCGGGCATCGCGGTGAGCGTTCTGTTCCTGCTGATGTACTGGGTCGGCCTCATCCCGCCGGTGCCGATCGCCGCCCGGACGCTGGGCGTCTACCACCGCGTCGAGCGCGTGGGCGATGAGTTCCGGCTGTCCTACGAGCCGTCGCGGTGGAAGCCGTGGCAATCCGACGATCGGCGATTCGTCGCCGAGCCCGGCGACGTCGTGAACGTGTTCTTCGCGATCTTCGCGCCGACACACTTCGATGACACGGTGTTCGTGCGCTGGTCGTTTCTCGATCGCACGTCGGGGTGGAAGGACTCGGACCGCATTCCGATCCGCATCGCGGGTGGACGCGAGGAGGGCTTCCGGGGCGTGGCAACGAAGGAGAACTACACGCCCGGCGCCTGGCGCGCGATCGTCGAGACCCGGGACGGACGCGAGATCGCTCGGCTGAGGTTCACGATCACGAAAGGCGAGCCGAACCCGGACCGGGTGTTCAAGACCGAGGTGTACTAGCGCTTCACGCGGCTGCCGAGGTGGCCGAGAGCGGCGGAGAGGTCCGGCGCGTCCTCGAGGACCCTGGCGATGGGATCCTCCTTCAGCTTCTTCATCCGGGCGGGGACCGTCTCGATCGTGAAGCGCTTCGGATCGAGCCGCGCCGTCGCCTCGCTCCAGCGCAGGGGGGTGGAGACCTGGGCGCCTGGGACCGGTCGCGCCGAGAACGGTGCGACCAGCAGCTTGCCGTGGCCGTTCTGGAGGAAATCGATGTAGACCTTCCCGTCCCGCGCGTCGAGCGCGCGGGCGATCGTGGCGATCTCTCCCATCTCCGTCACGAGAACGCGGGCGAGAAGCTCGCCGAGCATCCGGCTGTCCTCGAACGTGCATTGCCGCCCGAGCGGGATGAGCACGTGCAGTCCGGTCGAGCCCGACGTCTTGAGGTAGGCCGGCAGCTCGATGTCGCGGCACAGGCGCCGCGCGGCGAGGGCCACCTTGACGACGTTTCCGAACGGAGCGCCCTTGGGGTCGAGGTCGAGGATGCACCAGTCGGGCCGTTGAAGGCTCGGGACGCGGCTCGACCAGACGTGGAGCGGGATCGTGCCCAGGTTGATCACGTACAGCAGCGACGCCTCGTCGTCGCAGACGAAGTAGTCGATCTCGCGCCCGCCGTGCTCGCTCCACATCCGCTCCTTGCGGAGCCAGTCGGGGCCGAAGCCGGGCGCGTCCTTCTGGAAGAACGACTTCCCCTGGATCCCATCGGGATACCGCGTCATGACGAGAGGGCGATCGCGCAGGTAGGGGAGTATCCAGGGCGAGATCGCCCGGTAGTAGGCGATCAAGTCCCCCTTGGTATGCCCCTCCTCCGGCCAGAAGACCTTCTCGAGATTCGTGAGCCGGACCGTGCGATCGGCAGGTGGGGCGAGGTCCGCGATCTCTTCTATCTTCTCGGATCGCTCTTCGGGGGCCAGGCACTCCTCCGGCTTCTTGTCGTCGCGCAGGCGCAGGAAGACGGGATGGCGGAGCTGGCGGTCTCCGGTCCATTCCTTGTAGCGCACCTCGCAGACGATCTCGGGATTCGTCCAGACGTGGTCCCGACCCGAAGGCAGCGCGCCCGTCGCGGCGGGGGAGTCCCGTCGCTCCGCATCGAGGCGGAGGCGGAGGTCTCCGAGCTGGCGGTCGGAAAACCCGGTCCCCACACGCCCGGCGTAGCGATACCCCTCTCCGTCCCGAACAGCCAGGTGAAGGGCGCCGAGTCCGACCCGGCCGCGCGCGGGCGAAGTAAAGCCGACGATGACGAAGTCATCGGCGCGGTGGAAGCGCACTTTGACCCAGTCGGCGCTTCGACCGCGCCTGTAGGGCGAGGACGCCCGCTTGCACACGATCCCCTCGAGACCCAGGCGCTGCGCCGCCTCGAGGAAGTCGGCAGCCCGTCCTTCGACGTGGTCGGCGAAGCGGATCGGCCCGATCGACGGCACGACCTTCCGCAGGAGCCTCTTCCGCTCCGTCAGGGGAAGAGACCTCGGATCTCGATCGCCGAACGCGAGAAGATCGAACGCGAAGAGGACGGCCGGAAGCTCGAGGGATGCCCGATCGATGTCGGAACGCCGGACAAGGCGCCCCCGCTTCTGCAGCCGCGAAAAGCTGGGACGACCCTCCTCGTCGAGGACGACGACCTCTCCGTCGAGGAGGATCCGATCGTACGGAAGCGCCGCGAGGACTCGCGTGATCTCGGGGAAGGAGGCCGAAGCGTCGCCCCCTCCCCGAAACTTGAGACCCGGTCGCCCGTCTTCCCGCGATGCGAGCAAGCGATAGCCGTCGTACTTGATCTCGGAGAGCCAGCCATCACCTGCGGGCGGGGCTTCTCTCGCCTCGGCGAGCATCCAGTCGACCTCCTTCGCCTGCACGCGGTGCCTCGGAGCGTGCAACCGGTCCAGCTCAGCCTCGACGTCTGAGGCTCGAGTCGGACCGTCTCTCAGCTCCTCGATCGTGAGGCCCGAGAGCACGGACTCCTGGGGCAGCTCGGCGCCTGATCGGACGTGCCCGTCGCGCTCCTTGATCAGCAGCCATTCCTTTTCCGAGCGCTTGGTGCGGACGAGCGTCCAGAGACCTCGAAGCTTGTAGCCGCCCAGGTCGAAGAGGAGCTTCCCCTTCTTCATGCCCTCCCGCGGGTCCTCACGGGCCGTCCACAGGCCTCGGTCCCAGACGATCACCGCGCCGGCGCCGTAGTTCTCCTTCGGGATCGTCCCTTCGAAGTCGCCGTACTCGAGCGGATGGTCCTCGACGTGCATGGCGAGGCGCTTGTCGGCTGGGTCCAGCGACGGGCCCTTCGGTATGGCCCAGGAGACCAGCACGCCGTCCAGCTCCAGCCGGAAGTCGAAGTGAAGGCTGCGGGCGGCGTGTTTCTGGACGACGAACAGGCCCGGCCGGCTGGTACTTCCCACCCCGAACGGCTCCGGGGTGCGCCCCGCCTCCCGCTTGGCCCGGTAGGGGGCGAGCTTGTCCTCTGGCTTACTTTTCGCCACGAGTGTATATAACCCCTTTCTTGGGAGGGGATTATGGCGCCCCGAGCAATAGCCACCGCGACCGTCTCGTTCGGCATGGTCTCGATTCCGGTCAAGCTGTACTCGGCGGCGGAATCGGGGACGGGCGTCACGTTCAACATGCTCCACAAGGACTGCGGCTCCCGCCTGAGCCAGCAGTACGTCTGCAAGAAGGACGGCCAGGTCGTCCCGCGTGAGCAGATGGTGAAGGGGTACGAGTTCTCCCGCGACCAGTACGTCACGTTCACACCGGAGGAGATGAAGGAGCTCGAGGAGAGATCGACCCAGTCGGTCGAGATCGCGGAGTTCGTTCCCGCCTCCCTCGTCGATCCGATCTACTACGACAAGCCGTACTACATCGGGCCGGACAAGGGCGGGGACCGGGCCTACCGGCTCCTGGCGAAGGCGATGCGCGACAGCGGGAAAGCCGCGCTGGCCCGCTACGGCGCGCGCGGGAAGCGGTACCTCGTGATGCTCCGGCCCACGCCGGACGACCGGCTCGTCATGCAGCAGCTCCACTATGCCGACGAGGTCCGTGTGGCATCGGAGATCCCGATCGGCGAGGTCGAGGTGCGGGACCAGGAGCTGAAGCTGGCGATGCAGCTCATCGAGCAGATCTCGAGCGACGTCTTACGCCCGGAGGCCTACGAAGACGACGTTCGAAAGCGCATCCAGGACGCGATCCAGCGCAAGGTCGAAGGGAGCGAGATCGCGATCTCACCGGTCGAGGCTCCGGGCGGGAAGGTCATCGACCTCATGGAGGCGCTGAAGGCGAGCCTCGCGAACAAGGTCTCCATCCCCGCCGAGGCATCCGTTCTCGCGCAGGATCGCAAGCCTCCGAAGCGGGCGGCACGCGAAGAGCAGCCTTCCGCCGGGCGGCGGCCCAAGGCGGCGAGTCGATCCGGCAAAGCGTAGGCCCGTGTCGGTATCCAAGGGATACTCCGCGCGGGAGGTCGCCCAGCTCCTCGCGCTCCCCGTCAGCAGGGTGCATTCCTACGTGCGCTCGGGGTTCCTGAAGCCGGAGCGGGGACCGCGGCGTGCGATGACCTTCAGCTTCCAGGACGTCGTCGTCCTGCGCACCGCGAGCGAGCTGGTTCGCTCCCGCATCGCACCGTCACGCGTGAAGAAGATCCTGAAGAAGCTCGCGAACGACCTCCCCGAGGGTCGCTCCCTGTCCGGGCTGACGATCGTCGCCGAGGGAAACCGCGTCGTCGTGCGCGACGGGGGCGAGAGGTGGAACCCCGAGAACGGCCAGCTCTTGTTCGATTTCGACGTCGCGGAGCTGGCGCAAAGCGCCGCGCCGATCGTCCGGCGCGCGGCGCTTGCCGCCCGCAACTCGGAGGACGAGCTCGACGCCGGCGACTGGTACGACATGGGAGTCCATCTGGAGGTCGCAGCACCCGACGACGCGCGCGACGCCTACCGGAGGGCGCTCGAGCTGGCCCCGGGCCACGCGGACGCGCACGTCAATCTGGGTCGGCTGCTACACGAGCAGGGGGAGCTGGCGGCTGCCGAGGAGCAGTACCGCGCCGCCCTCGCCGCCCAGCCGGAGTCCGTTCTCGCGGCCTTCAACCTCGGCGTCGTCCTCGAGGATCGGGGGCGCAGCGACGAGGCGGTCGGCGTATACGAGCGGCTCCTCAAGCGCGAGCGCGGCTGCGCGGACGCCCACTTCAACCTGGCGAGGCTCTACGAAAGCTCGGGCCGGAAGATCGCGTCGCTGCGCCACCTGAAGGAGTACGAGCGGCTGACGATCGAGCACTAGTGCCGGATCGGCACGCAGCGACAGCAGTTGCCCCCCGTCGGCTTCAATACGTACCCGTCAGGGCATCCGGGGCACCGGACGATCGAGCAGTCGATCGCGGGCGCCGGCGTGGGAGCCAGGAGCGCCACGGCACCGACGGCAGCGACCAGGACGAACAGAATAGCGGCCAACATTTTCTTCTTCATGGGATCGACCTCCTCCGTCGCGGGAAGGATACGGCGACAGTCGCGGCGCGTGCACAGCATCGCGCCGGTTGCACTTGAAACGCGGCATGACTCACCACCACGCCTCGAATGCGGAGCGTAAGATCCGAAGACCACTCACATCCGAAGGAGGAATGTCATGAAACCATTCCGTCTGAAGCTCGCAGCGGCAGCCGCATTCGTCCTGGTGATCGGAGCCGCCGTGTCGGCGCTGACGTCCGCAACGAGCGTACGCGCCTGCGAGCCGCTCGCGTGCCCGGCCATCGTGAAGATCTGTCCTCAAGGTCAGCTCGCGTGTCGTCCCTCACCTTGTACCTGCGCGCAAGTCTGCGCGGCCGAAGGCCACGGCTGCAATGCAGCGAGCGAGCCTCTCAGCACCGACAGTGGGACGCTCGAAGGGGAAGGTGTTGCTCTCGCCGAGACGAACGTGAACCTCATGACGCCGGTGGTGCCGGAACCGGCGGCCGCGCCCGGCCAGTTCTGCGGCGGTATCGCCGGCATTCCCTGCCCGGAGGGGTTCGTTTGCAAGGACGTTCCCGGTGACGGCTGCGATCCGCAACACGGCGGCGCCGACTGCCCGGGTCGTTGCAAGCGACAGCACTGATCGAACCTCGATTCCCGCGGCGAGCGCCGTCCGGCTAATTGCGGACGGGCTCGCCCAGTTCGGACGGGAAGCCGGGATGTAAACTCCCGCGATCGTCGTGCGTACCCATCCGCACATCCGATCGCTCGAAGGGGGTTGTCATGCGACGTTGCCCGGTACTCGCGATTCTTCTCCTGACGCTTCTCCTACCCGTCGTCGCGCGAACAGCGGAGACCGCGGCCCCCGAAACCATCGACAAGGACTCGCCGAAGGCGACACCCGCCGGGGCGACGTTCACGGCGCCGGCGGGCTGGACGATGACGACGAAGGGGCCGGTGGTGGTGCTCGACGCGCCGGAAGGGGATACGCACCTCGTCATCGTCGACGTCACCGCGAAGGACGCGGACGCCGCGGTGGCCGCGGGGTGGGCGGCGTACAAGCCCGACTTCAAGCGGCCGCTGAAGATCAGCCTGCCGCAGGCGCCGCGCGACGGCTGGGAAGAGCGCAAGGGGTATCAGTACGAGACGTCCCCGAACGAGCGGCTCGTCGTTTCCGCTTACGCATGGCGTGCCGGGGACGCGTGGACGGTCGTCATCATCGACGGGACCGAGCCCACGATGGAAAAGCGAGGCGCCCCCGCGGGGCAGGCGATCGGCAGCCTTCGCCCGAAGGGGTACGCGCGCGAGTCGTTCGTCGGCAAGAAGGCGAACCCGCTGGATGAGGCGCGGCAGGCGAAGCTCAAGGCGTTCGTCACGCAGGGGATGAAGCTCCTCGACACGCCCGGCGTGGGCTTGGCGTTCATCGACGGCGGGAAGACGGTCTGGGCCGGCGGTCTCGGCGTGAAGGAGCTGGGCAAGACCGGTGTCGTCGACGGCGACACGCTGTTCATCGCCGCATCGAACACGAAGGCGCTGACCACGCTGCTCCTCGCGGAGCTCGTCGACGAGGGCAAGCTGAAATGGGACCAGCCGGTCACGGAGCTGTTCCCCGCTTTTCGGCTCGGCGACGAGGCGACGACGCGCCAGGTGCTGGTCCGCCACCTGATCTGCGCGTGCACGGGCATGCCGCGGCAGGACCTGGAGTGGATCTTCGAATACAAGAACGAGACGCCGGAGTCCGCGCTGAAGCTCCTGGGCACCATGCAGCCGACGAGCAAGTTCGGCGAGGTCTTCCAGTACAGCAATCTGATGGCGGCCGCCGCCGGCTTCATCGGCGGCTCGAAGGCCGTTCCAGGGAAGGAGTTGGGAGCGGCGTACGACGAGGCGATGCAAGCGAGGGTCTTCGATCCGCTCGGCATGAAGACGACCACGTTCGACTTTGCGAAGGCCCTGAAGGGAAACGTCGCGATGCCGCACGGCGAAGACATCGACGGGAAGCCGATGCGGGCGCCGATTGGGCTGAACGCTTCGATCGTCCCGGTGCGCCCTGCGGGCGGCGTGTGGACGAGCTCGCGCGAGCTGGCCAAGTACGTCGAGATGGAGCTGGCCAAAGGGGTGCTCCCGGGCGGCAAGCGGCTCGTCTCGGAGGCCAACCTGCTGGCGCGCTACGAGCCCAACGTGGTCGTCGGCGCCGACGTCACGTACGGCATGGCGCTCATGATGGACAAGCGCTACGGCGGCGTGCAGGTCGTCCATCACGGCGGCGACCTCGCCGGCTACCACAGCGACATGATGTGGCTGCCGGAGTACGGCGTCGGTGCCGTGATCCTGACGAACGCCGACTCCGGCGTGATCATCCGCGGCCCGCTGCTCCGCAAGCTGATCGAGGTTCTTTTCGACGCGAAACCCGAGGCGGACGAGCAGCTCAGAGTCGCCGCCGCGCAGCGCAAGGCCGGGATCGCGAAGGAGCGCGAGCGGCTCGTCGTGCCGGCCGATCCGGCAGCCGTCGAGAAGCTGGCCGGACGCTACGTCAACAAGTCGCTCGGCGACGTCAAGGTCACGAAGAACGGGAAGACCGTCACCTTCGATGTCGGCGAGTGGAAGAGCGCGGTCGCCTCGCGCAAGAACGACGACGGCACGACCTCGTTCATCACGATCGACCCGACCCTGGGCGGCTTCGAGTTCGTCGTCGCCGACAAGGACGGCAAGCGCCGCCTCATCACGCGCGACGCGCAGCACGAGTACGTCTTCGACGAGAATTGATGCAACACGAGAGTTGCCGGGGACCGTGCCGGTTGATGAGCGTATGCTCTCGACCATCCCATCAGGGCAGGGGGAACATCCCATGCGTCCTCGCCGCGCACGGCTTGCGCCGGTTTTCTCGATCATGCTCACGCTGTCCACGCTAGGCTCTCTCGCCCGCGCGACCGACATCTTCGACGGCGAGTTCACCACCGGCTGGGAGTTCGTCCAGGTCACGACCGGAAACGGCGGCTCGTTTTCCGTCGGCTACGGCAGCGACGGGAATCCGGGCACGTACCTGATCACGAACACGCACACCAACGCGAACTGCGGTGCCATCTATGGCTTCGGGTTCAAGACGGACTCTCCCTACGACCCGGCGGTCAAGGGGCCGATCGAGGTGCTGAGCTACTCGGAAGACGCCAAGCTCGTCAACGGGTTCGGCGGCGGCCAGGCGAACGGCCCGGCGATCCGGCAGGGAGGGAGCGTCTACCGGATCCCGGGGATCGCCACCGGGACGAACTTCAGCTGGTACGCGCTGAACCTCGGGCTGGACGCGACGTCGTTCGTCAAGGTTCTCGGCGGGAGCTGCGGAAGCGACGTGGACGAGTTCTCGCACCCGGACTTCTCGGAGAACGGCGCCCCGATCGAGTTCGGGTTCTCGCGCGCGAACAGCCAGATCGACGGCCAGGGCGCCTACGACATCTCGGCGGGCATCGACAACTGGCACGTCAGCGTGAACGGCGTCGTCTACGCCGCGCTGGGTGACTCGTTCTCGTCCGGAGAGGGTGTGCGTCCGTTCATCTCCGGGTCCGACGTCCCGAACGGAAATCCGAAGAACGTTTGCCATCGCTCGACCCAGGCCTATGGATTCCAGCTCCACTACCCGGAGGTCCATTTGAACCTCCAGAGCTTCATCGCGTGCAGCGGGGCGGTCACGAACAACGTTAAGGCGGGCGGCCAGCCGCCCGAGGCGGGGCCCGGCGAGCTTCCGCAGCTCGCGCAACACTTTCCGCCCCCGCGTGACGGGATCCAGGTCGTCAACGACGGGACCGACATGGTCACGCTCTCGATCGGCGGGAACGACCTCGGCTTCGTCCCGATCGCGATCACGTGCTCCCTCGTCGACGATTGCGCGTCGCCTGCCTTCAAGCCCTTCGGACCCACTCAGCCGTCGTTCAAGCAGGCGATCGAGGCGAAGCTGCCGTCCGTCGGCGCCGCCGCGAGTCAGACCTACTTCGCCGTCCGCGGCCAGGCGGAGAACGCCTCGGTGTTCGTGATGGGCTACCCGCGCCTGTTCGGGAACGGGAACTGCCCGTTTCCCCTCGGCGTCTTCTCGAGCTCCGAGAAGAAGTGGCTCGACGCGCTGGGCGACAAGCTGAACCTGACACTGCAGGCGGCCGCCTCGGGGGCGGGCATCCACTTCATCCACGTGGCGGGAACGTTCAAGAACCACGAGATCTGCGGGAACCAGCCGTGGATCAACCCTCTGGTGGTCAGCGACATGTCGGCGTCGTTCCATCCGAGGGCGGTGGGGCAGTGGGCGTACGCCCGGACCCTCGACATCTACATGAACAACTGGAAGAACGCCGGGAACCCCTTGAGCCCGGCGGGGATCCCCGCGAACCTGAGCGGGCTCGGGGCGCTCGCGCCGCCGAAGGCGGCCCCGCTGGGAGCCGGCACCCCGTCCTTGGGAGGCCTGTTCGTCGGCCCGTTCGGGGAGACGTTCTGCGATGCGCGCGGCAACTTCGTCGCCGGCCAGCAGGTGGAGATCACGGGCGCCGAGTTCGGCGCCGGTGCCGGCGTGACGCTGACGCTTTCCTCCGGGGCATATTCCTCGGCGTTCGCGACCGCGACCGCCGACGGCAATGGACACCTCGACGCGGCGGTCACGCTCCCCGCGGGCGCGCCGACGAACGCCGATGCGCTCGTGCAGGCGAGCGGCACCGGTGGGTTGGGAGAGCCGCGCCTCCTGGTGACGCGCGTCCGCCTCAGCACGTCGTTCTTCAGCGACGCGGACTTCGACGGCATCCCCGACCCGTGCGATACCTGCCCCGGCCTGTTCGATCCGAAAGGGTTCGACGCGGACTTCGACGGCATCGGCGATTCCTGCGACGTCTGTCCCCTCGACGTCGAGAACGACGTCGACGGGGACGGGACCTGCGCGAGCGCCGATCCCTGCCCCTGGGACGCGGCCAACGATGCGGACGGGGACGATCGCTGCGAGTCGCGCGACAACTGCCCGCTGGTGGCGAATGCGAGCCAGGCCGACGCGGACAACGATGGCGCCGGGGATCCGTGCGACGCCGCCCCCACGAACTCCGGAGCGTTCGCGCTGCCCGGCGAAGTGGGGGACCTCGCCTTCGACGACGACAAGCTCGCGCTCGCGTGGACTTCCGCCGCCCCGGCTTCCGGCGCGCTCACCGTCCACGACCTGGCCCGGGGGGCGTTCGACGCCTTCCCGGTCGGAGCCGGGGCATGCGTGAGCTCCGGCGTCTCGGGCGACCGGTCGACGGACGCCACGCTGCCGGCACCGGGGCACGGGTTCTGGTACCTCGTGCGCGCGAGGAACTCGATCGGCACGGGGACCTACGGGTATCGGAGCAGCGGCTCGGAGCGGATCACGTCCAGCTGTCCGTGAAACTCTCGGTTGGCTGCCATCGTCGGACGCGGCAGGAGGGCCGCGATCGATGGGGCGGTCGGAACGCTCGCGGAGGGAACACAATGAAGCGGTTCAGGATCAAGCTTGCGGTTGCGGCGCTTGCCTTGTTCAGCGCGGTCGCCATCTACGTCAGCACGATGCCGACCACGGAAGCGATCGCCGGCGGTCTGTGCACCTACTACCAGACGGCCGCCAAGAAGACGGTCGTGGGGCAGCGCGGGGCGGGGTGCTGCGGCGAGGTGATCAACTGGGGTGTCGTCACGCCTTACAAGACGTGCGGCACGGTCTATTGCGCGGACATCTGGTGTCCGCCGCCGACGGAGTAAGCTGTTTCAAGGGGCCCCGGCCGGTGCGCGGTCGGGGCCTCTCCCCATTCGTGCAGGAGCGCATCCCATGTGCCGGAACATCAAGACGCTGTTTAATTTCGAGCCGCCGGCGACCGAAGAGGAGATTCGCGCCGCATCGCTGCAGTTCGTGAGGAAGCTCAGCGGTTTCAACAGCCCGTCGAAGGCCAATCAGGCCGCGTTCGAGCGCGCGATCGACGACGTCGCCGCCGTGGCGAGCGACCTCATCGCTTCACTGGTGACGACGGCTGATCCGCGCGACCGGGAAGAAGAAGGCGCGCGCGCCCGCGCTCGAGCGGCGATACGGTTCGCGCCGCGAACTCAGGGCCCGTAGCGTGGCGCCGTGGGCCGCGGTCGCGGCGCTCGTCTTCTTCGCGCCAGCCACGCTTCTCACTCCGACCGTGAACCGTCCCGGCTACTCGATCCGGCTCGTCAGCGGGTCGGTGCCGGCGTCGGTGATCACGCAGATGACCTTCAAGCCCGGGGATCTCAACCACCTCTACGTGGTTCAAGAGACCGGCGGCGTGATCCGCTACGACTACGACCCCGTCGACGGCGACCTGTCGAATCCCTTCACGATCGCAAGCGGCATGGCCCAGGCCCTCGGCCTCGCGTTCCACGGGAACGACCTGTACGTCACGATCGACCGGGGCGGATCGCGCACCGTGCGCCCGGGCGACGGCCGCATCGCCCGATTGTCGGCGCCCGACGCCAACGGCGTGTACCAGGTGCGGCACGACTTCGTGCACTCCATCAACAAGGGGGACCACGACGTCAACCAGCTCGTGATCGTCGGCAATACGCTCTACACCGGAATAGGCGGCGTCGGCCGCAAGGGCGACCCCGCCGAGGAGAACGTCTACACGATGACCATCGCGCGGATCGCGGATCTGACCGCGATCGATTGGTCGGGGCCGATCGGCCCCGACTTCAAGGGGCCGGTGAACTACCTCGCGAGCCCCAGCGCTTGGATCGACAGCGCTCCGGCCGACGGGCGCCTCCGCTACTACGCGAGCGGTTTTCGCAACCCCTTCGGCCTCGCGGCCGACGACGACGGCGAGATCTGGGTTTCGACCAACGGCAACAGCGACGCGGGGTTCCTCTCGCACGACGAGCTGTACAAGAAGGTCCCCGTGCACGGACAGGGCACGTTTCCACCGGCGTCGTTCGGGTTTCCCGCTCCCTACATCACGGGAAACCCGATCTCGCCCCTCTCGGATCTGGGACAGAACCCGTCACCGACGGGGCTCGACTTCGTTCCCGGCGGGATCGATGCGGGCTTCGCGGTCGTCGCTCAGGCGGGAGCGTCGAACCAGGCGCAGTTTCCGGTGGGCAAGGACGTTCTGATCGTGGATCCGCTGACCGGCGCGCGTCAGATCCTCGTGGACGACATGAACCTCCCGACCGACGTGCAGCGCGATCCGTACGGGCGATTGCTGATTTCGGACTATGCCGACGGATCGATCTGGCTGCTGACGCCTCCGCGCGACGCCGTGGGGACGGTCCCGGCCGGAGGAGCGGTCGCACCGCTGCGGATCTCCAAGGCCGGGGGAGGGGATCTCGCGCTGTCGTGGAGCGCGTCGTGCGCCACGCACGATGACGACTACGAAGTGTACGAAGGGACGATCGGTGCCTTCACCGGCCACGCGCCCGTGGCCTGCTCGACCGGCGGGGCGACGAGCGCCACGATCGCCCCGTCGGGGGGGAACAGGTACTACCTCGTCGTGCCGCGCGATGCGTTCAACGAGGGCTCCTACGGTCTTCGCAATGGCGGCGCCGAGCGGCCGCCGTCGCCGACGGCGTGCCGCCCTCAGGTCGCCGGAGCGTGTTCGGCAGAATAATCGCCGCGGGCGCTCACGCCCGCGGCGATTCGATCGAGCCTACCGGCACCGTCCGTTCCGGCAGTTGTTCGAGCAGCACTGGCTATTCACCGTGCAGGTCGTGTTCTTCGGGGCGCAGCAGTTCGGGTCGTTCGCAAAGGTGCATCCCGGACCGCAGCAGCCGTCGTTGGGCCCGCACGCGGGGAAGGTGTGGGTGCAGCCCGTCCCCGGGTTGCACGCATCCGCCGTGCACGCGTTCGCGTCGGCGCAGTTCACCGCCGTGAAGACGCAGCCGGTGGCCGGGTTGCAGCCGTCCGTCGTGCACGCGCTCCCGTCGTTGCAGGTCACGGGGGGGTTCGTGCAGGTCCCTTCGACCGTGCACACGTCGCCCGTGCAGGCCGTGCCGTCGTTGCAGTCGCCCGGCCCGGAGCATCCCTGCGGGGCCGCGAGGTTCAGCGAGTTCACGACATCGATCCGGCCGAACCCGAAGGAGGTGTCGAAGCCCGCGGCGCCCTTGTCGATCGCGCCGTTGCGGATGAGCTGCTGCACCTGCGCCGGCGTCAACGAGGGGTCCACGTCCAGAAGCAGGGCGGCGAGACCCGCCACGTGCGGGGACGCCTGGCTCGTCCCGCAGAATCCCACGAGCCCGTTCCCCGCGGCGACGGTCGAATCGTCCGAGAAGATCACGCAGCCCGGAGCGGCGACGTCGATCTTGCTGCTGCGGTTGCTGAAGCAGACGCGCTGGTCGGTCGAAGGATTGTTGTCGGTGCACGTCTGGGTGCAGAAACCGTTGAGGCAGAACTGGAACGAAGCCTGGCCGACGTCGCAGTTCGGGTAGTTCGCGTCCCACGTCGCCGCGACCGCGATGACCTTGGAGCCGCACGCCGGGCTGCCGGTGGCGTTCGTGAACCCGTTGTTTCCGGCGGAGGCGACGACGACCACGCCCGCGTTGACCGCGTTGTTGGCCGCCGCGGCGATCGTGTCCGAGTCGCACGTCCCGCTGAACTGCCCGCCCCCCAGGCTGAGGTTGATGACGTCGGCCTGCCCACCGGCGAGGCCGGTCGAGGCGCAGCGGTTGATGCCGGCGATGATGTTCGAGGCGCTGCCGCTGCCGGAGGCGTTGAGCACCTTGACGCCGATGAGCGTCGCCTGGGGAGCGACGCCCTGCGCGGATTCCGTCCCCGCGCAGGCGCTGACCGTCACGTTCGTGCCGCCCAGGGCGGTGCCTGCGACGTGCGAGCCGTGGCCGTTGTCGTCCTCGGGGTTGGAGTCGTTGTTCACGAAGTCCCATCCGGCCGCCGCGTCGATACGCGACGAGTACATGATGGAGTTCGAGTCGAGTCCGGTGTCGATGATGCAGACGCGGGTGCCCGCCCCCGTGGCCGACAGGCCGGCGCCCGTGATCTGGGATTGCAGCCCGCGGATCAGCGGCACCGCGTTCATGAGCGTCGCGTGGACCTCGTAGTCCTCCTCGACCTTCACCACGCCGGGCAGTCGAGACAGCGCCGGAAGGTCCGCGCGGGGCACGCGGCGGACATTGATCACGTTGGGAAGGATGTCGTACTCGTACTTGACCTCCGCGCCTCGAGCGGCCGCGAAGCCCCGAACGCCGGGGCGGTCGCGCCGGTCGGTCTGCGGATCCAGGTGAATGAGCACGCTCACCTTGTCGCCCGCGGCGGCCTGAGCCGCGTCGGCCGCAGGCCGGCGCTCGTTCCATGGCTGGCGCTCGCTGACGTGCACCTCCTGCGCCAGCACGGGAAACGCCACCGCCGTGATCGCGATCGCCATGCACCCTGCTCTCCCGGCCCGGTTGCTGCTACACATGAACCCTCCCTCTCGCGACGTGAACGTCGCGGAATTCCGGACGGCCTTCGAAGATGAGGGTGATCGACCGAACTGCGCCCCCCAGCGATGCGCGGTTGAACCCCCCCGCTAGGTGGCCGGATACACGACCGTCCGTCTCCGTGTCAAGAGCGGCACCTCGATGCCCCACCGGACAACGAGAGCGCCCGGCTAGCACCCAGGGGGGATGGAGGTTCCTGGGTTCTGGGGGGCCGGGCGCTCAATGTAGCGTGAGTACCGCGGATCCGCGCTAGCGGGATGCTCGAGCGCCGAAACTGGGTTGCATAGCTGCAACACGTCGGGTGAAGAGCGGCGGAATCAGTCGCCCGACTTGCCGGCCTTGCGGATGTAGATGTCTCCCTGGAAGTTCTTGAACTGGATCTCCTGGCCGCCGCCGCCGATGGTCCCGCGCACGGTCTTGTCGATCTTCACGACGTACTTCCCGTTCTTGCCGCGCTGGCCCTCGACGATCGGCTGCGGGGGCTCGGTCTTCATCTTGATCTCGAAGTCGCTGTAGACCTCTCCGCCGTCGGACTTGATGCTGACGTTGGCCTTCAGATCCGGCGGGAAGGTTACCTCGATGTCGCCGTTCAACGAGCTGAACGCCATCGGCTTTCCCGGAGTCACCGAGCGGAACGTCACCAGCACCTTTCCGTTGAGCGCGTGCGCGACGGCATTGCCGGACACGTCGGTGAGCGTGACTTCGCCGTTGATGTTCTCGACGTCGAGCTCACCGGTGACGCCGGTCACCTTGATGTCGCCGTTGTTGACCGAACGCAGGTCCAGCGACGTGCGAAACGGCACCGTGATGTCGAGGTCGATCGTGCGCTGGGAGGCGTCGACGCCGATCTGCACGTGGTTGTTCTCTTCCTCGGCCGCCAGACCCGTCGTATTGATGGGAATGCGGTGCCGGCCACCGTCGTCTCCGCCCGCGTCGTGATCACGAACCCGGGCCTCGACGACGACGTCCTTGCCCGAGGAGCCTCGGACCGTGATCCCGCCATTGAGAAGGCTCGCCTCGAGCGAAACGGGCTGAGCGGGATCGGTCAGTGGGATCGTCACCTTGTCCTGCGCGGTGACGAGCGTCACGCCGGCGAGGACGACTCCGGCAAGCGGAACGAGAATGCGCGCGATAGGATTCATGGCAGTCAGGACCCACTTTCCAGAACGCGAATGTCTCCATTCAGGTTCTCGAGTTTGATCTCCGGACCACCGGAGCCGGCCCGGCCTCCCGTATAGCGGTCCGAGCGGTAGACGAAGCGGCCGTTCTTGCGCTCCCGCGTGGGCGCAGCCAGCGGAAGTGCTGTCATCGTGAAGTCGCTGTAGATCTCGCCGTTGAAGGTCTTGAAGCGAAAATCGGCATCCGGGCTCTTCGCGAAGACGAGCTCGACGTCGCCGTTCACGGTCGAGAACTCCGAGGCCTCGCGGGGGTTTTCCCGGAACGAGACTCGGACGGCGCCGTTCACGGTCTTCGCTTCGCCGCTGCCTCCGACGTTGCGCATCGTGATCTCGCCGTTCACGTTGCGAACCTGATAGCTGCCGAGGACGTTCTCGACGGTCACGCGGCCGTGGTTCACGGTCTTCAGCCGCAAGGCGATGTGCTCGGGCACACGGACCTTGAAGTCCATCGTGACGACGTAGCGTCGACGGTACTCGCGCCGGCAGTCCAGGCAGTTCTCACCGCAGCGAAAGGGCCCGTTCGCGTACAGCCGGACGGCGTCACCGTCCTGGGTCACGTCGAGCGTGACCTCGCTCTTGGCGAGATCGAGATCGGCCTGGGTGGCGGCGCGGATGGTCTTGGCGACGGTCACTTGGATCTGGTGGCCCGACGTGCCGACCACTTCGATCGAGCCGTAGACGTTGTCGAGGTCGAACGAGGCGCCGCCGCCCGGGGAGACGGAGAACGTCTTCTCGATCGTCTCCTCCGCCTTGACGGTCATCCCGCCATCGTCGTCATCGTGGTGCCGCCCGGCGTGGACGAGCGTGGTGGCTCCCAGGAGAACGATGCCGAATCCTTTGATCGGTGTCATGTCATTACCCTCGAGTCAGTTCCGCGAGGCCCCGCGCGGCACGCTCGCGCACCACGGGACTCAAGTCCGGGGTTTGCTGGAAGTGCTGGATGTGCGACACGGCTTCGGTGTCGTGGATCTCCACCAGCGCGTCGATCAACGCGATCTGCACCAGCGGCGACTGCTTGGGCCGCAGTGAGTCCTGAATCCCGCGCCGCACCTGGCGGTCGTCGCTGTAGCGGCGGAGCGAGTCCAGCGCGGCCAGACGAACGTCGACGCTGGAATCGGAGCGCAGCGATCGCAGCAGCGCTGCGACGATCTCGGGGTCCGGCTGACGAACCTGGAGGCTGTAATTCACGCCCTCCAGCCGCCCGCTGGCGGAGTGTTGCTGCAGCATCGAGACCACCACGAGCTCATTGAGGGCGGCGATCCGATCGTTGGTGCTCGAAAGCTCCGTCCGTAGCAGCGCGACCTCCGAGGCTCCTCGATTCGGCTGCAGGTATCGCCCGGCCAAGAACCCGACTCCGAGAATCAAGATCCCCGCCGCATAGGCGAGCGACGGCCGGAGCCACGCGGCGCTCGGGAGGGCCGCCTTGCGCTCGCGGCCTTCTTCATAGGCACGGAGCATGGCGTCGAAACGGTGCCGCATGCGCGGGCTCGGTGCCTGGTCGGGAAGCTCTCCGAGGCGCGTCCAAAGGCTCACCTGGGCGGAGCAGTCGGCACATTCGCGCAGGTGAGCTCCCACCGTGGAGCGCGAGGACGCCGGCAGGTTGTCCTGGAGGTAGTCCGGCAAGAGTTCGATCAGCTCGTCACATTCCATAGGCGCTTCCTGTGCCGGGACGCATCCGAGGCCGCGCCTCGAGCTCCCTGAGAACCTCACGCAGCTCCTGAACGGCGCGGAACACGCGGGTCTTGATGGTCCCGACTTCGCAACCGAGCATCTGCGCGATCTCGCTGTACTTCATTTCCTGGAAGCGGCTCAGCAGCAGCACTTCCCGCTTGTCTTCCGGGAGCTGCAAGAGAGCCCGGTGCAAGAGCTGGTTCTGCTCGTGTTCCGAGAGCTCGTCTTTGGGCTTGATCGGTTCGACCATCTGTTCCTCGAACTCGAGCTCGACCCCCCGGCGCTTGAAGTTGTCATGGCGCGCGTTGCGGGCGATCTGGTACATCCAAGGCTTGAATGGGCTGCCGGAACGATAGGTGTGGCGGCGCTTGAGGATCCGGTAGAAGACCTCCTGGACCAGGTCTTCGCTCAGCGTGCGGTCTCCGGTCAGCCGGACGAAATAATTGAACAGCCGCGCGTGGTACCGATCGAACAGGGTCCCTAGCATTTCGCACACACCTTCACGCACCTGCGCCATCAGCTCTTCATCGGAAAGCGTTTGTGGCATTGCGTCGTCTCAACGGCCGGTCATAGATGGATACCGGCGTCGAGCCGGAAGGTTACCGGAATAGGCTGCCGGATCGAATTTGCACGGTCTATCGTCGAGAAACGCCGCTTCTCCGGAAAAGCACGCCTGAGGGGGGCCAGGGACCCTGGCCTTCCGCTTGCTGGTATCAGGAGGACCCAGCATGAAAACCAAGATCTCCACCGCGCTCGCTGCGGTTGTAACCCTCGCGGGTCTCGTCGGTTGCGACACGGGTACGTCATCGACGGGCGGGCCGGGGCACGTGAGCGTCTACCTCACCGATGCGCCGCTCGACCTCACCGGTGTTTCCGCCGTCAACGTGACCTTGAGCGGTGTCGTGCTTTATCCGAGCGACGCCGACGCCGAGGACACGGGGGGCATCGAGCTGGAGAGCGGGCCCATCAGCCTGCCCGGCGACCTCACGCTGAACCTGCTCGATTTCCGGAACGGTCAGACCACGCTCCTCGGATCACAAGCCGTCCCGCCGGGCTCCTACAACCGCGTGCGCCTGCTGGTCGTGTCGGCCGAGCTGGTCCGAGACGACGACGGGGATCCGCTGACGCCCGACATCGTCGAGCCCATCACGGTCCCTTCGAGCAAGGTCGATGTCCCTGTGCCGTTCGAGCTGAGCGCGGACGAGAGCCTCCAGCTCACGCTCGACTTCGACGCGCAGGCATCGGTTCAGGTCAACACGACGAACGGAAGGAACTCGTATCTGCTCCGGCCCGTCATCAACTTGGCGGGAACGCGAGCGAGTTGATAGGCGCGTGGACACGAAGCGAGTCGTCCTCGCCGCGCTTGCCGTGATCGGCGTCTCCCGTGCGGCGCCGGCCGCGACGTCGTGCGAGGCCAGCGTGCACGCGACGCTCAGCCGCGTCGAGCGCAAGGAGCTCGTCACCACGCATACGTACACCGTGGACGTGGCGACGCAGGAGCCCTGCGCAACGATCCGATTTACGCTCTACACCACCGAGCGGCTCTCGAAGACGAAGGTCAAAGTCGTCAAGACGGGAGGGGAAGTGCGCCTTCGCGACGGAGCGACCTCGACGATTCTCGACTACGACATGCCGAACGGACGCGAGATGGTGAAGTGGGAGGTCAAGCTCAGCGGCTGCGAGCGGTGCGGGCCCTGATGAGCTGGTCCCCTCGCGCGTCGTCCAGGGGGTCGCCGCCACCCCGACGAACGGAACTCCTGGACGACCGCGAGGAGCAAAGTCTGTTCTAAGTACAACTGACAGCTCGGAATGACGGCGCGCCAGGACGTAAGATGCGCGAATCTCCGCCATGCGATTCGAAGAGCTGATCCAGCGGTTGAGTCCCGGCGCGTTCCAGACGCTCCCCGGCCCCGACGCCCAAGCGGCGCTGGCACCGCGGCCTCGGCCGCTTTGGGATCCGGGGCGCGTGCCCGCGGACGCCCGACCCGCCGCGGCTCTCGCTCTCTTGTACCCCCGCGAGGGGGAGCCGGTACTGCTCCTCACCGTCCGGGGCGCGGGCCTCGCGAAGCATCGGAGTCAGGTGTCTTTCCCCGGGGGGGCGATCGAGGGTGGCGAGACGCCCGAGGAGGCGGCGCTTCGCGAGGCCCGGGAAGAGGTCGGGCTCGACACCAGCGTCGTCGTCGTGCGCGGCCGCCTGACACCCCTTCACATTCCCGTCAGCGGTTACGTGCTGACTCCCGTCGTCGCCACGACGGACGCCGTCCCCATGCTCCTCCCGTGCGCGCGCGAGGTGGAGCGCCTGATCGAGGCGCCGCTCGCGCACTTGACCGGGGGCGATGCTCTGCGCGTCGTGCGCAGGGAGCGTGACGGCCAGACCTACGACGTTCCGCTCTTCGCGGTGGGAGAGGACGAGCTCTGGGGGGCGACGGCGATGATCGTCGCGGAGCTCCTGTCGATCCTGGGCGCGCCGCCGGACCCGTGGCGTGCTCCGGGGGCCGAATCGTGAGCTTTCTGCCGGACCTTTTCGAGTTTCCGGAAGGAAGTCTGCCATCGCCCGATGGCTCGATGTACCCGGTACGCCGGCTGCCGCCCGGCTTGAGGCTCGTCGCGATCGGATGGCTCGACGGGCCAAACCCGTTCACCCAGGGTCGGACGGACCCAGCGGTGGTTCGCAAGCTGCTCGGTCTCGACGAAGCGTGCTTGATTAGCGATGGAACGCGCGGCTGGCACACCTGCCACTACTGCCAGAACTCCTTGCGGCCGAGAAGGTCACTGTGGGATGCCCGGCCGCAGTGTCCTGACGGAATGGGGCATCACCTCGTCCGGTGCGGTGACACCGTGTACATGTGCCCGAGCCTGCTTCCGCACTATGTCGTGGTGCACGGGTATCGACCGCCGGACGCCTATCAACAAGCCGTGCTCGAGGGCGTCGTCCTTGCCGACGCCGACCTCATCCACACCGGCGAGGACTTCATCCAGCTCGAGCTCGAGCGATCGCTCGCGGAGGCCGAGGCTCGAGGGGACACGAAGCGCGCGGACGATTGTCGGGCACAGATCGCCGCAAGGCGCGAGGACCTTCGGCGCGCCGGGAGGACGTCGGGGTTCAGGGATCGAGACACCGGCGTCTGGCGGGATCGATGATGGCTTGGAGCGTGGCGGTACACTGGCGCGCTCCAAATCGAGGGCTCGATCGTGAAGCGTCTCCTGAAGATCTTCCTCGGCATCCTGGCGGCCGTCGTGCTCGCGATCGCCGGAACGCTGCTGTACATCGACCGCAGCGGCATCCCGCATTACCCGCCGGGAAAGATCGAGCTGAAGGTCGAGGTCACTCCCGAGCGGGTGGAGCGGGGCCGGCGCACGGTGCAGCTGCTGTGCGCGGGCTGCCACCTGGACAACGCCACGTCCTCCCTCGCGGGCAAGTGGATGGTCGATCTGCCGGCGCAGTTCGGGGCCGCCCACTCGGCGAACATCACTCAGGATCCCGAAACAGGCATCGGCGCGTGGACCGACGGGGAGCTCGCCTATCTCTTGCGCACCGGGATCCGGCGGGACGGCCGCTACACCCCTCCCTGGATGGTCAAGCTCGCGAACATGTCGGACGAGGACGTCTCGAGCCTGATCGCGTTTCTGCGCTCGGACGATCCTCTCGTGCGGCCGATCAAGGCCCAGCGGCCCGCGTCGAAGCCCAGCTTGTTCACGAAGGTCCTCTGCCGCATCGCGTTCAAGCCGCTGCCGTACCCCAAGGCACCTATCGTGGCGCCCGACCCGTCCGACAAGGTCGCCCACGGCCGTTATCTCGTGCAGGGGCGCGCCTTGTGCTTCGGATGTCACTCCCTCGACTTCGCCAAGGTCGACGACTTCGTTCCCGAGCGCTCGGCGGGATTTCTCGGCGGCGGCAACGCGATGCCCGACATGAACGGGCGGATCGTGTCGACCGCCAACATCACTCCCGACCCTGAGACGGGGATCGGGAAGTGGTCCGAGGACGAGTTCGTGCGCCTCCTGCGGTTCGGCGTGCGACCGGATCTGAGCGTCATCGTCTACCCGATGGTCCCGTACCCCGAGCTGACCGACGACGACGCGCGTGCGATCTACGCGTACCTGCGCACGGTGCCCCCGATCAAGAACGCGGTGGCACGCCCCGCCACGATCGTTCCCGCCGGCGCGGACGCCGGCCGCGCGGCTTATTACCGCTACGGGTGCAACGGCTGCCACGGCGACACGGGGACGGGACTCTACGACCTTCGCAAGGGCGCGTCCGATTTCGCGACCGACGAGGAGATGATCGCGTACATCCGGCACCCGGAGATCCGGAAGCCCGGAGTGAAGATGCCGACCTGGGACGGGGTGATCGCGGAGGGGGATTACGCGCCGCTCGCCGCCTACGCGCGGCGGCTGGGTGGGGGACAGCAACCCAAATAGCGGCTGCCGTCCCCCATCTCGAATGCGCTACCGAGGCGGCGGGAAGCAGATGAAGCAGCCGCCGCAGCTGGAGAACTGGGTCTTGTGTCCCCAGGCGACGGTGTTGTTACAACAATCCTTGCCGAACTGACCGACCACGGTCGTGTGGCTCGCGTTGCTGTAGTAGGTGCAGTTGCCCGACGGCGCCGCTTCGCCCGAAGGGACGGTCAAGACGAAGACCGTCAGGATCGTTACGGTCAGCAACACGGTTGCGAAAAGCGCCCGGCGGCGCGTGGCAGGGGTCAATCGACTCATGTCGGTTCTCCTTGTCAGTGGGACGCCCCCCAAGGCCTCCCCGTAGAAGCCGAACCTTAAAACTGAACGATCGCGAAGACAACCCCTACAATCGGCGCTCGATGTCGAGCCATGTCGCGGGGCCGCGCCCGGAGTGCCCAGGATGCGGCCGCGCGCTCGTGGCGTGGGTGGCGCAGGTCGCGGTCCGCGGGGCGTGTTACTGCGATCGCATCACGGTGCTGCCGACGCGCACGCGCATCCTCTTGCTCCAGCATCCGCGCGAGGAGCGCGTTGCGATCGGGACGGCGCGGATGGCGATGCTCGCGCTGCCGAACGCACGAAGGCGCGTGGGGCTCGACTTCTCCCAGGATCCCGAGGTGCTCGCGGCCCTGGCCTCTTCGTCACCGGCCTACGTCCTGTTCCCCGGCCCCGGCGCCCTATCCGCCGATCTGCTCCCGCGTGATGGAGGGCTGACGCTCATCGCGCTCGACGGGACGTGGTGGCAAGCCCGCAAGCTCCTCAAGCTGAATCCGGCGATCGCGGCGCTTCCCCGCGTCGCGTTTCACCCGCGCACGCCCAGCGCCTATGTGATCCGGAGGGAGCCCGCCGATTTCTGCGTCTCGACGATCGAAGCGCTCGCGGAGGTCCTGAGCGTGCTCGAGCCCGAGGGGCAACTTTTCGGGCGGCTGCTCGATCCCTTCCACGCCATGGTGGCTCGCCAGCGTTGGTTCCAGGAGGAAGTCGGTACGAGGCGCCATCGCGGGGCCCGTGGCGGAGGCGGCTCACCCCGCAGCTCGCTCGCGGCGAGGCTCGCCGCCCGATGGTCCCGTCTCGTCTGCATCCACGGCGAGGCGAACGCCTGGCCGCGCCATCACCCCGCGCGCGAGGCGCCGGAGATCGTTCATTGGGTCGCGCATCGTCCCGCGACCGCGGAAACGTTCGAAGCGGTGACGGCGCCGAGACGCGTGCTGGCCCAAGACACGCCGGAGCACATCGAGCTTTCCACCGAGCGGCTCCGGGCGGGCGGCACCGTGGGGCAGTGGCACGACGCCTGGAAGGCGTTCACCCGGCCCGGCGACATCCTGGTGACGTGGGGAACGTACTACCGCGATCTCGCCGTCGTCGACGGCCTGCCGCTCGGAGCGGCGTCCTTGAATCTGCGCGACGAGGTGTCGCGGTTGCTCCACCGGCGGATCGGAGCCGTCGAGGCTTCGATGGCCCCACTCGGTGCGCAGCCCGCGCCGCTCGCGGTCGACGGACGCGGTGGGCGCCGTCTCGCGGCCCTCGTCGGCGCCCTCGAATCGCTGCGCGCTCCGACCGAAATGGCGCAATCACATGAGTAACTTCAGTGGTTTCCCCGGGCCGTAAGCGACCCAAGCCCGCTGTAGATTACGCGCGTGGCGACGCAAGCCTCGAGTGCCATCGAGCAGCCGTGCGAATTCTGTCAGGGCCGGGCGCAGTGCATGAAGTGCATCGGAACCGGAGTGGGTCACTCCGGCCGAAAGTGGTTGCGGCGAATCGAGACGACGTGCCGTGCATGCGAGGGCTCGGGCGTGTGCCCGCTCTGCCACGGATCCGGTCATCGGGCACGAGCGACGGTGACGTCTTAGGACCTCTAATCCTTCAGACCACCTCGAACACGACACGCTCCGGGACCTTGCCCTCGAGCCGCGCGAAGTACGTCTCCACCGTCATGTCCGGAAACACTTCGCGCAGTCGCGCCGCCACCCGCTTGAGGTCATTCACCTGTCGCTCGCGGAGATCGACCTTGAACGGGAAGAGCTTGCTCGCCTTGTACCAGGCGCAGTCCTGGTGGGCGATGGCCACGATGCGCTTCGTGCCGTGCGCCTCGATCAAGGACTCCAGCCGGCGCCGGAAAAAGTTGAAGTCCTTCGGCACGAGATCGAACAAGGTGAGCGGCTCGATCCCTCCCGGCACGGCGAGGAAGTCGGCGTGCAGGTCCGCCTTCAGGCAGTTCACCGTGAAGTCTTGGATCTGCGACCGCCACCGGCCGTCCACGCACGAGATGATGACGGTGTCCGGCCGGCTGGGGTTCCACGGAACCCCGCTCTCGTAGATCGTCCCGGAAGCCACGCCGAGCTAGCTGGACTTCTTCGAGGGGCCCGGGGCGGCGCGCGTCTCGGCTTCGGCGACGGCGGCGTCGGTCTTCGCCTGAGCCAGGCGCGCGACGTCGATGCCGAACTGATCTTTCAGCATCGCGAGCATCGCGGTCATGCCGCCGCCCACGGTGCCCATCACCTTCCCGATTCCGCCCGCTCCGCCGGTGCCGTTGCCCATCTCGATGATGTTGATCTTGTCGATCCCCGCGAGCTGGGTCGCGAAGGCCTGGGCGAGCTCGGGCATCTTCTCAACCAGCATATTCAGGACCGCCGCCTCGTTGAAGTTCTTCCAGGCTTCGGATTTCTTCTGAAGCCCCTCCGCCTCGGCCAGGAGCTTCTTCTTGATGACCTCGGCCTCCGCTTCGCCGATGGCGAGGACCTTGGCCGCCTCGGCGCGACCGACCCTCTCGATCTTCGCCGCCTGACCGGCGCCCTCGAACTCCAGCTCCTTCTGGGTCGCCTCGGCCTTGATGATCGTCGCCTGCTTCTGTCCCTCGGCGCGAAGGATCGCGGCCTGCCGCTCGGCCTCGGCGGGCTTCACGACCGTGGCCTGCAGCTCCTTCTCCTTGCGGAGCGCCTCCTGCTCCTGGACGAGGACCTCCTGCGCCTTGCGGACCTGATCGATGCGCGTCTCCTGCTCGGTCACCTTTTGCTTCGCGATCGCGGTGGCCAGCGGTCCGGACTGCTGGGCCTCGGCTTGCTTGCCTTGCACCGCGGCGGTGAACTCCGCCTGCTTGGTCTCCTTGTCGCGCAGGGATTGCGCGATCGAGACGTCCGCCTCGTAGCGCTTCGTCTGCCCTTCCTGATCGGCGTTCGCGGACTGGATCATCGCGTCGCGCTGGGCAAGCGCTTCTCCGATCGTCGCATCGCGCTTCACCTCGGCCGTGCGCTTCCGGCCCAGGGCGTCGAGGTACCCCTCCTCGTCGCTGATCTGCTGGATGGTCAGGACGTCGATGTTGATGCCCATCTTCTTGAGGTCGACCGCCGCCTCGTCGGTCATCTTCTGCGCGAAGGCCTGACGGTCGGCGTTGATCTCCTCCACCGTGAGCGTCCCGAGAATCGCCCGGAGGTGACCCTCGAGGGTCTGGAAGATGACGCCCTTGATCTGCTCGACGGTCATGCCGAGGAACCGCTCGGCGGCCGAGCGCAGCGACATGTCGTCTCCCGCGATCTTGACGTTGGCCACGGCATCGACGGTGACAGGCACGCCCTCCTTCGTATAAGCGCGCTGGATCTTCAGCGGGATCGAGATGATGTTCAGCGAGAGGTAGGCGACCTGCTCGAGCACCGGCATGCGGAGCGCGGCGCCGCCTCGCACCACGCGGAACCCGACCTTCGTGCGGTCCCCCTTCTCATCGACCAGCGTCTGCTTCCGCCCGTAGAAGATGGCGACCTGCGAGGGGGGGACCTTGATGTAGTTGCGCGCGAACAGGGCCATCGCCGCGAAGATTCCGAGAAGCCCGAGGAGAACTGCGATGGCGATCGTCACGGCCGAGAAACCACCGACAAGGCTGCTCACTTCGCACCCCCCGGAGCCCGAGCTCCCGCGCGCTCCACGATGACCGAGCCTCCCCGCAACGCCGTGATGACGACCTCCGTCCCCGGCGGGACCGCGCTCCCGTCCGTGGAACGCGCGATCTGCGTCGTGCGTTCCCCGCCGTACTCGAGCGTGACCTGCCCCATCCCGCCCTGCGGGATGCCGATCGTCACCTCGGCGGTCTTGCCGACGAGGCGCGACATCTGCACCTCGCTCGACGCCTGCTGGGAATAGAGGATCTTTGCGAACTGGTAGACGATGCCGGACATCACGACGCCCGCCACGACGCCGCACCCGGCGGCGGCGGGGTGCGAGAGGTCGTAGTAGCGCGCGACGATCCCGCCGACCCCGAAGGCCGTCAGGAACGACGCCATGATGCGGGCGCTGAAGATCCCCGGCCCGGCCTCGTGGCCGATGTCTCCGTGATCCCCGACATGGACCTCGTGGTCGCCGCCGAACACATCGCCGACGAAGAGCATCACGAGCAGGAAGATCAGGCCGAAAGCCCCGATCGCAGCATAGATGAGCATGCCGCGACGCTACCCTCGCGCCGTCCCGATTGTCAATGCGGCGTCCTCGCCGGCCGTGGGCCGATCGTACAATCCACCACCCATGTCGCCCCTTCTCCTCGCGATCGCCCTGGCCACTCCTCCGTCGGGCGCACCTCCCGAGATCCTGGTCACGCGCCAGGTCGCGGATGCGGCACATCTGACGATCGGTGACGTCGTGTCGCTCTCGAGCGATCCGAGCGGTGCTTCGCCGCGTCCGTTCCGGATCGCGGGGATCTACGAGCCGACGCCGGACCCGATGCGGCTCGTGTCGAAACGGTTCGAGGCCCGCCTGCACCTTCCCGACATGCTCGCGCTCACGGGAGACCCGGACGACCCGCTGTCCTCGGAGTCGGTGAGCGCGATCAACCTCGCGCTGCGAGATCCCACCGACGCGACCGCCTTCGCTCGAGAGCTGTCGGCGCGCGTCCCTGGTCTTTTCGCCGTTCCGACGGCGAAGCCGGACGATGGCGCGGGCCCTTTCGCCGTCCTCGAGCGATTCCACCAGGCGATCGCGCTCGTCACCGTGCTCGGAAGCACCGCTTTTCTTCTCGCCCTCATGGTGATGCGCGCCGACGAGCGTCGCGAGACGGTGGGCATCCTGCGGCTGATCGGCGTTTCGCGGAGCCACATCTTGCTCGAGGTCTTGATCGAGGGCCTCTTGATCGCGACGGCCGGCGCCACCTTCGGCGTTCTGTTCGCGCTGGCCACCGAAGGGGCCGTCAATCTCTTCTTCCAGTGGCGATACGACACCGCGCTCGTGTTCGTTCGCGTGACAACGGGAATCGCGTGGCGCTGTGTCGCGCTCGCGGTTCCCTTGGGCGTGCTGGCCGGGCTCGTCGCCTCGTGGACCCTTCTTCGTCGCGACATCGTCGCGTTGCTGCGCCGGTGAGCCCCGCCGGTCTCGCCTGGCGCAGCCTCACGCGGCAGCCGGCTCGCGCCGTGCTCGCCGTCGCGGGGATCGCGGTGGTCGGTGCGCTGCTGTTCGACATGCTGCTGCTGTCGCGCGGGCTGGTCGTTTCGTTCCGGGACATCCTCGACAGCGCGGGCTTCGACGTGCGGGTCACGGCGACGGAGTCGCAGCCGATCGTGGGGCCGCCCCTTCGCGGCGCCGAAGCCGTCGCGGACGTCGTGCGCTCCCTCCCCGAGGTGCAGGAGGTCGTGCCGCTTCGCTTCGGCCGCGCGGAGGCGATCGGAAAAGACGGCGCCGCCCTGCCCGTGACGCTGTTCGGGAGCGGGACTCGCCGGGGCCGCGGCTGGCCGGTGATCGCGGGCAGGGGGCTGACCCCATCGGTCGAGCACACGCTTCCCGTGGTGGTCAATCGCAGGCTGGCGAGCCGCTTGGCACTCGTCCCGGGGTCGAAGCTGCGGCTGACGGGGACGTGCGGGTCGGCGGCTTCGGCCGCCCCGCAGGTCGAGCTCACGGTTCAAGGAATCGTCGTCTTTCCGTTCGACGCGAGCTCGGAGCTCACCGCGATGACGACGCTTTCGGCCTACCTGCGCGCGTGCGGCGGCGAGGAGCCCGACGCGGCCGACCTGTTGCTCGTCGCGTCCCGGCCCGGGGCGGGGGCCGATGCCGCCGTTGCGGCCATCAAGCGCACGCGGCCGGACCTCCACGTCTTCTCGAACGAGGCGCTGCTCGACCGATTCCAGCGCACCGACTTCTCCTACTTCCGCCAGATCTCGTTCGTGCTGTCGTCGATCACGCTCTTCTTCGCCTTCCTGCTCGTCACGACGCTTCTGACCGTCTCGGTCAACCAACGGCTCGGCGAGCTGGCCGTCCTGCGCGCCCTGGGGGTGCGCCGCCGGCGCATCGTCGCGAGCCTGCTGATCGAATCCGCGCTCCTCGTCGGCGTCGGCGGAGCCATTGCGCTCCCGAGCGGCGGCCTCATGGCGCTCTGGCTCGACCGGATCCTCAGACAGATGCCCGACCTTCCCGAGCGCTTGCACTTCTTCGTCTTGGAGCCGCGGGCCGTCGTCCTGCACGTCGCACTCATCGCGCTGACCGCGGTGCTCGCCGCGCTCTACCCGGCTTATCTCGCCGCGCGGCTTCCGATCGCGGCGACGCTGAGGAGAGAGGTCGTGTCGTGAGCCCCGAGCCGATCGTCGAGGCGCAGGGTTTGACCAAGGTGTTCCCGATGCCCGCGGGTCCCGTCGTGGCCTTGGATTCCGTCTCCTTACGGATCGAGGCCGGGGAGCACGTTACGATCGCGGGGCCTTCCGGCTGCGGCAAGTCGACGCTCCTTCACGTTCTGGGCTGTGTGGAGACGCCGACCGCCGGCACGATCTCCCTCGACGGCCAAGACGTCGCGAAGCTGGGCGACGCCGAGCGAAGCCGCATGCGGCTGACCCGGATCGGTTTCATCTTCCAGCGCTTTTTTCTCCTGCCGATGCTCACCGCGTGGGAGAACGTCGAGCTGCCGCAAGGCGAGCTGGGCACGCCGAAGGCCGTGCGCAAGGCGCGCACCGCCGAGCTGCTGGCGTACGTCGGCCTCGCGCATCGCGCCGACCACAAGCCCTCGCAGCTCTCGGGTGGCGAGATGCAGCGCGTCGCGATCGCGCGCGCCCTCGCCAACCGCCCGCGGCTCCTGCTCGCCGACGAGCCGACCGGAGAGCTCGACGAGGCGAGCGGTGCGCAGATCGCCGATCTGCTGGATCGCGTCAACGCCGACGGAACGACGCTCGTCGTCGTGACGCACAACGCCGCGCTCGCCGCGCGTGCGGGGCGGAGGCTGACGATGAGGAGCGGAAGGCTGGCATGACCTTCCGCCTCGCCATTCGCGCTCTGACCTCGCGCCCCGTGCGCAGCGCCGTGCTCGCGGGCGGCTTCGGTTTCGGGATCGCGGTGATGGCGGCTCTCCTGGGCGTGGGGGAGGTGATCCTCGATCAGGCCCGCTCGCCCGCGCTTTCCGGTGGCGGGGACGTCGTGGCGACAGGCGCCACGGGGATGCTGGGGAGCGCCCGGCTGATCACGTCGAGCGTGCTGTCGTCCCGGCCGCTCGTGGGTCGTGCCGCCGCGTTCTCGCCGTCGCTCAAGGGCCGGCTCTACCTCGTGAGGCCCGAGGGGATCCTGCCTCTGGAGGCGCGCGGCGGCATCCCGAGCCTCGAGCGCGCGATCGCGGACCCGGAGACGGCCGGCATCCGCGCGTGGGTCGACGCGCCCGCCGACGCGTCGTGGTCTTCGCCCGACCCCGGAGACGTCCTCCGCGCGATGGACCGGTTCCATCCGATCCCCGTAGGCTCGCCGCGCGCGGCATCCTGGGCGGAGTGGCTTTACTTCAACGGCCGCTCGCGCGATGCCAAGCTCTATCTGACGTTTCTCTTCGGCCCGAAGAACGATCGCGGGAATCGGGTCGCGGGCGTGAGGCTCCAGCTCGATCGCCACGGCGAGATGACGAACTACACGGATACCGCCGAGGTCCCCGAAGATGCCTTGCTCGCCAGCGCCCCCGACGTTCAGATTGGACGCTGCCGCGTCCGCTTGGAAGGCCTGCGCTATCGCATCACGCTCGCGCTGTCGGGTCTCGAAGGTGAGCTGACCCTCGACGCCGAGCCGGGTCGATCGCTCGCTCCGGTGGCGATCCACGGTGCCGAAGGTTGGGTCTCCGGGTATGTCGTGCCGGTTCTCTCCGGCCGGCTGGGCGGCACGCTCCGCATCGGGGAGGACGTCCTCACCCTCGACGGCGGCGCGGGATACCACGACCACAACTGGGGGTTCTGGGAGGGCGTGTCGTGGCAGTGGGGTCAGGTCGCGGGGGAGGGGATCTCCATCGTCTATGGACGCGTGCGC